>Ga0335072_10015080_pt1 | contig 10978 bp, 9 predicted proteins | sample Lox_Sample_21_FD_206725 | JGI IMG/M metagenome (GOLD analysis project Ga0335072, IMG submission 206725) | Soil microbial communities from Loxahatchee National Wildlife Refuge, Florida, United States - Lox_Sample_2.1 | ecosystem: Environmental > Terrestrial > Soil > Wetlands | place: USA: Florida... | reverse complement strand
TCGCCCATGTCTTCGATGGTTTGAGCAATCTGCGTGCGTTTATGCTCGCGCTCACGGGCGGCATCTTCTTTCAGCGCCGACTGCGTGCGAGTCAGCAGATTGCGAAGAATGGAAGCGAACTCCCGACGGACTGAGTGACGGTAAATCCGCACCGGCAATCGAGAATCGTTGAGGCATTCGTCAATCGATCGCAACGCGGCCTGTTGGTGTGACTCCAGACTGTCTGGGTGCCAGGCACGCACCATCTCAGTGCGGGTCTTTTGCAAGAGTTCATAGGCGATTGCCAGTTGAGACGTCCTCTCGGCAGCTTGTCTAAGCACGAGCTCCAAATACAAACGCTCGACAGTGACATACGAGCAGAGAGGATCTGCGTGACTCAGCTCCGCACTGAGCGCGTTGAATAATGATTTGTCCATGGAACACTCCTCATATAAAGGCGGCGGTGATGGGTGCGTGCAAAATGCCGGAGCTGGTCTTTGGCAACACAAGCCGAATATTGGGTTGTGCGGAAGCCGTCTCCTGGACTTACGGACGACGTGTGAGAAACTCACTTGCAAGAGTGCGCTCGAAAAAAGCCCAACCTGCGGAAGTGTGCTCGCATTGAGATTCAGACGTGAAAATCGCCACCTTCAACATTAACGACATCAACAAACGGCTGCAGAACCTATTGGCATGGCTGTCGAAAAGCAAGCCTGATGTCGTTTGCCTTCAGGAACTCAAGGCGGAGCAGGGAGCGTTCCCAGTTCGTGCCCTTCAAGCTCTGGGGTATGAAGGAGTCTGGCAAGGCGAGCGTTCATGGAATGGCGTCGCGATTCTGGCTCGGCATCGCGCGCCCGTATTGACCCGTTCCTGCTTGCCGAGAGGTTCAGAGGATGCGCAGGCTCGCTACATCGAGGCGGCGGTGAACGGCGTGTTGATTGGCTGTGTTTACCTTCCCAACGGCAATCCTCAGCCCGGTCCTAAGTTCAAATACAAGCTCGCCTGGTTTGAGAGGCTGACTTCCCATGCTGCAGAACTGATCGCAAGCGACCTTCCTGTGATCCTGGCGGGCGACTTCAATGTCGTTCCTGCCGCACAGGACATCTATCCCACTCGGTCTTTGGACAAGAATGCGCTGATCCAACCAGAGAGTCGGCAGGCCTTTGCTCGCCTGCTCGCTCAGGGTTGGACCGACGCTCTACGGAAATTGCGGCCTCAAGGGCCGCTCTGGACATTCTGGGATTACAAGCGCGAGCGCTGGCCAGCCGACAAGGGGATGCGACTAGATCATTTTCTGCTCTCGCCGGACCTGTCAGAAAAGCTGTTAGCTGGTGGCGTCGACCGCTGGGTGCGTGGTGAGGTGAATGCCAGCGATCACGCACCGGCGTGGATCACGTTGAGTTCTTAAGTGCAGCAATTTCTTGCGCGCTTGTAGTGGGATGCTGCATGAACTGCTCGATTGGGTCATCGCAGTCCGAGAGAGGCAAGCACGAGCGGCTTGTCGCGAAGATTACTGCTACCAAGCGGCTGAGGGACGATTCTCTCCGCGCACTTCGACGACATGCCGACTATACAACCACGTGCATTCTTCCCAAATTGCGTCAAGGACGTTTATAAAGCCGAATACTGGCGCGCAGCTTCCGCTCAAAATAGGCATCAAAAACGTATTATTTTGCGGATCTGACCTCGACACAGATACTCGAGAACCAAAGGTGAACGACCGGGCTCCTCTAGGGACAAAGCACCTTCTCAATTCTTAGCTTGTTGTGCTCAGAACTGGGTCAGGAACTATCACTGATCGGTCTCTTACATTTATGTCGTTGTCAAAGACCTCAGCGTTACGGTCTCGTTCGCATTCATCTCACAACAATGCGTTCGAGTTCCAGGTAGCTCTCCTCCCCGTAGTGAATGCTGTTCCGTGAGAAATATGGTGGGACTTGCATATCGAACTGCTCGTAGCCGTGGCTGACGTCGCTTCGCAGAATGTCCGTGCGGCTGCCGATGTCCAGCCGCAGATTCTCGCCCTTGCGGAACAGCGCGGGTCTTGGCGTTAGACTGAAGCGCAGAGTCACCGGCTCCCCGGGAACTAATGGCTCCGGCTTGTCGATGTCGATGGCAATCTCTACAGCAGTGCTGCGGTCGGGATCTATGCGTCGGCAGGCTGGCCGTATCGACCCCATTGACAGCAGATGATAGCCGCCGCTCGCATCCGTCCGCCCGACGCGCGCGATCACGTGCGAGTCAATCTCCGAGCAACTGAAGCGCAGCGAAAGGGTCAAAGAGCCGGAAAACTCCGTGTCCTCCTCCATCGCTGCTTCGAACGTCAGGATCGGGTTCGCCACCTCATCCAGTTCCGGGGGAACAATGGCTCCAAACGGTACCGCGCCCCACGAATTCTTTCCGGCCTCCGGAATCTTGCTCCGCAACTGGTGAGTAGCCGCATCCGCGCCGCCCGACCACAGGTGATAACGCACTTTCTCGTTCCCCGGAATCGGGAATGCCGGAGCCTGTCGATACTCTTCCTCGGGTGTTCCGTCGACGTAGTACCGCACCGGCGCCTGGGTCGCATAGCCGTTGTCCGCCTCATAGACAATGTGGTCGAAGAACGCCAGGGCCTCCAGTTGCCAGCGGTACACCGGCAGCGCGTATTCCGGCGGAGTCATGATGAGCCACTTGCGATTCGACGGCGTCCCTGCATTTCCCATCAGGTCGTAGGCGCCGAACTGGTGCAGATTGAAGGCGCCCATATCTTCCACCACAACGAAAGGTACGGTGATGTCCTTCAACTGAGCGCGCGGCCCTTCGGGGATGCTGTTCGTCGCGCGTGTCTTGCCGTCGAAGATCCAGTCGGCGAACAACTGCCTATACTTGCGAGCTGGCACGTGTTTCTTGAAGCTCTTCTGGATGGCGACCATGCGCTCCTGGATCGCGGGCTCCCAGAGGTTCTTCAGTGGCGAGTTGAACATATGGCTCAGTGCGGCCCGCAATAGCGGCGGAAGGTGCAGCCTTTCCTGGGTATCGGTAAAATTAGCACCCATCCAAAGCGTGAGGAAGTCGACCTGTGGTGCACCACCGAACATCACAACCTGCCGGAAATAGTCCGTGTCCAATCCATTCGCAAAGAAGCCCTTCAAGGCTGGCGGACGCCGCACCGCTACCTCAGGCTGGACCATGGCGTAGTAGGAAGTCCCGAACAGTACCACGTTGCCGTCGCACCACGGTTGTTTCGCACACCACTCGATCACCGCGACGTGATCGTCCACATCGGTGCTGTTGAAGAACACGCCGCTGTCGCCCTGCGAGCGCCCCATCCCTCGCCGCGACACCACCACGTGGTTGTAGCCGCGATCGGTGAACACTGCCGAAGACCCGGTTTCATTCGTCCCCGTGGGCGCGCCGGTCTGCTGCAGTTCGTGACTGTACGCTGCGAAGAGCACCACGGCTGGGTAGCGTCCGGCTTTTTTCGGAGTTGCGACGTCTGCCCCGAGCGAGATACCTTCGGCGACCGGAATCATCTGGTCTGCGTGCATCTCGCAACCGAGGCCACTGTGTACTGGGGGGCCTGGCGTCCAGCCCGCCGTCTGCTGCTGGCGCAGATCACCCTTCAGTGAAATCAGATTATCGACGAACGGCGGATGCTCAAAGTCGTTGCTCATAGAGGGCCTCCGGGGCCTGTACAAATAGGGGTGGATGAGTGACCGCCGAAACAAACGGGTTTCGGAACATCATTTCGTTTTGTTCTGGCGCGTGGTCGCCCATTTTGCGCGCATGTCTCGCAACGTCCACGTAAGTGCCTCGTCGGGGATCAGGTACCCACCGATGCCGTCGGTGAACAGCATGTCGTAAATCCGTCTGCTGGCTGCATCGATGTCTGCCGTGCTTGGAGTGCGGTCGGCAGGCGGCGCGGGCAACACGATGGTGATGGTGTGCGGCTGCTGCGATACTACTTCAACCCGGTAGCTGCCTTCAGGCATCCAGCCGAAGTACTCCTTCAGGGCAACAATGGGATCATCGATCAGATGTTGGCGCGCCTTAGCGTCGCGGCGCAACAGGCTGTAGTGCTCAGTAAAAACATCTTGCTTGTCGCTCATGGGTTGTTCTTTCGAAAGCTCTCGCGCATGCGCAGCAACTCCAGCTTGAGTGCCTGCGGCATGATCCAGCAGAAAAGTTCTCCGCTCTGCCACAGATCCATCTGATTGATCACCGTCTCTGCATCTTCGGTGCTTTCTGCGAGTGGAGGAATCACGAAGTAGAGTGTGTCGCGGCGTTGTTGGCGAACGTCGATCTCGACTCCGGTCGAAACCTCCACGCCAATGCTGGCCAGCGCCTGCCGTGGATTCTTTTGCAAGAGCTCGGCAAAGGCAGGATTTGTCCATGCCAACTCGACGAGCCGCCGCTCCAGACTCTTATCTCCCTTATTCGCTTCACTCTGCATGAGACCTCTCTCTTTCAGCCAGTGCGGCTGGTATGCCGGCTTGCGCGGTGCTACATCCGGTGAGCCAGATGTCGGATGCCTGCTTGTGCGCTCAGCAGTCCGCCCTCCAGCCACCCTACGTGCTCGGTGTAGATATCCGAGCAAACCACGACATTGTTCGACACTTCTCTAAATCTGTCAGTGCCGGTTTTCTCCGATCGCAAAAAGGCGATGCCCTGACGCCAAAATTTCCAGGTGAAATCCTCAAGAACTGCCTCGGCAGGTACGCGGCAGCCGAGATGATCTTCCAGCAGTCCCAGGATGGCATCCTCATTGAAATCGAGGATCCGCGACGTCCGCTGAGCGCTCTCTCCATCGCAATAGAACCAGAGCAAATTTCCCCGCTCCGAAAGGTAAACCTTCCTCAACGGGGTCGAGTTGATGATGCAGCATCCGCCGGCAACTTTGCTTCTCCACCACGGCGTATTGAACCGGCAAAAACCCTTGAGGAGCGGCACGCTCTCCACGTTTTCTAAGCCGTCCAAGCCCCGGAAGCCATCGAGTCCGCCAATGCGATGGATTCCGTGCAAAGGGGTGGCCAATATGATCGCGTCGCAGCGGATCGTCCTTGCCGCGCCTTCCGATCTGACGCGAAGCTGGTATCCAAAGTCCGACTCCGGGAGCGCAGTGATATGTTCCACCGTGGTTTTGTAGTGCAGCTGAACTTTATCGAGCAGCCGTTGCTCGAGCTCAGTCAAAAGACTCTGGAAGCCACCTTTGATGCTGAACCACTGGCCAGTCTCGCGGGTAACGTAGGATTGTCCCTCGGGATGGTCCCTCAGGATCGACATGCCGCCAGCAACCGGCAGCGAGGAGTTCAACAAGGTATCGTAGCCGGTTAAAGCCACGAGGCGGCGTATCCCCTCTTTTCCGAGGACAGACGTGGCAAAGTCGATAAATCGCACTTCGCGTGCGTCGGCGAGGTTCGCCTCCAGTTGGCCCAGTAGCCGGCAAAACTCTTCCGCGCCATCCGCCGATGAATCGCCGGCTGTCATCCCACCATACGAAGCAGGAAAGTTGAACGGCTGAACCTCGAGACCTAGATCGAGACGCAACTGGTTGAAGGCAGCATGACGCCGAATGTGAAACCGTCCGGCGCCGAGCTCGATGACATCGTCACTGCCGGAAACGGGTACCGACTGAAGCCGGCCCCTGGCGTGGCTGTTGCTGTCACAGATATAGACTTCGCCATCGTAGCCGTTGCGTAGCAGCTGATAGGCAGCCGTCATGCCGGTGATGCCTGCGCCGATGATGACTGTCCTGTGATTGATCCTTGGGCTCATCGCTAACTCCTAACAAATGAAGTGCCTCTTGAGATTTGGCAGCGCTATGTCGGTCAATTCGTCCGCGCTTTCATGCCGCTATCATGCGACGGCTGCATGAGAAGACACATCACGAGATCGAAGGTTTTATGACTACCCTGCTGGGGAGGGGCGACGATACCACTATGGGGTAAGGGAGATCATGGTCCAGAACTAGTCGTCCTATCCCAAAAACCAGCTAGGGAGACTTGATGAGCCAAGCCGGAGTCGAGTGGGCCGTAGACTCATTCGGGTTCCCACGACGAATGCTCATTTGCTGAACATTCCGCTATTCGTCGGTTCTACTTCGACTTCAATGAGCGAAGGAGTGCGACCGGCGATCGCGGAGGCCAGGGCCTCAGCGAAAGTGGCGGGCGAGGTCACCCGGCGTGCCGGTAATCCGTATCCCGCTGCCAGTGACACGAAGTCGATGCCAGGCAGGTCCATTCCTGTGTCTACCTTCGTATTGAGAAACCCGCCGAAGTCTTTCAGCGCTTCATAAACTCCGTTTCTGACGATGACAAAGGTACACGGCAACTTGTGCTGCGCTGCGGTCCAGAGACCGGTGATACTGTAGTTTGCTGACCCGTCGCCAACCAGGGCGACCACTGGACGCTTGCCGTCAGCAAGGCCGACGCCGACCGCGGCCGGAAGTGCGAACCCCAGGCCGCCGCCTGCGCCACAGAAGAAACTCTTGGGTTGAACGATAGCGGCCGTTTCCCACCAGGAACCGAGGGATGGAGATTCCGATGTGAATACAGTTTCGGGTGGACAAACACTAGCCACGGTTCGATTGAACTCTTCGACCGTGACGTTCGAAGCGGTGGACGAAGTGCGCGGAGAGGAATTCCTTGGCTGGATCTTCGCTGAGCTTCTCCTGATAAGCGGCAGCAACTGCTCCATCGCAACGGCCGGATCGCCGACCAGCGCATCTCCCATCGGCGCACGTGCCGCCTGGTCCGCGTCGGCCGTGACCATAACCAACTCTGTGCCTGCGGGCAGGTAGGGTCCCGACGTCCATGCGTGATACCGAAACGCCGGACCTCCAAAGACGACCACAAGATCGTAATCGGTAAGTTGCTCGCAGACCTTAGAGATCGTTGTACTGAGCGTACCGAGAAAATTTGGATGGTTCGTTGGGAAGGAAATCCTCGCCGGCTCACTGACCAGGAACACCCGTGCGCCACAAATCTCCGCCAGTCTTACGCCGGCATTCCAGCCGGCCTCGGTGTCGACATCCGGTCCCATCACGAAAAGGGGATTCTTCGCGGCATTCAAGCGGTCGGCGAGAGCTCTGAGCTGATCCTGCTGGGGTATCGGCTGCGCTGCTACCTGGCGGCCGATAAGAGAGGTGGTTTGATCGTCTTTGGCCTCAGCTCGCCAGTCATCGAGAGGAATTGAGACGAAGACAGGACCGGATGGAGCCGCCGCGGCGAAATGCGCGGCTCGGGCGATAACTGCCGGCACCGATGCAGCATCGGGAGCTTCGAAGGCCCACTTCACCAGCGGACGCGGCAAGTCAATCGCATTGCGGCTGGTAAGCTGACCCTCCAGCGTAAGCATGGACCGCACTTGCTGGCCGCTCATGATCACGAGCGGAGTTCCAAGCACTTGCGCATTCACGAGGGTACCCATGGCTTGGCCGACGCCGGCGGCTGCATGAAGACTCACGAGCACTGGTTTTCCAGTGACCTGGCAATACCCGTCGGCCATCGCGAGAGCTGCGCCCTCGTGTAACGCCAGAACGTAGCGGAAGTCGCTGGGTAACCGATCAAGAAAAGGAAGTTCGTTGGAACCGGGGTTGCCAAAAATTGTGGTCATCCCGAGGGAACGCAAAACCTCGTACGTCGCGTCATGAACCGTGGGCATGAAAGCCTTTCAATACGAAAGATAGCAAGCGATGGATTAGGAATTGGCGAACCGAAGCCGGGACTCCAGTCAGTTTCGTCGCGCGGCATAGCCAGGCGGCAGGTCCTCGGGAGCACAGGAAATCACGCCGTCGTTGTCGCGCCCGCAATCCTCGATGAACGTTATATCGGCGAACTCGTCGACCAGGTCGGTGGGATACGTCGGGCCGGCATCCCGATACTGACGCATCAAGTCGAGATGTTCGTTCTGGTAGACGACGATCTTCTTTGGCTCGTCGACAATCCACTTGGGAAAGAAGGTCGCGCCGTGCACCCGGCGTTCTGCGAGATTAACGGCAACGCTCACGCAGGTTCCCGTTGGTTCCACCCACGACACTTTGAACACGTTGTCGGCAAGACGCACGATGTGCGCCACCTGGTCCTTTACCCAGCGTCCACCGACTATGCCGGTGTGCACTCGATATTCTGCGGTGCGGTCATTCTTGATGTAAAACTCATACTGCCAGCCATTCTCATAGGTATAGATATAGTGTTTGCCCACGAACGGAGCGATTTCTGCGGGCTTGGTGGACTTGAAAGCGTCTGACATTTCCGACCATCCTTTTATGTAAGTGGCTTAGCGGCCAGCCGCATGATTGGGAGCCGCTCAAACGAACAGAGCATCCACAACAGCGGTGTCGAAGTATCCGGTGACCTCAATTAACTTGTCCTCCGCCACGCGAATCACCCAGCAATATTCGTTGACGTAGACACCGCCTCTGGCCAGCGGAGTCTCGCCATGCCACTGGACGACAACCATGTCGTTCTCGCCGACAACCCGCTTCACCTTGCACGAAGTCGGGCCGGAAAAGATCGCCAGCAGAGGATGGTAGGTCTTATCCAGGTACTCTTTCTTGCTATGCGAGACGCCGGAGATCGGGGTGGTGCCGATCGCTGTCCAGACTACGTCATCCGCTACCGCGTCGAAGAAGCCAGAGGAGTCACCGGCCTCCCATTTCGCAAACAGGTCCGTCACGAGTTTCTTTGCATTCATCTCTGCCTCCGAAGTCGGCAATTGCCGTTCGTATCTTGCTTCATTCCACGGACGACCATCCGGCGGCGGGATTAAATTCCCGCAACGACGCCGCGGCTTTGTCCGTATCGGAGCCCAGGTCGCTCTCATAGACAGGGCCCTCGCTGCCCAACAGGAAAGTCATGATGCCGGTCTTTCCGTATTTCACGGGAGTAGCCAGGATGGCGTAGCCTCCCGTCATCTTTCCATTCACGATGTAGCTCTTTGCTCCGCCGGGAGCGGCAGCGCCTTGCGCCGTCAGAATACGCAGGGTGTAGCCATCCAAGACTAACGCCTGACCAGGGGCGAGCGAGTCGACCGAGACCTTCGGTAACTCCGTGAGAATTGCAAGGGGACTGGGCGGCTGTGTTGCTGATGCAGGCCAGTACAATCCGTCCTGCTTACCATCGCCACTTATGACCTGTTGCGCATATTCGCTGACGGCGCTGCCGTTGTGCGGGGTCAGAAAATACTGCTCCTCCGCGTCTGCGATGGCGTAGCATGCATCGATCGCGAGGAGTTCGTTACGGCCGATGCGGCGCGCAAGCATCTCTTGTTTACCCACTGCCATATCGAAGTACCAGCGCGAGTCAGAGGTGCTAACCAGGGGTATGGGGAACGGAAAGTTGTCGGCTCCTATGTAGAGCACCTCGGTGCCGTCGGTCATCGCTACCCAGCGATTCATCTTGTCGTACTTTGTGACAAAAGACTGCCGTGCAGCCGTGTCGCCCGCAATGTCACCAGAGCCAACGACGTCGTGCGCATCGGGTCCCAGAATCCGGCGGAGCTCATCTTCGTTGTTGGCTCGGATTGCTGCTTCTAGAGCCTGTCCTGCCTCCACCGGAGACGCAAACGTTGCCTGTGCGGATGTGCCACTCACTGATGCAGTACTGCTTGCTGCAAAGAACCACACCACGAAGACAATCAGGGCAGGGTAAATCAGCGGAGCGTCCAGGCTCGTCGAGTATTTCTTCCTTCGCGTTTTCATAGGAGTGACCATCCACTTTTCGAAACGGGTTCTGGGTTGTGCGCAGAGACTGAGCGGCGTTAGCGCCTATGTTCTCCGCCTCCACCATGGGGGGCCGGCGGATGTGGTGCCGGGCGGTGCATGGCAACGGGGTGGGGCGTCGGATGCGGATGCATGCTTGCGTGTCCGCGGTTTGATTCGGCGTGAGCTGCGCGACCATCTCCGCTCATCGGCGAGCGGGAATGTTGCTGCTCATGCCCCATGGCCGTGGGATAGCGCTGATCGCCGTGATTAGGGTCGCCGTTCACCGGTGGACGATAGCCTGGCATCGCTGCTCCGCCGGCAGGTTTGTAAACCTGTGGTCCCACCGTGCCTGAGGGATTATGTTGCACGCCGCCGTTACCGCCGATTAATCCATGATCGCCATTGTGGCCACCGTTTGGCTGATCGGCCGGATTCGTGCCGGGAACGTCGGGGTGCCAGTGGCCGCCAGGACCGTAATAACCGTTCGGGTGGTACGCGCCGTTCGGGCCGTAGTGGGTATCCACGCCGGGGCGATAAGGATCAGGATGGTTGCCGGGTCCCCAAGGGTGATAGCCGTTGTAGGGCGTGTGGTTCCAGGTTCGATTATTAATGTAGGTGTTGTTGTTGTAGATGATGGTGGAACCGCCGCCACCCCAGCCGCCCCAGTTCACATTCCAGGCATGCCAGCCCCAACCTCCGCCCCAGCCGCCACCTGCAACCACGGCGCCAACGACGACCCCGCTTCCGAAATAGAGACCAGCCGAAGCCACCGGTGCAGCAGGAGGCACATAGTACGGCACGGCGACGGGAGCGCCGTAGACGACCGCCGGGTTGTACTGCGGCACATACACGACTTGCGGATTGGCGGGCTGGATCACGATCGTGTTCGGGGAAGGCTGGGTAACCGTGATCTGACTGGTGGATTGGAGCGTTCCCGCCGCCTGTGCTTTGGCACGCATGGTCTGCACGGCTGCCATCACGTCGGATTGCTGGTAGGAAAATGCTTGACCGAGGCTGGAAGCCCACGACAGGTTATTCGCGAGATTATCCAGCACCGAGGGGAATTGTGTCAGTGCCTTGACGCTGGGATCCCACGGCTGCTGATCGACGGCTTCGGTGAGCGCGGTCCCGGTGAGGCCTTGGTTCTGCCCCAACCAAGAGTCCGCGTCCGCGACCTGGTCTGGGTTTGCCGATGCTGCCAGGACCTGCGCAACTAATGCGTCGGGATATAGCGCGATGGGAGCGACCAGGGCGTCGAGTTGAGCCGCTGACAAAGGTGCGGGTGAGGGTCCGGAATTGCTTTCTGCCTCAGGA
>Ga0335072_10015078_pt1 | contig 10978 bp, 8 predicted proteins | sample Lox_Sample_21_FD_206725 | JGI IMG/M metagenome (GOLD analysis project Ga0335072, IMG submission 206725) | Soil microbial communities from Loxahatchee National Wildlife Refuge, Florida, United States - Lox_Sample_2.1 | ecosystem: Environmental > Terrestrial > Soil > Wetlands | place: USA: Florida... | reverse complement strand
AACGACACCACGATGGAGGGAGAGGCGTCGTTCATCCCCGAGGTGCACCAGACCCGCCTGTACCCGGGCGGCAGGTACGGCCGGACGCTCCACTTCGGCATCCGCGAGCACGCCATGGGAGCGATCGCCAACGGCATCGCGCTGCACGGCCTGACGCGGCCCTACGGCGGGACGTTCCTGGTTTTCAGCGACTACATGCGGCCCGCCGTCAGGCTGGCGGCGCTGATGCGGCTGCCGGTCACCTACGTGTGGACGCACGACTCTATCGGGCTCGGCGAGGACGGGCCGACCCACCAGCCGGTCGAGCATCTCTGGGCGCTGCGCGCGATTCCGGGCCTGGACGTCGTGCGTCCGGCAGACGCGAACGAGACAGCGGTCGCGTGGCGGACGATCCTGCAGAGGGACGACCGCCCGGCCGGCCTGTGCCTGACCCGGCAGAACGTCCCGGTCCTCGACCGCTCGCCCGAAGCGGGCCTGGGCAGCGCCGAGGGCACCGCGCGCGGCGGGTACGTGCTCGCCGACGGCGAGGGCGGGCGGCCCGACGTGGTGCTGATCGCCACCGGCAGCGAGGTCCAGATCGCGCTGGAGGCGCGCGAGGTTCTGCACCGGGAGGGAACGTCCGCGCGGGTGGTGTCGATGCCGTGCGTGGAATGGTTCGCCGAGCAGGATGCTTCATATCAGGAGGAAGTACTTCCCCCAGGAATCAGGGCCCGGGTGTGCGTTGAAGCCGGCATCGCTCTCGGCTGGCGCTCCATCGCCGGTGATCTCGGCGAATGCGTCAGCCTGGAGCATTTCGGCGCATCGGCCGCCTACCAGACCCTGTACGCCGAGTTCGGGATAACCGCAGAGCGGGTGGCCGGGGCCGCCCGGACCAGCCTGGCCAGGCAGAGCGCCGGCGCTGGCGACTAGCCAAGGAGCAAGGGTCATGAATTCGCGCCCAGACGACACACTCGCTCAACTGACCGACGCCGGCGTGGCGGTGTGGCTCGACGACATCAGCCGTGAGCGGCTCTCCACGGGCAACCTCGAGATGCTCATGCGGGACCTGCACGTACGCGGCGTGACGTCCAACCCCACGATCTTCGCGAAAGCGATCTCCAGCGGCTCCGCGTACGAGGACCAGATCGCTGACCTCGCGCTGCGCGGGGTCTCGGTGGAGGAAGCCGCCCGGGCGATCACCACCTATGACATCCGCTGGGCCTGCGACGTGCTGCGCCCGGTGTACGAGGAGACCGACGGGCTCGACGGCCGGGTCTCGCTGGAGGTCGACCCGCGGATCGCCAACGACACGACAGGCAAGACCTTTGCCGAGGCTAAGGCGCTGTGGTGGCTGGTAGACCGGCCGAACCTGTTCATCAAGATTCCGGCCACCGAGGCGGGCATTCCGGCCATCACCAAGAGCCTTGCCGAGGGCATCAGCGTCAACGTGACCCTCATCTTCTCGCTGCAGCGCTACGGCGAGGTCATCGACGCCTTCATGGCGGGCCTGGAGGCCGCAGCGGCGGCCGGCCGCGACCTGTCCAAGATCGCCTCGGTGGCGTCCTTCTTCGTGAGCAGGGTGGACACTGAGGTCGACGAGCGGCTGGACAAGATCGGCACGCCCGAGGCCGAGGCGCTGCGCGGCAAGGCTGCGCTGGCCAACGCCAGGCTCGCCTACGAACTCTACGAGAAGAAGTTCGCCACCCCCCGGTGGTCGGAACTGAGCGCGCGCGGCGCCCGGGTGCAGCGGCCGCTGTGGGCCTCCACCAGCGTCAAGGACCCGTCGTTCGCCGACACGATGTACGTGGTGGAACTGGTTGCGCCGGACACGGTCAACACCATGCCCGAGGCGACGCTGCACGCGACCCAGGCTCACGGCACTCTGCATGGGGACACGATCCACGGAACGTACGACCAGTCCAGGAAGGTCTTCGAGCAGCTCGACGGCCTGGGCATCGGCTACGACGACGTCGTGACGGTGCTGGAGCAGCAGGGTGTGCAGAAGTTCGAGGCCTCGTGGAATGAACTGCTCGAGACGATCAGGACCGAGATGGCTGCCGCGCCCGCGGCCGGCGAGTGAGCCGGGTGGGGTACGGCGGCGGAGGGACCGCATGACATCGAATCCACTACGCGACCCGCGCGACCGCAGGATCCCCCGGGTAGCGGAGCCGTGCGTCCTCGTCCTCTTTGGCGTCACCGGCGACCTGGCCACCAAGAAGCTGCTGCCGGCCATCTACGACCTGGCCAACCGGGGCCTGCTCCCGCCGGGATTCTCGCTTGTGGGCTTCGCCCGCCGGGACTGGGCGGACGAGGACTTCGCGCGGCTCACCCACGACGCGGTGAAGGCGCACGCGCGCACGCCCTTCCGCGACGCGGTGTGGCAGCAGGTCTATGAGGGCGTGCGGTTCGTTCCCGGCGAGTTCGGCGACGACGAGGCGTTCGACAGGCTGGCCGACACCGTCGCGCAACTCGACGCCGAGCGAGGGACCGGCGGGAACTACGCGTTCTACTTGTCGGTGCCGCCGAAGGCCTTCCCGCAGGTGGTCGGGCAGCTCAAGCGGTCCGGGCTGTCGACCCCGCCGGAGGCGCACGACGGCCGGCCGCAGCCCTGGCGCAGGGTCGTGATCGAGAAGCCGTTCGGCCATGACCTGGCCAGCGCGAAGGAACTCAATGCGATGTTGAACGCGGTGTTCCCCGAGCACTCGGTCTTCCGCATTGACCACTACCTCGGCAAGGAGACCGTCCAGAACATCCTGGCGCTGCGGTTCGCGAACACCCTGTTCGAGCCGATCTGGAACCGCAGTTACGTGGATCACGTCCAGATCACGATGGCCGAGGACATCGGCATCGGCGGCCGGGCCGGCTACTACGACGGGATCGGCGCCGCCCGCGACGTCATCCAGAATCACCTGCTGCAGCTACTGGCGCTCACCGCCATGGAGGAGCCCGTCTCGTTCGAAGCGGACTCGCTGCGGATGGAGAAGGAAAAGACCCTGTCCGCGGTCAAGATCCCCGAGGATCTCGCCGTCGGCACCGCCCGCGGCCAGTACGCGGCGGGCTGGCAGGGCGGGGTCGAGGTGCCCGGCTACCTCGAGGAAGAGGGCATTCCGCCCGACTCGACCACCGAGACCTACGCGGCCTTGCGCCTCGAGGTGGACACCAGAAGATGGGCCGGCGTCCCGTTTTACCTGCGAACCGGCAAGCGCCTGCCGAGCCGGATGACCGAGATAGCGCTGATGTTCCAGCGCGCGCCGCACCTGCCGTTCGCGCGAACCGACACCGAGGAGCTCGGCGAGAACGCGCTGGTGATCAGGGTGCAGCCGGACGAGGGCATCACGGTCAGGTTCGGCTCCAAGGTCCCGGGATCGGCGATGGAGGTCCGCGACGTCAACATGGACTTCGCCTACGGGGAGTCGTTCACCGAGTCCAGCCCGGAGGCCTACGAGCGGCTGATCCTTGACGTGCTGGTCGGAGACCCGCCACTGTTCCCGCGGCAGCGCGAAGTCGAGCTGTCCTGGAAGATCCTCGACCCGATCGAAGACTTCTGGGCCGGGCACGCCAAGCCCGAGCAGTATCCGGCCGGAACGCCCGGCCCGCCGAGCGCGGACGCGCTGGTCGCCCGCGACGGGCGGGTCTGGCGCCGGCTCTAGCCGGTGCCCCCGGCCCGGCCTTGACGAGGGAACCCCCTATGGCCCCCCGGCTGCGGAGCAAGCTCCGCGTAGGAGGAGTAGGAGGAGTAGGAGAGGCACGATGATGATCGACCTGACCGATACCAACACCCATGCGGTACGGGATGCGCTCACCCGCGCCCGGGATCAGATGGGCGGGCCGACCACCGGCATGGTGCTGAACCTGATCATCATGACCGACGAGTCGGCGCAGTATGACGCGGTGCGAGCGGCAAGCCAGGCGGGCCGCGAGCACCCCTGCCGGGTGCTCGGCGTGATCGCCAGGGATCTCGGTGCGGAGTCCAGGCTCGACGCCGAGATCAGGACCGGCGAAGGCGCTCCCGGGCAGACCGTGCTGCTGCGGATGTACGGCCCGATGGGGCTGCACGCCGACTCCGTGGTCACGCCGCTGCTGGTGCCGGACACGCCGGTTGTCACCTGGTGGCCGCGCGGCGGGCCCGCCGCGCCGTCCGGAGACCCGCTCGGCATGCTCGCGCAGCGCCGGGTGACCGACGCCGCCTCGGCCCCGGACCCGACCCAGGCGCTCAGCGCGCTCGCGGCCAGCTACCGGCCTGGTGATACGGATCTGGCCTGGACCCGGTCCACGCCATGGCGTTCACTGCTGGCCGCCACGCTGGATCTGCCGCACGGCGAGATCATCGGCGGCTCGGTCAGCGCCGAGCCCAGGAACCCGAGCGCGGACCTGACAGCGGCCTGGCTCTCCGGTCGGCTTGGCGCGCCGTTTATCCGTGACGAGTCCTCAGGGCCCGGCATCACCGAGGTGCGGTTCACCGCCGCCGAGGGGGACATCACGATTGCCAGGCCGGACGGCCGCACCGCGACCTTGAGCCGCCCTGGACAGCCCGAGCGACGGGTCGCGCTGCACCGCAGGGACACCGCCGAGCTGATGGCCGAAGAGCTGCGCAGGCTCAATCCTGACGAGGTGTACGGCGAGGCGCTGGCGCGCTTTGCCGCCAGCGCGAGGAGGTAGCGCGATCAGCGCCCCTCAGGTCCTCATTCACCGGGACGCCGAGCTGCTGGCCAAGGCCGTGGCCGCCCGGCTGGTGACCCGGCTGGTAGACGTCTGCGCCGCGCGTGCTCACGCGTCGCTCGTCCTGACCGGCGGCGGCATCGGCACCCAGGTGCTGGCCGAGCTGGCCGCGGCCCCGGCCAGGGACGCCGTGGACTGGCGGCACCTGGACATCTGGTGGGGCGACGAACGCTTCCTGCCGACCGGGGATCCTGAGCGGAATGAGACCGGGGCCCGGCGCGCCCTGCTCGATCACGTCGACGCCAGCCCGGAGCGGGTGCACCCGATGCCGGGGCCGGACGGACCGGACGGTCCCGACCCCGAGGCCGCGGCCGCGCGCTACGCGAGCTGGCTGCTGGCCGCCTCGCAGCCAGAGGATCACAGCCAGGTTCCGTCGTTCGACGTGCTGTTGCTGGGCATCGGGCCGGAGGCGCACGTCGCCTCGCTTTTCCCCGGCACGCCGGCCATGTACGAGGAACGGACGGTCGTCGCGGTGCACGGGGCACCCAAGCCTCCGCCGACCCGGCTGACCCTGACGCTACCGGCGATCACCGCGGCTCGCGAGGTCTGGATCATCGCCTCCGGCGCCGACAAGGCGGGCGCCATCCGGCTGGCGTTGTCGGCGGCCGGTCCCGTGCAGGTCCCGGCGGCGGGCGCGCGAGGCAGGCAGCAGACGCTGTTCCTGCTGGACCGGCCCGCTGCGGCCCGGGTGCCCGCGCAACTCGGCCGCCTCGCCTCGCCCTGACCACCCGGGCGAGCAGGCCGGTTCGGACGGTTCTTCCGATCGCGCCGGATACCGGGATGCCGCTTTTCCGGATGATATGACCCGTGCTGGTTAGGATCGCGCCGTGGCGACAGATCCCCGCATCGGTGCCGGTCGTGATCACCTGGTTGTGTGCGGAGACGACGCACTCGCGTCCCGCATGGTCGAGGAACTGACCGTCAGGTACGGCGAGCGCGTCACCGTGATCCTGCCATCGGCACAGCGCGAACACGGGCCGATCATGGCCCGGCTGCCCGGCGTGCGGATCATCGAGCGCGCCGACCTCGATCACCAGGCTTTCCTCGCCGCCGACCTGCCATCGGCGCGGGCACTCGCGCTGCTGCGCCAGGACGATCTCGGCAACTTCCACGCGGCCCTGCGCGCCCAGGAGCTCAACGCCGGCCTGCGGCTCGTCGTCGCGATCTTCAATACCAGCCTGGGCGAGCGGATCCAGACGTTCTTCACCGACTGCGCTGTGCTGTCGGAGTCCTCGATGGCCGCGCCCTCGTTCGCGGCGGCCGCCTTGGGCGAGCCGACGCCGAGCCACGTGCGCCTGGCCGGGCGCACGCTCTATGTCGCCAGGCGCGACGGCACGGACGCGGAGCACGTGATCTGCGGGGTGGCCGACGGGTCCATGAAGGGGGCCGGGGAGGTGGGTGGGGGCTCGCCGCGGCTGACCCCGGCCGGGGATGCGACCACGGAGCTCGTGCTCGCGGTGGCCGACGGCACCCCGCGCAACCCGCTGGCCCGCCAGCGCCGCCACCCGCTGCGGGCGCTGGTGCGGTTGTTCCGTATGGTGTTCTGGCACCGCATCGGCGCCGTGTTCGCCTGCCTGATCGCAATTCTGGGCGTTGGCTTCGCGCTGCTTGCCACTGCCGTGCACTACTCCCCCGCGACCGCCCTGTACCTGACGTTCCTCGACGCGGCCGGGACGGCCGTGGCCAGCCCCAGCGTTCGCACCCCGGAAAAGTTCGCTCAGTTCCTGCTCACGTTCGACGGCATGGCTTTCCTGCCGCTGGTCACCGCCGCGGTGGTCGGCGCCAGGCTCACCGGTTCGGTGCACGGCCGGGAGCGGCCGGTCAACGATCACGTCATCGTGGCCGGACTCGGCAACGTCGGCACCCGGGTGCTCGGCCAGCTTCACGACCTCGGGGTCGACGTCGTCTGCGTGGACAAGAGCGAGAACGCCGCCGGCGTGCCGTTGGCCCGCCGGCTGGGCCTGAAGGTCGTGATCGGCGAGACCTACCGGGAAGAGACCTTGCTGGCCGCCGGAGTCGGCACCTGCCAGGCGCTGGTCTCGGTCACCGACAGCGACATCGTCAACCTCGAGACCGCGTTGCACGCGCGCTCCCTTGCCGAGGATCCCCGCGTTGTTGTGCGGCTGTACGACGACGATCTCGCCGAGCGGGTGCAGAAGAACGTCGGCAACACGATCTCGCGATCGGTGTCGTATCTGGCCGCGCCGGCTTTCGCGGCCGCCATGCTCGAGCACCAGGTGCTGCGGACGATCCCGGTGGGACGGCACGTGCTGCTCATCGCTGACGTCGTCGTGGGCGAAGGCGCGGAGCTCGCCGGCCTGCGGGTCGACGACGTTCACAACCGCAGCGACGTGCGGCTGATCGCCCTTCGCCGGCGGGGCGGAACCGGCGTCGACTGGTCGCCCAGGCCCGGCGACCAGATCCGGCCCGCCGACCGGCTGGTGATCGTGGCCACGCGGGCCGGGCTCAGCCGGGTGCTCGCCCGAAGCCGATCCCGCGAGGCGCCCGGAGCAGAACGGCCGGCACCGCCGGAAACTGGGTCTCCCTAAAGCGAGCTAGCGGAGTTACGCTCAGGGCAGATCTTCCATCTGGTTCTGCTGAGCCACCTGTGAAGAGCAGGAAGGTCCGTATATGGCCGTTTTTGTGCCTTTTGCTACAGCGGTAACTGCCGCGCGCTCCGGGACCCGGCAGCGAGTCCTGCGTGGTCGGGCCATTGTGCTCCTTCCGTCCACCCCCAGCGCCTGCCCTGCTCCGCGGGCGACTCTTGCCGGCAGGTCCGGGCGGCGCATGCCCCACAGGAGGATTATTTGAGCACCTCAGAGGCCCCTGCAGCACCGGCAACCGCCCCTGCCGTACCCGCAACCGGCATCGCCGACCCGGCCCCGCTCGGCCTGGCGGCGTTTGCCCTGACCACGTTCCTGTTGTCCGTCATCAACGCCGGCTGGGCGAAGAGCTCGACCGGCTTCGACTGGTGGGGCTATGCGATCGCCTACGGCGGCCTTTGCCAGCTCCTGGCCGGCATGTGGGAGTTCCGCAACCGGAATGTCTTCGGCGCGACGGCGTTCTCCACGTACGGCGGGTTCTGGATCGGCGCTGGCCTGTGGCTGCACTTCATCGCTCCGACGGCCACTCACCCGATTCAGCTCAATCGGGACCTCGGCTGGATCCTGCTGGCCTTCGCGATTTTCAACACCTACATGCTGATCATTAGCACCCAGCTGAACATGGCGGTCTTCCTGGTGTTCCTGACCTTGGAGCTGACGGAGATCTTCCTGTTCATCGGCAACTTCGCCACCAAGACGGCCGCCCTGCCGCCGTTCGCGGCCTACAACACGACCTTGATCGAGATCGGCGGCATCATCGGGGTGATCACGGCGCTCGTCGCCTGGTACACATCCGCAGCCGGCGTGATCAACGGCATCAAGGGTAAGCCGGTGTTCCCGGTCGGCAAGCCGCTGTTCAACCTCGGCGGCTGACTCCGTCCGGCCATCCGGACCGCGCCCGGTCCCGGGAACCCGCAAGCGTACCCGGGACCGGGCACTTTTCTGCATCGGTACCGTAGGCACGTGGATCTCCAGGAAAGGCACCAGCTTGAGGCGGCGCGTCACCAGATGGCCAAGGTGAGGGCGCGCACCCGACCGTGGAGATACGTCTTCGCCCTTGTTCTCGCCGTGGTCGCGGCGGCCGTGTCGGTACAGGCCCGCTACGCCGCTGGCCTGAAGCCGCAGGACATAGGCAACGCCGGGGCGCTCGCTCGGCTGGACCATACCGGCAATCTGGGCCTGTCCTACGGGACGGCGGTGGCCTTCTGCCTTCTGGCCGGGATCGGCACCATCGGCCTGGGAAACAAGACCCGGGAGGTGCTCGAGCGCTCGGTCGGCACGTCGCACGCCGCCGTGGTCCGGTTCGCTGTCTTGGTGATCGGCGGCCTGTCCACCATCGTGGTCACCCTGCAACTGCTCAACATCGCGGTTACTCAGCTTGTGGTCGGCGGCGCTCTGACCGGGGTGCTGGTTGGCATCGCAGCCCAGCAGAGCCTGGCCAACGTGTTCGCGGGCATCGTGCTGCTGATGGCCAGGCCGTTCCGGGTGGGCGATCAGGTCGGCATCAGGTCCGGGGCACTGTCCGGCCTGCTGGAGGGAACCGTCAGCGAGGTCAGCATCACCTACGTCACCTTGGCGACCGCTAACGGGCCGATCCACGTGCCCAATTCCCAGGTGCTGGCGGCCGCGGTCGGCCCAGCCGGAGCGCTGCCGCCGCCCGCGGGGGCGGGGCCAGCGCCGGCCGATGCCGCGGCATCGCCAGCCCAGCCCGGGGCGCCGGACGGCACCGGAATGACGGCAGCGGGCCCGGCCGCCGCCGCGCTCGGCGGCGACTCAGCCGAGGCGCAGGCGCCGGCCCAGGCGGACCAGGCGCAGAAAATCCAGGCACAGGACGCCGAAGCGCAACCAGCCCAGCTGCAGGAAGCCAAAGCCCAGGCCGGCCCGCTACCGGCGGAAGCCCAGCCGCCGCAGGCGCAGCCCGACGGGCGCGAAACTGGCGGCCAGCCTTCCTGAGCGAGACCCCTTAGCGGTGGCTCGCGTCGTACCTGTCGATGACGTTGGCCGGAATCCGGCCCCGGTCGCTGACGTCAATGCCGCTGCTCTTCGCCCAGGCGCGGACGTCGGCGCTGTGCTGGCGATGAGCCGCCGTCCTGCGCTTCGTGCGGGATACCCGGCCGGTCACCTTCCGCGCCCGGTCCGAGAACCGCCGGAGTGCGTCATCGAACTTTTGGCTGTGCTTCTCGCATAGGTCGATCTCATAGTCCCGGCCATCGAGGCTGAACGCACGGACCATGTGCTCGCCTTCCGGGATCTCTTTTGAGTCGTAGTCACAGGCGAATGTGACCGATACCTTCTGTGCCACTTGTACTCCCCCTTCCCCCGAGGCGAATATATCCCCAGGCACATGGCACCTGTAACGGCCGCCCTACCACGTGTTTTCAGGGTGCCTTTGTGATTTGCCGAACCGGCCAGGAAAGCTCCGGCAGATCACTCGAACGGCGCTTCAGGTGCCGCGTGCCGGCTCCCTGCACGGCGAGCGCCGGGCGGGCGGGCGTAGGGAAACGAATCCGCGGACGGACCAAGCGGGTCGTCATCGGTAACGGTGTTCGCGTAATGCGCGGGGTAATCGGCGCCAGTTCGGCTCAGCGCATCACCTTCGCCGGGGGCAGAACTTCCGGCCTGGTAATGCGGGGCAGGCGACTCGCCCCGATAAACCGCCGAACCCGGGCGGTCCGGGTAAGGACCGTCCGGGTAAGCGGCCGGACCGCGGCGATCAGGGGGGTATGAAGAGCGGTCGGCAGCAGGATTCCAGGCGCCGGGGCCGTCGGCTGGGGGAAGGGCGTCCTCGTACCTGGCAGCGCCGATCCCCGGCGGGCTTGGGAGGTCCGCCGGATACCCGGGCCGGTGACCGGCCGCATCCTCATAGTTCTCGGGTCCTGTCAGGTAGTTGGCGGGCCGCTCGGCCGGGTATTCGGGCCGCTCAGCCGGGTACTCCGTCTGCTCGGCCGGGTATTCGGGCCGGTCGGCCGGGTATTCGGGCCGGTCGGCCGGGTATTCGGGCCGCTCAGCCGGGTAGCCGCGCTGGTCGGCCCGGCGCTGCGCGGGCCGATCCGCCAGATAGTCGGGCGTGGCGGGGGGCCGTGGTGCTCCCCGGCCTGGGTGGTAGTCCGGAGGGGCCGGTGCGGCGTGCTCCGGCGGATCGGCGACGTACTCGGCCGAAGAGCCGGCCCGACGGCCAGGCGGCCCGGCCAGATACTCGGAAGGCGGGATCCGGTCGGCCTGCGGGCCGGCGCGGTAGTCCGGCGCGACGGGCAGGTCACGGGGCGGGCCGGCCAGGTACTCCGGGGCCGCGGGCAGGTCACGGGGCGGGCCGGCCAGGTACTCCGGGGCCGCGGGCAGGTCACGGGGCGGGCCGGCCAGGTACTCCGGGGCCGCGGGCAGGTCACCGGCCGGGCCGGCCAGGTACTCCGGGGCGACGGGCAGGTCACCGGCCGGATCCGCCTGGTAGTCGGCCGGCGAAGCAAGGTACTGGGTCGAGGCCGACCGGAGGTCGTCGGCCCGGGCGGCCGGGTACGCGGCCGAGGCCGTCCGCTGGTCATCCGCGGGTCCTGCCAGGTAATCGGCAGCCCCGGTTCGCGGGCCCTCGGACTCGGCCAGAACGTCCTCGCCCGGCAGCGGCGGCATCGCCCGCATGCGGGCCTCGGCCCGCTCCGGCCCGGCACCTGGCACCGCGCCTT
>Ga0335072_10015077_pt1 | contig 10979 bp, 7 predicted proteins | sample Lox_Sample_21_FD_206725 | JGI IMG/M metagenome (GOLD analysis project Ga0335072, IMG submission 206725) | Soil microbial communities from Loxahatchee National Wildlife Refuge, Florida, United States - Lox_Sample_2.1 | ecosystem: Environmental > Terrestrial > Soil > Wetlands | place: USA: Florida... | reverse complement strand
AGCGTGAAGCTGTCGATCTGGGTCGCATACGCCGGGCCCACTTCGCCATTCGTCGCCGTAAGCGTCCACACCTGCGTCTTCCCGCTGCCCGCACTCACGGCAAGATTCCACTTCAATCCGTATCCGGGCAGCTCAGTCGGATTCACAATGCCCCAGTACGCGGGCTTGGCCTGCAGATTCATGTCGAAAGGCAGCGGATAGTCTGTCCTCGCCACAGGAAAGCTGTCGAGCCACGTATCGTCATCGGCCATGCCCCAGAACGTAACCGCGCTCAGACGATGCTTCTCGCGCCGGAACACGTCGAAGTAGTCCTTGTAGAGCCAGCCTTGTTCGGCCAGCACACTGGGCGGAACATTGTTTCCGTAGTTCGAGGTCGTGTCGCCTGCGTTGTAGACGCTCATATCGAGCTCCGTCACCTGCTGGTCGATGCTGGGGAAGTTCTCGGCCACGGTATCGATCGCAGTCCGCAGCGCCTGCGGCGACGGATAGTTGATGGCATTGTGCATCTCGTGCCCAATCCCATCCACGGGCACGCCGCGCGCGCGCAACTCGCCCACCACCTTCACCAGGCAGGCCAATCGCGCCGGATCGCTGGTGCTGTATTCGTTGAGGAACAGTTTCGTTCCCGGCGGCGCATATTGCTTGGCCGCGTTGAACGCCACATCGAGGTAGCTTGGGCCCAGCACCTGGTAGAACGGTCCATGCTCCAGGCAATCCAGCTGGGTCGGGTCCAGCGGTTCGTTCACCACATCCCACGCGTAGACCTGCGTGCCATAATGCTGCACCTCGTTCTGGATGTGTTCCTGAATATTCGCCGTCACCGTGGCCTGGTTCGCTGCCGAATTGGTGCCGTCGCCAAAGGCATACGACGGCGTCTGCGCTCCCGTCGACCACACCAGGTTCTGTCCTCGCACCTTCATGTCGGCGCACACCGCTTCGCCCACCAGCGCATCTCCGTTTTCGTAGCTGTAGACGCCCTTGCTCGCCTCCGTCGAGCTCCATTTCAGATCGTTGCCCGGGGTCATGCTGTCAAAGTGCATGGTCAACAACTGCGCATGCGGTCCCGACAGATCCGATACGTCGGTCGCCGCACCGATCGGGAACAGGTCCGCGTAGGTTTTGTAAATCGATGGGATATCGGTCTGAATGGTTGGCGGCGGCACGTAGGTCAACTGGAAGTCGTCAATGGAAAAACTGACGAGGTCGTTGCCCGAGGCCGGCGCGGTCTGCACGTAAAGAGTCGCGCCGCCCGAATCGTATGCGCTCGCCATGTTGTAGCCCATCACGTTGATCTGGTGCCAGGCTCCATCAGCTGGGATAGAGACACCGGGGTAGGCCGTGATGCTCGGATAGCTGGGCTGGCCGTTGAGGTTCGTTTGCAGGCTCACATTCAGCGTGTGAGTCGAGCCATCCGCCGGCGTCAGCTGCACCCATACGCTGATGTTGTACTTCGAGCCGACATACATCTTGTTTGTCACGCTGATCGAGGGCCCATCCCAGTTGGCAATGCGGCCCGTGGTCAACAGGCTGTGCGTTCCGGTGTGTGCTGCGGCGGTGCTGTTCTCCACCGTTGAACTGCCCGAGCGCGAACTCCACCCATCGGTGCCGCCATCTTCAAACGTGCTGGCGATTCCGGAATTGTCCTGCTGGCTCGGAGTTGGCGGCGGAGGCGCCAGCTCGCTGATGGACACGTCGCCAAGGTAAAAGGAGTCGGTCGCGCTGCTCGATTGAATATAGAGCGTCAGGCTTGCTGGGGGGCCGGGCAGGTCGCTGAACGTGAAGGTGCCCTGCACTTTCGTCCACGCCGTGTTTGAAAGCGCCGCCGAAGTGGCGATATTCCCGTAGACTCCGGATGCGCTTGCGCAATTGGTCGTCTTCAGCGAGATAGTTGCCGTTGGATTGCTCGCGTCTGCCGCGGCCAGCAGCACATAGGCCGTCACCTGGTAGGTCGCGCCTGCAACCACGTTCGGCACATTCAGAAGGTTCAGGCTTGGTCCCATGTAGCCTGCCGTGCGGTTGGTCGTCAGCAGGCTGCGCGCATCGCTGTTCGGATCGGGAACCGGAGTAGCCGTGTTCGTCAGCTGCACCGGACCGAAGGGAGACCACCCGTCCAGTCCTCCATCGGCGAACGTGTAGTTCGCAATCGGAGTCCCGCCCGGCGGAGGCGCGGTCTGGGTGATCACCACTTGATCCAGATAGAACGATTCGGCGCTGCTGACGCCCACCAGTTGCGCGTAGAGCGTCAGCGCGCTTTCCGTGGTCGCCGGAGTGTAGCTGCCGCCAATCATCGTCCAGGCCGAGTCGGAAATCTGTGTCTCGTAGGCCCCAATGGTGTCGTAGCACGCGCCGCCCGAGCAGGAGGCATCTGTGCGCTTGACGGTGAAGTTGGCATTAGCGGTGCCCTCACCCGAGGTCAGCATCACCAATCCCGTAATCGTGTAGGTCGCTCCAGCTTGTAAAACGCCGGTCAGCGGGATCGACGAGCCGCCCGATCCCGAACTGCTGGTCGTGGTCAGCAGGCTGTACGACCCCGAATAGGCCGCCGCGTTCGAGGCCACAGGCGTGGACGCGCCAAAGAACGAGACCCAGCCGTCGGCCGTTCCGTCTTCAAACCCGTAAGTAGCGATCGTTTGTGCCTGCCCCGGGGCCGCGCCGGCAAGAACAAAAATCAGCGGGAGAGCGAGCGCGGGCACGCTCCGGATGAGAGAAGCGAGAGGGATACGCATCACTGGCTCCTTTTTGAGCAGATCGACGTTCGATGGATAGAGGGGAGGAATTGCGCCCGGAGGGGCTCCGCCGCCGCTCAGTAAATCAATTTACTGAGTCGATTTACTAAGGCGCCGGAATCATAGGATTGACTCTGCGAAACTGTCAAGCACTTTTGGAGATCCATGCTGCCATCGATCTTGCTGCCGTCGCAAGTCTCGTCACATCAGGGTCAAAGCCATTGCCGGTAGGGACAGCGAACCCGAGCAGCAGCCTTCACCCCGCGAGATTCCGCTTCTGCCGGCCTGTGGCGCAATGACGTAGCATAGGTTTGCAAAGAGTGCGTGAGGTCATCATGAGCGACATTCTCACCGGATCCGAACTGACAGCCGAAAAGATCAGCAGCGTAACCCGCGAAACCAACTATGGCACCTGGCGCTTTCAGAAATCGTGGAAGCCACTCTACGTGGCCGACGCCGAAGGCTGTTGGTTTACCGATGGGGCAGGCAAGCGCTACCTCGATTTTTCGTCCCAGCTGATGTGCGTGAACCTCGGCCACAAGAATCCGCGCGTCGTGGAGGCGATCGGCGAGCAGGCGAAAGAACTGGCGTTCGTCGGACCCGTCTATGCCACGGCGGCCCGGGCGAGGTTGAGCAGCAAACTGCTCGAAGTGCTGCCCGGCGGCATCGAGAAATTCTTCTTCGCCACCAGCGGCACCGAGGCCAACGAGGCCGCATTCAAAATCGCCCGCATGGTGACCGGCAAGAACAAAATCATCTCCCGCTACCGTTCCTATCACGGATCGACCATGGGCTCCATCGCTGCTACCGGCGATCCGCGGCGCTGGGCCATGGAACCCGCCGGCAAGGGCCACAGCTTCGTCTTCGCCCCCGAGACCAACTGCTACGACTGCCCTATCAAGCACACCTATCCCGGCTGCAACATCGCCTGCGCCGATTACATCGAGCACATGATCGAGAACGAAAGCGACGTCGCCGCCATCATCGTCGAGCCGGTCGTCGGCACCAACGGAGTGCTGGTCCCTCCGCCGGAGTACTTTCCGCGACTGCGTGAGATCTGCGACCGGCACGGCGTGCTGCTCATCGACGATGAGGTCATGGCCGGCTGGGGCCGCACCGGCAAGTGGTTCGCCATCGACCACTGGGGCGTCAAGCCCGACATCCTCGTCACCGCCAAAGGCATCACCTCGGCCTATGTGCCCCTCGGCCTTTGCGCAACTACCAAAAAGATCGCCGACTACTTCGAGGACCACTACTTCTCCCACGGCCACACCTACGAAGCGCATCCCATCACCCTTGGGCCCGCCGTCGCCACCATCGAAGAAATGCAGCGGCTCAAGCTGGTGGAGCGCGCCGCCTCTCTCGAACCGTATGTCCGCGAGAAACTCGAAGCGCTGAAAGAAAAGCACCCCTCCATCGGCGACGTGCGCGGCCTCGGGCTCTTCTTTGCGGTCGAACTGGTCAAGAACCGCAAGACAAAGCAGCCCTTCAACACCATGCGCGACAAGGTCGAAGGCAAACCGCTGGTTGTCGATCAGATCGCCGCGAAGATGATGTCCGACGGCGTCGCCCAGCAGGCTTGGGTGGGTCATTTTGTGATCGCGCCGCCGCTCATCGTCACCAGGGAAGAGCTCGACTTCGGCATCGCGGCCCTCGACAAACACCTTGCCATTGCCGACGCATTGGTCGAATAAACGCAAAAAGCGCCGGGCCGGCGAGAGCCGGTCCCGGCGTAACCAGGCAGCAAAGCAGGGATGGTGCGCCTAGGAGAACGCTTCTATCATCTTGCCGCAGTTGTCGAGCGCCGCTGATCGGGCGTCGTGCTCAACCGCTGGCGCAGGTTGCCGGCAAGGTTCGCCATCACCCGCAGCTTCTCGGCCACTGCGGCCGGCACTTCGCGCTCCGCCAGCGCAAGCTGCGAGTTCAACAGCAATCCGGCGACGGCGCTGTTCAGTTCCGATTCAATAACCGCAGTTGCCGCGCGGCGTGCCAGCAGCTCCTCCCGCTCGCGCCTGTGAAGAGCCGAGCGAATCTCGCGCACAATGCGCGCGGCCCCTGAAAGTGCAAAGTTGATCTGCAGCGGGATTGCGAGGCCGGATCGTTCCCAGATTGACTCCATGCCCGCGGGATCGCACTCCGCGATGGTTTCATCGAGCACGACTACCGCGTATTCCTGCTTGCGCAGAGCGGTCAACGCGTCCCGGCGACCTTCTGCAACTTGAATCTCCATTCCCAGTTGCACGCCCGCCGCTTGGGCAAGGTTGCGCGCACCTTCGACTCCGGTCACCATCAGGATGTTCATCTCAACTCCTCGTATTCGCTTCCGGTTTTCAGGATGCAGCCCGTGGCGCGATCCAAATGCGATGGCACGGCTCTCCTTGGCGGCAAGGTTCTCACTTGTCACCCCATGGTGGATGCTGCCCTTTCACTCTTCCTTGAGCGGGTCGGCGATCCCGTACTCTTTAAGTTTTCGATACAGAGTCGTCTTTCCGATTCCCAGCAGACGCGCCGCCCGCAGCTTGTCGCCATTGAGCATGCGAATCGTTTCCACAATCGCTTCCCGTTCGCGTTCAGCCAGCGTCTTCACCGGGTTGGTTTCAGCGGCGTTCTCTTGCTCGTCGGCTTTTGCATCCTGGTGAAATGCCGAGAGTCCCTGTTGCTGCAGTTGTGTCGGCAGATCTCCCAGGCGCAGCACGGGCCCTGACGTCATCGTGCACGCCCGTTCCACGGCGTTTTCAAGCTCGCGCACGTTCCCTGGCCACTCATGGCGCATCATCGTCTGCAGCGCTTCGTCGCTCAGCGTGTACTTCATCCCGCGCTCCCGGCTGATGCGCTCAAGAAAGTGCGCGGCTAGCAATGGAATATCCTCCCGCCGGTCGCGCAGCGCCGGCAGGCGAAGGTTGACGACGTTCAGCCGGTAAAAGAGATCTTTCCGGAAGGTGCCTCGCTCCACCATCTGACTGAGGTCGCGATTGGTGGCCGCCACAATGCGCGCCTTGATGGGAACGCAGTGCGTCGCCCCCACAGGACGCACTTCCTTCTCCTGGAGCGCGCGGAGCAGCTTCGATTGCAGATCGAGAGAAAGCTCGCCGATCTCGTCGAGAAAAACCGTCCCGCTTTCCGCCGAAACCAGCAGCCCGTCCTTCGAACGGTTTGCCCCCGTGAACGCGCCTTTCACATAGCCGAACAATTCGCTCTCCATCAGCGTCGGAACCAGCGAACTGCAATCGACGGGCAGGAACGGCTTCTGAGCGTTCGGTCCATACGCATGGATGGTGCGCGCAACCAGTTCCTTCCCGGTTCCGCTCTCACCCAGGATGAGCACAGGGTGCGAGGTCTGCGCTACCTTGGAGAGGATCCGGTAAAGCTTCTCCATCTCCGCCGAGTGGCCAATCATCGCCCCCGGTCCGTGGCTCTGCCGAAGCTGTTCACGCAACCGGCGGGCGGCGGCATCGACATGGTGATTCGAAGCCGCGCGTTCCAGAACTGTGGAGAGCTCGTCGACGGCGAATGGCTTGGTCAGGTAGTCGGATGCCCCGCAACGCATCGCCTCCACAGCGGAGCCCACTGAACTCGACGCCGTCATGGCGATGATGGCCAGCTGCGGATAGAGCAGATGCAGGTCTCGAATGAATTCGATTCCCTGGTGGTTGCCCCAGGGGAGATTGGCAAGAAGAATATCGGCGGCCCGGCCGCGCAGCAGATCCCGCGCATCGCTGAAACTGCTGACACTCTCTACCGCATACCCCAGGCTCGCGGCGATCTCGGCACACGCCGACCGCACCGCAGCATCCGAATCCACCACCAGCAGGTGCAATTTCGGGGATCGCTCCCCTATGTGCGGAAGAACATCCATGGATCCCATTGGAACGACTGCTGCAAGCATTGTATTCGCCTCGAACTGATCTCCCGATGTGGCCGGAGTCACTGCTGTTGTTGGCATCACCCGCGTCCCGCTTACCCGTTCCTCACTGGTAGCTCCAGCTGGAAGCAGGCGCCCACCGGGTCCCGGTTCGCCGCATGAATATGGCCGCCGGCGGCTTCGATCATCGATCGCGTGATCGACAGGCCAAGCCCACGGTGCTCGCGCTTCCAAGGCTCATTTTTCCCGGCTTCCGCCTTCGCTTTGGCTGAGAATCCCGGCTCGAAGAGATGATCCAGGGCCTCGCCCGAAAAGCCGGGTCCATTGTCTTCAACATTGAGGATCAGGACAGGATCAGAAGCGGGTCCGGTGAAACTCTCAAGAAGCGTAAGATGGATTCTTCCTCCCTCCGGCATCGCTTCCGCCGCATTCTTGACCAGGTTGATCAGGATCCGCGTGAAATCCTCGCCCGTCAAACTCACCGGCAGAGCCCCTCCGCACAAATCGACCGTGACAATCACGTTGGGACCCGCAAGCGCGGCCAGCAGGTTCCGGTTCGCCTTCAACTCCGCCGCGAGGTTGTCGATCGGCTTCGGCGGAACCGAATTCCACGGCAGATGGGTGGCCGCCTCGGGGGTAGCCGCGGTTCTGCTCAAGTCGTGGCCTTCCTGGCCCGCAGCCGGATTCTCAAGAGTCGCGAGCTTCTCCACCAGCCGCCGGCTGGCCGCAACCACGACCTTCAGTTCGCTTCCATAGTGCTGAAACGGCGTCGACAGCACCCCCGGCACTTCCAGCAGATCACAGTAGAGTCCCAACGCGGTCACCATGTTGCGCGCGTCATGCGCGACATCGGCCAGAGTTTCGTTTTGACTGTGCCCGGCGGGAACCAACACCGGAATCAGTGCGTTCATTGCTTGTTCTTCAGCGCTCTCCAACGTATCCGGCATATGCAGGTTCGACATAAGCAGCTCATTCCTTTCTTGCGGCTTCACTGGCCGTCTTCCAGTCCGGCTCTTTCCGTTCCGCACTGGAATTTGCCCTTTTCTAATACACGTCGCGTGCCAAATCCGGACAGAAATCCTAAGTGCATGATCATGAGCCGCCTGCGGTCCCCTCCCGTAAAAATGCCTCCCACCTTCCCCGCCGCATCGCTCCCGAAATGAAACTTCGATTCGATCCGTCCGTACCCTAACTCGCCTCATACCAGGCCCTTGCCTCCCATTCTCCGGTTTGACCCGATATGGAACCCGTGCTTCCCGTTCCGGAACGCCCCGCGCAGCCCATGCCGCCTCTGCCGTTACAATTCCCGATATGCAGACCCCCGCCTCTCTTCAGTTCTTCCGGCCCGGCGGCCGCGAGCCCTCCCAGCTGCGCCCGCTTTCCTTGACACCCGGCTACGTCCAGACAGCGGAGGGCTCGGTCCTGGTCTCACTCGGCAACACCCGCGTCCTCACCAACGCCACCATCGAGCCGGGAGTTCCCGGCTGGCTGCGCAACTCCGGGCGCGGCTGGGTCACGGCGGAGTACGCCATGCTGCCCCGCTCCACCGTCACGCGTACCCCCCGCGAGAGCGAGCGCGGCAAGATCGGTGGCCGTACCCACGAAATCCAGCGCCTCATCGGCCGCAGCCTGCGCTCGGTGGTCGATCTGCACGCTCTTGGCGAGCGCACCGTGATCCTCGATTGCGACGTCATCCAGGCCGACGGCGGCACGCGCACCGCCGCCATCACCGGCGCGGCCGTGGCCCTCGCCATCGCCCTCAACGCGCTGGTCAAGGCCGGAACGCTGAAGCAGTCGCCTCTCAGGCAGCTCGTCGCCGCCACTTCCGTCGGAATCGTCGAAGGCACGATGCTGCTCGATCTCTGCTACGAGGAGGACTCGCAGGCCGAGGTCGACATGAACGTCGTCATGACCGCCGACGGCGGCCTCGTGGAGACGCAGGCAACCGCGGAGAAGGGAAGCTTTTCCCGCAACGACCTCAACGGCCTCATCGACCTCGCCGAATCCGGCCTCCAGGAAATCTTCGCCGCGCAGCGCGCCGTGCTTGCCGGATCACACTGAACCCCTCGATCCGCCGAAGTCAGTTCGCGTCCGGCTTTTCTATGTGATCAATCGTGAAGAGAAAGGCAGGCCCTCTTCCAGGCTTCAATGCGAGCCCAATGCCGTTGACCGGCATTCGATCAAGAGGATTCGTCATCGTATGGTCCGAATCGTGTGGGTCGTCATACCAGGGCAAGACGAAGCTGTACCGCCCCGCGAGGCCTGTCTGATCCTGAACCGGGTAACTCTCAGAAAGTCGTGTCAGCACGTTTGCTAATTCCTGCATTGACACGCCCACGAAACGCCGATCGCCGTCCTCCTGAATAAAGAATCCTTCGCCTAACAAAAAGGTTTTGCCTTTCACCGGTTTGACCGCACCAGGCACATATTCTGTGAGCTTGGTGCTGTGTCTGTTTACCGCAAGATTCAAATACGGTACTTCAATCGGCGTTTGCTGAAGCGTCAGGTGGCAACGCTCCCTGAGCATGGCCCGTAACGCGCTGCGCAGCGGTCTTGGATCCGCAAACAGGTCCTCGTGGTGGGACTGCTGCCAGACCGCGATATCCTCCTCCGCGACGCGCGCGTTTATGTCATACATGTCGTGAATCCACGCTGGTGCATTGTGAATCTGCGAAATGCGCCAGTAATTCGCGTTCTGCGGATTGTAGGCAGTCATGATCATGTCCCATAGACTCATCGAAGCTCGATAGCCATCCGGCATGAGTTGCCGGGGTAGGAAGGGGCCCCCTGGCTTGTGACGATGGATCGAGATGACTTCAAATGCGAAGGGCTTTAGGAGCTGTGCGGCGTCGGTTGAATTCCCGCTCTGCGCCGAAGCCGACCAAGCGGCAATGACAAGGAGGGCCACGAGACCAAGCACGCACCGCGTCGTTGTTTCGTTCTTCTCAGTCACTTGAAGGCCGCTCCAGATGATCAATGACGATGACGTTGACCTCTGCCTTCCCGTTCACCAACTTAAGTCCGAGTTGGTTTTTGAGCGCCGATGCGAAGTTTGGCCCGGAAGCATCGGGGTTGCTGCCCGGTCCATTCGCCTCCTGGACAAACTGAACGTCCAGATCGAAGCGCCCGGTCAATCCAGTTCGATCGACCCCGGAGTGCGGTGTCGCAGTCCCGGCTTGCATGGACGCGCCAGACAAATAGTTGGCCACCTGTGGCATGGTCACATCGGTCAGCCGAAGGTGGTGTTCTCCATCGATATCCCAGACCACCATGCCGCAGTAGTGTGGTCCTTCCGTGCCCCTCGTTGGCGCGGCAATCGCGAATGTCGCGTTGGGGTTGTTTAAGCAGGGGTTGTCGGCAGAGTGCGGCTGGAGTTGCGGGCCGAGTTTGTCGGGCCTGTCCCTGACGAGTGTGTACACATCCCGCATTTGCATTTCCCGGTGAACCCTCAACTTGAACCTATCAACAAGCAAAGACTGGACCATCAGCCGGAGTTGGTCGCGCGTGGGGACACCGTCCGCGCGAGCTTCGATCGTGAAAAATTGAGGTGGCTTTGCCCAGGAAGGCAAATGATCCCAGATCGATCGCGCCTGAACCGAATCGCTGATCTTATAAGCGAACAGCAGATAAGCATGCACGGGAGCGTTCGCGCGGAAGAGGTTTCCCGTCGGAGCGGCTCCATCCAGGCCATCGAGGCTCACGCTCGCTTCGAAGAGGCTCCCTGGCTTGCTCGGTTTCACGGATGCCACATCGAATTTCATCTCCCCGCCTGCCGCGATCTCCCATTTCGGGCGTGAAGCCTGCTGAGCGACGCAGGTCAGACTCGAGCCGCCCAGAAATAAGAACGGGCTGATCGCGCACCACTTGATTCCTTTAGCCAGTGTTTGACGTGACATAGGGCCCCCAATCTTTAGACGGTGCTCGGTGCGCTTCCTATGCTGGGAAAACAACTTGGACATCCATCAGGGAGACATAAGGGCGACTTCGTCCCTCAACCACGCGCCCCTCTTGCCATACAGGTCGCCGATCGTTTCCCGCCTAATTCGCCGAGGGCATCTCGATCCGGTCGATCACCAGCACCTCCAGCGGCGCTTTCGTGTCCTTCAATTCCAATCCAAGCTGCTCCCTCACCGCCGTCTCCACCGGGGGCCAGGTCGAATCATCCTCCGCCTGCATATCGGAAAGCGTTCCGTGAAACTGCAGCGTGAAATTATACGTGCCTGTGATGCCGGTCTCATCGATCACCCTCTTGCCCAGAGTGAACTGAAGCGATCCGGCAAGACTGCCCAGCGTTGCGCCCCCGATCGCTGCTCCACGAGCCACTAGCCGAATGCCTCGCGGATCGCGCTCCGACTCAATCGGCGGGTGCCATGTCCCCGGAACAGGATGCT
>Ga0335072_10015074_pt1 | contig 10979 bp, 19 predicted proteins | sample Lox_Sample_21_FD_206725 | JGI IMG/M metagenome (GOLD analysis project Ga0335072, IMG submission 206725) | Soil microbial communities from Loxahatchee National Wildlife Refuge, Florida, United States - Lox_Sample_2.1 | ecosystem: Environmental > Terrestrial > Soil > Wetlands | place: USA... | reverse complement strand
CTCAATCTTGGAAGGTGAGCTAACCATTCTACAGCAATTCCGTGACCAGAAGGATGCTATTCTGTTCCTGATCAGAGTCTCTGATTCAATGGTCCACATCACAGATGAAGGCACAAGCGCGCTCAAAACAACTCTACAATGTGCCTACGAACTCCTTCTACAGAAAATCATATCCAATCCAAAAGACATGGTTGGCATTGTCCTCTATGGAACGGTACTTCCTACCTCCCACCACAGTTCTAATCCTGCGTAGGAGAAAACAAAAGTGACTTCAAATTACCCTCACATATACACTCTAGTAGACCTAGAGGAACCGGGTGCGACTGCAATAAAAGAACTAAAAGCTTTATTAAACGGTACTTTCTCCCACTAACCATCTAACGACAGATGACGAAGCACTCTACAAACTCTGCACACCGTCCAAGGAACCCGCGTCAATGTCCAATGTGCTCTTCGCAGCAAACAACCTAATGACCGAAAAAGCCGCTCGTTTCGGCTCAAAGCGAGTATTTCTCGTCACAGACGACGACTCTCCTCCTGGCAACAAAGATGTTCAAAAGGCCGTGATTACTCGTGCTCGAGATCTCAACGACATTGGTGTAAGGTTAGAACCTTTCTTCATTTCACATGCGGATAAACCACCGTTCGATATTACAAAGTTTTACGAGAATGTGATTTATCGGGATGATGAGGATCAGGATGATGGAGAGTATCATTTACCTGTTGACGCGAGTGCTCGATTTGATACTTTGTTGAGTATGATTAAAGCGAAACAGACGCCGAGACGAAGTCAGTTTAATATTCCTATGGAATTGGGTCCCGATATGCAGATTGGAATAAAGGGCTTTATTCTGTATAAACGCCAGGAAATACATCGCAGTCATTATGTTTATGCACATGGTGAAAAACTAGAACTAGCTATACCTGTCAGTGTTGATGTGGATCCGGTAAACACCAACTGAGTTGTGAACTGATGATAGAATTCAAGTCAAGTTATACCTAAAGAACAGATTCAAAAGGCATATAAGTTTGGTGGAGATTTCATTGCTTTCTCACAAGACGAATTTAAACAGATTCGAAACTTTGGCGAACCGGTTCTTCGGATTATTGGATTCAAACCAGCTAAACAATTACGATTCCAGGACAATCTCCGACCATCTTACTTTATTTATCCATCTGATGCCACTGTTACTGGATCAACAAGGACCTTTGCATCTCTCCACAAAAAAATGTTGAAGGATGAGTTGATGGCCATTGCATGGTTTATTCCACGTCGAAATCAGGCTCCCATGTTCACCGCGGTTGTTCCACAAGAAGAAGAATTCGATGAAAAAGGAGGACAATTAACTCCACCTGGAATGCATTGCATCATACTCCCTACCATCGACGACTTTCGATCGAATCCCTTTGAAGAAACTGCAAAAGGCATCACCCCTCTTGTAAATGCAGCTAAAGCGAAATAGCTCCTGAACCTCTCATCGATGAGATGGCTAAAATTGCTACCGCATTGACTTTGAAATCTTATCGTCCCGAAAAATATCCTAATCCAGCATTACAATGGCACTACCGTATTCTTCAAGCATCTGCTCTGGAAGAGGATATGCCAGAACAACCAGAAGACAAAACTGTTCCCAAATACAAGAGCATTCACCAACGAACCGCAGCACTGGCGTATGAATGGGGAACGATTCTCGATCAAGTTGATGTCCCGCAACAAATTGAACCTTCCTCTCAGAAAAGAAAAGCAGTTACAAATGGAAAACAGGCTGGAGAATCGGCGCCCAAGAAAATTAAGAAGGAGACGGATGGGAGTGAGGCACCTTCAAAAGAGAAGATTGAGTCCATGGTACAACAGGGTACTTTAATGACGGTATGAAACCTTGTGTGAAGAATTCTAATTGGTTTAGTTGAAGTTGGATCAATTGAAACAGGCGTGCTCAGATCGAGGGATTTCTGCTGGAAAGACAAAGGCTCTTTGTGTCGAGGCGTTGGAAGATTACTTTTCGCGAGGCTGAGTTTGGTCAAGTTCAAAAAGAACAAAAAGAACAAAATGAAAACATGTATTTGATATACCACAGGTCTGTATTGCTAAAGAATCGTACAATGAATTAAACAAGATCGATCTTTGAATCAGGCTGGTGTCTCGTTCCTGATCTCACTGCAGCAATTGCGATCGGGCGTTTGCCGGAGCCTGCCGAGAGCCCCGCAACCAATTGTAGTGGGCATAAGTGGGGCTAATTACCGCAACCTCTTCTCCGCATTTAAACCAGTCAACGCAACTAACCAAAACTTCATAATCGCAAAGACAATGGGAGGCCACTATCTTGAGCTCTCCACCGGTGAAACCGATTACTATGAAGTAGACGACTACACCGATCCCTGGATAGAACCTGAGATCGTAGTCTACCAACCCGGTCAAGGTCGCCATACAGATTTAGTGTACCACCTTGTCCCGCTATTTTGCGGAAAAGTCCGATTCATTCGACGAGATTTGCGTGGGCATGGACGTAGTTCTGAAGGCAAGGATGAGAATTATAAGTTTGATTTGGATACAATTGTTGCGGAAGAAGCAGAATTTATCGATAAGGTTGCCGGGAGACCTGTGCATTGGTTGTGCGATTCTACCGCAGGGATGCTTGGAATTGCGTTGGCAGTCAAATTTCCTGAGAAATTGAAGTCGCTCACTTTAATGTCGTCGCCTCTTGTTTTACCGTATTTGCCTCGGTTTTGAGGTTATCTAATATCCAGACAAGCATTTAAAGATATGGTACGCATAGGGAGACCAACATGGATGGATGCAATTCGAGAATTAGGTTGGCACGGCTGGCAAGCAAAAGTACCTCTCTCAAATCTCGGAACGAACAAAGCCGTCAAGAATACAAATGACATCGGACGTGGCAGTGGACCAGCGTATGATAAATGGCATCGTCTACAACAGAAAAAGCATCCCACTGAGGGAATGGCATTATATGCTCAATTCATTCAAACGGTCGATGTTCGCGATGTTCTTGAGCAGGTCAAGGTACCGACTCTGATAGTTGCACCAACGCAGAGTTTTGCGAGTCCTAGAGAGTTGAACGAGGAAATGGCTCGAAGAATTCCTAATGCAAAGTTGGAATGGGTCGATGGGTTGGGACACATGACTTGGGTTGACAAACCTGAGGAGGTCTCGAGTATAGTCCTTAAATTCATTAGCGAGGTTTCTTGAGATGAGTCGATAGTCGTAGAATGGATAATTTGCCTCAACGTACATGATAGATTGGTATTTCCCTGAGTCCCGTGCTCATATTCTTCCGCCCTCCAGCTCTAGGTCTCAGATTTAGATGAGATTCCATCTCAGGACTCACCGTCGGATTGCGCTCTGAAGTTCACGGCACAATCCAGCTGCAGGACAGAAATATGCAGCTTAGTATTGGGTTCTTCCCTTCCCACCCCCGCCACGGCTCATCAAGCCACGTCCTCAGGCACCACTTATGTATTTTAGTAACCGTATGGCAAGCTCGGCAAGGTCTTAGACGCGATCGGCAAGCTCAACCCCACATTACCCCACAAGTACAAAATCATCCAGCCCCTGGCTCGTTCATCCCATACTTCCATACCTCCATTCAACATGACTCCGAAAATTGGTTACGCAGAAGTCTTCCTTCTTATTCTTTGCCTGTTCTTCCTTTATCGATACTGGACTCGTGATCCCCGTCGCGCACATCTTCCTCCTCACGTTCGCGGATGGCCCCTCATCAACCAAACCCTCGATCAAGTCAAAGACAATCCTATCCCCCTCGTACTTAAATGGGGCCGCGAATACGGCGAACTCTGCCGAACAACTTCTGGAACAACAATGTTCATCTGGGTCAACTCACGCAAAGCATTCAAAGAACTCATTGACCGGAGATCCGCCATATATTCCAGTCGACATCCACAGCCAATGGTCAACAAAGCTAGTGGTGGAAAGAGAATGGTGTTCATGCCATATGGGAAAGATTGGAGAAGTCTCAGAAATATTATTCATAGAGTTAGATCTGATGACTTTTGAGTACTGATTATAGTTGCTTACTCCACAAATGTCCAAATCGTATTCTCCGATTCAGGAGTTTGAGGCGAAACAGTTGAGTGTTGATTTATTGGACCATCCCGAAGATTTTTATATGCATAATCGTCGGTATTCGGCTAGTGTTATTATGCAAGTCGTCTATGGACATCGAATTCCTGTTTGTATCTGACCTTTCTTATCGCGGTTAATTGCAGGGGATTGTGAGGAAATTCGAATGATCTACGCTATTCTAACCAGATTCGCATCTTTCAGGAGACCTGGTGCGTATCTCATCGACGTATTTCCCGAATTGGAATATCTCCCACTGTACAATTTCCTTAGTGGCTGGAAGTCCGTGGGCGATGAGATCCATCGCAAGGATGCAGCGACTTTCAAATACTTTTGGGATAGAATGAAGCGTGAGATAGAAGAAGGGACAGCTCCTCATAGTTGGGGGAAAGGTTTCGTTCAATCTGACTATGGCAAACACGGAATCGACGAATTGCAAGCAATTTATGCTGCGTATGGTCTCCATCGAGTTGGACTGATTGTAGTGGAACGATGATAGAAGCTGGTAGTGAGACCACATCTCAGACTCTAAATAACACCCTTGTCGGATTACTCCAGAATCCCGATGCTGTAAAGGCATGTCATGAAGAACTTGACAGAGTAATTGGAGATGACAGAACTCCTACATTCGATGATGAAGAAAAGCTTCCTCTAATTAGGGCCCTTGGAAAGGTGCTCACCTGTGCTTTCTAAGATTGATAATAGGAAACACTTCGCTGGCGTACCACAAACAAGTTTGGGGCAAATCACTTTGTAACCCAAGATGATTGGTATGAAGGCTACTTCATTCCCAAGAACACCATCATCATGATCAATCAATGGGCAATGCATTACAACGAAGAAGACTTCCCTGAACCAGAAAAAGTAAAGCACAATAATGAGACCATGCAAGTATCTAACGATAGTACAAACCAGAACGTTTCATTCACCACAATTTGTCAGCGGGAGAATATGCAGCGCATCCAGACGTAAGTCAACGTGATAATTTCAGCTTTGGCGGTGGTCGAAGAATTTGTCCGGGAATGCACGTTGCCGAACGAAGTATTTTCTTGAATCTCGCTCGATTGCTCTGGGGTTTCAATATTGAACATGCTAAAGATGACAAGGGGAATATTATTCCTGTTGATTTTACGAGTGAAGGACTTGTTCCTGGAGCTTTGTCAAATCCATTGCCGTTTAAATGCTGTAAGGACTTTTGTTGATGTTGTACTCATGGTGTTAGCGATTACCCCTCGAAGCGAAAAGCGGGCCAAGATCCTCAGAGACGAATGGGCAGCTGCGCAGAAAATCGGAGTAGACTTCTCCAACGTCCAATTCGAAGTGGCTTGACCGAGTCGAATAGCCATTGTAAATAAGTAATCTCCACATAAACTAGTCGGAGGACTCCATAATATATTTCATAGGGGTGATGTTGAAGATATGATTGAGGTTTTTCATTGTACATAGAATCGTACCGCTCTAGTGCTGGATCCTACACTAAATGACAAAAGAAAACTCTAGCTTCATTCGTCTGTGCCCAACCTCTTTTGTTCGCCTTGCACGCCGTTCTTCCATCTTGATACCCTGACTGTTGCTAGGTCTCTCTTTTCAGCCTCGAGGCGTTTGTTCTCTTTGAGGACTCGACGGAGTGCTTTTGCAGCGATTGCTGAGTAGCGATTATAGGTGAATACATTTCGCCACGGGAATGCCATTGTATGTATTTCGAGGGTTCCGGTCAGGAGAGTGGATGTAAGGATGCCTCGATCACTGTGGGTGACAGATGGCTTCGAAGGTGAATTTGGTCAATTGAGTCGAATCGGTCTTGACTCGATAGTCACTTGAGTTTGATAAGTGACAATGGACGGATGGATGGATGGAACGAGAGAAATGGATGACTGAAGGAGGAGGATGAGTTGTGAAGTGACCGAGATCAACCGTGGGCTGGGTTGGAAGTTTCGAACCCGGAATCACGATTTCAACCGAGCATTACGATGGCCAATTAGCTTCGCACAGTGCTCCAGCTTGCCTCAAAGATCTGCAAAACGTTTCGTACCTAGTTAATTACAGAAGACAGAATGCTTTGAAAAGTGTTTGCTATTATGAGCATTGTTTTATCACGACTGCTGTCAAGGCCCTCGCTGAAGGTTCACGACCCCTTTACCGGTTTGAGTCTAATTATTCAGTTCGTCCTTCTCGGTGCTGTCGGTGTTGTCCTCGTCTCCGTTACCACCTCGGTTGTTGGTCGCGAATGGGGTTATCATGAGAACCACAAACCCGTCCCGCCCGTCGTAGAACAGCCCGGATACATCGACGAAGGAGGAGAAGAGAAAGAGGAAGAAAATCCAGATGAGGGTGTAAATGTGTTACATCTCCTCTACACCATTGCACAGGTACCTTATTTATTTGGACCTGAATTCATTGCAGGATCGAGCGCACCAGGACGGGTTTGTGCACAGAGGAATCTCGTGCAATAAGTGTCATGAAGAACCTATTCGAGGAGTACGATATCATTGCTTGAATTGCATAGATTATGACCTGTGTGAGTATTGCGAGGCAGAAGACGCACATTTCAGAACTCATACCATGATTAAGATACGAGTACCTACGCCTTCACTTGTACGACGACGACCGACAGAATTACCCATGTATCCAGGTATTACCTCAAGTGGAAAATCCTGATCATAGGACGGATGCTTAATATTCTTCCGCCCACATTAGACATTGCACAATACCTACAGCTGAAAATGGAGACTCTACGTATGTGAATTTGGAAAGTGATTTGACAGGTAGATGATCAATCAGCTCTAGAAGCATTATATGAACAGTTCCGATGCCTTGCAAATGTGGAATTCAAGGACGACCCTATGAAGCTTGGTGCAGCTATCGATCGAGAGGCTTATGGTGAATGTATTCCAGATCTGGAAGTAGGATCCAATGTCATCTTTGACAAGATGTTCGAAGTCTACGACACCGACAAGAATGGTCTCATAGGATTCCAAGAATTCGCAGTAGGCATCCATGTCCTTAAGAAAGACCAGAAACGGAAACTTCGCTGTATTAATTCCTTTCGTTCCTTCGCTAATTGTAGTGGTGTTTGAAGGCTATGATGGCGACCACGACGGGATTATCAGAAGGGAAGACGTAACTGCCATGTTCCAAGCAATGTGGGCTATATCCTGTCGTATAATAGAAACCACCATCCGAAGTGACGAGGAACTGTTTGAGAACGAACAAGCTGAAACGACACAGGGCATATCATATGCCTCCGCAAATACGCTAACAAATCGTCGACGTCGAGCAGATAACGCATATCCCCTCTCCGCAACATTTTCCTATCCACCACCAGGTCTACCGGATTTCTACGTCCCAGACACCCCTGAAATCCAAGGTGACGAAGTTCCCGACAACTTTCTCCCTCGTCCAGAGGAAACCGATAATTCTCCAAATATGTCAGATCTCCTGCGAAACGAAGAAGCCATTCACCTCCGAAATCGCACATTTGAGGAAATGGAGAAGGTGATTGACGAGATATTTGAAGGTGGATTAGCAGAAACAGGGATCAATTTTGAGCAATTTCGGGAGTTGGCTGTGGGACCACATGGAAGGGCATTGATGGGATGGATTGATATGCTTAGGACTGTGTTTTAGAGGATACTCTTAGTTTGGATGGTGTTTGATTGCAGCAGGGGAGGTAATTGTAAATTAAAGATACTGTAATTCTCTACACCATACGCTTGCTATGCTTGGAAGTAGCTCGCTGGAAAGTATTGCCATGGTCTTCGAAGTAGGTCTATTGATCTCGGCCACCTGAAAATTAGATATGTATTGACATCCGATACCTCTCAATGCCAATACTAAATGAAGCACCGTACCTCCTTCAATAGAGTAGTCCGCTACAAGTCAGAAAGCATTATTGCAGCTTGGATACCAGCAGTCTTGTCGTCAGCCCTGTTGGTCATTAGCTTCGTTAAGGAATGGAAGGGTGTACATTTGCTTCCCACCGAAAATAATTCGTTGTTGTACTGGAGGAATGCCTTCTTTCTCTTCGATTCGTTCTTTGATACGCGATACCTAATATGAATATTCTATACATTGCTTTGGCAGGGTTCCTACCTTGTCAGAAGGTTCAATATCCAACTCCATCTACTTTATTTAGTCAAGTTATGTTGGCATTGTATTACCTCCTTCCCAGTCAAAGTCTGTCTGTTAGTAAACCCCAAACCAGGAAACTGAGCACCTTGATTTTGATGAGCATGATGGTAACACTCCTTTAGATCTGTGTTCGCAGCAAAGGTGAAGGAAGCTTGACGATGAGGATCTTTGAGTCTTAGTTTAGCGGAGACAGACCCTAACCCAGCCGATCCAAAAAGGTACTGACACTGGATCGCCACAGTTGCTTGTGACATTCATTTTGTGGCTGAGAACTTTCTTTGAGTTTTTGTGATGAGCTCATTAACATTTTCCTGAATCGCCTTCTTTCACTAAATCCTTTCTAAACTACCCCTGGCTGTTCCAGAGAACGCCTCTATCACAATGGCAGACGACGTCTCCTCACAACCCAACGGCCAGGATGAACGTCCTTCTTCACCAGCATCCAGTTCAGGAAGCGATTCCTCTTCTCATCCAGCCAACTCAGAAACCTCACACGACTGGGTAACACGCCAAATGAAATTGCGTCGGAGCGAGTACACTGAACCACTTAAAGTGAAGATAAAAATTGTATCCTGGAATGTTGCGGGGAGAAGAGTTTCTGAGGATCTTACTCAGCTTCTCGTCGAAGACATTCAACCTGGAATCTACGCTATAGGGTAAGCTCCCCTGATCCTCTGGTTAGTACAGAGACTAATTGCCAAGATTACAAGAAATGGATGTTGGGAAAAGCACCTATGTAGTGTATGATCCCAGTTACGAGGCAGAATGGACTTCGGCAATTTCCTCAGTCTTAGGAGATCACTACGAAAGAGTTGCATCTCACCAACTAATTGGGATCTTTCTCATTGTGTTCGCCAATAAAGCTCTCATTCCAGCAATCACGTCTGTTCAACAATCACATCTGCCAACAGGTGTTTTCTCATTGTTGGGGAATAAAGGGGGTACAGCAGTTCGGATGCAGTGCTATGATACGACGATATGTTTCGTGAATGTGCATCTGTATCATGTTGCTGAAGCCGCGCAAAGAAGGACTGGGGACGCTCGTAGAATATTAAGGGAGTTGGTGTTTGATGACGCAGAGAGTATTGAAGCTCATGATCATATCTTTTTCTTTGGAGATCTCAATTATAGGGTAAGTCGACTTGTCTTCGCAGCTCACTTGCATAGGTCAATACTACGACAGATGAAGCGAGGGAGATGCTCGATAGAGGAGCCATGGACAAATTACTCCTCAAAGATCAATTACTTCATCTTCTGGAACGACATAAAGCATTTCGTGGATTCAAAGAGGCACCAAATTGATGTGAGATGATACTGACATTAGGCTCCTATTACTTTTCCTCCGACTTATAAGTATGATATAGGAACAGACGTCTTTGACACCAGGTATCTTCCTTCTCTTCAATCACTAACCCCAGTGACAAACGAAGATGTCCCTCCTGGACAGATCGAATCTTATGGAAGAGCGAACTGCCAGTTACCCCTCTGAAATACGTATCTTACCCATTCCATGTGATGAGCGACCACAAGCCCATCTCCGCCTATTTCGACGTAACACTTCAAGTTATCATTCCACCCAAATTCCAAGAAATCCACGCCACAGTCCTTCGCGAACTAGACAGACTGGAAAATGATTCCCGTCCCAACGTCACTATATCAACTGACCTACTCGACTTTGGAAACATTTCTTTCCTAGAACCTACAACACGTTCTCTAACCATATCAAATGCCGGGGCTGGCTTGGCATCTTTCAAATTCCAAGACATGCAATCTCGAACACCTCCCAATCCACAAGATTATATATTTATACGACCTATGTCGGGCTCTTTGGGACCTGGAGAAAGTCTCACTATTGATTTTACAATCTTGGTAAATAATGCGACAATACCGTACGTTGCTTCTGGCGGGCCAGTAGACGACATTTTAGTCCTAGAGATTCGTAATGGTCGACATATGTTTATTTCGCTTTCTGGTTACTTTCTACCATCTTGTTTTGGAGTTCCGCTCGAGGTACTTTCCTCTTATGGAGGAAAGGGAGTACGTAATATTTCTCCCTCGACAACAAAGAGGGAATCGACGGGTGGAGGCATGCCCACCGAATTATGGAGAATGACAGAGTACATTTTAACTCACGGCGAGACTTGTGAAACCATTTTCCTAGAAAGGGGAGACGAAAGACTGTGTCGAGAAATTCGAGAATGTCTAGATACAGCAAAAGACTTTGACGACAAACTTCTAGATGGAGAATTAGGAGTATTGAGTATGGCAGAGACATTATTGAGATTTTTGGATGCGTTACCAAAAGCTGTCATTCCAGGTGAAGTGTACGCACAAGTTATGAGGATTAGTGAGACTGCAAAGTCTGCTATGGAATTAGTTGACGTTCTTCCTGGGCCCCATGCAAATGTATTGATCTTTTTAATGTCGTTTCTGCGACAAATGTTTGAGTGGAAGATATTTTTGCAGAATCCTGAGGCGAAACGAAGGATTGGTATGTTCCTTCCAACAAGATTCTTAATTAACTTTTAGTTCGAGCTTTTGCCAAGGTGTTGATTCGAGGTCCGAAAAATAGCAGACAAGATGACATGAGGAAAAAGGAGCTATTGTTGGAGAGGTTATTACAGGAATAAATGGTCTTTTATACCCGGCGCATGTTGAAACTATACCCGCACATACGGCATTCATAGCTTAATCGGACAATAGCATTAATTAAACGATGTACTCCAACATACAAATCCGCGGATATCCT
>Ga0335072_10015073_pt1 | contig 10980 bp, 7 predicted proteins | sample Lox_Sample_21_FD_206725 | JGI IMG/M metagenome (GOLD analysis project Ga0335072, IMG submission 206725) | Soil microbial communities from Loxahatchee National Wildlife Refuge, Florida, United States - Lox_Sample_2.1 | ecosystem: Environmental > Terrestrial > Soil > Wetlands | place: USA: Florida... | reverse complement strand
CTGGTCGACGAACGCCGACGCCGCGGCGAGGAGTTCGCTTCGCGCGACAAGGGACTGCGCCCGCCACGCCGGCCATTTCAGCCGGAACATCTGGTGCAGCACGCTCGCGCCTTCGATGGTCAGCGGCACGGGTGGAAAATTTTCGCCGGACTGGTGTGGTTCCATATTCATCAATGTAAGCCATGCGGCGGATGTGTATCGTTCTGCGGCCGTACCCCCGCCATGACTGGCGGGGCTGTAGGATGTTGGCTCTTCGCTTTCTAGCAGGGTGCTGAAAAAGGGGACAGACTACTCTGTCCCCGCCTGTAAGCTATTCATACCGCGTACGACCATGGCCGTGGACAGAGCGGTCTGTCCCCTTTTTCAGCACTCCGCTAGTGTACATGGCGCGCGGATGGTCCGTGTTAAACTTAAAGGTGCTCATGCACCCAGATACTCATCTGGTGATTCAGCTCCAATCGCTAGATCAACGAATTGCGGCCCTCGATAAAGAGGTGGCCGCGCTGCCTAAACACATCGCCGCTATCGAAAAAACGCTGGAATCGCACCTGCGCAAGCTGGAAGCCGATCGCGCCGCGCTGGCCGCCAATCAGAAGGATCGGAAGAAGCTGGAAGGCGACATCCAGATGCACGAACAGAAGATCTCCAAGCTGCGGGATCAGATGCTCGGGGCCAAAACCAACGAGCAGTATCGCGCCTTTCAGAATGAGATCGATTACGCGCAGAACGAAATTCGCAAAGGCGAGGATCGCATTCTCGAATTGATGGGCGAATCCGAGCCGCTCGACCAGAACATGAAGAAAGCGGAAGCGGCGCTGAAAGAAGAAAAACAGGTGGTGGAGCGCGAGAAAAATCTCGCGCGGGAGCGCACCGCCTCCGATAAAGCGCAGCTTGAAACGCTGCGCGCCGAACGCGCGGAAGCCGCCGGCAAGCTTCCCTCTGAGGTTCATAACACCTACCTGCGCGTCCGCAAGAAATGGCACGGCACGGTGATCGCCGAAGCGGTGGAAGGCCGCTGCTCGGCGTGCCAGATCGTGGTCCGTCCGCAATTCCTCCAGGATCTGAAACGCGGCGAGGAGTTGCTCACCTGCGAGAGCTGCGGCCGGTTCCTTTATTACAACCGTCCGGTCAACGTCGAAGACATCGCCTCAGTCCGGTAGCGCAAGGACGGGCTGCTTTCGGGAACAGCCCCTTTTTTGAGCACCCTGCTCGTCTGGCGTCTCAGTGATTCGTGCAATAAGTCGCGTGGGGCAGGCTCCCAGCCCGCCTGGCCGGCTCAACAAGAGGCGGGCGGCGCGCCCGCCGCAGGCCGTGGGCCCTGCCCCACAAAACCCGCCGGCATACGATCGCTGATTTCGGGGACGGGAGACTAGTAGCATAGAAGAGTAGTTCATGCGCCTGCTCAGCCGGATCGTCTTCCGCGACATTTTGGTCGCTTCCCTGCTCGGAACGGTGATGTTCACCTTCGTCCTGTTCCTGCAACGCACCCGGCCCTTATTCGAGCTGATGGTCCGCTCCACCGGCTCGCTGGCTTCGGTCGCCTATCTGTTCGCGCTGGTGCTGCCGCAGTCGATGCCGCTGACCATTCCGCTGGGCGTGCTGGTGGGCACGCTGATCACGCTCAGCCGCATGTCGACCGACGGCGAAATCACCGCGATGCGCGCCGCCGGCGTGCCCGGACGCCGGGTGGTGCCGCCGATTTTCGCGTTCAGCTTCCTGGGCCTGTGCGCCTGCGCCGCCGCTTCGCTGTGGCTGACACCGTGGTCGATCCGCGAATTTTATAAAGTCGAAAACCAGGTGATCGCCCACGAACTGACCGCGGATATCGAGCCCCGCGTGTTCGAAGAGCAGTTCCCCAATACGATTCTCTACGTCAGCGACATCACCCCCGGCCCGGCCTCGCGATTGAAGCGCGTCTTCATGGCCGACATCACGCCGCCCGATCAGCGCAAGCCGGGCACGGCCGATCGCGGCGATACGCCCGAGGTCACGCTCGCCTCCGACGCGGTCGCGGTGCCCGATATCCAGCAGAATCGCATTACCCTGGCGCTGCACAACGGCACCACTTACGAAACCGACAAGGAGAACAATTATCACATCTCCGGCGCGCCGACCGGCGAGCAGGGGCTCGAAGCGCAGCGCAATAAGGAAGTGAGCAATTCTCACCCGTCGACCGAGATTGACACCCTTCCGCTGTATCGCGAAGCGTATCGCGAAAGAGATGTCGACCGCGATCAGCGCCTGGCCGACCGCATCGAATTGAACCAGCGCCTGGCGCTGCCGCTGGCCTGCATCCTGCTGGCGCTGGCCGGCGTGCCGCTGGGCATCACCACGCGCCGCGCGGGAAAATCCTCGGCCGTGGTGCTGACCGTGGTGATCGCCTTCGTTTATTACATCGGCCTGGTCACCTGCGAAAGTTTTGCGCGGCAGGGCACGCTGAAACCGGAAATCGCGCTGTGGATTCCCGATTCTCTCTTCGCCCTGTTCGCGCTGGTGACCATCGCGCGCCTGGAAGCTCCCGGCGACCGCGACCTGCTCGGCTACATTTTTTCCTTCTTCCGCGGCCTGCCGAAACCTCAGCAACGCGGCAAACAGCGCGTGCTGGACCGCCTGGAGCCGCGCGCCTGGCTGTGGCGCCTGCCGCTGCTGCCGCAGGTGATCGACGTCTACGTGCTCACCACGTTTCTGTTCTACCTGGTGCTGTGGATCATCAGCTTCGTTCTGATTTTTCACGTTTTCACGTTTTTCGAACTGCTCAGCGACATTGTGAAAAATCATCCGCCGATGTCGCACGTGCTCAGCTATCATTTTTTCCTGACGCCGCTGCTGATCTACAATTTCACGCCGGTGGCCGTGCTGGGATCGGTGCTGGTAGCCTTCGGGGTGTTGTCCAAGCACAATGAAATTACCGCGTTCAAGGCATGCGGCATCAGCGTCTATCGCTTGACGGTGCCGATCGTGATCGCGGGATTTTTCTTGAGCGGCGGCCTGTTCGCCTTCGATCATTACTGGGTTCCCGAATCGGACCGCCGGCAGGACGCGCTCCGCGCCGAAATCCGCGGCAAACCGCCGCAAACCTACCTGCGTCCCGATCACAAATGGATCTACGGCAAACACGATCGCGTTTATTACTACAAATATTTCGACGCCTCCACCGACGTGATGCTGGACGTAAACGTCTATGAGATCGACCCGCACTATTTCCGGCTGAAGCGTCACATCTGGGCCGAGCGCGCGCGCTGGGAACCGTCGCTTTCCGCCTGGGTTTTTCAAAACGGCTGGAGCCGCGACATGGACCCGTCCTGCATCGCCTGTGCGCCGACTCATTACGTGAGTTTCGCCGGGGGCACGCACACGTTTCATGAGCTCGAAGAAGATCCGCACTGGTTTTTGCAGGAAGAAAAACAGGCGCGGCAAATGAATTTTCAGGAGCTCGAAACGTATATCGCGCAGCTGCGGCAGAGCGGTTTCAACACCATTCCTTTGCAGGTGGAGTGGAACGAAAAATTTTCCGTTCCGCTGTTCGCGCTGATCATGGCCATTGTCGCGGTGCCGTTCGCGTTTCTGGCCGGGAACCGCGGGGCCATGGCCGGCGTCGGATTGAGCCTCGGCGTGGCGATCACCTACTGGTCGGTGTCGCAGTTGTTCCAGCAGATCGGAAATTTGAACGAATTGCCGCCGGCCATCGCGGCGTGGTCGCCGGACGTGATTTTTGCGCTGGCCGGATTATATTTTCTGGCGCGAATGCGAACGTAACGGCGAAGGAGTCAGGAGTCGGCATGAAAGCTTGCATTCTGCCCGCGCGTGCCCCGATTGAGACCAATCCGCTGGTCTACACCGACGTTCCCACGCCCGAGCCGCGGGCCGGCGAAGTGTTGATCAAGGTCCACGCCTGCGGCGTCTGCCGCACCGATCTGCACGTGATCGAAGGCGAACTGCCGGTGCTCAAATCGCCGGTGATTCCGGGCCATCAAGTGGTCGGCATGGTGGAACAAAACGGCGTCAACGCGCATCGCTTCGAAATCGGCGCGCGCGTCGGCGTGCCCTGGCTCCATTCGACCGATGGAACCTGCAAATACTGCCGCGCGGGAAAAGAAAATCTCTGTCCGGCCGCGACCTTCACCGGCCACACCGTCGAGGGCGGCTACGCCGAATACATCGCCGCGCCGGAAGCCTTTGTTTATCGCATCCCGGAAGGCGCTGCCTGCGCGTTTCCGGAATTGAGAGCGGAGGCACGCTTGGATTATACGGATTCGGCGCGGCCGCGCACGTGGCGATTCAGGTGGCGCGTTATTGGGGCGTGCGCGTGTTCGCTTTCACGCGCGATGTGCGGCATCAGAAGCTGGCCATGGATTTGGGCGCGGTGTGGGCCGGCGGAGGCGAGGATGAATCGCCCGAAAAACTCGACGCCGCGATTCTGTTCGCACCCGCGGGCGAGCTGGTTCCGGCCGCGCTGCGCAACCTGGATCGCGGCGGAGTGGTGGTCGCCGGCGGAATCCACATGAGCCCCATCCCGCAGTTCTCCTACGACCTTTTATATTGGGAGCGCGTGGTGCGCAGCGTGGCGAATAATACCCGCAAGGACGGCGAAGATTTTCTGGAGTTGGCGGCGAAAATTCCGGTGCATACCGAAACGCAGATGTTTCCGCTGGATCAAGCGAACGTCGCGCTGAATGCGCTGAAGCACGACGCGATCCGCGGCGCCGCGGTCCTCACCGTGCCCTCATGAAAAAACTGGTCGAATGTGAACTGAAGGACGACCCGGATGGCGACGCCAGGCGCGTGGTCTTCCGTTAATCGGCGTGTGTAAATAAATATATGCCGAAGGGGCCATTGACCCTATTGTCAAGAACATATATTGTATTCAATAGAGGCAATGTAGGAATGCGCAAGCTGCCGGCCCGTCGCATGATAGGGGTTGGTGTCTCTGTTGTAGTCTCGGCCACAATGGCGCTCGCGCAGCACGCAGCTGCTCCGCTAACGGCCCAGTATTGTGTCGTTTGCCATAACGACAAACTCAAAACGGCGGGATTTTCGCTGCAAGGGCTCGATCCCGATCATGTGGCGGGTCACGCGCCGGTTTGGGAAATGGTCCTCAGCAAGCTGCGCGCCGGGGAAATGCCTCCGCCCGGAATGCCGCGGCCGCCGAAGGCTGCGGTCGAATCGTTCACCGCGAAACTTGAAACTTCTCTGGACGCGGCCGCGGCGGCCCATCCCGATCCGGGAGCGCCGGCGATTCACCGCCTGAATCGAGCGGAATACACCAACGCGATTCACGATCTTCTGGGCATCGATCTGGACGCCGGCGCGACTCTGCCCAACGACGATTCCGGTTACGGTTTCGACAACATTGCCGATGTGCTTTCCTCGTCGACGGTCCTTTTAGAGCGGTACATGTCGGTGGCGCGGACGGCGGCGCGGATGGCCGTTGGCGACGTGCACGTCCATCCGACGCGCGACAAATACACGCCGCCGGAAGCGGGATTGCCGGGTTCGGGTCCGCCGCGCCTGGAACGGGTGAGCAATGATCTGCCGTTCGATTCGCGGAATGGAATCGCGATTCACCGCGAATTTCCAGTAGATGCGAATTACAACATCCGCATCGATTTTCCCAGCGACGCCAACGGCATCCCGGCTACCCCCGTCGAACTGACGCTGCCGGTCAAGGCGGGTCCGCGAATCATCGGCGTGACCTTTTTCCGGGAAGGCGCCAAGGCCGAACTGGAATCTCCGCCAACCCGCGGCGGGAAGCCCTCGGGCAAGGAAACGGGCACGACGAAACTCGATGTGCGTCTGGACGGCGCGCGGGTGAAGCTGTTCGATGTGCCGGAGGGCGCGGCGCCGCTGCAACTTACCGACGTCATCATTTCCGGTCCGTACAATATTCAAGGTCCGGGCGATACGCCCAGCCGGCGCAAAATTTTTGTCTGCTATCCGGTGAAGCCGTCCGAGGAACAACCGTGTGCGCGGCAGATTCTCTCGTCGCTGGCGCGCATGGCGTACCGCCGGCCGGTGACCACCGAGGATGTCGGTCCGCTGCTGGGATTTTTCGAGCGGGCACGGCCGTCCGCAGGGTTCGACGGGGGTATCGAGAACGCCATCGAAGCGTTGCTGGTCTCCCCGAAATTTCTGTTCCGCGTGGAGCGCGACCCGGTGGGAGCAAAACCGGGCACGGTTCATCCGATCAGCGATCTCGACCTGGCCTCGCGGCTATCGTTCTTTTTGTGGAGCAGCATCCCGGACGATCAACTGCTGAAGCTGGCCGAGCAGAAGAAGCTGCACGATCCCGCGGTTTTAGATCAGCAGGTGGCGCGGATGCTCGAAGATCCGCGGGCGCGCGCGCTGGTGACGAATTTCGCGGGTCAATGGCTGTATCTTCGAAATATTCCCTCGGCCACGCCCGATCCGGACATCTTTAAAGCATTCGATCAGAGCCTGCGGCTTTCGATGCTCCAGGAGACGCAGCTGTTTTTCGAGGACATCCTCAAGAATAACCGCAGCGTGCTCGATCTGCTGGACGCGAATTTCACGTATCTCAACCAGCGGATGGCGAGCTTCTATGGCATTCACGACGTGTATGGCTCGCAGTTCCGCAAAGTGGCGCTGACCGACCCGGATCGCGGCGGGCTGCTGGGCCAGGCGAGCATTCTGACGGTGACCTCCTATCCCAACCGGACCTCGGTAGTGCAGCGCGGCAAATGGGTGCTGGAAAATCTGTTGGGAACGCCGCCGCCTCCGCCGCCGCCGGACGTTCCAACGCTCGACCCGCATGGTAAAGACGGCAAACTGACGCTGCGCCAGGCGATGGAAGCGCATCGCGCCAATCCGACCTGCGCCGCCTGCCATGCGCGGATGGATCCGATCGGATTTGCGCTCGAAAATTACAACGGCATCGGTCAATGGCGCAACAAGGACGAATCGGGTGCGACGATTGACGCTTCAGGCAAATTGCCGGATGGGACCACCTTCGAGGGTCCCGCGGGATTGCGGAAACTGCTGGTGACCTCGCGGCGGGACGAGTACCTCAATACGGTGACGGAAAAGCTTCTTACCTATGCTTTGGGACGCGGGCTGGAATATTATGACCAGCCGGCGGTCCGGGCCATTATCCGACAGACGGCGGCGAACAATTACCGGATCGACGATATGATTGATGCCGTCGTCCACAGCACTCCATTTCAGATGAGGAAGAGTCCGGAACCATGATTGTTACTAAAAAACACCTCGACCGGCGTACATTTCTGCGGGGCGCCGGAACCATGCTCGCGTTGCCGCTGCTCGATGCCATGTCGCCGGCCTTCGCCGGGACCACCAGTTCCGCGAATCGTCCGGTTCGCCTGGGCTTTGTCTACGTTCCGAATGGCATCATCGATCTGAAAGGCGAGTGGACCCCGGCCGCCGAAGGCGCCGGATTCGAATTCGCGCCGACGATGAAGCCCCTGGAGCCGCTCCGGGAGCACCTGCTGGTGTTCAGCGGCCTCGCCCAGTTGAACGGACGCGCGCTCGGCGACGGGCCTGGCGATCACGCCCGCGCGGGCGCCACGTGGCTCACCGGCGTTCATCCCAAGAAGACCGAAGGGGCGGAAATTCACGTCGGAATTTCGGCGGACCAGATCGCCGCGCGCGAGTTCGGCAAGATGACGCAGATCGCGTCGCTCGAAATGGGTCTGGAAGCGCCGGGCATGGTCGGCAACTGCGATTCGGGTTACAGTTGCGCCTACACCAACACGGTTTCCTGGCGGTCGCCGACCACGCCGATGCCGGCTGAAGTGAATCCGCGCACGCTGTTTGAGCGCCTGTTCGGCGACAGCGACAGCACTGACCAGGCCTCGCGCATGGCGCGCTTACGCCAGCAGAGCAGCATCCTCGATTTCGTGATGGAAGACGTGGCCGATCTTCAGCCGGGCCTCGGGCCCAAGGATCGCAGCAAGCTGAACGAGTACCTGGAAGCGGTTCGCGATATCGAGCGGCGCATCCAGAAGGCCGAGCAGCAGAATATCATGATGCCGGTGATGGACCGTCCGGCCGGTGTTCCGGAAGAGTTCGAAGAACACGCCAAGCTGATGATGGACATGCAGGTGGTCGCCTGGCAGACCGATATGACCCGCGTGTCCACGCTGATGCTCGCGCGCGAAGGCAGCAATCGCAGCTACCGCGTGATCGGCGTTCCCGACGGGCACCATTCCTGCACGCACCATCAATACGACCCGGTGAAGATCGCCAAGACCACCAAGATCAACCAGTATCACGTCAAGGTGTTCAGCTATCTGCTCGATAAATTGAAGTCCACGCCGGATCATGAGGGCAGCCTGCTGGACAATTCGATGGTTCTCTACGGCAGCAGCATCAACGACGGCAATAAGCACACCCATGACCATCTGCCGCTGGTTCTCGCCGGGGGCGGCGGTGGAAAGATCAAGGGCGGACGCCATATCAAGTACGGCGACGAGACTCCGATGAACAACCTGCTGCTGAGCATGCTGGGCCGGGCCGGAGTGAATACGGAGCATTTCGGCGACAGCACCGGTCGCGCAACCGGCCTCAGCGAAGTTTAGCGGCGATGGATCGGGAACACGCCCTCCGCGATCGCCGGCGGAGCTTTCAAATCGCGGGCGCCATGCTGTGCGTCGCGGCGCTGGCCTCGGCGGGCGATCTGCGCATCATTGATGCCGTCAAGAATCGCGATCTTCGGGCGGTCGATTCCCTGATCGCCGAAAAAACCGACGTGAACGCGGCGCAACCGGACGGAGCGACCGCGCTCAGCTGGGCGGCCTACCTCGACCAGATTCCGGTGGCCGAAGCTCTGTTAAAAGCCGGCGCGAAGGTCAACATCGTTGACGAATATGGCGATACCCCGCTGACGGTGGCCTGCGCCAATGGCGACGGCGTTCTGGTGGGGGAGCTGTTGCAGGCCGGCGCGGAGGTTCACGCGGCGCGCTGGAATGGCGAAACTCCGTTGATGCTGGCGGCCAACGCGGGCAGCGTGGACGCGGTTCGCCAGTTGCTCGATCGCGGCGCGAACGTGAATGCGGTGGAGAAAAGCAAGGGACAGACGGCGCTGATGTGGGCCGCCGCCGAGGGCCACTCGGATGTGGTGAAGCTGTTGATCGAGCGCGGCGCCGATGTCAAAGCCTTGTCGAACTCCGGCTGGAACGCGATCGCGTTCGCGGCGGTGAAGAACGACGTGGCCTCGGTGCGGAGTCTGCTCGCGGCCGGCGCGGATCCTAACTTTGCGCTGCACGACGGCGATCACGTGGTGATGCTCGCCTCGGCGTTCAAGAGCAACAAGACGGCGACGGCGCTGCTCGAAGCGGGCGCGAATCCGAACGTAGCCGACCGCACCGGAGCTTCGCCGCTGCATCTGGCGGCGCAGTCGGGAGACCTGGATTTGATCAAACTGCTGCTCGCCAAAGGCGCCAATCCGAACGCGGTAACCAATAAAGTCGCGCCGGGGCGCGGCGGCGGATTCCGTTTCGTCGTCGGACAGGTGACGCCGTTGATGGACGCCGCCAAAGCGGGCCACGAAGACGCGATGCGGGTGCTGGTGGCGGGTGGGGCCGATCCGAAAATTAAAGGCCAGGACGGCACCACGCTGCTGATGCAAGCGGCGGGCAGCGCCAAGCTGAACGTCGTCGAGTACGCCTATCAGCTCGATCCGGATGTCGCCGCGGTGACCACCTCCGGCAGCCAGGTGATGCACTCGGCGGTGACGGGAACGGGCGGCATCGCGACGCAGGACGCGATCTGCGACGTGATCCGGTTCCTGTTGAGCAAAGGCGCCGATCCCGACCCGATGAACAAGGCGGGCCGCACGCCGATCTCTATCGCCGATGTCCTGCCGATCGATAAGGCGGTCGATTTGCTGACGGAGACCATCGTCAAGTCGGGCAAGACTCCGAAGATCAAAAGCGGCCGCTGATTCACTGCCAGAGCTGCCAGAGTGGCATAAGCCGCCGGGCTTGTGCTGGACGCCGGTCGATTCATCGGCCGTGAACAGCACAAGCCTGGCGGCTTATGCCACCGAACAAAATTTTGCAGGTTAACGGAAGGTGAAAATGGTCTAATGCCGAGGCGTCACGCTGCCGGTCCAGGCGATGTCGCGTGAGGAGTTTCCCACGTACCCCCTCAGCGACCCTCCAGGCGTGCGTCTGTTCGTTACGGCTCGGCCAGGCCCGCCTACACGCGGGGACCGATTAGCCGGTCCCCTTTTTCAACCAACTTCTAAAGAAGCGGTCCCGGACCACCGATCACAACAGAAGGGAACCATCCTTCTGCTCCTTCATGAGAAAACCGCGCAGTCTCGAACTCGACGTGCTGCGGGGATTGGCAGTCACTCTCGTTCTCGGTGTTCACGTGCCGGCCTATCCCATCTGGAGTCAAATCGGCGGCATCGGAGTGGATCTGTTCTTCGTTCTCAGCGGCTTCCTCATCTCCACCCTGTTATTTGTCGAGTATCGGCAAACGCAGAAGATCCGGCTGGCCCGGTTCTTTGGCCGTCGCGTGCTCAAACTCTATCCGTCCTTTTACCTGATGTTGGGCGCGTCGCTCACCTACTGCATTTTCTGGCATTTTCGCTTCAACACGCGGCAGTTGCTCGGCGAACTTTTCCTGTGTCAGAACTATATCGGACAACTGTGGGGCCACACCTGGTCGCTGGCGGTGGAGGAGCATTTTTACATTTTTCTTCCCTTGCTCCTGACCTTACTCATGCGGGCGAATCGCGGAGCGAAGGATCCCTTCTGGCTCATCCCTTATATTGCACTGATCATCGCGATCGTTTGTTTGAGCCTGCGGCTATGGACGTCGCACCGGTTTCCGGGAGACCTGCGCCTCATTCACTACGAACCGTCCCATCTGCGTTTTGACGGCTTGTTCACCGGCGTTCTGATCGGCTATCTGTACAACTTCCACAGCGATATTCTCGCGGCGATCATGAACAGCTCCTGGCGGCTTCCTTTTTCCTTCCTGGGCGTTATCGCG
>Ga0335072_10015072_pt1 | contig 10980 bp, 10 predicted proteins | sample Lox_Sample_21_FD_206725 | JGI IMG/M metagenome (GOLD analysis project Ga0335072, IMG submission 206725) | Soil microbial communities from Loxahatchee National Wildlife Refuge, Florida, United States - Lox_Sample_2.1 | ecosystem: Environmental > Terrestrial > Soil > Wetlands | place: USA... | reverse complement strand
GCCCCCTGACCGTACTCACCGATCTCTCGCAGCTCGACAAGGAATTCCATGTGACCGAGCAGGGCGAGCGCGACGGCCTGGTCTGGCTGCGCTTGACCTCCACCGCCAAAGACCCGCAATTCAACTACGCCGACCTCGGCTTTGATGCGAACGGCCTGGCGCGCATGCAATTCAAGGATCAGCTCGGCGCCACCACCGACATCCGCTTCTCCAACTGGAAGCGCAATCCCGACATCTCGCCGCAGACCTTCAACTTCACCCCGCCCAAGGGCGCGGACGTGATCGGCGACCTGCCGGAACTCACCACCCAGCCTCTGAAGCATTGATCCGTCAACTGCCCCGCTGGGCCTGGGTCGGCGGCGGCCTGCTTGCGCTGGCCGCCGGTTGCATCAATGCGGTGGGTTATCTGTGTTTTCGCCATCAGCCGGTGACGCATCTCACCGGCACCAGCACCGAACTCGGCATTGCGGCGGCGCACGGCGACTTAAAGGAAATCGTACATTGGGGTTTGACCCTCGTGTCGTTCCTGGTCGGTGCGATGGTGAGCGGTTTCATCGTCGAGCAGCGCACGCTGCAACTGGGGCGCCGCTATGGCGTCGTGCTGATGCTGGAATCCGTACTGCTGTTCGCCGCCACGCCGTTGATTCACGACGCCAAGGATGTCGGGCTTTATCTGGCTACTGCCGCCTGCGGTCTGCAGAACGCCATGGTGAGCACCTACAGCGGTGCGGCCCTGCGCACGACCCACGTGTCGGGCATCTTCACGGACTTGGGTATCTATCTGGGCCAGCGCTTGCGTGGCGTCAACGTGGACATGCTACGCATCCACATCTGCGTGCTCGTGGCCAGCCATTTCATTATGGGCGCCATGCTGGGGGCACTGGGTTATGCGCACGTGCAGGAGCGGGTATTGCTGGTGCCGGCAGTACTGACTGGCGTTGTCGGTTTGGGTTACGCCATTTACCGGCATTTCTTTCTGCAGCGTTCTGATCGATAAGATCGGACGTCGTCGTCATTCCGGCGAACGCGGAATGACGACCCGCTCTTGCAGTGCCCAATGCAGGGATTGCCACCCCGGCCTACGTAGTTACGCGCATCAACCCGCAAGCGCGGGTGCGGCAGGAAAATCAACCGGCACCTTGGTCACCGCGTGCAGATAGTTGGTGACGGTCTTGTCGCCGATGATCACGATGACGTCGACCAGGTTTTCCTTGCTCCAGCCAGCCGCGAAGAACGCATCGATCAGCGCCGGCTCGGCATGGCCGCGTTCCGTGGCGATGCTCTTCACCAGGCGGGCCAGTGCATCGAGCTTGGCATCGAAGCTGGCTTTGCCGCCGCGGATTTCGAGCAGTTGCACGTCAGTGAAGCCGTGCATCTTGCCGATCGCCGTATGGGCGGCGAGACAGTATTCGCATTGATTGACCTGGCTCACGACCAGGTTCACCACTTCGCGGGCCTTGCCCGTCACGCTGCTCTTGGCGTTCTGGAAGGCGAGATAGTTGCCCAGCGCATGCTCGGAATGCGCGAGCGTGGCGTACAGGTTGGGAACCATGCCAAGGTTTTTCTTCAGGCTGTCGAACAGCGCCTGGTTGGCCGGTGAAACCTCGTCGCGGGTGGGTACGTTGATGGTGCTCATGGTCGTGCTCCTGGATGATGAAACAAGAAGGGAAAAGACAAAGGCTTATTGCGCCGTGTAACCGCCGTCGACAGCGATGGATTGCCCGGTGAGGTAGCGCGCTTTGTTGCCCGCGAGAAACAGAATGGTCTGGACGATTTCATCCACCTCTGCCGCGCGCTTGGCCGGCATCGAGTCGAGGAAGCGCGCCTTGGCTTCTTCGTTGCTGCCAACGAAACGATCGAGCATGTCGGTAGCCACCGGACCCGGCGCCACGGCATTGACACGGATACCGGCCGCAGCGCCTTCGAGCGCGGCGCTCTTGGTGATGCCCTCGACGGCATGCTTGCTGGCCACGTACACGGAGGCGCCGGCAATGCCGTTTTTCCCGGCGATCGAGGACAGGTTCACGATCGAACCGGAACCCTGCGCCTGCATCACCTGCATTTCATGCTTGATCGCCAACAGCGTGCCCAGCACGTTGCTGGCGAAGGTGCTTTCGTAGTTCTCGACGGATTGTTCGGTAATCGGGCCGAGCTGGCCTTCGGTGCCGGCATTGTTGATGGCGATATCCAGCCGCCCGAAACGCGCAACAGTCTGCGTGACGAGGTTCCGCACGTCCGCTTCAAAGCGCACGTCGGCGTGTATGAATTCGACCTGCGCACCCATGGCCTGCAGTTCCATGGCGAGGGCATTGCCGGCTTCTTTGCGCCGGCCGCTGATGACGATGCGCGCAGCTTCCTTGGCGTAGGCGATGGCGGTGGCGCGACCGATACCGCTGAGTGCGCCGGTGATCAATACGACGGGGGTGTTCATGATGCGCTCCTGGGATGGGTGGGACGTTGACGGAGCGAACTGTGCACCTTGGTCCGAGGCCGCACTAGAAAGCGCGAAGTGATAGCTGTAAGTCCTGCCAGGAATAGGTAGCGCGGGATTCCCGGCGGGAATGGCAGTTATGCATGGCGCCTGCGTTCCGGGCGCGAGGCCGGGTGGCCAGGATGGACAGCACTTCCCACTTGCAGGAGCAGGACCATGTCACTCCAAGCCACGCTCGATGCTTTCAAAGCCGACTTTCGCGCCGGCAAGCCGCCCTACAACGCGCCGGCGGACATTCATCCCATCATGGAGCGCGCCACCGCCGAGTTGATCGCCTCCGGCCAGGCAAGCCATGCCGCCAAGGCCGGCGACAGGGCACCCGCCTTCGTCTTGAACGACGCCCACGGCAACCCTGTCTCGTCACAGGAACTGCTGGCGAAAGGCCCGCTGGTGATCAGCTTCTACCGCGGCGTGTGGTGCCCGTATTGCAACTTCGAATTGCAGGCGCTGGAAGCGGCGCTGCCGGCGATTCGTGCAACGGGCGCGAACCTGCTGGCCATATCGCCGCAGATCGCGGTGAACAGCCTCAAGTCACAGCGCACGAACCACCTGACGTTTCCCATTCTCAGCGACACCCACAACGACGTCGCCGCTGCGTTCGGCCTTCGCTATGCGTTGCCGAATTATCTGGTTGAGCTCTACAAGCGGCTCAAGAACAGCTTGCCGGCATTCAATGGCGACGATAGCTGGACCTTGCCGATTCCCGCGCGCTATGTGATCGCACCCGACGGCCATATCGTCTACGCCGAAGTCAATCCGGATTACACACATCGGCCCGAGCCGGAAGAGTTGTTGCCGGTGTTGAAGCAGTACGCCGTGGCGTAGTGTGATCGGCATCCTGATGCTCCGAACTTAAGACAGAATCGGAGCGAGTAGGTTGGCGATGAGCGCATGCGAACGCAACGTCGCCATGCAGCATGCAATACTGGGGTTCGCCCCCTGAGGTATCCCCCGTTTTTTTGTCTGCTATTCCTGCAAAAAACGCGGGGATATATCAGGCTTCGCACATCAGCCTACGCATCAAGGCAGCCCCAGCGCATGCCTCAATTCACTACGCGCCGCATCGTAATCGGCCTGCCACTGCGGATCACGCAAAATCTCATCCGCAATCACCGTTCCGGCGATCTTCCCTGCTTCCACATCGCTGGGAAAGTGCACGCCCATCACCACGCGATGTTCACCGTACAACGCCGCCCGCGCAAAAATCGCCTCGCGTTTTTCCGGCAGCATGTTGGTCAATAACACCGCGGTGGTATAGGCGAACGTCGCGTGCCCGCTGGGATAGCTCCAATCATTGGGCTTCTCCTTCGACAAGGCATGCACTTGGCCGGATACCACCGAAGGGCGCGGGTGTTTCCAGAACTGCTTGGCTTCTTTCGCTTCGGCCTTGTCCAGTTTAGCCACACGGTCGAAGAACGCAGCCGTCTTCGGCAACGCCGCCGGTTGCATCGTCAGTCCCACCGCATCGGCAAAGCGGAACACGGAACGCTCCGAGTCCGCCTTGGCCGCGGCCATGTCCTGGGCGGTGCGTGTCTGTTGTGCAGCCAGCACTGCTTGCAGGTCGCGTTGGGCCGCCATCGAACCTGCTGCCGGCGGAGGCGGCAGCAGGTTCGACAATTCGACGACGGCGGGAGAGGCGCCGTCGCCGTAAGCCAGGGCGGACTGGCCGAGCAGAAGCAGGGAAACCAGTACGGCGCGGCGGCTCATCAGAACAGATCCGCCGACACGGTGAAGTTGAAGTTGCGCGCCGGAATGGTGAAGTAAAGCGGCGTGCTGTCTTGGCCGGTGACGCCCGCCAGGTAGTTGATGGTGGTGTTGTTGAACAGGTTGTTGATCTGGAAGCCGATCTTGAAATCCTTGACATCGGTGATGTGCGGATCAAACGTATAGCTGGCGGCGAAGTTGGCCACCGCATAGCCACCGATCGGCGTGTCGTCTTCCGCATTGGCCGTGTAGTAGGTCTTGCCGACGAACTTGTCGACGAGCGAGGCGTAGATCGGGCCGTTGCTGTAGATGAAGCCCAGTGCGGCGGTTTTGTGCGGGGTATTCGCGTTCCACTGGTTGTCGGTGGTCTGGATCGCGCGGTTGAGCGAGCCGTTGGCGTACACGCTGAAGCCGCCGCCCAGCATGTAGGTGCCTTCCAGCTCGACGCCTTTGTAATGTACGCCGCCGCCGTTGTAGAACTCGGTGACGCCGGCAATCTTGTGGCTCTGCACGAAGTTGTTGAAGTTGATCTTGTAGACGTCGCCCGACAGCGTCAGGCGATCGCTGCTCCAGGTCGTGCCGAGCTGGATATTGGTGGTTTTTTCCGGCTGGATCGCGCTATCGGAAACCACCGGATTGGGCACGTAGAACAGGTTGAGGTTGGGGGCCAGGTAGCCCTTGGCCCATTGCGCATACGCCGTCCAGTTCGAATTGAACGCATAGTGGAAGGCGAGCGAGGGCAGGGTGGCGTTCCAGTCCTTGGAATAGGTGAGCGGGGTGCCGGTCTTCTGGTTCACCGGCGCGTCGATGTCGCGCTTGAAGTAGTTGTACTTCGCACCGCCGACCAGATAGGCGTTGTCGGTGATGTTCCACTGGTATTCGAGGAACGGCTGGATCGTGACCAGCGAATCGTTCATCCGGCGATCTGCCGCGGCCAGCGCCAGCGTCGACGCGCCGGGGTTGGCCACCGGGTTGTACGTGTCCAACGTATCGTCGAATTCATACTGCCAGCGCAGGTCGTCCTGGTGGTCGTACCACACGCCCGTGCGCACTTCGCCCGGCCCGATGTCCTTGCCCAGGCGGAAGATGTCGCCCCACGAACGGTTGGTGTTGCGCATGTGCTGGCCGGGCACGTCGTTCGCACCATATTGAGTGCCGTTGGGTGTTTCGCCATTCGGGTCCAGGCCGTTGAAGCCGAAGTGGTTGTAGCCGTAGGTGTAGGTCTTGTTGTCGATGGTCCAGCCAGAGAACTCCGAATGCAGGCCGATGTAGCCCATATTGGTGTTGATCTTGTCCTGGTTGTAGCGGTAGTAATCCTGGCTGGTCGGGTCGTTGTTCAAGCCGTAATTGACGCCGTATTGCGCCATCTCCGCCTTGGTGGTGCCCAGCGGTACGTACTGGTTGAGCTTGTTCCACATGCCCGCGAAGGTCAGCGTGGTGTTGTCGCCCAGCGGCTGCACCACCTTGGCGAACACGCTCTGGCGGCGCTGGCCGGCATAGGTCAGGTAGCCGTCCGATTCGCCGTTCTGCAGATTGATCACAGCAGTGGTGCCGCTGCTGGTAAAGCTGCCGGTATCGATGCGCGCGCCTTCGATGGCGGTATCCCAGCTGCCGAAGCTGATGTACGGACTGACGTTGAACTTCGCCTGCGGGCTGAGCGAATCCACCGAAATCGTGCCGCCGAACGTGGCATTGCCCAGTGTGCTGGCCGTGCCGGGACCGCGATCCACCACCACGCTGCTGGTTTCCTGGTTGGTGAAGTACGAGGTGGAGTGGTGCGTGAAGTCGTTGGAGTCCATCCACGGAATGCCGTCGAACGTCACGTTGTACTGGCCGTCCTGGAAACCGCGGATCGAAACCACCGACGCTTCCATCAAGCCGGCGCCGTTCGGCGTCACCGTGTACACGCTCGGCGCGATGGCGGCGACGTCGGTGTAATCGCCGGTAGGCGGAACGTTTTCCTGGATATAGGTGCTGCCGATCGTCGACTGCGGTTCCGTCGCAATGGTCGAGCCCTGCGTAATGGCGATCGAACTGACCGTCGTGGAGGCCGATACCTGTACCCCATTAAGGGTTTTGGGATTATTGGACGTGCCGTCGCCGGAAGCATTATCCACGGCGCTGGGGCCGCTTGTTGCATTATTGCCTTGGGCGCTCGCATCCTGCGCGTGAATGGGCGCCGTAACAGCCATGGCCAGGCATAGAGCAAGGTAAACCGGCGTGCGGCGGTACAACGCATGTGTCGATGCAATCATTGTTTTTTTCCGGTATCGGCGGGTTGTAGAAAGCCCGACACCGTAGAGATGCTTTATGACACTTTAGTAACAATTACATTAAAAATGACGTTTTTTTAATGCGAAAGAAAGTGCGCTAAGGCCAATCTAAGGTTTGAATTATTTGTGTAATAAAGCGCGTAATTTGAGAGCTTCAATAATCTATCGCTTTAAGCTGAAACTAAGCTACGCATCATTAATGCAATAAATCATTATCAATGGTAATTGGCCGGTGTTTCCTTATGCAAGCGGCATGCCTGCAAGGGCTCGGCACGCCCCGATGCCCTATCATCGGCCGCATGGAACCACGCGAAGCACCCCATACCCCGCAACTGTTCGGCAGCGACACGGAAGAACTCAAGCCCCTGGCCGAGCGCATGCGCCCGCGCACGCTCGATGAGATCGTCGGCCAGCAACGCCTGCTTGCGCCCGGCAAGGCCCTGCGCCGCGCACTGGAAGCCGGCCGCGTGCACTCCATGGTGCTGTGGGGGCCGCCCGGCTGCGGCAAGACCACGCTGGCGCTGCTGGTAGCGCGCTACGCCGATGCGGATTTCCGCGCCATCTCTGCCGTGCTTTCCGGCCTGCCGGACGTGCGCAAGGCCTTGGCCGAAGCCGAAGTCAATTTCGCCCAAGGCCGGCGCACCGTACTGTTCGTGGACGAAGTGCATCGCTTCAACAAGGCGCAGCAGGATGCCTTCCTGCCGCACATCGAGCGCGGCGTGATCATCTTCGTGGGCGCCACCACCGAAAACCCCTCGTTCGAATTGAATTCTGCGTTGCTGTCGCGCTGCCGCGTGCACGTGCTGGATGCCGTATCGGTCGACGACATCGTCGCCGCCTTGCAGCGCGCCCTGGCCGATACGGAACGCGGCCTCGGCGCGCAGCAACTGGATGTCGCCGATACGGCGCTGCGCCTGATCGCCCAGGCTGCCGATGGCGACGTGCGCCGCGCACTCACCTTGCTGGAAATTGCCGCCGAACTGGCCGATGGCCACCAGATCGACGAAGCCACGCTGGAGCAGGTGCTGGCCGACCGCACCCGCCGCTTCGACAAAGGCGGCGAACAGTTCTACGACCAGATCTCCGCCCTGCATAAATCCGTGCGTTCCTCCGATCCCGACGCGGCGGTGTACTGGCTCACGCGCATGCTCGACGGCGGCTGCGATCCGCTCTACCTCGCACGCCGCATGACGCGCATGGCGGTGGAAGACGTCGGCCTGGCCGAACCGCGCGCCTGGCGCATGGCCTTGGATGCATGGGATACCTACGAACGCCTCGGCAGCCCTGAAGGCGAGTTGGGTTTGGCGCAATTGGCCATCTGGCTGGCTATTGCACCCAAGAGCAACGCGGCGTACATGGCCTACAACAAGGCGCGCGAAGTAGTCAGCAACACCGGCACGCTGGATGTACCCATGCATCTGCGCAACGCACCCACGCGCTTGATGAAAGGCCTGGGTTACGGCAAAGGCTATCAATACGACCATGACGCCGAAGGCGGCATTGCGCTCGATCAACAGTGCCTGCCCGACGCACTGGTGGGCACCGAGTTCTACGAACCGGTGGAGCGTGGGCTGGAACTGAAACTGCGCGAAAAACTGCTCGCCTTGCGCGAAGCGCGCAGGCAGGCGCGAAAGAAACAGGGATAGTCGTAGGTTGGCGGTGAGGCAACGCCGAACCCCAACATCGCCATCTGCATGGCAACGTTGGGGTTCGCTACGCTCACCGCCAACCTACGCGCTTGGATGGCCGTCATTCCCGCGAAAGCAGGAATCCATTTGGCCGATCCGCCACACGCCACAGCGCATCCATTTGCGCTTTCCCGCCACCACGCCTAGATTGCCCTGACCATCCAGAAGGGGAGGGCCGCACCATGCGCGTACTCGTCGCAGCTATCTTCGGTGGCATCGTCATGTTCATCTGGGGCGCCGTCGCACACATGGCGCTTGGCCTCGGTAACCCAGGCATCCATCAACCCGTGCACGAGGACGTGGTGCTGAGCAGCCTGCACGAAGGCCTGGGCGCCACGCCGGGCGTCTACATCCTGCCCAGCTTCGATCCCAAGCAATGGAGCGACCAGGCCGCCCGGGCCGCCTATGCGCAGAAATCGCGGACTTCACCCTACGCCTGGATCGTCTATCTGCCGCAAGGCGACGACATGACCGACATGCACCGCCAGCTGCCGCGCCAATGGGCCTCCGACACCCTGGCCTCGCTGGCCCTGGCCTTCGTGATGGGGCTGGCCGCCTTCGGCTTCGTCAAGCGCATCGGCATAGCCGCGGCGGCCGCCGTGTTCGCCTGGCTCAGCACCATGGTGCCGTACTGGAACTGGTACCGCTTCCCTGGCGCGTTGACCTGGGCCGCGCTGGCAGAACAGCTCATTGGGTGGTTGCTGGCTGGCGCAGTGATGGCCTGGTGGATCGGGCGCGGCGAACGCAAGCCCGCCTGAGCTGAGGGTGTATCTCGCACCCGCTGGGATACGTCCCCTCCCCTGCGATAGCAGGGGAGGGCCAGGGAGGGGTGCGAGCGCAGCGAGCCGCAGCGCGCGCCGAACCGCCCGCCGCGTTGCGACCGCAGCGGCCCCACGGCCATAATCCGGCGTTCTTGCCCCACCTTTTGGATCCCAACATGCTGGACCCCGCACTGCTGCGTACGCGCCTGGCCGAAACCGCCGCGCGCCTCAAGGAAACCCGTGGCTTCACCCTCGACGTGAGCGCCGTGGAAGCGCTGGAAAGCCAACGCAAGCAGCTCTCCACCGACACGCAGGAACTGCAGAACTTGCGCAACACCCGCTCCAAGGCCATCGGCCAGGCCAAGGCCAAGGGTGAAGACGTCGCCCCGCTGATGGCCGAAGTCGCCGGCCTGGGTGACAAGCTCAAAGCCAACGAACTGGCGCTGGCCGAGGTGCAGGCCAAGCTCGCCGACATCGCGCTGCTGATCCCCAATATTCCGCACGCCTCCGTACCGATCGGCCAGGATGAAACCCATAACCAGGAAATCAGCCGCTGGGGCACGCCGCGCAGCTTCGATTTCGCGGTGAAAGACCATGTCGACCTCGGCGTGCGGCACGGCTGGCTCGACGGCGAAGCCGGCGCCAAGCTCTCCGGCGCACGCTTCACCGTGCTGCGCGGCCAGCTGGCGCAACTGCATCGCGCGCTTGGGCAATTCATGATCGACCTGCACACGCGCGAACACGGCTACCTGGAATGCAACGTGCCCGTGCTGGTCAACAGCGACGCGATGTTCGGCACCACGCAACTGCCGAAATTCGAAGAAGACCTGTTCGCCACCCAGGTCGGCGATTCCCGCCGCTACCTGATTCCTACCGCCGAGGTATCGCTCACCAACCTCGTGCGCGACACCATCCAGGAAGCCGATGCCTTGCCGCTACGCCTTGCCGCGCATTCGCTGTGCTTCCGCGCGGAAGCCGGCAGCTACGGCCGCGACGTGCGCGGCATGATCCGCCAGCACCAGTTCGAAAAAGTGGAAATGGTGCAGGTTTCACGCGCCAGCGAATCCTACGCGCAGCTGGAGGAAATGGTCGGCCACGCCGAGAAGGTGTTGCAGAAGCTCAACCTGCCTTACCGCAAACTGCTGCTGTGCACCGGCGACATGGGCTTCCAGTCCAGCAAGACCTACGACCTGGAAGTGTGGTTGCCCAGCCAGAACACCTATCGCGAAATTTCCAGCTGCTCCAACTGCGAGGATTTCCAGGCGCGCCGCTTGCAAGCCCGCGTGCGCAACCCGGAAACCAACAAACCCGAGCTGGTACACACCTTGAACGGCTCCGGCCTCGCCATCGGCCGCACCCTGATCGCCGTGATGGAGAACTACCAGAACGCCGACGGCTCCATCACCGTGCCCGAAGCCCTGCGTTCCTATATGCACGGTGCGGAGAACATTGCATGATTTCCCGGCGAGCCCCTCGTAGAACAAGGTGGAGTTCTAATCCAGCTACTTCCTGATGATCGTGCTCGCCTCCATCATCGGCAGGCGCCTGAGCTTCGCCAGCGTGTGGGAGATCACGACGGCGGACATGATCTTCAGCATCATCGCCCTCGTGCTGGTGCTGGCCAGCTTCTGGATCGCCCGCAAGCGCCGCAGCTGGCGCCTGTGGATCATTGCCTCCGCCACCGCCACGCAACTGCTGCCGATGGTGTTGCGCCACCCTGTCATGCCGTTTCCGCTGCCGGGTGGGCTGATTCCGGTGGTGATCATTGTGTGGGTACTGGTGGCGCTGTCGCGGAAGGGGGCAGATGGTCCAAGGGCGCGTGGTTCCTGATACGATTACCGACCTTACAAACGAGTCTGCATACGCAGATTCGCCGCCTCGGCGAAGGCCGGGGCCTAGCGACTTCCCAAGTGCCTAGTGACAGGGGACTCGCCAACAAAATACGGAGAGATGGCCGAGTGGTTTAAGGCAGCAGTCTTGAAAACTGCCGTAGGTGTAAGCCTACCGTGGGTTCGAATCCCACTCTCTCCGCCACCCATAAAAAAACGCCCAACTGGGCGTTT
>Ga0335072_10015071_pt1 | contig 10981 bp, 9 predicted proteins | sample Lox_Sample_21_FD_206725 | JGI IMG/M metagenome (GOLD analysis project Ga0335072, IMG submission 206725) | Soil microbial communities from Loxahatchee National Wildlife Refuge, Florida, United States - Lox_Sample_2.1 | ecosystem: Environmental > Terrestrial > Soil > Wetlands | place: USA: Florida... | reverse complement strand
AGTCCATGGGTGCTCGCCGGACTGGTCGGTGGCGTAACGTTCATGATCATATTTGGCCTCATCGAGACCAAGATCGCCGACCCCATGTTTCGGCTGGGCCTCTTCCGGATCAGGGCCTTCGCGGCGGGCAACCTCGCGGGCCTGGCCGTGTCCGTCGCCCGGGGCGGGATGCAGTTCATGCTGATCATCTGGCTGCAGGGCATCTGGCTGCCGCTGCACGGCTACAGCTATGCCGACACGCCGCTGTGGGCCGGGATCTTCCTGCTGCCCCTCACCGCCGGCTTTCTCGTCTCGGGTCCGTCCTCGGGCATTCTTTCCGACCGTTTCGGGACCCGGGGTATCGCCAGCGCCGGGATGGTGGTGTTCGGTGGCAGCTTCATCGGCCTCATAGTGCTGCCCGTCGACTTCCCGTACTGGGCTTTTGCCCTGCTCATCGCGGCCAACGGGGTCGGCAGCGGCATGTTCGCCGCGCCCAACTCGTCGTCGATCATGAGCAGCGTCCCGGCCTCCTACCGCGGCGTGGCCTCGGGAATGCGCGCGACCTTCCAGAACTCCGGCACGGCGCTGTCGATCGGGGTGTTCTTCTCGCTCATGATCGCCGGGCTGGCCAGCAGCCTGCCGACGACGCTGGCCAGCGGCCTGCAGCGTCAGGGCGTGCCGCACGCCATAGCGCACCACGTAGCCACCTTGCCGCCGGTGTCGTCGCTGTTCGCGGCGGTCCTCGGGGTGAACCCGCTGCGTCAGCTGCTGGCCGCCAGCCGGGTGCTGTCCTCCCTGCCGGCCGCGGCTCAGCAGACCATCACCGGCCGCGAGTTCTTCCCGGACCTGATCGCGGGGCCGTTCCGCCACGGCCTGGTGGTGGTGTTCGTTGTGGCGGCCGGCCTGGCCGGGCTCGCGGCCCTCGCGTCGCTGTTGCGCGGTGGCCGTTACATCGATCCAGGGGCCCCGGGTGAGGCACCGGAGCCAGCAGCGGAGCCGCTTCCTCGAAGCCGCGGCTGACTCGGCCAGGCTAGGATCTCGCCGTTCAAGGAGAATCTCGGCAGTCCGGGGAGAAAGGCAGTCTTCATGGGGATGACCATCCTGCGGAACGCGTCGGTCCTCGATCCTGAGCGGGGAGAACTAGCCGACGGGCAGTCGGTGGTGATCGACGGCGGCCGCATCGCCGACGTCGGGCCCGGGCTGACCGGCCCGGATGACGCCGCGGTCGTCGATGTCGCGGGCAAGACGGTCATGCCGGGCCTGATCGACGCGCACACTCATCCCGCGGTCGTCGACATGGACTTGTTCGCCATGGCCGAGTGGCCGCCCAGTTACGTGGCGGCGAGGGCCAGCCGCGCGCTGGAGGGCATGCTCGCGCGCGGGTTCACCACCATCCGGGACGTGGGGGGCGGCGACTTCGGGCTGGCCAAGGCGGTGGAGGACGGGTACTTCACCGGACCGCGCATCCTGTTCGGCGGGAAGCAGCTCTCCCAGACCGGCGGCGCCGGCGACTGGCGGGCGCCCAGCCGCCGGGTCTATGACGACAACTACTACTCCCCGGCCATCGGGGTCATCTGCGACGGCGTGCCCGAGGTCCGGCGGGCCGTCCGGGAAGAAGTGCGTCGCGGCGCGTATCACATCAAGGTCTATCTCAGCGGTGCGGTCGATTCGCCGAGTGACCGGGTCGATTCGACCCAGTTCTCCATCGAGGAACTGCGCGCCATCGTGGAAGAGGCCGCGGCGGCCAACATCTACGTCGCCGGTCACGCGTACACCTCGAGGGCGATCAATCGCGGCCTGGAGTGCGGAGTGCGCAGCATCGAGCACGGGAACCTGATGGACTCCAGCAGCATCCCGCTGTTCAAGCAGTACGACGCCTTCTACGTGCCGACCATCGTCACGTACCAGACCCTGGCCGCCAAGTCGCGGGACGGGCTTTTGCCGGCCGATATCGACGTCAAGCTGCAGGAGGTGATCCACGGGGCGATGGGCGCCCTGGAGATGGCTCATGCGGCCGGCATCCCCATCGTCTACGGCACGGACCTGTTCGCGGACATGCATGATCAGCAGCTGCAGGAGTTCGTCATCCGCTCCGAGGTGCAGCCCCCGGCTGACCTCATCAGGTCGGCCACCACCACGGCCGCGCGGTTGCTGAGGCTCGTGGGACGGGTGGGCGTCGTGGCGCCGGGGGCGTTTGCCGATCTCCTGGTGATTGACGGCAATCCGCTGGACGACATCCGGGTGCTCACCACCCCGGATCGGACGCTGAAGCTCATCATGAAAAACGGCCAGGTCTACAAGAACGAGCTTTAGCCGTGCCCGAGGCTGCCGTCACGGGCCGCCCTCCAGGCCGTAAGCCCGATACCGGTCCGGGCCGGTGCGCAGGTAGACCGAGGTCGCGCAAGAGGATGGCGATCGCTGCGCCTTGGGATAGAGCGCGGCGAACAACCGCTGGCGCGTCAGCCCGAGCGGTGGGTACCAGCTCACGGCGCGGACCGGCCATCGCGCTTGCGACGTGATCTGACGCCAGGTCTGCGTAGCGCCCTGGTACTGGTAGTCCCGCCCGCACCAGTGCACCTGGGCCGAGGCGGCCTGTCCCGGCCACACCTGGTAAGTCTGGCGGTACCAGAGCGCGAAGATGACCGCGGCCACGAGTACCAGGGCCGCAGCGCGCTGGGCAATCGCGGTCCAGACGCGTCCACCGCGCCCGGCCGTCATGGCGCTCACGCCAGTCATCATCGCAGAGCGGCGGGCTGCCGGCTGGTTTGCCGGCTGGCCCGCGCTATAACGTGGAATGCCAGGTGGCGCGGTGCCACCACGTCGCCGCCGAGGAGGCCGGATGTCGGCAGATCCGCCCAGCTCACCCGCGCTGCGCGCGTCTGATGCGGACCGCGACCGGGTCATCGAACTGCTGCGCTCCGCCCTCGGTGACGGCCGGCTCGACGCGACCGAGTTCGACGAGCGGCTGGACGCGGCGCTGGCCGCCCGCACCATCGACGCGCTGGCCCCGCTCACCGCCGATCTGATCGCGGCGCCAGGCAGTTCCGGCGCGCTCTCGCTGCCGCTGGCCAGCACGCCGGCCGAGCCGGCCGCCGAACTGCTCACCATCAACGAGCGGCACGGCCCGGTGCGCCGCGAGGGCCGGTGGACGCTGCCGCACCGGCTGGTGCTGCGCACCAGGTGGTGCCCGGTGATGCTGGACCTGACCAGCGCGGTGCGCAGCGGGCCCGAGCTGATCATCGAGATGCGGGTGCACGGCGGCGACGTGGAACTGGTCCTCGCGCCGGGCATGGTAGTGGACGCCAACGGGCTGTCGGTGCGGCACAGCAGGCTGGCGATCAGCAGGAACGGGGGCAACAACGCACCGGAGACGCTGAGCGTCCACCTGGTAGGCCGGATGCGGCACGGCCGGATCAGCACCCGGTGGGTGGCGCCGCCCCGCTGAGCCCATGAGCCGATGCTGTGCGGCTACAGGTGGCCGGTGTCGTTGAAGCTGACCAGGGTCGGCGGTCGGTCGGAATCCCATTGCACGATGGTGATCGCGCAGTTGGCCTGGTTGAGGCCGATCCAGCGCCACGCCGGGGCGTCAAGCACGTGGCGGACGAACCACCCGATCACAAAGTTGTGCGTGACCAGCAGTTCGTACCGGTCGTTGCCGCCGGTGACACCGAAGTGCCCGACCGCGGCCTGCAGGGCCGTCGCGTCTTCGTCGCGCTCGTCACCAGGTACGCCATCGAGCCAGGCAAGCCACCGGCGCGGGTACCCGTCCCGCTGTCCGGCGGAGGGCACTGGCGTCCGGTCCGCTATCAACTCGCAGGCGTGTCGCGGCACCTGTGGCAGATGGCTGGCGAGGATGCCGGCCGTCTGGACCGCCCGGGCCGACGGGCTGTGGTGGATCGCCGAGAAAGGCACCGCTCGCAGCCTTCGGCCGAGCCGGTCCGCCTGGTCACGACCGAGCTGCGAAAGGCCTCCGTCCGGGGCGTGACCGGAGGCCTGGTCCTGTTCGCCGTGGCGGACGAGGTACAGCTGGGTACGAGCCATCGACGGCCACCTTCCAGGTCTTTTGCTCGGCGCTGAGCACAATAGATCATGCGAGCGCGAATGACCCAGCCGAGGACAGGTGCGCAAACGGGCAGGTCTGCGGGCGGAGGCTGGTGTGCCCGGCTGGGCCGGGTCTACGATCTTTGAACCGCAGTGGTCTTCAGTCCGTTGCCGTGCTCCCGTCGGCAGAAGCCGCCGCGAGTCACGGGGACTGGCTGGTGATCTGTTCGCCTGTTCCCGGCCGAGGGGAATCTCGATGCCGCTCTACATGTACCAGGCCTCCTATACCGCCAAGTCAATGGCGGATCAGCTTAAGGAGCCGCGGGACCCGGTGGAATTGATCCGGCCGGCCCTGGAGGATCTGGGAGCCACGGTCGTGGTGGCGGGCTTTCCGTTTGGCGAGTATGACGTGGTCGTCGTGTATGAGGCACCTGACGATATGACCGCTGCCAGCGTCGCGATGGCAGTCGCCGCGGCGGGCGAGGTCAGGTCGGGCAAGACCACGCGACTGCTCAGCGGGCAGGAATGGCTCGAGTCTTTGCGCAAGCGCAGGATTGTCACCACCCGGAAAGCGCGTCGGCCGCACGACAGCCCGTCCTGATGACCGGAACTGTTCAAGCGGCAGCAGGTCGGTCCGGTCTCGTGCAGATCGGCCTGATCTGGGTGGGAGTGTCGGGTTAGACGGGCGGCGACCAGGCGGGCGGTGTCTCTCGGGCGCCGTGCGACGATCGCCCGCGTGGTCGGCCCGCCCGGGCAGCCTTGCCCTAGCCGGACTGGTGATGCGGGCGCTCCACTCGGCTGCGCAGTATGGAGCGCGAGATCACTGAGGATCCCGAACGGGGGCGAAATCTGCAATGAAGGCTTACCGGGCAGTGCCTAGTGTCCTGCTGACCGGCCTGCTCGCGGCTGGCACCTGGTCCGCGATGACGGGGCCCCGCTGGGTGGGGGGCGACGGCCAGCGGCTCGCCGGCCTGGCCGCGTACCCCACCCGTTCCGCGGAGGCGGTAATCGCGGCCCACTGGATGGCCTTCTTCAACCCCAAGACATCGGTCGCCAGGCGGATCAGCCTGCTGCAGAACGGCGAGCAGTTCGCCGCGGTGATCAGGTCTGAGTCCAGCTCCAGCCTCGCCGCGCACGCGTCGGCCAGGGTCACCAGCGTCACGCTGGTCTCGGCGACCCGGGCCAAGGTCGTGTACACGCTCCTGGAAGACGGCAAGCCAGCCAGCGCCAACCAGCTCGGGGTGGCCGTCTACCAGGACGGCACCTGGAAGGTCGGCGTGGCCACCTTCTGCAGCCTGCTGGCGATGGAAAACGGCGGCCGGACGTCCTTGCTGCCGGCTGCGTGCAAAGCGGCAGGCTAGAGCGTGTCCTTAGCCGGGTGCTTCCGGGGGCGGGATCCAGCTCGACGTGTGTGCCGGGGACGGCTGTGGGGACAGGTATGGGGGGGCTTGATCGACTAAGGAGACGGTCATGAGGAGCAAAGCGGCCATACAGGTAGAGTCTGGAGGCCCGCTGGTGATCGAGGAAATTGATATCCCGGATCCTGGGCCGAACCAGGTCACGGTCCGCAACTTCGCGAGCGGTGTTTGCTATTCCCAGGTGCACCAGTTGCGCAACCCCAGGTTGCCTAGGCCAATGGGCCTCGGCCATGAGGGCAGCGGCGTCGTGACACACGTGGGGAAGGAGGTCGCACACGTAAAAGAAGGCGATCACGTCATCTCTACATGGGTTCCGCGGGTTCCCATCAGTGGGTTGCCTGTTTCGAAGCCCACCGGCGCTTCCTTCCACGGACGGCCCGTCATCGCTGACGGCGATGTGTACACCTGGAGCGAGCACATGGTGACGTTCGCCGAGAAGGTTGTCCCTATGTCAGCGTCGGATCCTACCGATATCACCTGCCTCGTTGGCTGCGCCGTGTTGACCGGAGCCGGCGCCGTGCTGCATACGGCGAAGGTCGGGGTTGGCCAGTCGGTGGCTGTATTCGGCGCTGGAGGTGTTGGTTTGTCGGCGATTGGCGCCGCTGCCATTGCTGGCGCTGATCCCATTATCGCGGTGGACTTGGTCGACCGTAAGCTGGAGTTTGCCAGGGAGTTCGGCGCCACCCACGTTATCAATGCCTCGAATACCGACCCTGTAAGCGCGATTTGGGCGATCAGCCCAGACGGAGTTGACTATGCGCTGGATGCAGTCGGCGCACCGACGACCGCCCTCCAGATTCTGGAGGCAGTCAAGCAGGGTGGGCCCAGGGCGGACAACCAGGGTGGCACGGCGGTGCTCGTCGGGATTCCGGTCTCCGATGTCTCGGTCGACTTGAACGCGATCCTTCTGTACCAACGCCACTATTGTGGCAGCCTCGGTGCCACAGAACCCGAGATCGATTTCCCGCTCTTCCTTGAGTGGATACGAGAGGGCAAGTTCCCGCTGGAAAAGCTGGTGACCAACCGGTATTCCCTGGAACAGATCGAAGAGGCACGCGTCGCGCTGGAGGAGGGGCAGATTCTCGGCCGTGCCATTATTGAGATCTGAGGCCATCGATTCGATGCGTCAGGACAAGGTGCGGGTGCACTAGGGAAAGCGGGCGGCCAACCGGCGGTCAGCCCAGGTTGCCGACAAGCGGTTCGGGGTCGAGGTCAGGGGTGATTGCCGCCTTCGCAGCGAGGCGCTCGTCTTCGCGGATCAGGTGCATAAGTGCGTTGATGAGCGCGAGGTGGGAGAACGCTTGCGGAAAGTTGCCGAGCTGCCGTCCGGTGTGCGGGTCGATTTCCTCCGCGTACAGCAGCAGCGGGCTGGCGTAGGAGAGCAATTTCTCGCACAGCGCCCGGGCGCGGCCGACTTCGCCGATCTCGGTCAGGGCCGAGACCAGCCAGAAGGAGCAGATCGTGAACGTTCCTTCCTCCCCGCTGAAGCCGTCGTCGGTTTCCTCGACTCGGTAGCGCAGCACCAGCTCGTCCTCGGTCAGCTCGTCCGCGATGGCCAGCACGGTTGCCCGCACCCGCTCGTCGCTGGGCGGGAGGAATCCGAGCAGCGGTATCAGCAGCGCCGATGCGTCCAGCGCCGTGGTCTCGTAGTGCTGGCAGAACACGCCTCGCTTGTCGAGCCCGTGCGCGAGGATGTCGGCATGGATCTCGTCCGCGGCCGTGCGCCACGACGCCGCCAGCCCGGTCTCGCCCCGTAGCTCGGCCAGCTTCGCGCCGCGATCGGCGGCGACCCAGCACAGCACCTTGGACGCGGTGAAGTGCTGGGCAGGGCCGCGGACTTCCCACAGTCCCTGGTCGGGGTCGCGCCAGTGCTGGAGCGCGCACTCGACTTGGCGCTTGACCATGGGCCAGCGGCGCTCGTCGAGCCTGTCTCTGGTTTGGGTGTGCAGCCAGACCGAGTCGAGGAGCACCCCCCAGACGTCGTGCTGGCGCTGGTCCCAGGCGCCGTTGCCGATCCTTACCGGCCGGGCGCCGTCGTAGCCGGAGAGGTGATCGAGTACCTGCTCGGTCAGTTCGCGCTCCCCGCCGATCCCGTACATGATCTGCAGGTTGGGCTCCTGTTCGGCGAGGTCGGCGAGGAAGTAGAAGAAGTCGTTGGCCTCCCGGTCCAGGCCGAGGGTGTAGAGGCCCCAGAGCATGAACGTCGAGTCGCGCAGCCAGGTGTAGCGGTAGTCGTAGTTGCGCTCGCCGCCCGGTGTCTCCGGCAGCGAGGACGTCGCCGCGGCCAGCAGGGCGCCGGTCGGCGCGTAGATCAGGCCTTTCAGCGTAAGAGCGGACCGCTGCAGGTGCTTGCGCCAGGGGTGATCAGGGAAGCTGCCGCGGCCGAGCCACTCATGCCAGAAATCGGCCGTCCTGGCCAGCCGGTTATGAGCGTCGGCGAAGGTCTGCGGCGGGTCTGCGTCGCCCCAGGACACCGCGCAGAACACCTGGTCCCCGGCGGTCAGCCGGCGCCGGGCGAGCGCCCGCGGCCCCTCGAAGCCGAGGTTGAGGTCCGTGGTGAGGCGGAACTGGACCTTGCCATCCAGGAGCACTTCTGCCTGCGTGTAGGCCGGCCCGGCGTGTCGCCAGCTGCCGCGCTGCCGGCCGTAGTCGAAGGCGGGCTCGCACTCGAGCACGAAGTCTATCGATCCCTGCAGGCACCGGACGGTTCGCAGCAGCACCCGCTCGCCGCTGTGATCCGACGGCACCCGCAGATGGGTTTCGGAGCGGCACGACTGGTGCCGCCACGGTCCGACCAGCAGGGCGTCGCGAACCACAGCCCAGCCAGTGGGGGTGCCCCAGGTTGTTTCCAGCACCAGCGTTCCCGGCAGGTAGCGCCGGCCCGAGGGCACCATCAGGTCGGCCGGCCCCAGACGGAACCAGCCGGCGTCCCGGTCCAGCATCGCGGCGAAAATGCTCGGCCCGTCCATCCGGGGCAGGCACATCCACTCGATGTTGCCGCTGGAGGCGACCAGCGCCGACACCTCGCAGTCGGACAGGAAGGCGTAGTCCGCGATCGGCGGGAACGGACTGAAGGCCGGGGTGGGATAGGACGCGCCAGCTACAAGATCAGACACCGTCATAACCCCCCTCTGACAGCCGTACCTCGTGGGCCTCCCCCTGCCCACGAGCCGTGACCTGGCTGCTGATCGGCCCCGCGAACGCCAGGCGGACTGCGTTTAAGATTCCCCTGGCTGCCGAGGCCAACCCGGGCGCTTCGGGGTTACCTGGCTAGAAGCCGGGTACCGAGACGGAAGTACGCCACCAGGTGGCGTGGTAACCGGGGGACTCAGCAACATCATGGCCGGCAAGACGATCGCGACCGGGCTGTGGCCTGATGGCCGCCTTCGGATGGAACGGCTGCCCCTGATCACCTCCTAGCCAGGGCCTTGGCCGGGAAAGGCAGCCATGATCCAGCGGCTTGTCATCTTCGGGGCGACGGGTGATCTGACCGCGCGCTATCTGCTGCCCGGGCTCGCCGCGTTGCGGGCGGCAGGCGAACTCGGCGACGAATTCGAGCTGATCGCGAGCGCCCGCGAAGACTGGGACGACCAGCAGTTCCGGGATTGGGCGGCCGGCTGGCTCGACCGCTACGCCGAAGCGGTGCCGGGCGCTGAGCGGGCCGCGGTTGTCGCGGCGTCCCGCTACCAGCGGGCCGACGTCGGTGACCCGGACAGCATTGCGGCGGTCATCGGGGCAGACCAGCCAGTCGCCGCCTACCTGGCCCTGCCGCCAGCCGTCTTCCCGGCGGCGGTGTGCGGCATGCACGAGGCGGGGCTGCCCCCGGGCAGCCGGATCGTCCTTGAAAAGCCCTTCGGCGAGGACCTGGACAGCGCGATCACGCTGAACAAGCTGCTGGCCGGCGTCGTGCCGGAGCAGGCCATCTTCCGGGTCGACCACTTCCTGGCCATGACCACGGTGCAGAACGTGCTCGGCACCCGTCTGGCCAACCGGGTGCTGGAGCCACTGTGGAACAGCTCGCACATCGCCGCGGTGGAGATCGTCTGGGACGAGTCGCTGGCGCTGGAAGGCCGCGCGGGCTACTACGACGGCGTTGGGGCACTCAAGGACATGCTGCAGAACCACCTGCTGCAGCTGCTGTGCCTGATAGCCATGGAGCCGCCCATCAGTCTCGGCGAGCGTGACCTGCGCGACCGCAAGGTCGACGTGCTGCGCTCGGTCCAGCCGCTGGCTGGGGACAACATCATCCGGTGGAGCCGGCGAGCCAGGTACCTGGCCGGCCGCATCGGCGGCCATGACGTGCCCGCCTACGTCAACGAGGACGGAGTCGACCCGGCCCACCGCACCGAGACGTTCGCCGAGGTCGAGTTCAGGCTGGACAACTGGCGCTGGCCGGACACCTCCTTCCGGCTGCGGACCGGAAAGGCGCTCGCCCGGGACCGCAAGGAAGTCGTGGTCCACTTCCGGCCGGTGCCGCACCTGCCGTTCGGCGGCGACGCCGGGCCGAACCAGCTCAGCTTCGGCCTAGATCCCGAAGACCTGCGGCTGAAGCTGACCGGCATCGGCGCGCACGCGACGACCCTGGCCCCGCTGACCATGGCCACCCGGCTGGACCCCCCCGAGCTGCCCGCCTACGGTCGGCTGCTGCACGCGGTGCTCACCGGGGACACCGCGCTTTCCATTCGCGGGGACGAAGCCGAGCAGTCCTGGAAGGTCGTCGCGCCGATCCTGGATGCGTGGGCGAAGGACCTGGTCCCGCTGGAGGAATACCCGGCCGGCTCGGACGGCCCGGTCCGCCCGGCCGGCCCGGCCCCGGCGAGGCAGGAAACAACCACTACTTCTCAGCTGAAGGGTCTGGGCCGATGACCACACCCACCCGGCCGATACTGCGCAGCCAGCGGCTGCGCATGGTCAACCACCAGGGCGACGCGCTGCGCCTGGGCATGAACTGGACCGAGGAAGATCTGGGCAAGCCACAGGTACTGGTGGACAGCGCGTACGGCATGGGCCACCCCGGCACCTTCCATTTCAAAGAACTGGTCGAAGAGGTCAGTAACGGCGTCTACGAAGCGGGCGGCAAACCCGGGGTATTCGCGGTTAGTGACATCTGCGACGGCGTCGTGCAGGCAACCAGCGGCATGAGCTACTCGCTGATCTCCAGGGACATCATGGCCGCCATGGTCGAGATCCACGCGCTTGGCCACCCGCACGACGGCATGGTGCTCATCTCCGGCAACGACAAGTCAGTGCCCGCGCACCTGGTCGCGATCGCGCGCTGCGACCTGCCCTCGATCCACCTGCCCGGCGGCACCCAGCTCAACGCGCCCGATTACGTCACATCCAACAAGATGTGGTCGATGGGAGCCGAGGTCGAGCGCGGCGAGCTGCCCCGGCAGGATCTCGAGCTGGCACAGCGTGGCGCGTGTCCTACCTGCGGCGCGTGCCAGTTCATGGGCAGCGCCAGCACCGGCCAGGTGCTCGCCGAGGCGCTCGGCCTGGCGCTGCCCGGTTCCGCGCTCACCCCGGCGCCGCTGACCAAGCTG
>Ga0335072_10015069_pt1 | contig 10981 bp, 13 predicted proteins | sample Lox_Sample_21_FD_206725 | JGI IMG/M metagenome (GOLD analysis project Ga0335072, IMG submission 206725) | Soil microbial communities from Loxahatchee National Wildlife Refuge, Florida, United States - Lox_Sample_2.1 | ecosystem: Environmental > Terrestrial > Soil > Wetlands | place: USA... | reverse complement strand
CGACGCCGGCACAACGGGCGGTTATCGAGGCCGGACTGAAGATCATCGGCCCTGGCCGGCGCAACGCACGTGGGTAGCGGATCCTGGCCGGATCCGCAACTTACGTCCGGACCTGGACGCCTACTTGCACGGCGCGGCGTGCACCTATGTGCACGTCGCGCCCTACCGGCGTCCCCCGCTGCCCCTGCCGCCCGGCCCCGCCTCGGCCGAGCCGCCGTCCGGCGGGCCGGACCAAGCCACCGACGCTGACACGCCACCGAAGTGCCGCTGCCGCGAGGGGGCGGCACGTGACCGCCACCCTTGGCGCCGCGTCCGCGCCAGACGGACGCGTTCATGGTGCTGGGCTTGCCCTACTCGCCGGACTTGACCGACGCGCAGGCGCGCGGCGCATCTGCTGCGAATGCGCGCGGTGCACCCCGGGCACGGCGCCGACGCCCAAGCCGCCACGGCCGTGACCACGGCGTAAGACGCGGTGCGGTCCGCGGTGCGCCGTGGCGAGCTTCTCGCCGCGGTCACGATCGACCGCGAGGGCCAGCCGCGCCAGCCACCACGACGGCGCGCGGCGCAGGGCCTGCCTCCCTTCGTCGACGATAGCGCAACCCTGGACAAGATCGCCGATCTGCTTGTGGTCACTCTCGGCCGGGCGCCCACGGCCCGCCATGACGCGCGATCGGCCGGCGCGGCGGCCGGCAAGCCGACCAGACCGCGCGGCGCTGGCAGCCGTCCGAGCGGCGGCTGGAGTCCCGCCGCCGCTACGCCGAGGAAATTGAGCAACGCGGCGCGGCCCGGGCGGAGGGACATATGCCGTGGCCGACCCGCGGGTGGCTGCGGATCCGTTACGGCCGGCCGGGATGGCTGGCCGACAGGATCGTGATCGCGGCGCTGGACGTGCTGATCGCGCAGCTCGCGCGCCCGGTGACCCGGCCGTCCCGGCGCTGGGCGCCGGGGAGGCAACCACGTGGCTGATCCGCAGCGGCTCCTACGACCTCGCTCCTTCGGACCGGAGAGCGAAGCGATGACCGGCTGGGACCCGTACCAGATCTTGTGGCAGGGCCACGACCCGCACCTCACCGGCTGGCAAGTGCTGCGCGCCAACCTCCGGCTGATGAACTGGATGTACCGCATGACACGCGACCGGAGTATTGGCCAGGCCAGCCGAATAGGCCGTGCCTGCTGGGTCTTACGCACTCGCGCGCGACGGCATCGGATCCTCGCCAATCTGACCATTCAGCTTGGCTGGCTGTGGACCTACCCCCCACCCTGATGTCTCATCCATGGCCGACAGGCTGCTCACCGTAATGCTCGGCGACGCAGCACCCTGGAAGAAGCTTGCGACGTGCGCATCCTCGAACACGAAGCGGACACAATACGACTCGACCGCATGCAGGATGACAAGCACCGTCATAGTTGACCTAGAGCTGTTCGCTGCGTGCGCTATAGACTATTGCTGATCTTCTACGAAGGGTACCCTTGCCTGTTACGAGAATGGGAGAGCCAACTCGTTGCTAAGGAGTCTCAGAACTGCTATCTGGATATTCCCACCCTTCCGAAGGCACATCAACGCCCAACGCCTGCAGCCGGCGGTCCCACTCGTCTACCGCTTGGCTAGCCGCAGCAAATCGGTCAAGAGCGTTAGAGATTCTCCGCGCCGGTGCGCGCATGACCTGTGTTGCACGTGCGGCATCGTGCATGGAACCAACGAAACCTTGTTGAGATTCCAGGGCTTGTCGCGTTCGGGCTGCACTTTGGCGAAGCAGCCGTCCGTAGTCCATAGCCTCGGAGAGTTGAGCTGGATCTTCCTCAAGCCGCTGGATAATGGCAAGGGTGCCAGCTGATACTGAGCCCATTGCTGCTTCGTAATTGTCGACGTCGCCTTCAAGCTGATCGGCTATTCGATTCATTTCCCCAGCGTACTCCCTGGTAACTGTAAGGCGTCCTCGCATGCCGGCACCTCGCGCGTCGCTTGCTGCCATTCGCTGACTAGCTTCGACGGCGCTATCACCGAGCTCGGCCAATCGCTTACCGACAGCTTGAACGGCTTCCGTGAGTGTCTGTTGATTCTCCTCAGCATCTGCTACGAGGTCCAGGAACCCGGGAGGCTCAATCTCGTCAGGCTGCTCATCGGGTTCCTCCGGAGGGATTTCCGCTCCGGGGGGCTCGTTCCAGATCCTGGTAGCAGTGACCATGTCGTACTCGCCAGCGAGACCGGCCTCCAGCATTTGTACTAGTTCATTTCGCGCGGTAATCAGACCGTGTGGAGATCTGCTGAACTGCACAGTCCGGATAATGTTTATATCAAACGGGAGGCGACCATACTCGCCGATTTGAACTGTCAAAACGTTGCGAGTATGGCGCAGACCAAGCTCGTACATGACGTTTGGGTTCGCGCCGGTCAGATCCGCAATGACGATATCGTCGTCACGCAGTCTCCGGAAGACTTGCTCCGTTATTTCACCGGCTTGCGTGAGCCCATCCGCCCGAACCGGCGTCAGTCCAACCATTGTGCAACCAGGCAAGATCACGGTCTCAAGCACCTGAATGGCCTCTTCATAACGTTCAAGTTCGGCGCTTCCAGGGGCTGCGAATCGGTTTCCGATCGGACCAATGACGAAACAGCGTAGCCGTTGCCTGTCCGATGTCAGCGATTCATCGTCCGCCGATGTCATGATTTGCTCCAGATATGTCCCAGGCGGATCCTGCTGACCTGCCAGAGTTCGTATTTAACCGCGAAGCGGGCTAGACAGGGGAGTGTTTGGGAAGGGTCATCCAGACTCTTTACGTGTCGACGTGGGCGTGAGAATCGACCGGATACCGGCGACACCGTCACGATCACCTATGCCGGCCAGGCGGTGCCGGTCCGGATCGTCGGCGAGGTATTCGACACGAGCAACTGCGGGATCAGCCTGATCACCGACTGGGGGACCCTGTCCGGGACCGCCGGGAACGCCGGGAACGCCGGGACCGGCCACGGCCCAGGCCAGCTGATTCCCGACGCCTACGATGTCGGGCTACGGCCCGGTACCGACCCGGCGGCGTATGCTGAGGCGCTCGGCCACGCGCTCGGCCGCGGCTACCCGGTCAGCCTCAACGACAACGACCCGTTCTTCCTCACCCTGATCGGCCTGATCGCTACCCTGACCCTGCTGCTTGCCGTCGTGGCCGGGCTCGGCGTGCTGAACGCCGTAGTGCTGCACAGCCGGGAGCGCGTCCACGACCTCTGCATCTTCAAGGCCGTCGGGATGACGCCGCGCCAGACGATCACGATGGTGGTCTGCTGGGTGGCCGGGACCGGGCTGGTCGCCGGGGTCGTCGCGGTCCCGGCCGGGGTGGCGGTGCACCGGTACGTGCTGCCGGTCATGGCGCACGCGGCCGCCACCAACATCCCGACCAGCTTCCTGAACGTCTACGATCCGCCGGAACTCGCGATCCTGGCCCTGGCCGGGCTCATAATCGCCGTGGCCGGCGCGTTGCTGCCCGCGAGCTGGGCCGCCGGGTCGCGCACCGCGACGGCGCTACGCGCCGAATGAGCGCACCTCGGCGGCCGGCAGCGTCCCGGCCACCCGCAACGCCACCAGGGGCGCCGCGGCATTACAGCCCGGCGGGTACGGCCTGCGCCGCCATTGCACTCGTTGAACGGTGGCTGGCTCGGGGCAGGGTGACGGTGAACACTGCGCCGCCGTCCGGGTGGTTGCCGGCCCCGATGTGCCCGCCGTGCAGCCGGGCGTTCTCCGCGGCGATCGCCAGACCCAGGCCGCTGCCCTCGGAACGGGCGCGTGCGATGTCGGCTTTGTAGAACCGGTCGAACACCTGCGCTATGGCCGCCGGGGGCAGCCCGGGTCCGTGGTCGCGCACCTCCACGACCAGCTGACCGCTGCCCGGGCCGTGCGGCTCGGCCCTGGCCGTCACGGTCACGGGCGGGCCGCCGTGCCGCAGCGCGTTGCCGACGAGGTTGGCGACGATGACGTCGAAGCGGCGGCGGTCCAGCCGCACGGTCAGCCCGGCCGGCACGTCGGTGCGCACGTCCGTCCAGCCCCGCGCCCGCAGGCAGCTGAGAACGGCGGTCGCGACGTCAGCGTCGTCGGTCACCAGTTGCGCGGTGCCGGCGTCGAAGCGGGAAATCTCGATCAGGTCCTCGACCAGCCGGTTGAGGTGGAAGATCTCCTCGCTGACCAGCCGCGCCGCGGCGGCGGCGTCCCCGGTCAGGCCCGGGTGCCCGGGCAGGATGTCGGCCACGGCGGTCATTGCGGTCAGCGGGGTCCGCAGCTCGTGCGACACGTCGCCGGCGAACTGCCGGGCCCGGGCCTCCATCCGCTGCAACTCGCTCATCTTGTCCTCCAGCGCGGACGCCATCGCGTTGAACGAGGTGACGAGCTGGGCCAGCTCTTCCCCCGTCGGCTCGACCCGGACCGACAGGTCCCCGCCCGACATCAGCCGCGCCGCCTCGGCCAGCCGGCGCACCGGCCCCAGCACCCGGCGGGACGCGGCGAACGCCAGCCCGGTGATCGTCGCCAGCAGCAGCCCGGCCGCGGCCAGGACGAACGTGAGGGCGGTGGCCCGGGCCGGCGGTCCGCCGCCAGCCGGCGCGTCAAGCGCGATGAGATGCCGGCCGCCCCCCGGCACATGCGAGTTGAGGATGAGATGCCGGCCGCCCCCCGGCACGTGCGAGTTGAGCAGGTGGCTGATCCAGTCGGGCCGGATCAGGTTACCCAGCGACGGGTAGAACGGGAGGATCAGGTTGGCCACCCACGCCGACGCCAGTGCCGACAGCAGCGCCACCACGATGAACGCGATGATCAGGCGCGTGCGCATCGCCAGCCTCCCTCCCGGCTACACCGGCCCGAACCGGTACCCGAACCCGCGGACCGTCTGGATGTAGCGCGGCTCGGAGCTGTCTGTCTCGATCTTGGCCCGCAGCCGCTGCACGCAGGCATCGACCAGCCGGGAGTCCCCCAGGTAGTCGTGCTCCCACACCAGGTCAAGCAGCTGCTGCCGGGAGAATACCTGCCGTGGTGAGCCAGACAGGACCAGCAGCAGCCGCAGCTCGGTGGGGGTCAGCGAGATCTCCCGGCCGCTTAGCGTCACCGTCAGCGAGCCGCGGTCGATCACCAGTTCACCGTGGGTCTCCGCCGGCGAGCCGACCCGGGCCTGCCGGCGCAACACCGCGCGGATCCGGGCGTCGAGCACCCGCGGCTCGGCCGGCTTGACCACGTAGTCGTCGGCCCCGGCCTCCAGGCCCGCCACGATGTCGAAATCGTCGCCGCGGGCGGTCAGCATGATGACCGGGACGTCGCTGCCGCGGCGCAGCCGCCTGCAGACCTCGAAGCCGTCCAGGCCCGGCAGCATCACATCCAGCACCACGACGTCCACCGCGTCCTGACCGATGCCGCCCAGCGCCACCTCGCCGGTCTCGGCCGGGCGCACCTGGTAGCCGAGGCGGCGCAAGGCCAGCTCCAGGCCCTGCCGGGCACCCGGATCGTCCTCGACCAGCAGCACCGTGGTCATCGCCCGCCATTATGCACGTCCCTGAGGGTGCGGCAGCTATGTCACGAGACTGTGCGCTGGCTGTCACAACCGTGTCACAGGGGTCACATCCGGGCCGGTCAGAGGATCGCCGACCAGCAAGTCACGGATAAGCCGGGAGCCGTCCGGGTCGAGGGCGGCGCGTTGGCCCGGCTCCGGGGCGGCCGGTCCGCGGGTCCTTTCCGGCTTTGCTGGCGGCGGGCGGCGCGCTTTGCCCGGCCAGGGCCCGGCCCAGGGCCAGCACAAGCTGGTGGCCGGCCTGCAGCGCGTTGGGCAGGATGGTCGCCGGCGTCCCGGGCTGGCCGAAAGTGGCGGCGACGATGAGGCTGGCGTGTCCGCGCACCCGCTGCCAGGCGGCCAGCAGGATGCAGCCGCCGGCGGCGGTATCGGATCCGGTCTTCAGGCCGGTGATCCCGTCCTGGCCGAGCAGGGTGTTGTAGTTGCGCACCACCCTGGCCACCGGGATCACGGCGCTGCGCAGTGCCACGATGTGCGCCAGGGCGGGTTCGCTCATCGCGGCCGCGCCCAGGCGGACCTGGTCGGCTGCGGTGCTGGTCGTGGACGCGGACAGGCCCGAGGGGTCGGTGTAGTGGGTGGCGGTCATTCCCAGCCCGCGGGCGGTGGCGTTCATCTTGGCGGTGAACGCCGCCTGGCTGCCGGCGTCCCAGCGGGCGAGGATCCACGCCATGTTGTCCGCCGACGGCAGCAGCAGCGCCTCCAGGGCCTGCCGTTCGGTTAGCCGTTCCCCCGCGCTGACGCGCACGAGCGAGTCGCCGTTGCGGACCTGGGCCGGGTAGTCGGCGGCCTCCCTGGGCTGCACCACGATGGCCGGGCCCGGTTCACCGGCGCCGAGCGGATGGTCGAGGAGGATGACGTAGGCGGTCATCACCTTGGCGACGCTCGCGATGGGCACCGGCTGGCTGGCGCCCGGGCCGGGCAGGACGCCGATGCCGCTGATGCCGGCGGCCGAGACGCCCGATGCTGGCCACGCAATGGTGCCCAGCGGCGAGCTGCGCGGCGTGACCGGGGTGGGCTGAGCCGCTCCCGGCCCTGACGGGGGCGTTGCCGCCCGCACCACCGCGACGACACCGGCACACATTAGGGCGGCCACTGTCGCGAGGACTACCGCGCGAGCGTGCCTGCGGCGGGGGCGGCAGCGTTGCTGCGGGCCTGGCCACTGGCCGGATGCGCCCGCCCGGTCGTCGGTCTGGGTCCATTGCGGCCTGCCGGGAGGCCGGGGCGTTGTTGAGTGCATACCGGTGAGGATTGGCCGCCGGTATCGCCGCCGTGTCTGGCCGTTGTCACAGCCTTGTCACAGGCAGCAGGCCGTCGCTCGAACGCGTGTGCGATGGAATGGGGCGGCGGCGCTTGCCGGCCGCGTGCAGGTAGTCGCGCACCGACCACCCGCGGGCCGTTCATCGGCAGCGTGGCCGCCTCAACCAATACGTAACCCGAATGCGCAGCGGTAGCCCAGAGCGGGAACCGACACTGAGCCTTTTTCATCCTGATCCTGGGCACAGGACCGGACAGATGATCTCGTGGAGCTGGGGGCGTGGTGTTAAGGGCGGTCCGGCACGCTGGCGGGGGGGGCCTGGGGTGCGGCGGTGGGCGGATTTGAGCCGGGCGATCTCGGCGTGGAGCTGGCGGGTTTCTTCTTGCAGGGCCAGGACGCGGCGGATGCCGGCGAGGTTGAGCCCGTCGCTGGTGAGGGCGGTGATCTCCAGCAGGCGGGTGATGTCGTTTTGGCTGTAGCGGCGGGTGCCGCCGGCGCTGCGTCCGGGGTCGACCAGGCCTTCGCGCTCGTAGATCCGCAGGGTCTGCGGGTGCAGGCCGGCAAGCTCGGCGGCGATCGAGATGCTGTACAGGCCCTGGGCCGGGTCAGCTTCCCAGCTGGGGTTCACCATCGCAGGCCCCGGGGCCTGCCAGCAGCCGTTCCAGGATCCAGGCGAGGTCACCGTAGCCCGGCTCAGGGGGTGCCAGCCCGGCGGTGCCCGCTGCGCCGGGTGCGGGTTCGACGTACACCGGGCCGGCCCACAGAGCGGGGTGCGGATACGGGGGATTCGCCGCAGCCGGGGACAGCGGCCAGATCCGCGGCCCAGCGGATCCCCCGGAGGGAGCTGAGCGGCCCGGCACCCGCTGCGGGCTACTGGCCTTGCGGAGGTGGCGGCGGTCCCAGTCGGTCCGCCGGGCCGGGTCGGACAGCAGCTCGTAGGCATCCGAGATGGTCCGGAACTGGTCTGCCGCAGCGGCATCGCCAGGTTGTGAGTCGGGGTGAAGGGCGCGCGCGAGCCGCCGGTAGGCGCGGGAGATGTCAGCGGTGCTGGCGTCAGCACCGAGACCCAGTGCCTGGTAGGGGTCGCGTTCGCCGCGCATGGCCGCCTCCCTGGTTTCCTATGGGCACGTACTGCGGTTACCTCAGTATGCACAGCGATGAAATCTAAGTCGAGTCTTATCAGATAGTCGGATGGCGTGTTATATACATGGGCGGGCACCGCGCCCAGGACAGACGACCATCACCGCTGGCGAGGAGGCTTGCAGCAATGCTTGTGCGTACCGATCCGTTCCGCGAACTCGACCGGCTCACCCAGCAGGTACTCGGCACCGCTGCCCGGCCGGCGGCGATGCCGATGGATGCCTACCGCAAGGGCGACACCTTCTATATTCACTTCGACCTGCCCGGCGTCAGCGCCGACTCGATCGAGTTGACCGTGGAGCAGAACGTCCTGACCGTCCGGGCTCAGCGGCGGCCTGAGCAGGTAGAGGGCGCCGAGATGCTCGCCGCCGAGCGGCCGTCCGGGATATTCACCCGGGCAGGTGTTCCTGGGTGACACCCTGGACGCCGACAGCATTGCCGCCGACTACAGCGCTGGCATCCTCACCCTCACCATCCCGGTGCACGAGCAGGCCAAGCCCCGCACCATCGCCGTCACTGGGCACGAGGACCACAAGCAGGTCACCGCCTAGCGGGCACACGCCGGGAGCGCTGCGGGGGACCCCCGGCCCGCAGCGCTCCCGGCCCTGGCAGGCTGCCGCCGGAACCGGCCGTAAGCGCCCGCCAGTGCCGCTCCCCGTCCGCGGGCACGCTTGCGTCCCGCACCGGGCACTGGCCTCGCCCGCAGCGCTGTCCGTCCTGGTGCTGACTGCACAGTGGTGCCAGAAGGAGACGAAAGTGACTTTTGCCGAGCAGGATCCGGGCCATGGGCTCGCCGATGCGCGACGTCACCGGGAGGAGCAGCGGCATGCCGATCAGGACCGCACACTGGTGGCGATGCAGCAACTGGAAGCCGCGCTCGGGTCAGCCGCTCCACACCGCGAGGGCGCCTGGCTCACGGAGGTACGCCGCACTCTGGGGGTGCTCAGCGAAGCGGCCCGGGACGAGGCGGACAACGCCGCTCAGCCCGACAGCCTGCTATCCGACATCGCGCGCACCCAGCCCTGGCTGCGTAACCGGGTCCGCGGCCTGCGCGTCCACTATGGCCAGATCCGCGACGCGATAGCCGCGTTGCGGAACGAACTCGACAGCGAGGCAGGTCACAAGGCGGACTTCACCGACATCCGGCAGCGGCTGACATGGGTACTGGCCGGGCTGCTGCACCAGCGAGCCCGCGAATCCGACCTGATATACGAGGCTTACTACGACGCTTTCCGCTCTGACCTGACACAGGACACAGCCAACCCGAGCGGCCCAACCGACCCAACCGAGGCAACGGCCGACTGATACCGGCTGCGGGCATCTCAGCCGAGGTCGCCTCGGGAGCCTCCCGGCGAAGAAGCAGGAACCTGCCGGTAACCACACGGGGCCCACATTGAGCTTTCTCATCCTGATCGTCCCGGACCGTCGCCTTCACCGCAGGAGTCATCCGCCGTCACCGGGTGAGGGTCGGGCCGCCGTGGCGCAAGCTGAACCCCTCGGCGCAGGCGCTGCTTGTGCTGGCCTATCGCTAAGAGCGCCGAGCTGACCGAACCACTAGAACGTGAGCACGAGGCGGCCGCGCACGCCGCCGGCCTCGAGCAGCCGGTGCGCCTGCGCCGCCTCGGCCGCCGGCAGCGTCCTGGCCACCCGCAGCGTGATCCGGCCCGCGGCGGCCAGCGCGGCCAGTTCGGCCAGCTTGCCGGCCGCGTGCAGGTAGTCGCGCACCAACACCAGAACGATCTTTATCGAACGCTCCGTCTCTCCCGCGAACCGGCGCACGGCGGCGACCTGGCCCCCGTCTCGCACCGCGGGCAGCACCCGCTCGCCCATGACCGCGGCGTCGATCAGCGCGTCCGCCCCATGGCCGGTGGCCAGCCGGATCGCCGAGGCCACCTCGTCGCCGCGCGGAACCACCACGTCGGCGCCCAGGCGGCGGATCAGCTCCGAGTCCTTGGGGTAGGCGTCGGCGATCACCCGCAGCCCGGCCACCTGGCCCAGCTGGATCGCGTAGCCGCCGACCGCGCCCGCGGCCCCGGTGACCGCGAGGGTTTGCCCCGGGCCCAGATCGAGCAGGTCGAGGGCGCGCACCACGGTCAGGCCGTTCATCGGCAGCGTGGCCGCCTCGACCAGTCCCATCCCGTCGGGCACCGCCGTGACCGAATCGGCGGGCACCACCACGTACTCGGCCTGGGCCCCGCCCCGGGCCGTGCGCGGCGACACGATCGCCATGACGCGCTCGCCCGGCCGGTAGCCGGCCCCGGCCGGGGCGACGTCGACCGTGCCGGCCAGCTCCATCCCCGGCACGTACGGGGGGGCCAGCCCGGTAAGCGGGCCGTGCCCGCCGGAACGGAGCGCGAGGTCGGTCGGGTTCACGGTGGCGGCCGCGACCCGGATCCGCACCTCGCCGTCGCCGGGCTCGGGCACCGGCCGCTCGACGATCTCCAGGACCTCGGGCCCGCCGAACCGGGTGAAGCCCACCGCTCTCATCGGGGTTCCTCCTCCTGGCACAGGGACAGCAGCTCGTCGACCCCGCCCAGGTGCAGGTGGGGACGACGCTGCGGCGGCAGCTGGTCGAACGAGCCGGCCGCGGCCAGCCCGGAGGCCACGGCCACGGCCAGCGCGCGCCCCCGGTGCGCCATCGGCACCTCCAGCTCCGGGTCGTCGCCGACCACGGCCAGCTCGCGCGGGCGCACGCCGAGCCGGGCGGCGGCGGTGCGCAGCGCGTCCAGCGACGGCTTGCCGACCAGGTGCACCCGGCACCCGGTCAGATCCTTGATCATCGCCGACATCGCGCGCGACGTGCCGATCGCCCGGCCCTGCGCGGTGGCGAAGAACAACGACTGCGAGCAGCTATAGAGCGCGGCGCCGTGCCACACCGCGTGGCAGGCCGCCTCGAGCGCGGCCAGGGTGAACTCCGGGTACCAGCCCGCCAGCACCGCGTCCGCCTCCGGCCGTCCCTCGCCCGCGCCCGGCCCTCCCTCGCCGGCGCCCGCCCGTCCCTCGCCGGCCGCGGGCACCACCTCCAGGCCCGCCGCCCGCAACGGGCCG
>Ga0335072_10015068_pt1 | contig 10981 bp, 11 predicted proteins | sample Lox_Sample_21_FD_206725 | JGI IMG/M metagenome (GOLD analysis project Ga0335072, IMG submission 206725) | Soil microbial communities from Loxahatchee National Wildlife Refuge, Florida, United States - Lox_Sample_2.1 | ecosystem: Environmental > Terrestrial > Soil > Wetlands | place: USA... | reverse complement strand
GGATTCTCTTCACCGACTACCGTCGACCACTCGGAACCTTCCGCGACTCCTTCAAGGCAGCGATCGGCCTGTACTTCTTCAAGCTTACTTTTGAATAAGCCTCTAGGGCCCCGTCCGTTATCTCGAACTTCTACCAAACGGGGTGGGGCCGCAGGCCTCTCCAGGAACGCGGCCCCACCGTGACCTACACAGTGTCCCGGTTGCCTGTACCGTGCTCCCACCGCTTGACGGTCCGCAGCAGTACGGTGACCACTTCGCGCTTGCTCGGATCTACGACTACGGCGATGTCGCCGAGTTGATGAACCCTGTATGCCGACGGGTGACCATGTCCAGCACAGTAGGTCTGACTAGGCTCTGCCGCACAGCGGAGAATCTCCTCGAGCGTGAATCCGATTTCTGTCGCGCGATTCGCCGCGTGGGGCTGGACCATCCAACCGCAGAGAGCCTCGAGACGCTGCCTTAGCCGCCTTTGCCAGGGTTCTTCTGGGCTGCGGACGCTGGCCCGCCGACCCGGGCCGGCTCCGCGGCCGCCAACATAGTCGCGTCCTGGCTCCCGTCCAGGTCCCGGAGCGCCCGGGCGCCGGCTTCCTTCATCCGGCGGGGTCACAAGTCGCCGGCTTAGTCGTTAGCATCTTCCGGTTCCCCGGATTCCTCTGGCTCCTCCGGATGGTTCTCCGCTCGCTCGTTCAGCTCGGCGATAGCGGCCCACAGGCGAAGTTGGCTAGCGATGCCTGTGAGTTGATCCGCTAGCCTGTTCGCCTGCTGTACCGGCCAGCCGCGCTCGCGCACGAGTGGGAGGGCCTTTCCCCGTATGGACGCTGCTTCGCGGACCGCGCTATCGAGCGACTCGGCCAGCTGAACGACCCGTTCGCGCATCCGCGCGAATCGTGACTCAGGAGTGTCAATATCGCCTCGGATGACGGGAGCGGGGACTTCCACTCCTGCGGGCCTGAACGTGCTCCGTACCCAGTCGTCGTTCGCGAGTACAGTCCGTCGGTCTGGAGTCCGCTCTGCAGCACCTTCAGCGTCGACCTTGACGGGCGGCTGACCGCTGCGACCGGCGACGATTGCGGAGTGGAGGGTACGGAGACCATGCTCGGACTCGGTCATCCGCTGAAGCACCATGTGTGGGGATCGGGCGTCGAAACTGCGGGTCGTCTCCCGAATCATGGCCCGGTGAATAGCGAGATAGTAGCCGCCGCGCAGGGCGAGTTCGACTCCAGCGCTGCCGGAGGAGCCGCGGGTCTGCAGTTCTTCCAGGGCTTCGTCGAGGAGCTTGTCCGGCTCGTCGTTGACCTGGTGCCATCCACTCTCGCGCAGGACCGGCCAGCCCAGCATACGCTGCAGAGCGCTACGGACGGCAGTGACCGGATCCGGACTCGGCTGAACCGACCTCCATGGTCGCAGTGCCATCTCCGCTACGACCTTCGCCTTGAAGTCATATGTGATGCGGCCCATAGCCGTGATGCGCAGCACACCATTGCGGAATCCTGCGCGCGCGGAGTCCGGCAGGAAGGTCGCCACGATCTCGGCCACTCTGGTGTCCGGGTACTGGCTGAAGCCGTGCTTGTCCACATCCGCTGGGGAGATAGTCGCGGCGTACCACTTACTGCGGGCGAGGCTTATGCGGCGGCTGTCCAGGAACTCCTCGATCACCGCGTCGCCCAGCGCATCATTCTCCGAAGCCGGACCCCACGGCTTGGGTGGCTCGACATGCATGAGCCCGACCACGAACCCGATGGCCTGGTCGAACCGGACGCTACTTCCGTCATCCGGCTGGAAGCCGAGCACCAGGGTTGCAGGCGCCACCAGAGAGCGGAGACGCGCGATTTCTTTAGTCGAAAGCTCGCTGCCTGTCCGCGCCTCGTTCAGCACACCCCCGATGTAGCCACGGTAGGCCCTGTCGTCGGCAGGGAACTGATAGATCACCTGCTCGGAGTTGAGAGCCTGGTTGCGGTGTGAGCCGGTTACCCTGCTGCTTCCGTCGCTAGTGGCTAGGATCCAGTTGGGTGGTGTCTTGTCCTCGTGCTCGATCCGCACGACCGCGAGCAGTAGATCCCGCAGGATGCCATGCTCCGCAATCGTGGGGGCGAGGTCGTTCTGCTGGGCGAGGAGTCCTGTGGAGCGATCGAACCCACTGACTACGTGCGTCGGACTTTGCGCGTTTAGTACCAGTTCTCCAGTCTTGCCAGGACTCGCACTCACAGGACCCAGTGACGGATACTGCCCCTCTGGCGCCACGCCGGAGAGTGGATAGATGCGCTGCGCTGCTTCACGATTGTTGCCAGGGAACGATGTGACGCCGACAGTCCAGACCTGGACCGAGATAGTCTCCAGCACTCCGCCCTTGACTCGCATCAGATCTGGATTCTGGAGACGCCGACGAGCCTCTTCCGGCCGGACGACCGCACGAGCAATCGTCCGGGCGGCGCCCTCGCTGTGCCCTCGTACCTGAAGGGCGTCCGCGAGGCGCTTTACCGCAGCTGCCTTGGCTAGTGGTGGAACTCCACCCGGCATCGTGGCCAGATCGTCGAGATCCAGCCCGTCCCCGTCCATCGCGTCCGGGGCACCCGCCGACTCGTATTCCTCAGACATTTGCCTGTATCTCCTGAGCACCTCATCGCGCACGGCGTACAGGCGTACGTCGCCATAGGCGTCCAGCAACGGACGTAGGCGGCCCGCGAATCCCGCAACACGGGAGCCACCCTGCCGCAAAAATGCAAAAGCCCTCCTGCGGCCCCATTCGGTGGGGCGCGCAAAGGGCCAGGAGAACCAGGTACTTCGCTGCCCCGCCAGCGGTATCCCGACCTTCTGTCGGTGTTACCGGGCGGTCATCAAACTCGTCAGGTGCCGTGCCCTCTGCGTCGTTCCTTGCGATTCGGCGCAGCGTGGTGATGCGTTCAGGTACGGGGAGCAGTGCTCGCCGCAGTCCCTAGGCTCCTGTGCTTGTCTTCAGATCCAATTGGCACTGTACTCCCCTATAAGCCAGGAGGGCAAGCAGTCGATGCCAATAGCCCCGAAACTAGCATCAGCCTCCTCATAAAACAAATATTACCTCAATCATTTATATCGCATCTCTGGTCACATTAGCTGTTGCCGCCTCTAGCATCACAGCAGTGTGTATTACTTGCATGCCAACCTAGCGATGGTCGCCTATGCTTTCCGCGCCATCATCTCTACCCACCACCAGACCTAGCGCGGATAGCACCACCTAGTCCGAGCTAACCAGCGCGGCCTCAGGAGCGGATCTGGTTGATCAGCTGCCATACTCCGCTGCTTGGGTTGGAGCGGGGCGGGGAGCCGTCGCGGTCGTGCTTCTTGTCGAGGGCCTGGGCGCGGCGGCGGGCGTCGTCATAGCGACCGACCAGCTCGGCCAGCGCGGCCTGGGACGGAACCTTGCCCGAGGCCAGCAGTTCGAGTGACTTGCGCTGGGCCTCGTAGCGGTGGATCTCATCCCACTGGTCCTCGAAGTGCAGCAGGAACCACAGTTCGATGCACGGGTTGGAGAGCGCGATGCTGATCTCCGACCGGGCCGCAACCTCAAGTGCCCGCTCGAGGTGAGGGTGCTCGTCGACGTCGAAGACACACCAGTACTCGTCATAGGGCGCGCCCTGCCCGCGCCGGGCCGCGCGCTGGTCGATGGCCCGCTTGGCGACGGCCTCCTCGACAAGCTGCATCGGGGACGCGTGGAATCCGTCGATCGTCACGATCACGCTCTGGCGATGCAAACGGTGCCAGTGGGTCAGGTAAATCGGCTCGGTCCGCTGCCCTTCGGTGAAGACCAGGATCGACCTACGCTCACCGACGCCGGATGCGGCTGGCCGCCTGGGCTCACCACCGCGCCGCTGAGTCAACGAGAGTCGCCAACGACGCTCGCGCCGACCTCGGTGAACTCCTGCGGGGCGACGATTGGCGTGGCACCGTAGCGGCCAGCCAGGTAACGCCGTCCGATGGCCTCGTCGGCGCGAGGACTTAGATCGGCTAGCGGGTACAGTCGGCTCGCGCCATCCTGGGCCTTCTCGGTAAACCAGACCTGGTCTCGGCCGAGCACGCGGTCCCCCCGTGAGTCTCCGAGGAGGGAGGCCTCGTGGGAGTTGAAGATGACCTGGGCGCCGCGAGGATTGGACTCCGGGTTCTGGAAGAGCCTCACAAGCTCGGCCACCAGGGTCGGGTGCAGGCTGGCCTCGATCTCGTCCACGAGCAGCACTTCACCGTTGGCCAGGGCGGCGATGACCGGGCCGGCTAGGCCGAGCCAGACCATCGTGCCGAGCGATTCCTCGGCCGAGTCAAAGTCGACATCCCCGTCCGCTCCGAGATGGGTGAGCACCACTCCCGGTTCCGAGATGTCCACATCCGGGTCAATGCCGTCGGGCTCATCCTCGCGGCCCTGAAGGATTCGGGCCGCCCGCTTGACCCGATCGATGAGCTGCGGGTCAAGCTCGCGGACTCGCGCGTCCGTGATGCCCAGGTCGGCGGCGTGCAGCAAGCCGAGGACCGGCTGGCGGCGCTGCTCCTGGCGCATGAGATCGGTGGTGTATGCCCACCGCTGCGCTCGGGTGGAGGCCTCGGCCAGCAACAGGTTCTGGCCGAACCACTGATGAAGCGGCAGCAGGTCGGGGTGGCTGGCGGCGGCGGCCGCCGACAGGAACAGGGAGTTGGGCCGGAGGATCTCGATCACGGCCCGGCCCTTGACCCGGTTGCGCTCCCCCAGCGTCACCGCATCTTCCTCGCGCCGGAAGAGCAGCGCCGCCTTGCCGCGTGGATAGCGGTAGGCCCATTCCTCAAGCACCCGGTCGTTGTTAATCACGAAGCCGTACTCGTGCCGGATGCCGTCCAGGACCAGGTCGACCTCGAACCGGGACGGAGCATCGGCGTACGACCGGTCCAGCCGGAACGGGCTGCGGGCCATCCCGCCCTCAGGATCGCCTTGCCGAAACGAGTGCAAGACGTGCGAGCGCATGTCGTCGAGCGCCCGCAGCAGGTTGCTCTTCCCTGAAGCGTTCGCGCCAAAGACCCCCGCGGCCGGAAGCACGCGGATCGGCTGCCCACCCTCACGCCAGGGCACCAGGCGCGGGACGTCTGGTTCCGCCAGCGCCGTGGCCAGCAGGGACAGGTCGATCTCGTCCCGGAACGAGCGTACGTTCGCCGCCCGGAACGCCAACAGCATCGAGGTGCCTTCAGGCACCTCAGGACTGGTCATGACTTCGATTATTACGGGAAAACCGCAATCAGGCAACTCATGGCCGCCTTCAGGCGGCGGCTGATATTCAGGAAGTCGATCGTCCGCAATGGCCCGTAGGGTCCCTGGCATGAGCATCGCACGCTTCCCGAGCTTCGTCATCGACTGCCCCGATTCCGAGACCCTCGTGGCCTTCTACGCCGCCCTGCTGGGCGGGAAGGCCGAGATCTCAGAAGGCTGGGCCGACCTCAAGACGGGACAAGACCACTGCATCTCCTTCCAGCAGGTTGAGGACTACGCCCCGCCGGTGTGGCCGACTCAGCAAGTGCCCCAGCAAATGCACCTCGACGTCATCGTCGACGACCTTGATGTAGCCGAGGCGGCCGTCCTTGAACTCGGCGCGACCAAGCACGAGCACCAGCCCGGCACGACCTTCCGGGTGTTCCTCGATCCGGCTGGCCACCCCTTCTGCCTTTGCGTGGACTGACCATCCGTCGAGCCGTCAGACTGATACCAGCAACCGACCGGGGTAAGGAGGCTCAGTGGACGTCGCACCAGAGATCACGCAGCGAGCGGCCCAGCCGTACGTGGGGGTATCAGCGTGGGTCACGATGGCGACCATCGGGTCGGTGGCCCACCGCATCCCCGAGATCTTCGGCTGGCTCGGCGCGCGAGGCATCGCCCCAGCCGGGCCGCCGCTGTTCCGTTATCACGTCATCGACATGGAGCGGGAACTTCATGTCGAGGCGGGCGTTCCCGTCGCCTCGCCGGTCGAGGACGATGGCGAGTTTCGCGCCGGTACGCTGCCCGCGGGCCGGTTTGCCGTCATGACCCACACTGGCGCTCCGAACACCCTGGTCACCGCGACGGCCAACCTCCTTGAGTGGGGCCAGGCTCGCGGGCTCCACTGGGACGTCTCCGAGACCGACGCAGGCCAGCAGTGGGGCTGCCGGGTGGAGTTCTACCTCACCAACCCGGCCGAGGAGCCCGACACGAGCAAGTGGGAAACGCAGCTCGCCTTCCGCCTCGCCGACTGAACCGACGCGCCGACCAGTAGGCAGCCCCGGCTAGGCCACAGATACTGGCCTGCCGGGGCCGTCCTAGTGCTCATGCCAGCGGGACCGGCGCTCGCATGAGCCGGCGAAACGTCTAGAGGGTGCGGAGGCGGCCGGTAAAGGACCGCCAGTCGGCCGAGGTCAGGTGGAGGACGGGACCGACGCCGTTGTCCTTCGTGTCACGGACCAGGATGGTGCCCTCGGCCTGGCCAGCCTCGATACACGCCGAGCCGCCGTTGTCGCTGAAGCTGGACTTGCGCCAGCGGGGGGTTACTGCTGCTGACTCTGCCATCGCTTGAGCGCCTCCTGGATGATGGCCCGCGACTCGTCGACCGGGCGAGCGTAGCCGCGGATTCGCTCGAAGAACGCGCTCGCCGAGTCGACCAAAGCCGCGTCGTCCGACGTCTGGTCTTCAAACGTGATCATGTTCAGGGTATCCGGAATCTCCCGGCCGGAAGCGATCTCGAACTGCGCTCTTAGCCCTGGAAAGTACTCACCAGGATCCTTGACCACCTGGATCACTACATTGGGGCGGTCCATCATCTCCAGCAGATGCCTCAACTCCTTCGCCGTGATCTCGTCCGTACCCACCCGGCGGCGCAGGATCGGCTCGAAGATGATGAACGTCCCCCGCGTCGCGTCGGCCCCCTCCAGGATCGACTGCCGCTTGACCCGAGCCGCCGCCTTCTTGGCGGCCGTGTCCTCGTCCAGGCCGACCGTCACGAACATCCCGAACGCGTACTCGTAGGTCTGGAGCAGCCCGGGCATGACATCAAGCGCCCACACGCGAATGAAGTCGGCCGCCGCCTCAACCGCGAGCCACGGCTCGGCGAACCGCGGAACGACGAGCTCGTAGTTGCGGGCCAGTTCGAGCTGATCATCAAGGTTGGCTCGCAGTTCGGCTGAGCAGTGGCAGGCCTGTAGCCAGGCGGCGTACACGTCATCGCTGGGTGTCCGCTCGCCGCTTTCCACCTTGGCAATGGTCTCGCGGGCAAATCCCATCTTCCTGGCCAGCGCGTCTGCCGTCCTGAAGCCCGCTGCCCTCCGCAGCCTGGCCAGCGCCCTCCCGAGCGCGGCGACGGGATGCTTTCTGGGGTCTCGGGCGTTGGGTCGGGCCATCGGGAGTACCTCCCTGTGCGGGGTGGGCCATTGTGGCGGTTAGGTAAGCGGGTTCACACCGGCAGCATAACTCGGGAAAGCCGTGAGATCGTTGATTTCCACGCGATCGAGCGCCGCAGAGATGGACTGGCGCAAAGGTCTATTTCGGCATGCGGCAAGGAGGTAAAACACACCGTGGCCGTTTATCCACAAACACCAATTCAGTCGGCTGTTCCAGTCAGCTCTGGGCAGGGAGATAACCGCTGGATCATGTCCTGGGAAAGGGTCAGCTTTCTTGAGCTTGGCTCTTATGAGACCGCGCCTGGAACGGCACGCTGGCACGCGAGGAACGTGCTGAGGGACTGGGGACTTGAGCGGCATGAGGAGGTGACACAGCTCATCCTCTCGGAACTGGTCACCAATTCCGTTCTGGCCGCTCATGCCCGTCCCTGGCGTCAGCTGCCACCAGTGCGGCTTTGGCTGCTGAGCGACTCGTCGCAGGTCCTACAGCTGGTCTGGGACGCCCTGCCCGGCATGCCCGTGCCCCGTAAGGCCAGCCACGACGACGAGAGCGGGCGCGGCCTGTTCCTCGTCAAGGAACTCAGCGCAGCCTGGGGCAGTTACCGTCCGGCCCGCAGCTATGCCCCCGAGCACGACGGCGGCAAGGTCACCTGGGCAAGCATCGGAGCCACGAAAGGCGAAACGCGATGAGCGCACCCCATTGCCGGTGCGGGTACCGGCCGAACGATGATCTGGACTTCCTCGATCACCTGCAAGAGGTATTCATACCGCTCGACGGAATAGCCCCCGACGGTCACCTGCACGACGAGGGCGAGTCGAGGCTCGCCTGCCTGTGCGGATTCAAGGCCGCAACCGCGCCCGAGCTTGACGCGCATTTCGTTGCGGTTTTCACGACCGCCAGCCACCTCGGCCTCGACGGCCAGGTGCACGCCGCACATTAAATGCGGAATAGCCCTCTCAGTGAATGCTCCCTGGCGGCAGGTTGCCCGCGCCGTGGTCCAGCTGGTAGTCCAGGTTGACCGCCGCCGTGATCAGGGCCAGGTGCGAGAAGGCCTGCGGGAAGTTGCCGAGCTGCTCACCGGTCGCGCCGATCTCCTCGGAGAACAGGCCCAGGTGGTTGGCGTAGGTGAACATCTTCTCGAAGGTCAGCCGGGCCTCATCGAGCCGGTTCGCCCGGGCCAGGGCCTCCACGTACCAGAACGTGCACAGCGAGAACGTGCCCTCGTTGCCCGACAGCCCATCGGGCGATGCGGCCGGGTCGTAGCGGTACACCAGGCTGTCCGACACCAGCGTGCGGTCGATGGCCCGCAGCGTGTCCATCCACAACGGGTCGCGGGGCGAGATGAACCCCTGCAACGGCATCATCAGCAGCGACGAGTCGAGCACGTCACTGCCGTAGTACTGGGTAAACGCCTTCATCTTGGTGTTCCAGCCGGTCTTGAACACCTCGTTGTAGACGGAGTCCCGCTCAGTCATCCACCGGGGCACGTTCGCCGGCCGCCCGCTGCGGGCCGCCATCTTGATCGCCCGGTCGAAGGCCACCCAGGTCTGGATCCGGCCGTACAGGAAATTCTTCCGCCCGCCCCGCGTCTCCCAGATCCCCTCGTCCGGCTGGTCCCAGTGCTCGCACAGCCAGTCGATCAGCTGCGCGATCTCCAGCCAGTTCTGGTGGGTCACCTGAACGTTGCGCCGCTGGGCGAGGTAAAGCGCGTCCAGCGCCTCGCCGTAGATGTCCAGCTGGAGCTGGTCGGCCGCGCCGTTGCCGATGCGTACCGGCTTGGAGCCTCGGTAGCCCTCGAAGTGGTCCAGGGTGATCTCATCGAGGTCGCTCGACCCGTCAACCCGGTACATGATCTTCAGCGGCCCCGACGCGGACCCGGCCTGCTCACTGGCCCGCGCCCGCAGCCACGAGACGAATCCCTCGGCCTCCTCGGTGAACCCCAGGCCGAGGAGCGCGTAGATGGAGAACGAGCCATCACGAATCCACGTGTACCGGTAGTCCCAGTTGCGCTCGCCGCCGACCTGCTCGGGCAGCCCGGCCGTCGGCGCCGCCACCAGGCCGCCGCTGGGGGCGTACTGCATGAGCTTCAGGGTCATCGCCGAGCGGGAGACCTGCTCGCGCCACCGGCCCCGGTATGTCGACTTGTTCAGCCAGCCACGCCAGAACGCCACCGTGTCATGCAGCAACCGATGGATATCGTCGTTGTGGTGCCTGCGGGGCTCACCACACGACGACTCGAGCACGACACCCCAGGTCTGCCCGGCCTTGAGGACTCGCGTGGCGCTGATGCCGTCGCCCTCTTGCGTGAGCTCGACCACGTGCCCGTGCTCGGAGGTCGCCAGGTGCATCGTGATGCTGGTGTGGCCTTCACAGGTGAAGTTGGCGCCCTCGGCGTTCACCAGCACCGTGTGCTTCCCGCGCCCGTAGTTAAAGGCCGGCTGGAGTTTCAGGTTGAACTTCATCGTGCCGCGGACGACGCGGACCTGGCGTACCAGCCGGTGACGGTCCGTGGCACGCTTGCCGGCTATGGGCATGAAGTCATAGACCTCGCCGACACCGTCCGGGGTGTGGAAGCGAGTGATTAGCACGGCCGTGTCGGGTAGGTAAAGCTGACGGCTGACGTAGTCCTCACGGTCCGGGGCGATGCGGAAGTACCCGCCCTTGTCCGCGTCGAGCAGGGAGGCGAACACGCTTGGCGAGTCGAACCGGGGGCAGCAGAACCAGTCGATGGTGCCATCGGTGGACACCAAGGCCGCCGTCTGCAGGTCGCCGATCAGGCCGTGGTCACTGATGTTCGGGTACCGCTCCATGTGAGGTCATCCCATCTCAGGCCGAGTCGCGTGGCGATCTTCGGCGCCCATAGGCAGCTGGCGACTACGTGATTCCGCAGGCTAACGACACTGAACAGGATAGTGACATGGGGGCTACTGAGGTAGACGCGCTGGTGATTTTCGGGCCTACCGGAGATCTCGCGAAACTAGAGACGTTTCCCGCTCTAGTCGGGCTGGTCGAGCGGGGCGTCCTCGACGTGCCTGTCATCGGTGTCGCCAAGATGGACGGCTGGCAGGTCGAGCAGTTCCGCGACTACGCCAAGGCATCGCTGACCCACAACCAGATGGACCCCTCAAGCCCGGCTGCGGTCAAGATGCTCGGCCTCCTTCAGTATGTCGACGGAGACCTCGGCGATCATGCGACCTACCAGGCGATGTCGGACACCCTCGGTGACGCGAAGCGGGTGCTGTTCTACCAGGAGGTACCACCGTTCTTGTTCGGCCGGATCGCCGAGGGGATCGCGGCCGTCGGCCGGGCCGACGGGAACCGGATGATGGTGGAAAAGCCGTTCGGCAACGACGAGCCGAGCGCACGGGACCTGAACGACCTCATGCACAAGTACTTCCCTGAGTCCTCGATCTACCGGGTGGATCACTGGCTCGGCCTGGACCCAGTCGACTCGCTGATGTTCGCGCGGTTCGCGAACTCGATCATCGAGCCGCTGCTGAACAGAACCTACGTGCAATCGGTGCAGATCACGATGGCCGAGACGTTCGACGTCGCCGACCGCGGAGCGTTCTACGACAAGAACGGGGCGATCAGGGACGTCATCCAGAATCACATGCTCCAGCTGCT
>Ga0335072_10015067_pt1 | contig 10984 bp, 10 predicted proteins | sample Lox_Sample_21_FD_206725 | JGI IMG/M metagenome (GOLD analysis project Ga0335072, IMG submission 206725) | Soil microbial communities from Loxahatchee National Wildlife Refuge, Florida, United States - Lox_Sample_2.1 | ecosystem: Environmental > Terrestrial > Soil > Wetlands | place: USA... | reverse complement strand
ACAGCAGCACGCCATAGAAATTGAGTGGCGATCGGACGCACATCGCGATCGCCACAACGGTGAAGATGAAGAGCGTCCCCCAGCCCTGCCGGTCGAGCGCGGTGAGCGCCACGGAGATCACCAGCAAGGTGCCCACCGAGCGCAGCGTGTCGGCGTCCGGCAGGGGCTTGTCGCGCCTCACGGCGGCTGCCACGAACACGGCCACGAACGCGATCGCCGCGACGATCGTCACGGCCTTGGCCACCCCGTTGTTGTGGCTGTTGACCGCGTCGACGAGCGGGATCGCGATGAACATCAGCCAGATGAACATCCGCATCCGGCCCACGACGGTTCGGGGCGGGTCCCCGAGGCGCGCGTCCGTCAGCCGGCCGACGATCGTGTCGGCAGCGCGATCGCGAGCGGGTGGCCGCTCGCGATCGCTCTCGGTGCCGGCACTCTGGCTCACGCGGCCTCGCCCAACGGACGACGCAGGAACCTCAGCATCAGGAACACCCCGGCGATCGTCCAGATCGCAAGCGTCCTCAGATCCTGCGCGTTGAAGCCGGCGCCCACGGTCCTGGGATCAAGCACGTACTGCAGCCCGTCCGCGAGCGCCCGGATCGGGAACACCTTCGCGATCTGGACCAGCGCCTTGGGCATGTTGTCGGTCGGAAACCAGATGCTCGAAATGAACGTCAGCGGCAGGACGACCAGATTGATGATCACGGGTGCGGCTTCGGAGTTGGGGATGAACCTGGTGACCCCGATCCCGAGCGTGGTGAAGGCCGCGGTTCCGAGGGCAAGCGTAACGATCAGCGCCGGGAACGTCGACGCGGGGATGTCGACGCCGTACGCAATCGCACCGATGCCAAGCGTCACAACCGTGATCCCGCCGACGATCAGAAGCGTCGAGCCGATCCGTGCCGCAACGTAGGCCCAGCGGGGCAGCGGCGTGCCCTGCATCCGCTTGAGGATCCCCTCGTCGCGCAGGATCGCGGTGCTGATCGCCATGTTCACGAACGTCGTGGCGATCACGCCGTAGGCGAGGATCCCGGGGACGAAGAAGTCGTCGTATGGGATGCCGCCCCTCGTCGACAGCGTCTGGCCCTTGTCCAGCGCGCCGAAGATCACGAGGAACATCAGCGGGAACACGAACGTGAAGATCCCTCGGCCGCGGTTTCGCCAGTAGGACCGCTGCTCGTAGCGGATCTGCCATCCCACGAGCCCCAGGTCGCGCTTGAGCGCCGGGCTCAGCAACGCACTCATCGAACTACCTCCTGATTGGTCATTTCATGCTGGTCGCGTGAGCCTGTGAGCTCCAGGTAGATGTCCTCGAGCGTCGGCTGGGTCACCGAGAAGTGGGCGAGCTCAACGTCGTGCTCGAGGGCCCAGGTCGTGATCTCGTGGGAGGCGACGACGGGTTCGCGCGTGAAGACGGTCACGCGGTCCGCCTGAATCTCACGCCCCACCGACGGCACGTCGGGTATGTCGCCCAGCGACCAGCTGGGCGGAAGCGCGAAGCGGATCTCGGCCGGGCGCAGGTCGCGTCCGCCGATCTCGTCGGGCCGGCCCGAGGCAATGATCTCGCCGCCGCGCATGACCGCGACGCGGTCGGCGAGCGCCTGCGCCTCGTCCATGAAATGCGTGGTCAAAAAGATCGTCTTGCCGAGCGCGCACAGCGACTTGATCGTGGCCCAGGCCTGACGACGCGCGGCCGGGTCGAACCCCGTTGTGGGCTCGTCGAGGAAGATCAGCTCCGGGTCTCCGACGAGCGCCAGCGCCAGGTCCAGCCGGCGCCGCTGTCCGCCCGACAGGTTCTTGGCGCGCACGTCGCGTTTCTCGGTCAACTCGACGAGCGCGATCACCTCGTCGACCGGCCGGCTGGGCTCGTGGTAGCGCCCGTACATCTCGACGAGCTCGCGAACCGTGAGGTCCTGCTGCACCCCACACTGCTGGAGCACGATCCCGACCGCCTCGCGAAGCTCGCGCTCGCCAGCGGCCGGGTCGCGGCCGAGCACCCGCACGTCGCCGCCGGTGCGAAAGCGGTAGCCCTCGAGGATCTCGACGGTTGTGGTCTTGCCCGCGCCGTTGGGTCCCAGCAGGCAGAAGACCTCGCCGCGAGCAACCTCAAAGCTGACGCCACGGACGGCCTCCACGTCGCCGTAGGCCTTGCGCAGACCGCTCACCGTGATGGCCGGCCCCTGTGTCTGTGAATGCGTAGATGTCATGACTGGAACCGTAGGTTTCGCCCGCACCGTGCGTAAGTGGCGGGCGGCCCAAATCAGCCATGACAGATGTCACGACGTGCGACCCCCAGAGCCGCGCGCAGCCCGGGAAAAGGACCCAGCGGCGCCGTGCAGCGCGGGCTCGGGTCGTTTTCCCCGGTGGGCGAGGGTTAAGACCCGCCCGGCCGCGAAACCGCGCCCGTGGGGTCTTTTTCCGGGGTCAGCCGCCCGGCGTGACGTTCCAGCTCAGGATCGCCTGCGTCTCACGCTCGTACCCGAGCGTGCAGATCGTCCCCGGCGACAGAACGAGCCGCGCGCCCGCGGTCACGTCCATCTCCATCCACCGCGCCGCGAGCACCCGCAAGATGTGCCCGTGCGCGAACGCGATCGCGTCACCGCCGGCGCCACGAAGCCGCGCGATCACACGATCGGCGCGCACCGCGACCTCCGCGGGTGACTCTCCGCCCGGATTGCCGTCCGTCCACAGGTTCCAGTCCGGCCGCATCTCACGGATCTGAGGCGTGGTCAGCCCCTCGTACTCGCCGTAGTCCCACTCGTGCAGGTCGGCGTCGATCTCGGCGCGGTCGCCGAACCCGGCCAGCTCGCACGTCTCCCGCGCGCGTCGCAGTGGGCTGCACAGCACCAGCGCGAACGGCCGCCCGGCCAGCGCCTCGCGCAAAGGCCCCGCTTTGCGACGCCCATTCTCGGTCAGCGGCAGGTCTGTGTGGCTGGTGTGCTGTCCGGACAGGCTCCACTCGGTCTCGCCGTGACGGACCGTCAGGATCTCCGGCATCTTCGGTCCCGACATCACAGGAACTCCCCCTTCAGGCGTGCGGCGTCAGCTGTCGCTGGCGTCGTATGCCTCGTTGGCGATCATCTGGCGAGCCGCGTCCTCTTCGAATGCCACCGAGGGATGCTCGCCCTCCATGTGCGCGCGCACCCGCCGCAGCAACTCGTCGTCGGTGGCCCCCGCTAGGGCCTCTCCACAGATGTTGCACTCAACCACGCGCATGCTCATGACTGGTTCCTTTCATCGCCGCCGGTCCGCTCGATCTCGAGGACCTTCGCCCGCCGGCGCACGTGGCGCTCCTCGTCGGAGATCTCCGCCCGCAGGAACGCCTCGACGATCTCGGCCGCGAGCGCGGCGCCGATGATCCGAGCACCCATGCACAGCACGTTCATGCCGTCGTGCTCGACGCCCTGGTGGGCGGTGTACGTGTCGTGGATAGTCGAGGCGTAGACCCCGCGGATCTTTCCCGCGGCCACCGACACGCCGGCGCCGGAGCCGCACACCAGGATCCCGCGGTCTGCCCTGCCGGTCACGACCGCACGCCCCACCTCGAGCGCCTTGTCGGGGTAGTCGACCGGATCGGTCGTGTCGGTGCCGAGATCGAGCACCTCGTGGCCGGCGTCGGCGATCACGGCGAGCAGCCGCTCACGCAACGGCACCCCGGCATGGTCGAACCCACAGGCGACGATCATCAGTGTCTCGCTCTCTCGACGGGCGTCACGACTGTACCTCCGCTGTTGATGGGATGCCAGGGCCCTCGAGCTCGTGGGCCGCGAGCAGCGCCGCGCCGAGCACGCCTGCGCGGATGCCGTGCGTCGCCAGCCGGATCTTGGTCTTGCCACCCAGACCCGGCACCACGTAGGCCAGCGCGACGCGCCGCGCCGGCTCGAGCAGCAGATCCCCGGCCTGGGCTCCGCCGCCTCCGATCACCACCTCGTCGGGATCGAACGTGTTGATCGCGTTGGCGATCCCGATCCCGATGCGCTCGCCCCACAGCTCGACGATTCGCGTCGCAACCGGATCTCCGTCGCGCGCGGCATCGACCGTCTCGGGACCAAGGATCGGCTTGCCGTCGGCACGCAATCGCCCGAGCGCCGAATCGGGGTGCTCCTCCGCCGCCGCGCCGGCCAACCGGTCGAGCGCCAGTCCGGATGCGACCGACTCGAGCGAGCCCGGAACCGGAAACCGCCCAGGCGACGGGATCGGATGGTTCATGTCGAGGCCGACGATGGTGTGGCCGAACTCACCGGCGCCGCCGGTGGCGCCCCGGTAGATCCGGCCGCCGAGCACGATCCCGCCGCCCACGCCTGTTCCGATCGTCAGCATCACGAGGTTGTGGGCGACCAGCAGCAGGTGGTCGTCATGCGCCTCGGCCAGCGCGGCGACCGTAGCGTCGTTGTCGACGAACACGGGCACGCCGAGCCGGTCGCCGAGCACCTGGCGCAGCGGCACGTCGACCAGTGGGATGTTCACCGAGGAGACCACGCGTCCGGTCTCGAACTCGACCACCGAGGGAACGCCGACGCCGATCGCGTCGATTCTGTCCTCTCCCACGGTTTCGATCATCCCCGCCAGCTGATCGATCAGGGCGTCGCCGCCGGAGTGGTCGGTCGGCTTGACGAGCGCATCGCCGAGGTTGATGCCGCGCAGCGCCGCGACCGCGACCTTCGTCCCGCCGAGATCCACGCCGATCACGTTGGACGTGCCGGAGAACGACTGGCTGCGCGTCCCCGCGTCGGCCTGCGCACCCCACGGTGACCGGCTCACAGGCGACCCGCCGCGGCCGGATCGGTCAAGACGAGCAACTCCTGCGCGACCTCGGGGAGATACGACGACGGCACGTGAGGATCAGGGCGGGTGCCGGGGCCAAACGCGGCGGCGACCGCCTCGGCCTTGGACGCGCCGGAGACCAGCACGACCACTCGGCGCGCTCGCGCGATCGCCTCGAAGGTGAGGGTGACCCGCGGGACGAACGGCTCCAGCCCCGACATCTCGACGCCGACCACCAGCCGCGACCGATCGGTGACCGACGGCTGATCCGGGAACAGCGATGCCGTGTGCCCGTCGGGGCCGAGCCCGAGCAGCAGGAGGTCGAATCTCGGCGGCCCGGCCGCCGTCAGCTCGCGCTCGTAGTCGTCGGCTCCCTCGTCCGGGCCGAGCTCGGCCCTGATCCGCTTGAACGTCGGCTTCGTCACGCCGGCCAGCGGGCCGAGCAGCGCTTCTTCGATCATCCGGGAGTTGGCGCGCTCATCGTCGGGCGGCACGCACCGCTCGTCTCCGAGCCAGTAGGTCGTGTCGCTGAGGTCCAGGCCGACGCTCTTGACGGCGGCGACAAGCTCTCCATAGGCGGCGCGCGGGGTCGACCCTCCGGTGAGTACGACGTGCCCGCCGCCGAGCGAGGCGCCGACGAGCATCGCGCCGCAGGCTCGCGCCGGGTCCTCGACGATCTCGATCTCGACCGTCACGAAGACAGCTCCCGCGCCGCCCCCAGCGCCGGGCCGTATGTCGGGTCGCGCAGCAGCGCCTGGCGAACGCCCTCGCCGAGGATCCCACCCTCGCCTCGGGATGCGCCGAGCACCTGCCACTCCCGCTCATCGCCGTTGATGCGCTCGCGGGCACGGAGTCCTCCGCGCCCACGATCGAGCGACAGCGAGTACCTCGACCCACATGCTGCGGTCACGCCCGCGAGCCCCGGTGCTTCCTGCTCGAGCGGATCGAGCTCGATCTCGACCGGACCCTTCGGTCCCTGCGCGGTGCCATGCGGCGGGCTGCTGTTGTCCGAGCGCAGGGGCGCAACCTTCCACCCGAGCCGGGACGCCAGCCATCCCGCGAGCAGCACGGCGCTGGCGCCCGAGTTCGGCTGATGGCGGATCGCCAGCGAGTCGAGCTCGAAGAGCATCTCCAGCTGCTCGGGCAGATCGAAGCTCGCCGCAAGCCGCTCGCGCCACGGCGTGGTGCGCAGCCATGCCAGATCCACCACGTATGCGGAGCTCAGCAAATCTGCAGCACGCGCAAGCGCGTCTGCCGGATCGGCCACGTCGTCGGAATCGAGCAGGATCACGTCGACCATGTGCCGCAACGCCTCCAGGGCTTCGTCGTGCCCGTGCGGGCACCAGATCATCGTCGGCAGGTCCGACACCACGATCGGATCCACGATCGTGTCAAGGCCGGCGAGCGCGTCGACGCCGAGGTCGATCTCCACTTGCTCGTGCATCACCCCCACGACGCCAGGCGACGGCTCGTCGTAGTTCATGACGGCGACCGCGTCGAGCGTCTTGCGGCCCTCCTCGACCGCGCACAGGATCGTGCGCGACGCGTGGTAGCGGCCCACGCGCTCCAGCCGATTGGCGATCTCGCCCTTCCACGAGCGGTCGACGATCACGACAAGGTTCAGGACGCGCGCCGGCGCCAGCGCCTCGTTGGCGGCGTGGCGCTCGCGCAGCATCTCACGCAGCGCCGCCTCGATGGCGTCGGGCGTCGTGCCTTGCTCTGACCAGACGTCCTGGGTCACGCCCTCACAACCGCCGCCAGCGCTGGCCTTCTGCCAGCAGCAGGTTGGCCTCCTCGGGCCCGGCAGAGCCGGACGCGTACTGAGGGACCGGCGAGGAGGTGTCCTCGTGCCAGGCCGTGAGGATCGGGTCGATGATGCCCCACAGAGCCTCGATCTCGTCGTTACGCGTAAACAGCGTGGCGTCGCCGCGCATCGCGTCCAGGATCAATCGCTCGTAGGCCTCGGGCGACTCCGACATGAATGACGTCCCGTATCGGAACTCCATGTTCACGGGGCGGATCCGCAGCCTCGACCCGGGGATCTTCGCCCCCAGCGACACCGACACGCCCTCGTCGGGCTGAACCGTGAGCACGATCTGGTTGGCCTGCACTCCCACCGAGCCGGTGCTCTGGAACGCCAGATGCGGGACCGGCTTGAGCGTCACGGCGATCTCGGTCACCTTGCGGGCCAGCCGCTTGCCGGTACGCAGATAGAACGGCACGCCGGCCCAGCGCCAGTTGGACACGTGCAGACGCAACGCCGCATATGTCTCGGTGCGCGAGTCGGGCGCGACGCCCGGCTCGTCGCGGTAGCCCGGCACCTGCGTGCCGGCCACGACCCCGGGGCCGTACTGTGCCCGAACCGCCATCGACGCGACCTGGTCAACGGTCGGCGGCACGATCGCCTCGAGCACCTTCAGCTTCTCGTCGCGCAGGCGATTTGCCTCAAACGACGCCGGTGGCTCCATCGCGAGCAGCGCCAGCAGCTGCATCATGTGGTTCTGCACGAGGTCGCGCAGCGCTCCCGCGCCCTCGTAGTACCCCGCCCGGCTGCCGATCCCGATGTCCTCGGCCGCCGTGATCTGGACGCTGTCGATGAAGTTGCGGTTCCACACGGGCTCAAACAGCGCGTTGGCGAAGCGCAGCGCGAACAGGTTCTGGACGGTCTCCTTGCCCAGGTAGTGGTCGATCCGGAACACCTGGGTCTCGTCGAACTCGTCGAGGACCTCGACGTTGAGCTGGCGGGCAGACGCAAGGTCGTACCCGAAAGGCTTCTCGATCACGATCCTGACCTGCGCCTTCTCGGTGTCGTTCAGGCCCGCGGCTCCGAGCTTGCCGGCGATCACCGGGAAGAACTCCGGGGCGGTCGACAGGTAGAACACGCGATCCAGTGGGTGTCCCGCCTGTTGGTCGAACTCCGCCAAGGTGCGCTCGAGCTCGGCGTACACCGCGTCGTCGTCGAACGATCCCGGCACGTAGCGGGCATTGGCGAGCAGGCCCTCGAGCACATTGGGGTCCGGTTTGCGCCTGGAGAACTTCTCGATCGACGCTCGAGCATCCGAACGGAAGTCCGCATCCGGCCGATCGCGTCGCGATACACCGATCAGCTCGAACCGTTCGGGCAGCGCGCCCTCGTGGGCAAGGTTGTACAGCGCGGGCAGCAGCTTCCGGTGCGCCAGGTCCCCGGTCGCGCCGAAGATCACGAGCGCTGTCGGATGTACCGGCAGCCGCTCAAGGCCCTCGACCAGGGGGTTTTCGTCTCCGGTCTGTTGCGCGACAGCCGTGCTCATCGGCTAACCCCCCTGTAGTAGCCCGGTGATTCTCTTGGTGAGATCGCCGACGGCCGCCACGGGGTCACCGTCGAGCTTGACCCGCTCGGCGGGTAGGCCGTGCGCGCGCAACGTCTCCAGATCGCCCGCCGCCTGTGCCGCGATCAGCATCCCGAACGAGTAGCCGGCGTCGGGGACGTCGACGTCGCCCTTTGCATCGTTGACGAGCTGCAGGAAGCGGCCGGTCGGCGGTCCACCCTTGTGCAGCTGCCCTGTCGAGTGCAGGAAGCGTGGGCCATACCCGAACGTGGTCGCCGCCCCGGTGGCGGCGCGGATCGCGTCCCGCAGCTCGGCCACGGCGGCGTCGAACTCATCCGACGGCGGCACGTAACCCATGATCGCCACGTAGTGAGGCGGGTTTGCGTCGGCGAGCAGCGCGCGCAGCTGCTCGTCGCCCGCCGCCTCGAGCTCGGGGACGGGGTGGGTGGGAATCCCATCCAGCACCCGTTTGGTGTTGTCCTTGGCCTCCTGCACGTTGGGCTGGTCGAAGGGGTTGATCTCAAGCGCCCAGCCCGCTACGGCGACGGCGAACTCGGTCAAGAAGAAGATCCGGCCGAGGTCGGCGGCCCCGTGCGCGGGCAGCGTGAACGTGGGATGCCCGGCCGCGCCGACCTTCTCGATGAAGGCGTCCAGGCGCTCTTCGGGCTCCTCGAAGTTGCGCCGGTATAGGAACACCCGGTCGTTTCCGTAGGCGTCGGGCGAGTCGCTCAGCGGCTCGTCGCAAACCGGCACGATCCCGCGGCCCTGCTTGCCGGTCGACTCAGCGACGAGCTGCTCGGCCCACAGCCCGAAGCTCTCGATCGGGTGCGACACGACGAACGTGAGCTTGTCGCGTCCCTGAAGCGCCAGCTCGCCGAGCGCTGCTCCCTCCCACAGGCCGGAGTTCGACTCGCTCGAGTCGTAGTGGGCGCACATCTGCTCGGCGACCTGGCAGCGGTGAAGCAGCGCTCTGATGTTGACGCCCATCAGCGCCGCCGGAACGAGTCCGAAGTACGACAGCACCGAGTAACGCCCCCCGATGTCGGGCGGATTGATGAATGTGCGTCGCAGGCCGTCGTTGCGGGCGATCTCCGCGAGCGGGCTGTCCGGATCGGTGACAACGACGAACTGGTGAGGCCCGGCCATCGTCTTGAAGTGCCGGTAGTGCGACAGCGTCTCGATCGTGCCGCCGGACTTGGACGAGACGATGAAGATCGTCTTCTCGACGTCGATCGACTCCTGCACGGCGAGCACGGCGTCCGGATGGGTCGAGTCCAGCACCTGCAGCCGCAGCCCATCGGGCAGGTCTCCGTAGGAGCGGCGAATCACCTCTGGGCCGAGCGAGGAGCCGCCCATCCCCAGCAGGACCGCGTCGGTGAACCCCTCGTCGCGGACCTCGCGGACAAACTCGTCGATGAACGGCGCCTGCTCGAGCATCACCTCAGACACGGTCAGCCAGCCGAGGCGATCGTCGATCTCGGGGACGCCGGGACCTCCCCACAGCGACGGGTCGCGCTGCCAGATGCGCTTGGCGACCGAGTCGCTGACGGCCTTCTTGACGCGGTCCGCGACCGGCTTCTCGAGGTCAGACGGCAAGCTCGACTGGATCCTCGGCGGGCGGCCGGTGGCGACCGCGGCGCGGCGCTCCTCGATCCCGGCCAGCAGCTCGTTCATCGCATCCTCGAACTGCTTGACCCCGTCGACGAGCAGCTCCTCGGTGACCTGGCGCATGTCGATTCCCGCAGCTGCGAGCGCCTCGAGCGCGTCGGTGGGGTCCTCGTCGGCGGTCGGCCCGGTCACCTCGCTGTGGTCGGCGGCGGCGAGCAGCGTCGCCATCGGCATCGTGTTGACGGTGTGCGGCGCGACCAGCCCGTCGACGTACATCGTGTCGGAGTAGTGCGGGTTCTTGGTTCCGGTCGAGGCCCACAGCGGCCGCTGGACGGCGGCGCCGGCGTCGCGCAGGGTGTCCCAGCGGGGACCGGAGAAAAGCTCCTTGAAGCGGCGGTACGCGGCGCGGGCATTGGCGAGCGCCGCGGTCCCGGCAAGGTCGGTGCGCCCTAGCTCCTCGAGCTTGCGGTCGACGAGGGTGTCCACGCGCGAGACAAAGAACGACGCAACTGAGTTGACGTCGAGCGAGAGTCCCTCGGCGTGGCGGCGCTCCAGCCCGCGGATGTAGGCCTCGGCGATCGCCTGATAGGACTCGACCGAGAACAGCAGCGTCACGTTGACGTTGATGCCCTCGTAGATCGCCTGCTCGATCGCGCCCTCGCCTTCCGGCGTACCGGGGATCTTGATCATCACGTTGGGGCGGTCCAGCGCCTTCCAGTAGGTGCGCGCAGCCTCGATCGAGCGCTGCTCGTCGTGAGCCATGTCCGGGGCGACCTCGAGTGACACGAACCCGTCGCGCCCGTTTGACTCGCGATGCACGTCGCTGAGCACATCGGCGGCGAGCTGCACGTCGCGGATCGCGATCCGGTCGTAGATCGCCTCGGCGTCAAGCTGCTCGCGCGCGTATTGCACGAGCTCGTCGTCGTAGTCCTTGGAGCCGAGGATCGCCTTGGCGAAGATCGACGGGTTCGAGGTAACACCGCGAAGCGAGTCCTCCACTACCAGCCGCTCGAGCTCGCCGCCCTCGGTCAAGGAGCGGCGGATCTGATCGAGCCACACACTGACGCCGGCCTCGGTGAGTCGCTTCAGTCGCGGATTGACCTCGGTCGCGGTGCTCATCTTGCCCCCTCCGGTTACGTTTTTGCTCGCTTCACCACGGCGCGTGCCGTCTCCGAGATGTTCTCGGGCGTGAAGCCGAAATGCTTGTACAGCGCGCTCGCGGGCGCGGAAGCACCGAACGTCTCCATCCCGATCGCCTCGCCCAGCTCGCCGACCCAGCGATGCCACCCAAAGGTGGCCGCGGC
>Ga0335072_10015065_pt1 | contig 10984 bp, 15 predicted proteins | sample Lox_Sample_21_FD_206725 | JGI IMG/M metagenome (GOLD analysis project Ga0335072, IMG submission 206725) | Soil microbial communities from Loxahatchee National Wildlife Refuge, Florida, United States - Lox_Sample_2.1 | ecosystem: Environmental > Terrestrial > Soil > Wetlands | place: USA... | reverse complement strand
CTGCGCGGCGCCTTCGGCTGCGTCGGCGAGCGCGGGCACGACGGCCGCCTGCGCCACGAAGGCCAGGTAGACCACCGAGTCCTCGCGACTCTCGGCGTCCAGCGGGAGCAGTTCGAAGGCGGCCGTGCGCAGGTCCTTCACGGTCATTCCCCCAGCGGTGCGAAGCCGGATCCGGTCATCCACGCGCTCGCCCACCCGCCACAGAGCCGCGGCGATCAGCTCGTCCTTGTTCGGGAAGTAGTGCCGGATCGACCCGATCGACCAGCCCGATTCCTCGGCTATGTCGGCCAGTGTGGTCGCGGCGAGCCCGTTACGTGCGATGACGCGGCAGGCCGCGTCGGCCAGCTCCCGCCGGCGAGCGGGGTGATCCACCTCCTTCGGCATCCACCCAATTTAGCATTGCGGTACTAGCACAGTTATATTAGTATGGCCGTGCTGGAAAGATTTGCAGCCGTCACGTCAGCCATCCACACCCCGAGAGGGAGTCAGCCATGCCTTCTGACCGCACCACGCCGACCAGCAACGCCACCACGACCCGCGCCGGGTCGCGCTTCAGCGTGCCGCGCGGGCTGACCGCCGGAACGCTCGCCGTCATCGCGCTGACCTGGGGGCTGTACGCGATTCAGCCCGGGGCCAGCATCCTGTCCGCGGAGATCCAGACCGGCCTCTTCCTGGGCTTGCTTCTGCTGACGGTCTGCAGCCGCCGCGCCAAGGTGCTGGTGGCCCGGACGTGGCAGCGGTACGTGCTCAACCCGCTGATGCGGCTGCTGCTCTCGATCGGCATCAACCCGCTCGGGCTCGCGATCCTGGAAACCCGGGGGCGGGTCACCGGCAAGACCCGCAGGGTCCCGGTCGGCAACGGCCGCAAGGGCGATTCGTTCTGGATCATCGCCGAGCATGGCACCCGCGCCGGCTACGTGAACAACATCATCCACGACCCGCACGTCCGGGTGCGGCTGCGCATCGGGCTGCGCTACCGCTGGGTGCCCGGCATCGCCACCATCTGCCCGGACGACGATCCGCTCGCGCGCCAGCGGAAGGTCATCGCCTGGCACCCGCTGCGCGCCCTGAACGCGATCTACGTGCGCGTCTTCGGCGCCGACCTGCTCACCGTGCACATCCAGCTCAACCTGGCCGAGGCTGCCAAGCCCGGCGCACCCCTGGCCGCGCGGTCGGCATCGGGCGAGGAGCAGGCTCCCGGAGCGTGTGCGCTCCCCGTCACCGCCCGGTAGAGCGCATGGACCTCAGATACGACTCGCCGCGCGGCGACAACCGGTAACCAACGTCGAGGCTGAGGGTCAGTCCAAGGGCCTTCAGCCTTCTGACGTGCAGCTTGAAGTCCTGCCGCTCCCAGCCGATGGCTTCCGCCAGGACCGTGGACACGACCGCCGGCCGGTCAGCGATCAGCGCGAGCACCGCGGCGGTCCACGGCCCGCGGCCGCTTGACCGGTCCATCCGGGCCAGCCTCGCGGTGATCGCGGCGACATCTGCCTCGGTCAGGCTCGCGGTGCGGGCAAGCTCGTCCCTGGGATCCGGCCCGTCGAACCGGCGCAGGCGGATCCGGTAGACCGGCAGAGCCGGGTCACCCCGCAGGCCGGCCAGCAGGTCGCCGACGCTCGCATACCCGGCCTCGCGTGCCTGGGCGGCGTCCACCGAGGACGGCTCGACCACGTCCACCGCCTCGACTTCAACCAGGTCGATCCCGGTGCGGTAGCGGTGCCCGGGCACGACCTGGCTGCGCTTCCACCGCCGGAAGGCCAGGACGATCTCACCGGAGTGGATCCCGTCCCGCAGCCGCTGCTCGAACCGCACGCCACGACAGTACTGACACGTTGCCGACCTGCGAGATGCTCTACTCCAGCAGCTCCGATTCATACCTGCGGTATATGGCTGGGTGCTCGGCCGGATCGGACTCATGCAGCTCGCTGATCAGCTCGTCCAGCCGCGTTGGCAGGATGATGATGAATCGCGACGGCGCCGGCCCGGCGTTGCCGAACGTGTGCGGAGTACCGGCGGGTACAAGAACCGTGGCGCCGGCCTGGGCTATGACGTGCTGGTCTGCGAACCGGAACCGGAGCGCGCCAGATATAACGTGCCACGCCTCGTCATCCGCATGATGGACGTGCAGTGGCGCCACATAACGATCCGCCCCGTCAGCGGCCCAGTCCCCGATCACCAGGGTCGTTCCCCTGATGACCTGCCCGCCACGGCCCGGTTCGGGCGAAATGATCATCGGTTCTGTTGCCACGCCGCCGCCTTAGCCTGTCAGCTGCCGGGGTAAGTTCCGAAGCTCCAGGTGACCGACCAGGGATCCACGACCGTGAAGGTGCGGTTGCCGTAGTGGGTGTCCTGCAGCTCCCGGGTGATGTCCAGGCCCGCGTCCCTGGCCCGCTGGTACAGGGCGTCGGGGTCCGGCGTCACGACGTAAAGCCAGGTGGGCGCCGGGCGCTCCCGGCTGCGGATGATGATGCCACCGCTGCCATGCGGCCAGCGCAGCTCGATCTCCGCGTAGCTGCCCGGCTCCTCACCCGCGATCAGGGCGGTGGGCTCGAAGCCAAAGGTGGCGACCAGGAAGTCGATCGCCGCCTGCGGGTCCGGATAGGGAACGCTGGGCCAGATCGCCGGTGGCGGGTCGGGTGAGCTCGGCGGGACCGCGGTGGTCACGGCTGGGTAGGCATGCGTCATGCCCTCAGCGTGCGCCGCGGCCTGGTCGTTGGTCTTGGAGAAATGGGAGTTCCTCGGCCATCCACTGGCCCGGCGTGCAGCCGGCGAGCTCTTTCCAGTCATTGGCCAGGTGGGCCTGATCGAAGTAGCCGCACGCCACCGCGGCCTGGGCCAGGCTGGCCGTCCGGCCCGAACGCAGGCACCTGCGGGCCTGACCGAACCGGAAGATCCGGGCCACGGTCTTGGGTGTCAGGCCGAGCTCGGCGCGGAAAAGCTGGCCCAGATGACGCCGGCCCAGCCCGACCTGCTCGGCGATCCTGGAGACGGGCACGCGTCCCGCGGAAAGGGCCAGCCCGCGCCACGCAGCGTCGACCACCTGCGGGTAGTCCCCTTCGACCGCCCACCTGGTCAGCACGGCGTCCAGCACCGTGGCCCGGCTGGCCGCGTCCGGGGCATCGGCCAGACGATCGGTCAGCTCGCGGCAGCGGCGCCCGACGATGTCCTCCAGGGGCCACACGCCCTCGGCGAGCGCGGCCGCGGGCAGCCCGAGCAGCGCCCGCGAGCCTCGCGGGGTCAGCGCAAGCTGGACACCACGCTGCCTGCCGTCGTGGAGGATTGCGACCGGGCCGGATCGCAGCCCCGCGACCGTGGCGGCGGCGGCGACATCCGGATGACCAGCACGGCGCACGGTCAGCGGCGCACCGACGCTCACCACCAGCTCGAGGGTTCCGTCGGGCAGACCACGGTGCCGGCCGGGCGGCCAGCCCGCCATGTCGAAATCGGAGTAGCTGGCCACGAACGGCCGCAGCAGTGGGGACGGCCTCACCCGCATCACACTATTAGCCGACGGCGCAGGAGTCTCCGTCGCAGCTCGCCTCGGATCCGCCGTCGGCGGGGGCGGTGACGGGCGTCAGCTGGCTCGCGTCGTCGTAAGCACGCTGCAGAAGCTGCAGCAGCACCTCGGGCGGCTGTGCCCCGCTGACCGCGTACTTCCCGTCGGCCACGAAGAACGGCACGCCGGAGATGCCGTAGCGAGCGGCCTGCTGCTCGTCGGCGCGCACCGCGTCGGCGTACGTGTCGCCGTCGACGACGGCCTGCGCCTCCGCGGCCGGCAGGCCGGCCTCGGTGGCCAGGCGCACGAGGGTGGGCTTGTCGGCGATCGGGAGGCCCTCGGTGAAGGTGGCGCGCATCAGGCGCTCCTTCATCTCCGGCTGCAGCCCGTGTTCCGAGGCCAGGTGGAGCAGGCGGTGGGCGTCGAAGGTGTTGCCGCCGCGCATGAGGTCAAACCGGAAGTCCAGGCCGTCGGCGGCGGCACGCTCGGTCATCTGCTCGCCGGCCTGCTCAGCCTCGGCGACCGTCATGCCGTACTTGCCGGCCAGGTGCTCGGCGTGGGTTCCGCTGCGCTCCGCGGGCGCGCCGGGATCCAGCTCGAAGGCCCGGTAGGTCACCTCGACCTCGTCAGGATGGCCGAACGAGGCGACCGCGCTTTCAAACCGGCGCTTGCCGATGTAACACCACGGGCACACAACGTCGGACCAGATCTCAACTTTCATGGCAGTAAGAACCTCCGCCGCGATCGCATGATTCCCCCAGCTCAGCCGTTGCCCACGGCCTCCGCAATGGCCCGGACCGCGCCGGTGAGGTCGTCAGCGGACGGCGCGCGGCCGGGATCGGAACCACTGCACGAGGACGCCAGAGAGCAGAGCCTGGTGCAGCGAGCCGATGGCCTGCGCCTTCTCGGGCTCAGCCTGCGGGTCGATGCCGTGCAGCAGCGAGGCCAATGCCATCCGGCCGTCCTGGAGTGACCATCTGGTCGGCGGCGGACAGGTGCTCCACCGTCTCCCCCGTTGCCGAGAACGTCCGCGTCACATACGCGGAGCTGTAAACCCACAGAATCGTCATCGGGGTGTCGCCGGTGTTACGGAAGGCGTGCTCAATGCCGGCCGCCACATAAGTGGTGTCGGGCGGCTCGAGCGGCGTGACCATGCCCGCGATTTCCACCTCGCCCACGCCGTCAAGCAGCGTCACATGCTCGTCGCAATTGTGCAGGTGCATCGGGGCCCCGGTGCCGGCCGGATAGATGCTGATCCCCGTGGTGATCCTGTTCTCCTCTGCCGCGCTCTGCCTGGTGATCAGGGGAATCGTCTCGACGCCGCCGCCACGGGACAGCCGCGGGACCGAGGCCGCCTTGATGATGGTCACTGGCCTTCTCCAAGCGCTCGCCGTATTCGCCTCGGAGGCTACTGCGCTGTCTGGCCCGATCCGCGAACCCTAAGCATTCGCGCCCGGGTGCGATTGCTCGCCGCCAGCACGTAGACAATTCAGGCTCGCGGCGGCCACGGTGAAGTCACTGAGACGTTTCGCATAGACGGAGGATGAAGGTCCCGATGCGGCTGCCAAAACTGACTGACCTGTCGCCCCGCCAGCAGGAGATCAGCGACCGGATCACGAGCCGGCGGGGAGGAACGCGGGGTCCGTTCCTCGTCTGGCTGCGCAGCCCCGAGCTGTGCGAGAAGGTCGAGGCCCTCGGTGCCTACTGCCGCTTCGAGTCCTCCCTCGACCCGCGGCTGCGGGAGCTGAGCCTGCTCATCGCCGCCCGTCACTTCGATGCGCAGTACTCGTGGAACGCCCACGTCGGCAAGGCCGCCGATCTCGGCGTGTCCCGGGACGGCCTAGCCGCGCTCGCGGAGCATCGGGAGCCCCACTTCACCAGCAAGGACGAGGACATCGTCTACCGGTTCAGCTCCGAGATCCTGCGTGATCACTTCGTCTCGGACGCCGCCTTCGCCGAGGCGCTCGCCGAACTCGGTGAGCAGGGCATCGTCGACCTGATCGGCAGTCTGGGGAACTTCTCCATGCTCGCGATGCTGCTCAACGCCTGCCAGGTCGACCTGCAGGATGTCGAGCCGCCCTTTCCCGACGTGCGCGGCTACGCGAAGGTCCCGGAAAAGGGCTGACGCGCACCTGAACAGGCTGACCGTCTGGATCTGCATGCCTCGCCGCCCAGCGGGAACGCTTCCCTCGTGCCCGAGCTGCCGGACGTGGAGGGATTTCGTGGCGTCCTCGCCGAGCACGCCACGGGCCAGTGCGTCGAGCGCGTCGACGTCGCCGACGCGGGCGTGCTGCGGGGGGTCACGGCCAGGCAGCTCGGCGATGCCCTGCGCGGCCGCTGCTTCGCACGGCCGCAGCGGCACGGCAAGTGGCTGATCGCCCCCACCGACGGGCCGGCCGTTCTGTTCCACTTCGGCATGACCGGAAGCCTTCAGTGGCTGGAACGCGGCGCGCCGCTGAACCGGTACGACCGCGTGACGTTCGTCACCGGGGCCGGCGAGCTGCGCTACCGCGACATGCGCAAGCTGCAGGGCATCACGCTGGCCCACGGCCGCGACGAGGAAGACCGGGTGCTCGCCGGGCTGGGGCCGGACGCCCTCGACGTCACGTCGGCGGAGCTTGACCGCATACTCGCCGGGCGCCGCGGGGCGATCAAGGCCGTCCTGATCGATCAGAAGGTCATCGCCGGGCTGGGGAACCTGCTCGCCGACGAGATCTTGTGGCGGGCGGGCATCCATCCGCGCCGGCCGGCCCGCAGCCTGACCGCCGGGGAGCGGCGCGCCCTGCACCGCGAGATGCGCGGTGTGCTGCGCGCGGCCATCCGGGCGGGCCGCGTGCCGCCGCGGCCGTCGTGGCTCACCGGCGCGCGCGACCGGAAAGACCCGCGCTGCCCCCGGTGCGGCGCCCCGCTGTGCCGCGCCCAGATCGGCGGCCGCACCACCGTGTGGTGCCCCACCCACCAGGCCAGCTAAGCCGCATCGTCCAGCGCCGCACCCTGGGCCGGGTGCAGCCACCCGGCCACGGCGGTGGAACCGCCGACCGTCATCTCGCTCAGGCTGCGCCGCCGGCAGCTTCTGATCGGCCTGCCGGGGCCTGGCCCAGCTACATCGTTGGGCGACATGGGAACCGATCGCTACCCGGCCCGGCATAGCCAAGCATCTGACCCGGTAGTTGCCCCTTGGCACCAGGCGTTTATCCCGGCGGCCGAGGGAAGGACACGGGAAGACAGAGAGGTCAAAGACCGTGCGCAGTTCAGCAGTGACATCAGGGAACCGAAAGCGTGAGGGCAGCGAGGAGCCGGCGGCCAGGCGGCCTGCCGACGATGAGGCTGACAACCGGAGCAGGCTGAGCGACAGCATCGTCGGCCTGTTCGACCGGCTCCGTGCGGCGGCCGAGTCACACGACGGTGAATGAGCGCGCCGCAGCCGCCCTGGGGCTGATCAGGAAGTAGCTGGCGACGTCCCCATGAGCTGGGCCGCCGCCTGGACCCGGAGCTCCTCGAGCAGGCTGGCCTGCTCGCTGGCCCGGGCCAGGAGCACATCGAGCGTGCCGGGCTTCAGTCGGCTGTCGACCTTGGCCAGCTCGCGCAGCGTCCGCCAGCCCGCTGCCTTGCCTTCCACACCCAGCCGCAGCATTTCCAGCTCTTCAAGGTTGCTCAGCGGCGACCGGCTGACCAGGCTGCCGTTCCACTTCAGCCGGGCTGCCTTCTCCGCGGCCCAGGCAACGCCGACCTTGTAGCGCCGGACCGGCACCTCGAGCACGGCCATCAGGCCCAGCAGCGACCGCCGGTCCTGGGCGATCTCGTCCGCCAGGCGCTCGAGCGTCGTCTGCTGACCGGGAACGGGATACCAGACGGTCATCCGGCGCGCCAGCTCCATGCCCGCGGTGGCGCCCGCCAGATGATCGTTGAGATAGATGCCAAGCATGCCCGGCGCTGTTAGCGAGGCGCGCGCCCGCGACAGAGCGCTCTCGGCCCAGTCCCTGGCGCCGCGCCAAGGCGCCGGACCGCCATTAACGATCTTGGTCATGTTGCTCTCTCTCTGGGATGCGGCTGACGCGCTGCCCTACCCAGACAGACAGGACCTAACACAGCCCTTCGGCGGCCGCGACCGACACGGGCTGCCCACGGCCGGCCAGGTATACCTCGGCGAGGAAATCCGGTTCGGCGTGCCGGGCCAGCCGGCCGAGATCCGGCCGTCCCGACAGCACCGCGTGCACATCGTCGCCGCTGCGCGGGTGTTCGGTGACCGGGTGCCGCCAGTGCACGGCGAGCAACGTGCCACCGGGGCGCAACGCCGCGGCGGCAAGGTCGAGCACCTGATCCAGGTCGGATCCGGCGAAGTAGTAGAGCATCTCCGACAGCACGATGAGGTCGAACCGGCCCTCCGGCCACTCCCCGGGGACGGCACGCTGCTGGACCTCGACATTGCCATGGCTTGCGGTACGTTCCGCGGCCGCCTTCACCGCGGCTGGGGCGATGTCGCAGGACAGCAGGCGCCCGCAGCGAGGCGCCAGGAGGTCGGACAGTACGCCGATCGAGCAGCCGGGCTCGAACGCGTCGCGGTAGCGCGCCTCGGGCAGCATGGCCACGGTGATCGCGTGCTTGCGCACCTCGTACCAGCGGGTGGTGAATCCCCAGGGGTCCGGTGAGCTCGCATACATGTGGTCGAAGTAGCTGGCATGGACAGTCATCGGCGCTCCATGGTGAACAGCAGCTCGAAGTCGCGGGTGAAATGGGCGACGAAGTCCGGGGCCAGCACCGGGCCCAGCGCGTCTGACCTGTCCTCCAGCTGGCTGGCGAAACAGCCAATGGCCGACCGCTTGCGGCCGGCGGCCACGACCGGCAGTGGCACGCGGACCGCCCGTTCCCACGGCACTCGCTGGTCGCCGGGATGTGCCCAGTGCCACATCCATATCGGATAAAAGAACAGGCGCGGGCACGCCCGCCTGGCCGCGCGGCCGACCGCTTCATGGTCGGCGTGCACGTCGTTCTCCCACGGCGCCAGGCAGGCATCGAAGCCGGCGGTCAGCTGGCGCAGCAGCACGGCGAGCTCTGGTTCGAGGCGGTCCAGCCCGGAGTCGGGCAGGCTGAGCCGGACCACTTCGGCCGCACTCGCGCCAAGCTCCCGCAGCGCGGCGGCGCGTTCGTCACAGCGGCGCGTGATCAGCTCGCCCGGATCGGCCCGGCCGGGGTGCGAAGCCTCGCCGTCGGTCACCGCCACCAGCCGGATCCGGATGCCGACAGAGGCCAGCAGGCACAGGATTCCGCCCGCTCCAAGAATCTCGTCGTCGGGGTGCGCCGCCAGCACCGCCACGCTGGCCGGGCTGCCCAGGCAGCCGAGCGGCAGCTGCGCCAGGCCCGGCCACGCCCGCCAGGCCTCCTCCCAGGTCCCAGGAGCATCTATCGGGTTCACTGCGCCCCGCTCAGCTGCGCGACGTCCTGGTGGGGCGCTCCGAGCTCGGTCAGGTAGCTGGCGAACCCACCGGGTGCCCGGGCTTTGGTGCGGCTGCTGGTGACCACGGGGATGGAGGCCGTCCTGATGATCCGCAGATGGCCGGCCGCAGCGGCCCGCCCGGCCAGGTCGACGTCCTCGCCGAGGGTCAGCGGCTGCCATCCGCCGAGCGTCAGGTAGCTGTCGGCACGGATCCCGAAGTTGGCGCCGTGGATGTGCGGGTGGCCTTCCCGCAGATGATGCCTGCTCAGCCACGCCTTCTTCAGGGCCGCCGGGAGGCCGGGGCCGGGCAGCACCGTTCCAAGTACCACCCGCGTGTCGCGGCGGGATTCGGCGAGCATGAAGGAGAGCCAGTCACGTGGCACGGCGCAGTCGGCGTCGGTGTTGGCGAGCCATAGTTCGCGGGCCGGCGGGGCGCTGGCGATGGCCGCCAGCGCCCCGGCGTGCCTGGCGGCGCCGACCCGGCCCGCACGGATCGCGACGGACCGCACCCCGGGAAATCGCGCGACGATGGACGCTGTCTGGTCGTGGCAGCCGTCCAGAACCACGAAAACCTGCACCTGCACACCATCCGTGCGCCGTTGCGACAGGTGCGCGCGCGCCGCGCCAATGCTGGCCAGGCACGACGCGATGTGCTCTTCCTCGTTCGCGGCAGGGACGATGACGGCCACCCGACGGATCAACGCCCCGGCTCCTGCCGCAGGCGCGTCAGCGTGGCCTCGCCGAGCCGGGCCAGATCGCGCTCCGCATGGTGCTGGCGCAGGTACAGCTCGAGATCGGCCACCCGCCGCGCGTGTTCTTCGTTGAAGGCCAGCGGGGCTGGGCCCAGCGCGTGACCCACCTGAAGAAGGGTCCGCTCGGCCGCGTCGGCTACCACGGCGCGCACGCGCAACCCCAGCTCCTCCCCCGCCGGGCCCTGCGCCTTGCCGTCGTCGATCAGCGCCGCCGCACGGGCCAGCACCGACTCCGACGCGTGCAGCGCGGCGTCAACCAGCCCCACGTGCATCGCCGAAAGCTCGCCCGAGCGCTCCGCTGACCTGGCGACGAGCGTGGCCTGCAGGCCAGTGGCGCCGCCGTGCCAGCACGCGGCCACGCCCATGCCGCCCCAGGCGAAGCCCGGCCTGACGAGATACCAGCCGACCGGGCCCACCGGGAGCGCGGGCGTGCCATCCAGATGGATGGCGACGCTGGTGACGGTGCGCAGGCCGCGGGCAACCCAGCCATCGGCGGGCTCGAAGGTCACCGACGGGTGCTGCAGCGGCACCCGGAAAAGCTGACGGTCCGAGCCGACGTGCGCGGTGACCAAAGCGGCGTCGAGCTGCCCGGCCAGCGAGCACCACGGCTTGACCCCGTGCAGGGCGATGCCTCTGCCGCCCTGACGCGCCTCCAGCCGGTGGGGCGCCGCCTCCGCCGCGAACACGCCCCAGGTCCCGGCGGGCGGCGGTTCGCCGGCCTCGGCCAGGATCGCGAGCGCATCGCTGTGCGCTTCCAGCACCCGGCCGGCCGTCAGGCTCTCCCGGCTGACGGCGGCCAGCACCGCCCAGCGGGCCGCGGTATCACCGCCCCCTGGCTGGGGCAGCATCACGCCGAACTCCTCGGCCAGGCGCAGCGCAGCAGTGGCGTCCTCGCCCACCTTGCGCGCGGCCTCGACCAGCGGCTCAGCCCAGGCCGGCGGCCAGGCTATCAACTCTGTCCCCGGACAGCGGAACTCATCATGCGGGCGCCCCCCGACGTCGTGGATTGGGATGCTGGTTTCTACCTCCGCTGCCGCGTTTTAAGCCGATGGGCTCGCGATTTATCCCACGAGGTGCCGGGCAGCGCTTCCCGAAGGCAAGCCGGTGCAGGATGGTCGGCGAAGTGCCTGTTGTCGCCGTACGTACCGGGGAACACGGGCGGGTTCTCGCCGACCACTGCAGCCACATGTCCGGGCCGCTGTCCGAGGGCCAGCTAGCCGACGGCTGCCTGACCTGCCCCTGGCACGGCAGCGTCTTCCGGCTGGCGGACGGCGCCGTGGCCCGTGGTCCGGCCACGGCGCC
>Ga0335072_10015064_pt1 | contig 10984 bp, 8 predicted proteins | sample Lox_Sample_21_FD_206725 | JGI IMG/M metagenome (GOLD analysis project Ga0335072, IMG submission 206725) | Soil microbial communities from Loxahatchee National Wildlife Refuge, Florida, United States - Lox_Sample_2.1 | ecosystem: Environmental > Terrestrial > Soil > Wetlands | place: USA: Florida... | reverse complement strand
ACTAATAACGTCGATCATCATCGCACCGCCGACTTCCCTGCCCTAGCTGCTGCTCTTCACGGCAAGCCCGGAAAAACCGCCTCCATGCGCGATGTGCTGAACGCCCCAGCAATCCTTTTGATCGGCAACGATCCGACGAATCAGCATCCTCTGCTCGCCTGGCAGATTCGCACCAACGTCCGACTGCGGCGCGCCAAGCTCTACGTCATTAATTCGGCGCCCATCAAGCTGCGACGGCAAGCGGCGGTCTTCGGGTTACTTCCCGGCGGAACAGAGGCAAAAGCAGTTGCGTTCTTGTCCGGCGACGACTCGCAGCTCGATTCGCTCGTCACCGATATGACGAACCGCGATGCGTGGATCGCTCTACGCGACAAAATTCGCGCCGAGCAGAATTTGGTCATCGCCTTCGGTTCCGAACTCGTAGGCGACAACATCGCAAAGCTCGCCGGCTTCACCTCGTCACTCGCCGGTGCCAAACTGATCTGTCTCGCCGATTACGCGAATTCCCGCGGTGCCAGCGATATGGGCCTTTATCCCGATCTGCTTCCCGGTTACGTGTCCGTTTCGAGTCCCGGCAAATTCCAGCAGGAATGGGGCTCCGTACCTACCGAGAAGGGCCTGACCATGCCTGAGATGGTTGAGGCAGCGAAAGCCAACAAGCTGAAGGCACTTTATGTTGTTGGCTCGAACCCGGTCGGGCGCCTCAATATCGATCCGTTTGTGTTCTCCAAGAGCTTCGTCGTCGTGCAGGATATGTTTCTGACCGAAACTGCCAACATCGCCGATGTCGTGCTCCCAGCCGCTAATCTCTATGAGAAATCCGGAACCTGCACCAACACGTGCGGCGATCTGCAATTGGTGAAAAAGGCCGGCGAGGTCAGCGACGTAAAACCCGATTTCGATTTGATCGTCCGCATCGCCGACGCGATGGGTTTTGATGTCCACGGCCTCGTTCCCTTTGGCGGTGGCACGCGCGCCGATATGGGGCAGACTCGCGGCGCGCAATCTGGAGAGGCAGATCGTCACGCGGTTTGGCTCGAAGCTCATAATCTCGAACCAAAAATGACGCCCTTTGACCCCGTGGCAATCCTGGATGAGATTCAACGGGTTGTGGCAAGCTATGACGTTTCGCGCGTGAATCTTCTGGCCGGCAACGACGAGCACCTCGAAATCGCAGAGAGTGGCTCGAGCGCGACCCACGATCCCAAGCTAATTGCTCCGGCGCACGATGATCTGTTCAGTTCCGGCACGCTGGGACGGTATTCGAAGACCCTGAATTCAGTGATCGAAAATAAGTCCGCCGAAACCGAGGTCGCGGCGGATTAAGTCTCGGACTCATTTCTTGGAGTATGGGCTGTCGCTTGGCGAAGTAAGCAATCTATTCGTCGGCGTCAGGCTTCACGGTAGGCAGGAAGAGTAGGACTCGTTGAGCATAGCAACCTATATCGTCATCTCGATCATTAAGTCCGCGATCCTCGTTTGGGTGCTGCTCACGGTCGCCGCTTATAGCGTCTGGCTTGAACGCAAAGTCTCGGCACACATCCAAAACCGCTGGGGCCCGACCCGCGTGGGGCCCTTTGGACTTCTGCAGCCGCTGGTCGACGGCGCCAAGTTCATTTTCAAAGAGGACCTCACGCAGCCTCACGTCTACAAACCTCTTTATATTGCCGCGCCCATGATCGCGGTGGCCTTTGCCGTTACCTCGATCTCCGTGGTTCCTTTCGGCAACTCGATTTACATTCCTCCGATCAGCATTGGGCATTGGTTCACCACTCCCGAAATTGACACGCCGCTCCAAGTTACCGATCTCAACATCGGTCTCCTGGTGATCCTCGGCATAACCTCCATGGGTGTCTACGGAGTCGCGCTGGCGGGCTGGGCTTCCAATAACAAGTACTCGTTGCTCGGCGGCCTGCGCGCGAGCGCGCAGATGATCAGCTATGAAGTTTCGCTTGGGCTCTCGCTGGTCCCGGTTCTGCTTCGCTCAGGAACCCTCAGCCTGCGTGGCATAGTCGAAAGTCAACGTCACCTTCATTGGAACTTCTGGTATTTTCCCTTCGGCACCCTCGCGTTTTTCACTTACCTGATTTCCGCTTACGCCGAGACAAATCGTACGCCCTTCGATCTGCCGGAAGCGGAATCCGAATTGGTGGCTGGCTATCACACCGAATACAGCGCGATGAAATTCGCCATGTTCTTCATGGCCGAATACATCAACATGGTCACGGTGGGCTCTGTCGCCACCCTGTTATTTCTTGGCGGATGGCTTGGCCCGGTTTTCGGCCCGCCCATTTTGCAGACGTTCTTGCCTGTCATCTGGTTCTGTCTGAAAGTTTTCTTGTTTATTTTTCTCTATGTTTGGGTTCGCTGGACGCTTCCTCGCTTCCGCTATGACCAGCTCATGGCCTTCGGATGGAAAGTCTTGCTCCCAACCGCGATCGCGAACATTGTTGTAACGTCGCTTTTCGTAGCCTTGACGTCGTGAAGCACAGTTCTCCCTCTCGGTTCTCGGTTCCCGAAGTTGGGTCTGCTGAGAACTGGGAAACGGATAACTGGGAACTGACTGAATGCTGCACTTAATTCTCTTTCTCTTGTTCGGCGCGTTCTGCCTGGCCGGTGCGGTCAACCTGCTGGCGCAGAGCCATCCCATCAACAGCGCGCTCTCGCTGATCGTGGTGATGGCCTCGCTTGCCGGCGAGTATCTGCTGCTGGGCGCGGAGTTTGTCGCCATCATTCAGGTGATCGTTTACGCCGGCGCCATTATGGTGCTGTTCATCTTCGTCATCATGATGTTGAATGCGGGGCGGGAAGAAGTCACCCGCGGCAGCCGCATTGCCATTCTGCTCGGCGTCCCCGGAGTGATAACCGGCTCTCTTCTCGTCGGCTGGGTTCTGCTCTTTCACGCCAACACCGTATCGGTTCCCATCGGGGCCGAGCATGGAGGTCCGACCCAGATCGCTCGCCTGCTCTTTCATGAGTTCCTGCTGCCCTTTGAGGTCACGTCTGTACTGATTCTGATCGCCATCATGGGAGCCGTGGTTCTTGCGAGCAAGCCCGAGGCAGTCGCCAAATCTCACCCACCCCAGCCGCCGAAGGAAGTGCCCGAACTGGTCGGCGCCGGAAAGGAGCACTAGCCGGATGGTTCCACTTTCTTACTATCTGGTGTTGAGCGGCATCCTCTTCGCCTGTGGAGTGTTGGGTTTCCTGATCAAGCGCAACATCATCACGATCTTCTTGTCGATCGAACTCATGCTTAATGGAGTCAATCTTTCGTTTGTCGCATTTGCCGCGCAATGGCACGTGCTCAGTGGACAAATCTTTGTCTTCTTCGTCATGGTCGTGGCCGCCGCCGAAGCCGCGGTAGGATTGGCCATCATCATCGCCGTCTATCGCACCCGTGAAACTCTGAATGTCGACCAGGTGAACCTGCTCAAGCTATGACGCCGAATAAATATCTCTGGCTCATTCCCATGTTTCCGCTTGCCGGAGCCGCTATTAACGGCTTCTTCGGACGTCATTCGTCCAAAAGGGCCATCACTGCCGTCGCGCTCACGCTGTGTGGCGCATCGTTCGGTTTGGCCGTCCTCATTGCAGCCGGATTTTCCTCGGCCTCCGCGCCCTACTACTTCGACCTCGCCCACTGGTTGCGCTCGGGCGACTTCCAGGTCGACTTCAGTTTCTACCTCGATCAGCTTTCGCTGGTCATGATGCTGGTCGTCACCGGTGTCGGCTTCCTCATCCACATCTATTCTGTCGGTTACATGTGGGACGATGACGGCTACTACCGCTTCATGTCCTATCTGAACCTGTTCATGTTTTTCATGCTGACGCTTGTCCTCGCCAAGAATTACCTAATGATGTTCATTGGCTGGGAGGGCGTCGGGCTCGCGTCGTATCTTCTGATCGGCTTCTGGTTCACCAAGGATTCGGCCGCCTCCGCCGGCAAAAAAGCATTCATCGTCAATCGCATCGGCGATTTCGGATTCCTCATCGCCCTGTTTTTGCTGATCAAGCATTTCGGCACCCTCGATTACCCCGCGCTGTTTTCGAAAATCCAGCCGCTTGTTCCCGAGACTGCTGGAGTCGGTCTGCTCACCTCGATCGGCATCTTGCTCATGGTTGGCGCGGCCGGTAAGTCCGCCCAAATTCCTCTTTACGTCTGGCTCCCCGACGCCATGGAAGGCCCTACCCCGGTCTCCGCGCTGATTCACGCCGCCACCATGGTGACGGCCGGTGTTTATATGGTCGCGCGCTCGCACATCATCTTTGAACGCGCTCCCTCGGCGTCGACTGTCGTTGCCGTTATCGGCACGCTGACCGCTCTCTTCGCCGCCACTATTGGCATAGCCCAAACCGACATCAAGAAAGTCCTCGCCTATTCCACCGTTTCGCAGCTCGGCTACATGTTCATGGCCTGCGGCGTTGGCGCCTTTTCGGCGGGCATCTTCCATCTGATGACCCACGCATTCTTCAAAGGCTTGCTCTTCCTCGCCGCTGGCTCGGTGATTCACGGCATCGGCGGTGAACAGGATATGCGCAAGATGGGCGGCCTTCGCACCTACATGCCGTGGACATTTGCCACCATGGGCATCGCGACGCTCGCTATCGCCGGCATTCCCCCCCTGGCCGGTTTCTGGTCCAAAGACGAGATCCTCGCCCGCGCCTTCGACGCCAACTGGGTCTATTGGCTGATCGGCGTCATCACCGCCTTCATCACTTCCTTTTATATGTTCCGGCTGATGTATATGACCTTCGGCGGCGACTACCGCGGCGGTCCGGCCGCTCACGACGTCAGGCATGAATCGGCCGACGCCCATGCCATGCACGACAAACACGCAAAGGACGAATTAGCCCACGACACCCACGGAGCGCCTCATCACGGCGAACATGGCCATGGAGAACCGCATGAAAGCCCGTGGGTAATGCTTGGGCCGCTCGTCGTCCTCGCCATCCTGTCTCTGTTCGGTGGCTTCATCGGTATCGGCGATCGCTTCCAGCATTTCCTTGACCCTGTTTTCAAAGCGGCTGCCGAACCCGGACTTCAGGAGCCTGTGCGTGAGGCGGGAGAGAATACTCGCGAGTATCTGCTCATGGGCATCTCGGTTGCCGTCGCCGCACTCGGCTGGTTCCTCGCCTGGCTTCTATACAGTAGCCGTCCCCAACTTCCCGCTCGCATTGCCCAACACCTCGGACGCCTCTACACTGCGGTCGCCAACAAATACTACGTCGACGAGCTGTATGCCGCGGTTTTCGTGAATCCGCTCATCAATGGTTCGACCACCATCCTGTGGCATGACATCGATCAAGGGGCGATCGACGGGACTGTCAACGCATCTGCCGATGCGGCACGGCATATTTCCGACGAACTTCGGCACATGCAGTCCGGAAATCTTCGCTCTTATGCCGGGTGGGTCGCCGCTGGTGGAGCGGTCGTGATCGCCTACATGGTCTGGATGGGAATTCGATGAACACCGCCACCTTCGATCCGATCATTCTCTCGCTGGTGACGTTTATCCCCGCCATTGGGGGAGCGTTGATTCTTCTCATCCCGCGTCGCGATCGCGATATCAAGTGGTTCGCCTTGGTAATCACCCTCATCGCGTTCTTCGCGTCGATCCACTTGCCCGTTCACCTGCACCGTCATCAAGCCGGCTTTCAATTTGAAATCGATCAGCCCTGGATCACCAGCCCCAACATCCACTACCACATGGGCATCGACGGTATCTCGGTCTGGCTGGTGGTTCTCACCACTTTCCTCACTCCGTTGTGCGTGCTCATTTCCTGGACCTCCATTCACGAACGCGTCAAGGAATTCTTCATTTTGCTACTTTTGCTTGAGACTGCCCTCATCGGCGTCTTCACCTCGCTCGACCTGTTCCTCTTCTATTTCTTCTGGGAAGCGACGCTGATTCCCATGGCCCTGCTGATCGGCATGTACGGCCACGGACGCAAGGTCTATGCCGCCGTCAAATATTTTCTATTTACCATGATCGGCTCGATGTTCATGCTGGCGGCAATCATCTGGCTCTATGCCCAGGTCGGCAGCTTCCAGTTCGCCGACATTCAGAGTGCGATCCGCAGCGGCAGCATCCCGGGATTCGCGTCCGCCGCTGAGTGGCTCTTCCTCGGATTCTTTATCGCCTTCGCCGTCAAAGTTCCACTCTTCCCTCTTCACACCTGGTTGCCCGATGCGCACGTGGAAGCCCCAACCGCGGGTTCCGTGCTGCTTGCCGGCGTGTTATTGAAAATGGGAACCTACGGTCTTCTCCGCTTTAACCTGGGTCTGTTTCCGGAGCAAGCGCGGCGCAACGCCTCATGGATCATGGTTCTTGCGCTCATCGGCATCATTTACGGCGCGCTGGTTTCGCTGGTACAGCCGAACATGAAGAAGCTGATCGCCTATTCCTCGGTCAGCCACCTGGGGTTCGTCGTGCTCGGCATCTTCAGCTTCACCACCGCGGGATTGAACGGTGCGATGTTCGTCATGCTCGCCCATGGAGTCGCCACCGGCGGACTGTTCATGCTCGCCGGCATCCTCTATGAACGCCGGCACACCTATCAGATCTCCGATTTCGGCGGCCTCGCGACTCCAATGCCGAAATATGCAACCTTCTTCTTGGTCACGGTGCTTGCTTCCGTTGGCCTCCCGCTGATGAACGGCTTTATCGGCGAGTTCCTTGTTCTGAGCGGAGCTTTCCAGGCAAATCCCTGGTATGGAATTCTTGGCGCCACCGGCGTCATCTGGAGCGCCTGCTATCTCCTCTGGATGTATCAGCGCGTCTTCTACGGTCAGGTCAAACATGAAGTCAACAGGACCTTGCCCGACCTCAATCCGCGCGAAAAAACCGCGCTCGTGCCCATTGCCGTGGCCGCCCTCGTGATGGGGATCGCGCCTCTGCTCTGGCTCAGTGCTATCGATCCCGCGGTGCAAGCCACGCTTGCTGCTTATACGCAACTGGCCGGTAAGGTGGTGGGCCAATGATGCTCGCACCCTTCCTCAACCTGGCTTGTTCGCACTTTCTATCGGCGCATCTTCTTCCCGCGCTTCAGGTCTCAATCCCTATTACCGCTCCGCCATTCGACGATTACTTACGCATCCTTCCCGAGCTGGTTCTGAGCGTCTTTGGCATGATCATCATGTTCATCGACCCCCTGCTCGATGAGGAACGCAATCAAAGACCACTTGGCTTCATCGCGCTTGTCGGCGCGCTCGTCGCTTTCCTTTCCACTTTCGTGATGGCAGATCATCCGGGCCTGGCTTTCTCTGGCATGGTGCGGGTGGATGATTTCAGTGTCTTCTTCCATATCCTGATCATTGCCATCGCCATTGTGGTCACCCTCAGCTCCTACGAATACATGGCGGTCCAACGCATCCGCGCCGGCGAGTACTACGGCCTCATTCTTTTCGGAACCGTCGGCATGTGCCTGATGTCGTCGGCCATCGAACTGGTGCTGATCTTTATCGCGCTCGAAATCTCTTCCATTGCCACCTACGTTCTTGCCGGCTTTCGCCGCCGCGATGCAGCCAGCAGCGAATCTTCGCTCAAGTATTTCCTTCTCGGATCTTTTGCCACGGCGTTTTTCCTTTATGGAGTTGCGCTGATGTTTGGCGCAACGGGATCAACCACTATTCCCGCGATACATCAATCTCTTGTTTCCGGCAATCACCAACTGTTGCCCTACGTCGCCGCCGCTCTCATGTTTGTCGGCCTCGGCTTCAAGGTCGCCGCCGCCCCCTTTCATGTCTGGACGCCCGACGTCTATGAGGGAGCTCCCGCTCCCGTCGTAGGGTTGATGTCAACCGGTCCCAAGGCCGCCGCCTTTGCCGTTCTGCTGCGCGTCTTGATTGAAACCGGTGCTCCCGGATGGTTTTGGCTGATTTGGGTTTCAGCCGCGCTCTCGATGACCATCGGCAATCTTGGCGCGCTGCTGCAGGACAACGTCAAACGGCTACTCGCTTACTCATCGATTGCCCACGCCGGCTATCTCCTGGTTGCCTTTACCGCCAATCGCGAACTCGCGGCTTCTCCAGCCATGTTTTATTCGGCCGCATACGCCGCGATGAATGTCGGCGCGTTTGCCGTGGTCAGCCACTTTGCCAACGCTGAAGAAAAATACGTGACCCTCGAGGATTACTCCGGCCTGGGAAGAAAATCGCCAGCTCTCGCCGCGACCTTGACCTTTTTTCTGATGTCACTCATCGGGATTCCCATCACCGGTGGATTTTTCGCCAAGTTTTATGTCCTCAGCTCCGCCTTGAGATCAGGTCTCGTCGGCTTGTCGATCATTTTGGTTTTGAACAGTGCCATCGGCGCTTACTACTACTTGCGTATCATCGTGATGATGTACATGCGCGAGCCGCGTGCTGAGGTCCCCGTTTCTCCCGCTCCTCTCTCCAACCTCTTGGCGATTGCAATTTGTATTCTGGCGACTCTCTATCTTGGAGTCTTTCCTAACCGTGTGCTCGAGTTCACCACGCGCTCGGCCAACGAAATCGCGGAACCCAGCAGTCCTGCCGTCGTCTCTTCTCTCCCGCTGAAACTTCGGTAACTACTTCAGAACAGTAGCCTAAGCGACACCCGCGTGCCCGTGACTTGCCGCGCCCAGCAAGGCATTTGCAAGTTTGGTTAGCGGTGGAAATCCGTGGAAATCCTGTGATCTATGTGTTTGACAATCCCATTTGCAGGCGGCATTATTAGCTACACAGTCTCGCCAGAAAAGAAAGAATCTGACACGGGAGGTTCTATGATCCGTTTTTTCCGCGACATCTGGTCTGATGAGCAAGGCCAGGACATCGCCGAATACGCCGTGATGCTGGCTGTCATTCTCGTGCTGGTTATTGGTACGGTGCGGTTGATTGGAACCAACGCTAATACTGCTTTCTCCCAGGTCGCCAGTTCCATTTCACAGTAGCCTCACGGTTATGATTTGGTTCGACCGATTGACTGGAGCATAGGACTCGATGACACGATTTAGCACCTTCCGATTTTTTGGCCGCTATTGGTTTTTCGTCGCGGCGGAGGTGCAGGACCGGAGCCAGTCAGAACCCTAAAGACAGCTTCAATATTGCACTCAGGCCGCGAACAAAATCGCGGCCTTTTCGTTTTTGCGCAAAATACGGAAAGGATCTCCCCACCATGATCGTAAACATGTCAGACAGTGCCACCGAACAGCAGATCGAACACATCATTCAGCGGATTCGTGAGGCCGGATTCCAGCCGCACGTCACCCGCGGCACCGAGCGCACCATCGTCGCCGCCGTTGGCAGCGGCGGACGTCGCCACGAAATCGAGGCACTTTCCGTCGCCCCCGGCGTCGACAACGTAGTCGCGATCGCTCAGCCCTTCAAACTCGTCAGCCGGCAGACTCGCCCACATCCGACGGTGGTCGACGTTGCCGGCGTGAAAATTGGTGGGCCCCATGTGGTCGTCATCGCCGGCCCGTGCTCGGTCGAGTCTCGCGAGCAACTTCTTGAGACCGCCGACGGCGTCAAGCGCGCCGGCGCCACCATGCTACGTGGAGGCGCCTACAAGCCCCGCACCTCGCCCTACGAATTTCAAGGCCTCGGCCTTGAGGCTTTGAAAATCCTCGCCGAAGCTCGCGACCTCACCGGCCTGCCAGTTGTCACCGAGGTCATGAGCACGGAAGACGTCGACCTCATCTGCGAATACGCCGATATGCTTCAAGTTGGCGCTCGCAACATGCAGAACTTCGCCCTGCTCCGCCGACTGGCAACCAAACAAAAACCAATTCTGCTGAAGCGCGGCCCCTCCGCAACAGTGAAGGAATGGCTCCTCGCCGCTGAATATCTCCTCGCTGGCGGGAACAACCAGGTTGTTCTTTGTGAGCGGGGCATCAAGACCTTCGAAACCGCGACCCGGAATACCATCGACTTGGCCGCCGTCGCTCTCGCCAAAGAGCTTTCTCACCTGCCCGTGGTCGTCGATCCCTCCCACGGAACCGGCAAGCCCAGCTTGATAGGCGCTGTCTCTCGCGGCGCTGTCGCCATGAACGCCGATGGGCTGATCATCGAAGTGCATCGCTGCCCCGAGCGCGCGCTCTCCGATGGTGCCCAGTCGCTCGATATCTCTCAGTTTGAGAGTGTGATTCGTTCGCTTAAGGAACCCTTGCGCCCCGTTCTCGCAAGTGAACAGTTGGCGCGAGCGTGAGAATGGTCTTTCTTTACTAACAGCGTGAATGTCTCACAACTGCACACCGTCTGCTCACACCCTGCCGCTACACGGGAACAGAATTGCTGATTCTCAGCCGCAACGCGCCCAATCTTTGTCTTGCTTGTACCAACGCAGCACACGCAGTGCCCGGAGCGTGTTCCACCGGCTCGGCTTGCCCGTCGATTCGTCAAAGGGCTTTGTGAGCGCCTCATCGTAGCTGCGCTCAAGAGGCCATCGACCGTCCGTCAGCCGTTTCGCCTCCACAAGATCTACCGCATCCGCCATGCGCGCGTCAGGTCGCGCGCCGGAATACCTGAAGTAGTCGAGCGCACGCAGGACATCGTAGTGATAGCGCGGCGGGAACGCCAGTTCCAGGAACTCTGGATTAGCGACCTCACCCGTCGCTCGCCGCCGAAAGAGCCCGCGCTCGAGCAGGTACTGCTCGCCACGCCGTCTGGCCTCCGCGATTTCGGGCAGAGGCCCGACGGTACGCTCGTACTCAAACAGGCCCTCAAGCACGCAAATCGTCGTATGGAAAGACGATCGCCTGCTTTTCGGAGCATCGCAGTTCCACCCACCGTCATCGAGCTGTTCTTCGACTAGACGACTCGCCAGATTCTGCATAGGGCGGCCAAAGTAGGAGCCCACCGCCAGCGCGCCTCCATTGATGCAGGGCTCCACTTCACCCTCGAAGAATGTGTTTCCGCCCGTCTCCGGCGACCGCAGCTCCCAGGATCCGCCTTGGTCGTTCCACCGCAGACCTGTTTCAAGTCGCGACATCGCCGATTCCACGGTGGGTTCGCCGGCGTCGA
>Ga0335072_10015063_pt1 | contig 10984 bp, 8 predicted proteins | sample Lox_Sample_21_FD_206725 | JGI IMG/M metagenome (GOLD analysis project Ga0335072, IMG submission 206725) | Soil microbial communities from Loxahatchee National Wildlife Refuge, Florida, United States - Lox_Sample_2.1 | ecosystem: Environmental > Terrestrial > Soil > Wetlands | place: USA: Florida... | reverse complement strand
GACGCGTGGGCGCGGATGGACCCCGCCTACCGCGATCACCATTGCCGGCTCTGGACCGACGTGCTCAGGTGCGCTGCGCTCGACTATGCGCCGGCCCCGGCATCGCTGCTGGCGTTCACGGCCTGGCAGGCAGGTAACGGGGTGCTGGCGGCCATAGCCATTGACCGGGCGCTGGACGCCGACCCCGGTTACTCGATGGCCCGGCTGCTGAGTGGCGCTATCGACGCAGCGCTGCCGCCGTCGGCAGCGCGGCTGCCGATGACGCCAGCCGCGGTTGCCGCGAGTTACGCAGCCGCAGGGGGCGACCTGCCCGGCGACTGTGCGCCGCCGTCAGGGCGGGCATCACGATCCGCGCAGGCCGGGCGGAAGCGTTCCGGCTCAGCCGGGCGCCGCGTCAGTTCCGGCGGCCAGAGCGGCAACTCAGGGCGCAATCGGGCCGGGCGCGGGCGGCCGGGACAGGCGGCAGCTAACCAGCCGCGCTCCGGGCGGCGAGTGGGGAGCCAGTGAGGCGGTCCCGCGGGATTCGAATGCTGCACGGGCTCCCAGCAGTCCAGCACCGGCGGACCCGTGGTTGCTATGGCCTCCGATAATCGCCGGAGCCGGGTAAAGCCACCTAATGCCCGGTGGCCGGTCTGACCCCTAGCGCCGGATCGTGCTCGTCGTCGACGACGACGAACGGCGCCAGCAGCCGGCCTTCCGGATAGCGCAGCGCCGCCTGCGGCAACCCGGAGGGCCGGCCGCTGAGCAGCACCCGCACCGTGCCGGGATCCCTGCTGAGCCGTGCATTGCCGGCCCCGGCCGCCGCAGGATCGAGCGCATCCTGCCCAGCCTGCTGCTGAACGTGGTAGGTCAGGGCGGCGGCTGGCACTGCGGTGGGCTCGGAATCCAGCTCGATGGCAGCGTCGCCGATGGCGCCGGGCCGCAAGTCGCCACCGCCATCCCAGGCGACCCAGCTGGCGGCGGGGAGCCGGCGGAGCGCCTGCGCGGCGACAGCGGCCGCCGAGCCGAAGGTCACTGCTCCCGGGATGGCCTCGCGGATCTGCCCGGCGACCAGCTCGTACTCGGTGCAGCCAAGCACGACCGCTTCGCAGCCAGCGGGCGTACTTGCTGCGGCAGTGGCCACTGCCGCAGCGGTCGCCGCGCGGTCGCCTGCGTCCACGGCGTCCGCAAGGCCAGGGCAGGCGACCGGCGTGACATCCGCTGATCCGCCGAACTCGGCGATGAGCCTGCGCTGATAAGCGCTGGCCGTGGTGGCGACGGTCGCCCAGATAGCCACCTTCTGGTATGCGGCCGCCGCTGGCTTGATGGCGGGCACGGTGCCGATGACAGGCAGGCCGGGCTCGAACTCGGCCCGCATCGCGTCCAGGGCATGCACAGAGCCGGTGTTGCAGGCCATCACGAGTATGTCTGGCCGGTACTTCAGGGTGGCGCGCGCGCAGCCCAGGGCGCGGTCGGCGATATCGTCTGGCGTCCGAGGCCCCCAGGGCATCCCGTCGGGGTCAGGGGCAAGTATGAGGTCGGCGTCGGGCTGCATCCGGCGCAGTGCCGCCGCTGGCGCGAGCAGGCCGATTCCCGAGTTGATCAGGGCGATCCGCATCCGCCAACTCTAAGGGGCTCAGCGATTCGCTCTGCCCGCCGAGCCCGGGTAAGACTTCTGGCATGACCACGGGTGCTGAGATTCTCAGGAACGCGTACGCGGCATCCTGCGACACGCTGCGGCGGGTGCTATCCGGCGTCGGCGAGGAGGAGTTCTTCTGGGAGCCTGTCGCTGGGTGCTGGACTGTGCATCGCCGGTCGCAGACGCGGGGAGTCAGCGCCGACGGCAGCGGGGAGTGGGTTATTGACTACGACGCGTCACAGCCGCAGCCGGCGCCGTTCACCACGATCGCGTGGCGAACCCTGCACCTGGCCAGCGTCAACTACCTGTACTGGGATTACGCGTTTGGCTCGGCGTCGCTGACGTTCGACCTCGAGCTGCCCGGAGAGGCAGCCGAGGCAACGGACTGGCTGTTCGCCAGCCACCAGCCGGTAACGGACGCCCTTACCGGCCTTAACGACGTTGACCTGGACAAGCTAGTGCCGACCAACTGGGGTGAGCTGTGGCCGGTTCACCGGGTCATCATGACGCTGATCAACGAGCAAGTGCACCACGGCGCGGAGATCAGCCTCATGCGAGACCTGTACCGCTGCCGCGCCTCGCTGGCTCCGCAGCAGCTAGGCCCGCTGAGATGAGATCAGCGGCACCTGTGGCGTGGCGAGCACCGAGGGCCGGCAGCCCGTCGATGCTGACCGCGTTCTTCTCGGCACGGTAGGCGTCAAGCTGGCCGGCGGATTTCTTCTCGTCGGATCTGACAAGCAGATCCCGCTCCTGTGTTAGCTCCATCTCCGGCACCGCGTAGCCGCAGGAGTCAGCAACCCGGTCCAGGTCCACGACGATGATCGCGCGCCGGCTCGCCTGATTGCTGCCGTAACCCGTCGCAGGGAACCGGACGGCTAGTTCCTGCCACCCTGGCGCGCCGGGCACCACGATCCGGCCGGTTCCGTACAGCCGGAGGATCTTCGGCTCGCGCTCGAAGGAGCAGAACATGATCGTGATCTGGCCATTCTGCCTCAGGTGGGCGATGGTTTCCGCGCCGCTGCCGGTGAGGTCGAGGTAGGCGACCTGCAGCGGGCCGAGGATCGCGAAAGTGTCCCGGTAGCCTTTCGGCGACACGTTTACGTGCCCGCCCTCGCCGTCAGCGGTCAGGCAGGGGGCGGTTGCCACAAAGAAGACAGACTGCCTGCCGATAAACTTCCTGAGCCGTTCGTTCAGCTCCGGGTAAACCTTGCCCATGTGCCGTCCTGAGGGTATGACGGGGACAATCCCCGGTAGCGGGGTATCGGGACGTCGTCGGCCCCGGTACCCCCGCGGGACAGGGGATCCGGGAGCGTGTCCCGCGCTGTGACTATCTTGCGATAAGCAAGCTGCGCAGAGCCAACGCGAAAAGGAGGCCGGGTGACTGAGGTCAGGAGCCTGCAGAGGCCAGGCTCGCCGCTGGAGCAGCACGAGGCGGCGGTCGCGGCGATTCAGCGCGCGTACGCCGCGATCCCTGCGGACAGCCCGGTCCGGCTGGCGAAAAGCACTTCCAACCTGTTCAGGTTCCGCGGCGAGGCGCCGGCCCACCAGCTTGACGTCTCGCAGTTCGGGCACGTCATCTCGATCGACCCGCAGGCAAGGACAGCTGTGGTCGGTGGCATGACGACTTACGAGCACCTGGCCGCCGCGACTCTGCGGCACGGGCTGATGCCGCTGGTCGTGCCCCAGCTGAAGACGATCACGCTCGGCGGCGCGGTGTCCGGCCTTGGCATCGAGTCGAGCTCGCTGCGCAACGGCATGCCGCATGAATCGGTGCTGGCAATGGAGATCCTCACCGGCGATGGCCGGGTCGTCACGGCGACGGCCAGTAACGAGCATGCCGCGCTCTACCACGGGTTCCCGAACTCCTACGGCACGCTCGGCTACACCCTGGCGCTGACGATCGAGCTTGAGCCGGTCAAGCCGTACGTTCACCTGCGGCACTTCAGATTCACCGACCCGGCAGCGTGCTTCGCGGCGGTGGCGGACGTCGCGGCACACGGCAGCTATGACGGGCACCGGGCCGACTTCATCGACGGCGTCGCATTCAGCCTGGGCGAGATGTACCTGACTGTCGGCGCGTTCAGCGACGTGGCACCGTGGCGGAGCGACTACACCCGTGAGCGGATCTTCTACCAGTCGCTGCGCGGGCCGAAGGAGGACTTCCTCACCATCAGTGACTACTTGTGGCGCTGGGACACCGACTGGTTCTGGTGCTCGCGGCCGTTCGGAGTCCAGCGCCCGGTGGTCCGCGCTCTCTGGCCGCGCCGGTACCGGCGCTCAGACGTCTACCGCAAGCTCGTCGCGCTCGACCGCAAACATGGCTTGACCCGCAAGCTCGATGAGCGCCTGGGCAGGCCGCAGCGGGAAATGGTGATCCAGGACGTCGAGATACCAGTCGAGCAGTCGGCCGCATTCGCAACGTATTTCATGACCGAGGTCGGCATGAGCCCGGTCTGGATGTGCCCGCTGCGCTTGCGCGGTGAGACGACGTGGCCGCTGTACCCGATGCGGCCTGGCCAGGTGTACGTCAACTTCGGATTCTGGGGCGCCGTCCCGCTGCCGCCGGGAGCCGAGGACGGCCACTTCAACCGGAGCGTCGAGGACAAGGTGACCGAGCTTGGCGGTCACAAGGGCTTGTACTCGACGTCGTTCTATTCCAGGCAGGAGTTCTGGGACCGGTACAACGGCCCCGAATACGCCGAGCTGAAGCGAGCCTACGATCCGCACGGCCGGCTGGCTGACCTGTACTCCAAGTGCGTGCGCGGCGTGTAAGCGCCCCCGATTATCAGATAAGCGAGCGAAAGAGGTCACAGATGGCTCTGGCCGAGGTATTCGAGCAGGTGGTGGGCCCGGATGCCCCAGTCGGTTTCCAGGCTTTCGACGGTAGCTCGGCGGGCCCCGGTGACTCGCCGATCAAGATCACTGTGAAGTCGCCGACGGCGGTTGCCTACCTGGCGCAGGCGCCTGGCGCGCTGGGGCTGGCGCGCGCCTACGTGTCGGGTCACCTGGACGTGGACGGCGACATGTACACGGCGCTGTCCAGGATGGCCCACGCGCAGCGGACTGACATCAGCCTCTCGCAGAAGCTCAGCTTGCTCAGCAGCCTCGGCGGGCCCAAGGTGCTGTGGCCGCGGGTGCCGCCGCCGCCGCAGGAGGTACGCGTCAACAGCCGCTGGATGAGCGGCCGCAGGCACTCCAAGCAGCGCGATGCGACGGCGATCTCACATCACTATGACGTTTCCAACACCTTTTACGAGTGGGTGCTCGGGCCGTCCATGGCCTACACGTGCGCGTGTTACCCGTCCGACGACGCCACCCTGGAGCAGGCGCAGGCGGTCAAGTTCGACCTGGTGGCACGCAAGCTGGCGCTGAAGCCTGGCATGCGGCTGCTGGATGTCGGCTGCGGCTGGGGCGGCATGGTCATGCACGCCGCGCGCTACTACGGTGTCAAGGCACTCGGCGTCACGCTGTCCGCTGAGCAGGCTTCCTGGGCGCAGCAGGCGATCAAGGAACGCGGCCTTTCCGACCTGGCTGAGGTCCGCCACCTGGATTACCGCGAGGTGACCGAGACCGGCTTCGACGCCGTCAGCTCGATCGGACTTTCTGAGCACATCGGCAAGGCTCAGCTTCCCGGCTACTTCAGGTTCCTGCACGCCAAGCTGGTGCCGCAGGGCCGGCTGCTCAATCACTGCATCACCCGGCCGGACGACACCGGTCCGGCGCGGGTTCCCCACGGGTTCATCTACCGCTACGTGTTCCCCGACGGTGAGCTTGAGGGTCCCGGCTTCCTGATGTCGCTGATGCACGACAACGGCTTCGAAGTCAGGCACACCGAGAACCTGCGTGAGCATTACGCCAAGACACTGGCCGCGTGGTGCGCGAACCTCGACGAGCACTGGGACGAAGCCGTCGCCGAGGTAGGTGAGGCAACGGCCCGTGTGTGGCGGCTGTACATGGCCGGGTCGCGGCTCGGCTTCGATCGCAACCAGATCGAGCTACACCAGATGCTGGGGGTGAAGCTCGGTGATGGCGGTGAGGCCGGCATGCCGCTGCGCCCGGACTGGGAGCCCGCCAGGGAATTCCCGGCGACCTACCCGTCCGCTAGCTGACCCGGATGGCCGGCAACGAGCGCGTCCGGCAGTCCGCCAGTGGCGGCTATAAAGCGGCCGGCAGTGACCGGTAGTACTCCGCGACCGTGAAGGCGAGATCGAGTGCCTGGCTGCGGTTCAGCCGCGGGTCACACGCCGTCTCATAGCGCTGGTGCAGGTCCTCGGCAATGATCTCGTGGCTGCCGCCGACGCACTCGGTCACGTTGTCGCCGGTGAACTCGATGTGGATGCCGCCGGGATGGGTGCCAGCGCTGTGGTGCACGTCGAAAAAGCCCTGCACCTCGTCGAGCACGTCCTGCAGCCGGCGGGTCTTGTGGCCGCTCGGCGCCTCGAATGTGTTGCCGTGCATCGGGTCGCAGATCCAGGCGACCGGGATGTCCTCTTCCTGGACGGCTTTTATCAGCGGCGGCAGCAGGGTGCGGATCTCGCTGGCGCCCAGCCGGGTGATGAGAGTCAGCCGGCCGGGCTCGCCGTCCGGGCTGAGCCGGCGGATCAGCGCCCGCAGCCCGTCTGGCGTGGCGTCCGGGCCGATCTTCACACCGATCGGGTTGCGGATGCTGGCCGCGAACTCCACGTGCGCCCCGTCCAGCGCCCTGGTCCGTTCGCCGATCCACAGGAAGTGGGCAGAGACGTCGTACGCCAGGCTGGTGCGCGAGTCGATGCGCGTCAGCGCCAGCTCGTACGGCAGCAGCAGTGCTTCGTGACTGGAGTAGAACTCGACTGAGCGCAGTTCCTCCGAATCCGCGCCGCAGGCACGCATGAATGACAGCGCCCTGTCGATCTCGCCGGCCAGCCGCTCGTAGCGCTGGCCGGACGGGCTGCTCCGGACGAAGTCCCGGTTCCAGGCATGCACCTGATGCAGGTCGGCGTATCCGCCGGTGGTGAAGGCGCGGCACAGGTTGAGCGTCACCGCCGCGCAGTGATAGGCCCGCAGCATCCGGTCGGGATCGTGCGCTCGCGACTGCGGGGTGAAGTCGAACCCGTTGATCGCGTCGCCGCGGTAGGCCGGCAGCTCGACCCCGTCCCTGATCTCGGTCGGCCGCGACCTTGGCTTGGCAAACTGGCCGGCCAGCCTGCCGATCTTCACGACCGGGACGCTCGCGCCGTAGGTGAGCACCACTGCCATCTGCAGGATCGTCTGCAGCTTGGCCCTGACGGCGTCGGCGTTGGCCCCTGCGAAGGTCTCGGCACAGTCTCCGCCCTGAAGGACGAACGCCTCGCCGCGGCTTACCGCGGCCAGCCGGTCCCTGAGCTGATCACACTCGCCAGCGAACACCAGCGGCGGCATGGCTGCCAGCTCCGCGGCGACAGCCTCGACCCTGGCCGGGTCGGGCCAGTCTGGCTGCTGAGAAGCGGGGCTGCTGACAGTGACGACGGGGGAACGCACGGAGTAACGCTACTCACATCTCGTGACTGCCCGGCACTGACCTGCGCGGTCCTTAAGCCAGGCGGGCGCTCTGCTGTCTTTTGCACTCTAAGCGAGGTATGTCGCGATCATCAGCCGGTCCGGCCTTGCCGCCTCTGGCCGAGTCCACCGGATGCGACCGCGCGGCCTGCTGGTGAAGAATAACCGGGTGGAATCCGCGAGCACCGGCCAGCGCCGGGACATCATCCTTCTCGGGTCAACGGGCTCGATCGGGACCCAGGCCGCCGACATCATTGCCCGTAACCCGGACCGGTTCAGGCTGACCGGCATCGCGTCCGGCGGCACCAATCCTGGCCTGCTGGCCAGGCAGGCAATCGAGCTCGGTGCTGAGATGGTGGCGGTTGCCACTCCGGCCGTGGTACCGGAGCTGCGCGCCGCCCTGGCCGCCATCGGGTCAGCCGACGGAGCCCGGCGCAAGCTCCCGGACCTGGAGGCCGGCCCGGACGCCGTGGCCGAGCTAGCCGCCCGGCCGTGTGACGTGGTGCTGAACGCCGTCACCGGGGCGGTCGGCCTCGCCGCGACGCTGGCGGCGCTGTCTGCTGGCCGGGTGCTGGCCCTGGCCAACAAGGAGTCGCTGATCATGGGCGGCCCGCTGGTCGCGGGGCTCGCCGCTCCCGGCCAGATCGTGCCCGTTGACTCCGAGCACTCAGCGATCGCTCAGTGCCTGCGCGGCGGCCGCTCAGCCGAGGTGGCCAAGCTGATCGTGACCGCCAGCGGCGGGCCGTTCCTGCACCGCACCCGCGCTGAGCTGGCTGACGTGACACCGGCGGAAGCACTTGCCCATCCCACCTGGACGATGGGCCCGGTGATCACGGTTAACAGCGCGACGCTAGTGAACAAGGGGCTGGAGCTCATCGAGGCGCACCTGCTGTTCGGAGTCGGGTTCGACCGGATTGACGTAGTGGTGCACCGCCAGTCGGTGATCCACTCGATGGTCGAGTTCACCGACGGATCCACCCTTGCCCAGGCCAGCCCGCCGGACATGCGCATCCCGATCGCGCTGGGGCTGGGCTGGCCGGACCGGGTCCCTGACGCGGCGCCCGCAGTTGACTGGACCACCGCGCACACCTGGACCTTCGAGCCGCTGGATGAGGCGGCGTTCCCTGCCGTGCCCCTGGCCAGGCAGGTAGGCGAGGCCGGCCGGACCATGCCAGCGGTCTACAACGCGGCTAACGAGGTATGCGTCGATGCGTTCCTGACCGGGAAGATCCCGTTCGCGGGAATCGTCGACACGGTCTCCCAGGTAGTCTCGGAGCATCACGACTCAGCAGGGGCTGCCGTGACGCTGGCAGACGTGCTTGGTGCTGATGGATGGGCCAGGGGCCGCGCACGAGAGCTGACGGGGAAGGGAGGCGCCGCCTGATGGGTCCAGCAGGCCCCGACGACCCGAGCGGTTACGGCCGCCGGAACGGGAACTCCGGTCGAGCGCGCCGTACCACGGGCTCCCTTACCCAGCTCAGGATCTGGATCCTGGTTGTCGCTCTCGTCGTGGCGGGCATCGTCGTCGACCGCCAGCACCTGGCGTTCCTGTTCGGCGTCCTCATCTTCGTGGTGGCTCTGTTCGCCTCGGTGATGCTGCATGAGTTCGGCCACTTCGCCACGGCGAAAGGGTTCGGCATGCGGGTCACCCAGTTCTTCATCGGCTTCGGCCGGACGCTGTGGTCCATCTTCTGGGGCGAGACTGAGTACGGGGTCAAGGCGCTGCCCTTCGGCGGCTTTGTGAAGATCACCGGTATGACATCGATCGAGGAGGTCGACGTCGCCGACGAGCCTCGCTCGTTTCGCAAGCACCCAGGGTGGCAGCGCATCATCGTGCTGGCCGCCGGATCCTTCATGCACTTCGTGCTCGCCCTGTTCTTGTTTTTCCTGATCGCGGTCGCGGTCGGGCAGCCAGGCCCCACCAATGTGGTCAGCTCACTCGCGGGCTGTGTGCCGGCCAGCGTGAGAGCGCTGAACAGTGAGCACCCGTGTGCCGGTCACAACCTGGCCAAGTCGCCCGCGCAGCTGGCGGGCCTGAAGGCGGGCGACAAGATCGTCTCGGTAGGGGGCAAACCGGTAGGAAGCTATGCCCAGCTGCGTTCGGCGCTGAAGGGGCAGAAGACAGGCGTCGCGCTCCCGGTCGTGGTCGAGCGGAACGGCCGCGATGTGCCCCTCCGCGTCACCCCTGCCGCCATCCCCAAGTACGCCTATGCCTACCTCGGCGTGGACTCGACGATCGCCTACCAGCGAAGCAGCTTCTTCGGCGCCTGGGGTTACGCGGGGGATCAGTTCGCGGACACGCTGACGGAGTCTGCCTCGGCCATTGCCAAGCTGCCAGGGGCGATCCCTGACCTGTTCAGCGCTAACCGGTCGCGCACGGCGGCCGGTCAGGTCAGCAGCGTCGTCGGCGTTGGCGAGGTGACCGGTGATGTGGTCCAGGCGGCGCTGCCCTGGCAGGCGAAGGTCGCGGTGATCCTGGCTATCGTTGCCTCGCTTAACATCTTCGTCGGGGCATTTAACCTGCTGCCGCTGCTACCGCTGGACGGTGGTCACCTGGCGGTGGTGATCTACGAGCGGATCCGGGCATGGTTCAACCGGCTCATCGGCCGGCCGGATCCAGGGCTGGTCGATATCCAGCGGCTTGTGCCGCTGAGCTTGCTGGTGTTTGCTCTGCTAGTTGGCCTCGGCACGCTGCTCATAGCTGCCGATATCTTCAATCCCGTTCACCTTCAGGTGTGAGGCGAAAGCGAGTCATGACAGTAGACCTAGGCATCCCACAGCTCCCGCCGGAGCCGCTGGCGGCGCGCCGGCAGTCGCGCCAGATCATGGTGGGCCACGGCAAGCACGCGGTCCCCGTCGGCGGTGGCGCGCCGGTGTCGGTGCAGTCGATGACCACGACGCTCACCGCGGACGTGAATGCCACGCTGCAGCAGATCGCAGAGCTCACCGCGGCTGGCTGCCAGATCGTCCGGGTCGCCGTGCCGTCACAGGACGATGCGGACGCGCTGCCTGAGATCGCCCGCAAGTCGCAGATTCCGGTGATCGCGGACATCCACTTCCAGCCGAAGTACGTCTTCGCGGCGATCGACGCGGGGTGCGCCGCGGTCAGGGTTAATCCCGGCAATATCAAGGCGTTCGACGACAAGGTCGCGGAGATCGCAAAGGCAGCGTCAGCCGCCGGCGTGCCCATCAGGATCGGTGTCAACGCGGGGTCGCTGGACAAGCGGCTGCTGGCCAAGCACGGTAAGGCGACGGCCGAGGCGCTGGTGGAATCCGCGCTGTGGGAGTGCTCGCTATTCGAGGAGCACGGCTTCACTGACATCAAAATCTCGGTCAAGCACCATGACCCGGTAGTCATGATCAACGCCTACCGGCAGCTGGCCGAGCGCTGCGAGTACCCGCTGCACCTGGGCGTCACCGAAGCAGGCCCCACGTTCCAGGGCACCGTCAAGTCGGCGGTCGCCTTCGGCGCGCTGCTGGCCGAGGGCATCGGCGACACCATCAGGGTGTCGCTATCGGCGCCTCCGGTCGAGGAGGTCAAGGTCGGTATCGCGATCCTGGAGTCGCTCGGCCTGCGCCAGCGCGGGCTGGAGATAGTCTCCTGCCCGTCCTGCGGCCGGGCACAGGTGGACGTGTACAAGCTGGCTGACGAGGTGACTGCCGCTCTGGACGGGCTCGAGGTGCCGCTTCGGGTCGCGGTCATGGGCTGCGTCGTGAACGGGCCTGGCGAGGCACGCGAAGCTGACCTCGGAGTGGCGTCTGGCAACGGCAAGGGCCAGATCTTCGTTCGCGGCGAGGTCGTCAAGACGGTGCCTGAGGCCCAGATCGTCGAGACCCTCATCGAAGAGGCGA
>Ga0335072_10015062_pt1 | contig 10984 bp, 9 predicted proteins | sample Lox_Sample_21_FD_206725 | JGI IMG/M metagenome (GOLD analysis project Ga0335072, IMG submission 206725) | Soil microbial communities from Loxahatchee National Wildlife Refuge, Florida, United States - Lox_Sample_2.1 | ecosystem: Environmental > Terrestrial > Soil > Wetlands | place: USA: Florida... | reverse complement strand
GATGCCGGGGCCCGAGTTCGCGGGCACCAACAGAGAGCAGAGCAATCCCATGGCCGCGAATGGCGGAGCCGCCGCAAGGATGACGCCGGCAAGACGGAGCGCCTCGGTGGGGGCAATGGTCGCGCCGCCAATCGTAATGCCAAGGACGAGGAGGATGCCGACGATGATGAGAGAGAAGGCCGCGCAGCTGATGACCTTCGCCATCAGATACGCGAGCCGCGGCATGGGACTGGCCTGCTTCAGTTCCAGCCAGCCCTGGGCCCGTTCCATGGCAAGCCCCATGCCGATGCCGAACAGGCACGCGGAGACCGCCCCCATGCAACTGTAGGTCGCCACCAGATAGCGGGCGAAGAAGTTGCCGCGATTCATGCTGCCGAAAAGCAGATAGAACATCACCGGAAAGCCGATGACGGCGAGCGAGAAAGCCTTCGTGCGCATCAGGCGGACAAACTCATACTGCGTCTCTTTGCGGAAGAGATGAGCGTAATAGCCAAAGCCGATGGAGGGCGGTGCGAGGGCGATAGTGTTGGTGGCCATAAGAATTCTCCTCTCTGAGTCGGGGTTCAGGCCTGCGCCGGTTCGCTGGTAAGGGCAAGAAACGCGTCTTCGAGGGCGGCGGCTGAGACTTCAAGGCTGTGCAGCGTCTCGTCGCGGAGTAGCATCTCGCGCACGACGCGCTCGGGATGCTCGGCGAGAATGACGACAGCTTCGCGGTCGTGCTGGACGTCGGAGACGGTGGGAAGGTTCGCGAGAAATGCAGGATCGAGCTGCGTGATGCAGCGGATGCGGCGGCCGGAGACGCGATGTTTGATCTCCGCCGGCGTGCCTTCGCAGACGAGCCTGCCTTTGTTGATCACGGCGATGCGGCTGGCCAGCGCGTCGGCCTCTTCAAAATAATGCGTTGTCAGCAGCACGGTCTTGCCCGCCGCGGCGAGCGCGCGAATCTCATCCCACAGGGCGCGGCGCGATTCGATGTCCATGCCCACGGTGGGCTCGTCCAAGAAGACCAGATCGGGGTTCCCGCAGATGGCGAGGCCGAAGAGGGTGCGCTGCTTCTGGCCGCCCGAGAGCTTGCCGAACATCTGGTTCGCCACCCCTTCGAGCTTCGCGATGCGGAGGATTTCTGCGGTGGCGAGCGGCGCCGGATAGTAGCTGCGGAAAAGATCGATGTGCTCGCGGACGCGCAGCATCTCAGGCACGCGGCTGACCTGCAGCATCGCCCCGATCCGCGTGCGCGCATCGGCATCCCGGGGATCCCGCCCCAGCACGCGAACCGTGCCCGAGGCAGGCGCGACCAGGCCGAGGAGCAGGCGAACGGCCGTTGTCTTGCCGGCTCCATTAGGACCCAACAGAGCCACCACTTCGCCGGCGCGGAGTTCCATCGAGAAATGGTCGAGCGCTGTGATGCTCCCGTAGCGCTTCGTGACCGAGTGTAGTTTGGCGACGGTGCGCGGCTGCGAAATCGCCGCGGGCCACGGGGCGCTGATGTTTTCAGGAAGGACGGCGCTCGTTGTCATCGTTTCTCTCCTGCCGCCGGATGCGGGTGGCGGCAAAGACAGAATCGCGCGATGCGCGCCCCCAACCCAGTGGGGATTGTCAGGAAAGGAGGATGACAGATGTCATGGGAGGCCCCAGGCACGGGGCGGCTTCCTGCGTTGCTTCCCTGCAGTGCAAAGAAAAAGGGCTGACCGGTAACCGGTCAGCCCCTCGTCCTGTTCAGCTCTCGCTTACTTGTGAGCTGCGTGATGGTGATGGTGGACTGGAGGCGTCCTCGGCTGGGCCTTGACGGCGTTCTCGTCGACCGGCGACGTGCTCGGCACATCGTTGTCGAAGTTCGCGCCCGCCGGAACCAGGTAATCTTCCACCTCGTTCTGGCCGTTGGTGCCCGTCCGCACCTGGACACGGCTGGCATCGATGCCCTTCTCCGTCACCAGGTAGTCCTTGGTGTTCACCGCGCGCTGAGCTGCCAGCTGTTCGGCAGTCACTGCGTGGCGGCGTGCGTAGCGGCTCTTCGGCGTCGGCACCGGAGCCGAGTTACCGACAACCACCACGGTTGCGTCCGCCTTCTGCTGCGCGTTGAGTGCAACATCATCCAGGCAGGCCTTGGCTTCGTTGTCCACGCGAGCCGGACGCCGCTTGTCCTTATCGAACTGGATCGAGCACAGCGTCTGGGTCTTCGGTGCCGGCGGCGGCGGCGGCGCTTCCACGTCCACAGTCGTGGTTGCCGATGCCGTCTGTCCCTTGTCGTCCTGAACATTGCCGGTTACTGTGATCGTCCCAGCCGGAGCGCCGGTGGTCGATAGCGTCGCCGTCGTGCCGGTTCCGCTGATCGATCCAGCCGAAGCGGAGTAGCTGTAGGTCAGCGGGCGATTCTGCGGGCTCACGCCGTTGCAGGTGATCGTCGAGCTCTCGCCCGGCTTCACCGTCGTCGGATTCGCCGTGCAGCTGATCGTCGGCGGCTCAAACTGCTTCACCGTAAACTGCGCGGTGCAGTCGGCCGACTGACCGGCCTTCGCGCCTTCCGTGACATGACCGGAAACCGTGTAGGTGCCCGGCTGCAGGCTGCTGGTGTTAATGGTGGTCGTCGCATCGCTGCCACCCACCGTCAGACCCTGACCGCTCCAGCTATACGTGACCTTTTTCTTCGGATTCAGGTTGCTCGCCGTTCCCGTCGCCGTCACCTGGTCGCCAGGGAAAACGGACGATGGATTGACGGAGCAGGTATATTGCACCGGCGGCGGGGGTACGAGGTCTCCCAAATGCACCACAAGACCTGCGCTCAGACGAGCCGCATCGATATTCGCTCGGCCGCCACTGGTGGGCTGAGGTCCGAAATCCGCGTGCATATATTCGTAATCCGCCTGGAAGAGCCGGATCGCGAAACGGTGCGTAATGTCGTAATCGAGGCCGCCACCGACCGTGAGCGCCGGTCCCCATGTGTAGGGATGCTCAACCGTGTCGGGTGTGCCATTCCCAGGGAAGTTCGGGCCGCCAACGCGTGCTCCGCCGGCGAGTCCATGGACGAAAACGGACATCCCTTCTGTGGGATAACGGAAAATGATGCCCGCCTGCGCGGTCGAGATTCCGTCGTTATTGCCGTCAGGATGATTGGCGTACTCAATCTGGCCGCCAACATAGCGATTGAAGTAATACGCGAAGCTGCCAATCGCTCCTTCGTTGATCGACGAATAGCTGTTCGTCAGCGAACCGCCGCCAGGCAGCGACGTCGTAACCGAACCGTGCGGGGCCAGATACGAATAGCCCAGAAAAATATCTGCGCGAGATGCGCCTTGATCCGCCTTCGGAGCAGGTGCTGCAGGCGTTGCCGATCCGGTTTGCGCCAAAAGTGGCGATGCACAAAGTCCTATTGCGCACCCAACAAGCAAACTTCGGCCCAGAAAATTGAATGGACGAGAAAGCATGCGTCTATCCTCCGCATTGTAAGAAGAAACTGAGGGAGATTATTACCCGCAGACCAGGAGTAAACCGCGGGACTTGTGTCATTTCCACAGGCCCGGGCACCATGGTGATCGACGGACCTTGCACATGCCAAAAGTAACACAAACTACTGAAGAATCACAACGCGAAGTGGTCAATGAGTGCCATATTCGATACCCCACCCGACAGCGAAAAAACTCGTAACTGACACGGCTCCTAACCCGCCATCCGGGGCACCATCTCCACCAGCAACCCTGCCAGCAGCGCCTCCACCGCGCGGCCCGTCTCCATCACTTCTTCGTGACTTAACGGAGTCGCCTGAATTCCCGCCGCCATATTCGTCACGCACGAGATACCCACTACGTCTATCCCCATGTGCCGGGCAGCAATCGTCTCTTGCACCGTCGACATGCCCACCAGATCGGCGCCCAGCGCGCGAAAGGCCCGGATCTCCGCTGGCGTCTCAAAGCTCGGTCCCGGCACGCTGAGATACACGCCCTCGTCGAGGCGATAGTCCTGCGCCCGCGCTGCTTCGTGCGCCAGCTTCCGCAACCGCGCCGGATACGCTTCGCTCATGTCGAAGAATCGGGGCCCGAAGCGCTCATCGTTCGGCCCCGCAACCGGATTCCGACCCGACAAATTAATGTGGTCCGCGATGAGCACCAGCTGTCCCTGCCGCAGCGCCGGGTTGATCCCGCCCGCGGCGTTCGTCAGCACCAGCGTGCGCACACCCATCCGGCCCATCACACGCACCGGAAAGGTCACCTCCTCCGGGCTGTAGCCCTCGTACGCGTGCACCCGCCCCTGCATCACTGCGACCGGCACGCCGGCAATCGTCCCGACCAGCAGCCGTCCGCTGTGCCCCGGCACAGTGGAGTGCGGAAAGTGCGGGATCTCCGCGAACGGAATCGCCACCGCTTGCTCGACCTGCTCTGCAAACGCTCCCAGCCCCGATCCCAGCACGACCGCGATCTGCGGCCGCAATTCCGTGCGAGCCATCACGAATTCCGCTGCGGCGCCGGCCTTCTCAAAAAGTGTCGTTGCCATAGCTACTTAATCAGGATTCCCACAATCGAGGCCGACATCAGATTCGCCATCGTGCCTGCCAGCATCGCTCGCAGCCCCAGCCTGGCCAGCTCCGTCCGCCGATTCGGAGCCAGCGCCCCAATCCCGCCGATCTGGATGCCGATCGAACTCAGGTTTGCAAAACCGCACAGCGCAAACGTCGCAATCGTCACCGACCGGGCCGCCAGGGCGCCCGTCTTCGCCAATGTGCCGAGATACGTGTACGCCACCAGTTCGTTCAGCACCATCCGTGTTCCCAGCAGATTTCCCACCGTCGGCGCATCGTGCCACGGAATCCCGATCAGCCACGCAATCGGCGCAAAGAAGAAACCGAGAATCGCGTCGAGTGAATGCGGAAACGGGATGTGGTGGTACCCCAGCCAGTTATGCATGCCGCCAAGAATTCCATTCAGCAGCGCAATCAGCGCCAGAAACGAAATCAGCATGATGCCGACGTTGAACGCCAGCCGCCCCCCGTCGATGGTCCCCCGCGCGACCGATCCGATCAGATTTTCGTCCTTATGTTCCGCGCTTTCCGGGATATGCACCACCCCGGCCGTCGCCGGCTGCTCGACCTCCGGCACCAGCATCTTTGCAATCAGAATCGTCCCTGGCGCCGTCATGATCACCGCCGCCAGCAGGCTGCTCGCTTTAATGCCATACAAAATGTAGGCCGCCATGATGCCGCCCGAGACGTGCGCCATCCCGCTCGTCATGATCGTCATCAGCTCCGACCGCGTCGCCCCCGGCAGAAACGGCCGGATCGTCAGCGGTGCTTCCGTCTGCCCCATGAAGATGCTGGCCGCCACGTTCAGGCTCTCCGCGCCCGAGACCTTCATCGTCCACTGCATTGCCTTTGCAAAGCCGCGGATGACCAACTGCATGACGCCCAGGTGATAGAGCACCGCGAAAAACGCCGAAATAAAGATGATTGTCGGCAGCACCTGAAAAGCGAAGAAGCTGGTTCCGAAGGCTGCTCCGATTTTCGAGTGCTGCGCGCCCAGGTCGCCGAACACAAAGGTCGAGCCCACAAACGCATAGGCCAGCAGCGTATTCACTGCATGCCCCGCGGCCTGCAGCACGCGCTGCCCCACCGTCCACTTAATCACCATGAAGGCGAAGAGAATCTGCAGGCTGAGCCCCCACACCACGGTGCGCCATCGAATCGCCTTGCGGTTAGTGGAGAAAGTCCATGCCAGAGCCAGCATGGTCAGCAGTCCCAGGATCCCCGTGAATCGTGCCAATCTTCTCTCCCTCGGGCTTTTTCCCGAATTCTATGGGCGTTGCGACAATTGCAGAAACTTATCTTTGTTCTCGGCTGAAATGATCTGCCGGACCAGCGGCAATGGCGCCCCTGGCTGCTTGCCGATCATCAGCGCCCCGCGTAACAGTTGCTCTGACTCGGCAAACCGTCCTTCATCCTCGGCAAACAGCGTCGCCAGCGGCTGACCCGCCTGCACGCTCGCGCCCAGCTTCACATGCATTTCGAGCCCGGCATGCGCCTCCACGGGTTCCCCCGCCTTTTCCCGCCCGGCCCCCAGCCTCTGTACCGCCCACCCCACTCGCGTGCAGTCTGCCGCCGCAAAGAATCCATCGCCTTCCGCGCAGAAGTCGCGTCGGTAGCGGGGCCGATGCAACTTCATCCCCGCATCGATCGCCTCGACGTCGCCGCCCTGTGCCCCGACCATCTCCCGAAAAATCCGCAACGCCGAACCGTCCGCCAGCTTTTCTTCCGCGACCCGGCGCCCCTCCTCCGCGCTCGCCGCTCTGCCCCCGAGATGAATCATCCACCCCGCCAGGATCAGCGAAATCTCCCGCAAATCCTCGCTCAGCGGATGCCGCTCGCCGCGCAGCAGCTCCATCGACTCGGCAATCTCGACCCAGTTCCCCGCCATGCGCCCCAGCGGCTGGCTCATGTCCGTCAGCACGGCTACGGTCCGCGTCCCCGCGCGCTCGCCCGTCTCGACCATCAACGCGGCGAGATACCGCGCGTCGTCCTCACGCCGCAGAAATGCTCCCGACCCGGTCTTCACGTCGATGGTCAGCGCATCCAGCCCTGCCGCGAGCTTCTTACTCATGATCGAAGCGCAAATCAGATAGGGATTCTCGACCGTAGCCGTCCGGTCCCGCAGGCTGTACAGTTTCCGGTCCGCCGGAACCAGATTCTTCGTCTGCCCCACGATCGACGCACCACACTGCTCCAGCACCTTCCGCATCTCCGCCGCAGAAAGCTGCGTCCGATATCCGGGAATCGACTCCAGCTTGTCGAGCGTCCCTCCCGTATGCCCCAGCGCCCGGCCGCTGATCATCGGATCCGCCAGCCCCGCCGCCGCCGCGATCGGCGCGACAAGAAACGAGGTCTTGTCGCCTACCCCACCCGTCGAGTGCTTATCGACGGTCCTCCGCCCGAGTCCGGCATGATCCAGCACCTCGCCGGAATACCGCATTGCGGTGGTCAGCGTCGCCAACTCTGCCAGCGAGAGTCCGCGGAGAAACACGGCCATCAGCCAGGCCGACAGCTGCTCCTCGGGAATCGTCTCCCGCGCGGCTCCCTCGACGAGAAACTCAATCTCACCTTCGTTCAGTGCCTCGCCGTCCCGCGTTTTCCGAATCAGATCGACCGCATGCAGGTTCATCGCGCCGCGCTTTCCCGCGCATCGAGCGTGAAACTGCAGGGAAAGAGCTCGCCAAACTGCATCGTCTGCGGCCCCTTCTCTCCAGGAAACCGCACCACCGCGTCTGCCATGACGAATTCGCTCATCACCTGCCGGCACGCCCCGCACGGCGGACTCGCCGCCCCATTCCGATTGGTCACCGCCATGGCGACAATTCTCGGGCCCGCGCCGCGCTCGCTGATGGCCCGAAACAGGGCATTGCGCTCGGCGCAGCTCGTCAGGCCGTAAGAGACGTTCTCGACATTGCAGCCGGTAAAAATGGCGCCATCGTCAAACAGCAGCGCCGCCCCCACATAAAACTTTGAGTAGGGCGCGTAGGCGTTTTGGGCGGCTTCGTCGGCTGCAGTCCATAGCCGATCCAGAGTTGCCGAATCTATAGGAGACATTCGCCTCTGAGGCTAATCGCTGCCACGACGCCGAGGCAACCGTCCCTCAAGTTCCGGGCGTTACTTCCGATAACCAAACCGTGGACGATCTGACACGCGAATTTCTGCTCGAAAGCCAGGAAGGCCTGGACCGCATGGAACGGTGCCTGACCGACCTCGAAACCCGCCCCGGCGACGCCGAACTCCTCGCGGACATTTTTCGCTCGGTGCACACCATCAAAGGGACCACCGGCTTCCTCGGCTTCAGCCGCCTCGAAGCGCTCTCTCATGCCGGCGAAAACCTCCTCGGTCTGCTTCGTGAGGGCGAGCTGGCGGCAACCCCGGAGATCGTCAGCGGTCTTCTTTCACTCATGGACAGGCTGCGGGGCATTCTGCGTTCCATCGAATCCACAGGAGCCGAAGGCGAAAGCCAACAGCAGGACGGCGCCATGATCGCGCGCCTGGACGCCCTGCAGCACGGCGAGGCCGTCGCCCTGGCGGAGCCGGTTCTGACGGCAGTCGCGGAGGAAGTCGTCCACGCCATCCCCCAAAAGCGTCGCTCCGGCCGCAAACGCGCCGGGCCGCGCAATCCACAAGGTGCGCCCCCTCCCCCTCGGGGGGAAGAGGCAGGGCCGCCCCGAATTCCCGAAGAAGCCGCGCCGAATCCGGCGCCGGAGGCAGAACCTGGCCCCGCGCCCGGCTTCTCGAATGCGGCGCGGCCCGGGAGTGTGCCCGCCCCGCCTTCCTCGCCGGAAGCACCCCCGGCCTCCGGCAACAGTGCCGCGGATTCCACCCTGCGCGTTGATGCAGAGCTGCTGAACCGGATGATGAACCTGGTCGGCGAGCTGGTCCTGACCCGCAATCAGATCCTTCAGGCCACCTCCAGCGATGCGGGATTCGCCCTGCTCAGCCGCCGGCTCGATATGGTGACCGCCGATCTGCGCGAGTCCGTCATGAAGGCCCGCATGCAGCCGGTCAGTCATGTTTTTTCCCGCTTTCCCCGCTTGGTGCGCGATCTCGCCCTCGGCCTCGACAAGCGCGTGCGCCTCGAAATGGAAGGCCAGGAAACGGAGCTCGACAAAAGCCTCCTTGAAGCCATTCGCGACCCCCTCACGCACTCCATCCGCAACGCCATCGATCACGGCATCGAAAGGCCGGAAGCCCGCGTTGCTGCCGGAAAACCGGCAGAAGGCCTGGTTCGTCTGCGCGCCTGCCACGAAGGGAGCCACGTCATCGTCGAAGTCCACGACGATGGAGCCGGCATCAGTATCGATCGGGTGCGCGAGAAGGCTGTCGAGAGGCAGCTGGTCACAGCACAGCGCGCCGAGCAGATGAACGAGCGCGAAATTCTCCAGCTCATCTTTCTTCCCGGATTCTCGACCGCAGCCGCTGTCACCAGCGTCTCCGGACGCGGCGTCGGCATGGATGTCGTCCGCACCAACGTCGAGAAGATCGGCGGCAAGGTGGAAGTCGAGAGCCGCGCAGGGGAAGGCACCATCCTCCGTCTTCGTATCCCGCTTACGCTCGCCATCATTCCGGCTCTCATCGTGCACAGCCGCGGTCAGAATTTTGCCGTACCCCAGGCTTCGCTCATGGAGCTGGTCCATATGAGCGCAGGCGAAGAAGACCCGCGCATCGAGTGGCTCGAAAACGCCGCCCTCTACCGTCTCCGCGGGCATCTGTTGCCTCTGGTCTTTCTCAACCGCCTCCTGCAGCAGCCGGCGCGCGAGCGCACGGATGCCTGCGACATCGCCATCCTCAACGCCGATGGCCGGCGTTTCGGGCTCATCGTCGATGGCCTCGCCGATCCGGAGGAGATCGTCGTCAAGCCGCTGGCCGCCGTGCTCCGCGAAATCGGCTACTATGCCGGAGCCACCATCCTCGGCAACGGTGAAATGGCTCTGATCCTCAATCCCGGCGCGATCGCCCAGAATGCCGGCGTGAGCCTGACAACCGAAACCGAAGAATCGCTCGGTCAGGAAAATCGAGCGGGACACGAGGACTTCCTGCTCGTCGAAACCGATGGCCGGCCCGCCGCTTTGCCTCTGGAAACCGTCGTGCGCATCGAGCGCATCCCGCGCTCGCGCATCGAGCAGGCCGGATCCCGTCCTGTTCTCCGTTTTGACGGCATGCTGCTGCCTCTGGACGACGCCGCAGCTTCGCTCGCCGGCGCCGATCCCGAAGCGCAAACGACCGTGGTCGTCTGCCGCGACGGTCAGCGCCATGTCGGCATGACCGTCTCTCAGGTGCTCGACGTTACCGGAGGCCGCCAACTGGAAGAAGCCGGCACTGGCGCTTTGGCCAACGGCATTACCCTGCTCCACGACCGCGTCACCGGAGTCGTCAGCTTGTCCGCCATTCCGTCCCTCGATTCGGTCAGCGAACGGGAATATTCCCTTCCAGGAGAGGAAACGCGATGAAAGAAACCGCTGCCAGTCCGACCCAGGAAGTCTGCTCGGTCAGGGTGGGCGATACGCTCTATGGCGTCCCCATCGTTCACGTCCTCGAGATCCTCGGCAAACCCGCCACCCAGCCCGTGCCGCTCGCTCCCTACTTCGTTGGCGGCCTCGTTCACTATCGTGGAGAGGTGCTGACCGCGGTTTCTCTCCGCCGGCTGCTCGGGATGGACCCCGCTCCGGCTCCCGAGGATGTCCTCGTCTTCGAGTCCTCCGACGGCCTCTTCGGGCTCTTCGTCGACTCGGTCGGCGAAGTGCTCCACGTTGCAGCAGCCGACCATGAACCCAATCCGGCCACACTCGAAAACCGCCGCCAGGCTCTCTTCGACGGAGCGTGGAAGCTCAGGGATCGCCTGCTCGTCAGCCTCGAACCCGAACGCCTCGAGCCCATGCACCTGGCCGGCGCTTTCCCGGCCTGAACCACAGGCAGAAAGGAGAGTCATGCGCGCGCTGGTCGTCGACGACTCGCGGTTCATCCGCCATTACCTGCATTCCCTCTTTTCCGAGCACGGTGTCGAATGCGTCGAAGCCGCCGATGGCCAGCAGGGTCTCGATTGTCTCCGCCGCGACGGCCCCTTCTCCGTCGCCCTCGTCGACTGGAACATGCCGGTCAAATCCGGACTCGCTCTCCTCGAGGAAGCCCGCGCCGATCGCGCCTTCGACAGCACCAAAATCGTCATGGTCACGACCGAGGCCGAAAACGACCACATCGAAGCGGCTCTGCTCGCCGGAGCCGACGAGTACCTCGTCAAACCCTTTGACGAGGAAGGTCTCTTCGATAAATTGCGCATGGCTGGCGTGGGGGAGCTATGACCTCGCTGAACCTATTCGGCCGGCCGACTGGTATCCAGCCCGCCCGCGGCCGCACCCGCGTCCTCCTGGTCGACGACTCCGCCGTCATGCGCAGCCTGCTGCGCATGGTGCTCGAGCCGCAGCCCGGGATCGAGATTGCAGGCGCTGCCACCAACGGACAGGAGGCCTTCGA
>Ga0335072_10015061_pt1 | contig 10985 bp, 5 predicted proteins | sample Lox_Sample_21_FD_206725 | JGI IMG/M metagenome (GOLD analysis project Ga0335072, IMG submission 206725) | Soil microbial communities from Loxahatchee National Wildlife Refuge, Florida, United States - Lox_Sample_2.1 | ecosystem: Environmental > Terrestrial > Soil > Wetlands | place: USA: Florida... | reverse complement strand
TCTATTCTCACGGCGATTTTTATTTCTTTTCCCATCCGGAAAGTCGCCACATTCGCGCCGTGGTTTCACGGCATCTCTGCGCTGCTTCGCTCTATCGCGAAAGCGATAACTGGCAAGACCTCGAGGGCCTGCAAATGGAAGGCGCGGTCCAGCACATTCACGCCGACAACGCAGCCTCCCGCGTTGTGCCTGCCTACTTGGCGAAATTTCCCACCGTGAAGGACTCTTTCTTTCCGCCGGGCTCCGCTCCAAATCTAACTTCCTTCTCCAAATTATTTCACGCCGAACTCTACGCCTTCACGCCCACCGTGGTTTTCTACTCTAATAATCGCGAAGGCTTTGCCTCTCGACGCGACATCACCACCATCTTCCATTCCTCTCCCTGAGCGATTTCCCCCGCCACTTCAGCCCTTCTCCGCATTTCCGCGCTCGCGGCAATCCAGCGCAACTCTCGCTCATCTCGCTTTCTTGCCCGCACTCCGACCGGGGATTCTCCGTATTGCTTTTTTCGCTATACCAGCTATATAGTGCCCCCCTATGCACTACCGCCCGGCCTTTACTCCTCCTGCTCGTCCCGACCCCCACTCTCTTTGTTCGTGACGGCCGCTCGAAGAAGACGTTTCCGAGGAGGCTCTGATGAAAGAACTCGTTGAGAGCATCGCCAAGGCGCTGGTCGACCGTCCGGAAGCTGTCGAAGTGCGCGCCATCGAGGGAACCCAGGCCACCGTCCTCGAGCTCCGCACCGATCCAAGTGATGTCGGCAAAGTCATCGGCCGCGAAGGCCGCATCGCCAAAGCCATTCGCACGCTCCTCGGTGCCGGCGGCATGAAGCTCCACAAACGCTATACCCTAGAAATCATCGAAAGCTAGTAGTCGCCCAATACGCGTTGTCCTCCCGAGCGCAGCAACGAGTAGGGCAATTGGTCAGGGCACGGCTTCAGCCGTGCCGAAACTCAGGCCAAACCACTGCGGCTTCAACCGCTGAGGGCGTCCCCGCTACTTCTCACACTCACTCTTTAGTTCCCACGTAAGTCGTAGCGAACAAGTCAACGCCGCCGGCGCCTCCGTGTCCTCTGTGGACCTCGGCGTTCTCTGTGGTGAGTTCTTAGCCGTTCTGTCAGGCACCGCTAAGCAACCGGTTGTTATTTGCCTGCAGGCTGGTACGGCGCAATCTGCTCCGCAATCTTCGCTTTATCTCCCACCACCACAATGGTCATCTCATTCGGCCGGATATATTTCTTCGTCATGCTTTGCACCTGCTCCGGCGTGACCGCGTTCACGTTCTGCACCCAATTCTTCAAATAATCGTCGCCTAACCCTTGCGCATCCACGAAGCTCAGCTGCTGAATCAGCGCGCCACGCGACGAATTCCGGATCACAAACAATCCTGAAAGGTACGTTTCAATTCCTTTCAGCTCCCCCTGGCTCGGCGCTTCGTTCTGCAGTCGTGTGATTTCTCCAAAAATTTCCTTCAGCGACGGCCCCGTGAACTGGGTCGTCACATCCGCCGCTTCGGCCCAAAACGCATCGTGATAGCGCGTCGAAATATAGCTGTACGGCGAATACGTGTAGCCCTTCTGTTCGCGAATATTGCTGGTGATGCGCGAGCCAAACGACCCGCCCAGCAGCGCGTTGGTTACGTCCAATGGAATCGTGTCGGGACTATTTGGCCCGGGCACTGGCAAGCCCATCAACAACGTCGATTGCGCCGCCCCCGGTCGGTCCGTCAGTTCCAATACATGTTCCGGCTTCTCTTCCGGCACGTCCATGGTTGGCGCAGGTCCAGCTGCCCAACTCCCAAAGCCCTGCGCGATCGCTTTCTTCATCTCCGCCGCATCGAAGCGGCCCGCCACGTACAGATGCGACCGCGCCGCGCCAAAATTGTCGCCGTAAAACTTCTTGATCCCCCCCACCGTCGTCCTGTCTATCCCTTCCTTGGTAGGAAACACCACGCCATACGGGTGATTCGGGTACAGAATCTTCCGGAAGCGTTCTTCCGCTATGTTCTGCGGCACTGATTCGTCTACCGCCAGTTGCCTCTGTGCATCATTCTTCAGTCGCGGCAGCTCCACGTCCGGAAACAGTGGATGCTCCGCTACGTCCGCGATCAGCCCTGCGGCGCGCGGCCCGAATTCCGAAAGCACGTCGCTCGAAAGTTGCGTCTCGTCTGCATCAATCGAAACCTCCAGCGTCCCGCCCATGTCCGCAGCTTCATCCGCCACTTGTTTCGCGCTTCTGGACGCCGTTCCTTCTTTCATCAGTTTTGCCGCCAATTGCGCCAAGCCCGGCATGTCCTTCGGCTGATTCGCCGTTCCCGCGCGCACCACCAGCGTCAGCGTGACTTTCGGCAAGTTCCCGTATGGCACCAGCGTTACTTTCATTCCATTCGCTAGCGCGTACGTTTCGTGCGTCGGTACCGTGAATGCCTTCGGTGGTCCACCGGCCGGCGGCGTCTGTTTCTGCGCGCTGACCGGCATCGCCAGCAAACCCAACACTGTTATCGCGAAAATCGTTGTTCCCGCTCGTTTCATCGCGTTCCCCCCTACTTCTTTTCCGCCGCGGCGGCGGGTGCTGCTGCCTTCGGTTGGTCCACCAAAACCGTCCGGTTCGTCGGCCGCAGATATTCCTGCGCGGTCTTTTGGATCAGCTCGGGCGTCACCTTGGTGAACTGCGCTTCCAACGTATTCACCCGCCCCGGATCGTCGTCAAACAGCGCGAAACTGGCCAGCAAATCCGCCAGTCCAAATCCCGAAAATTGATTCATGGTGTCGTACAGATTCGACCGCAGTTTCACCCGCGCCCGATTGAGCATCTCCGCATCCACCGGCTTGTTCCGCAGCGGCTCCATCACCGTATCCACCGCCTGCAGAATCGTGTCCGGAGTTGTCGTTGGGTCATAGGTCAGATCGGCCATCCACAGCATCGGCCCGTTGTAATCGAACATATTCCCCAGGTAGTTGATTCCGCCATTCACCTGCGCGGTCAGCCCCCGCTTCTGCACCAACTCCTGATACAGCAAGCTGTCGTTTCCCTGCACCAGCATTTGGTCCAGCAGTCCCATCGCGTAATACTCAGGCGTATTCCGTTCCGGCATGTGATATGCAAACGCCAACGCCGGCTTTTCGATCAACGGATCCGGCTTGGTCTCCCGCTTCTCCCTTTCCTGTTTCGGTTCCGTTAAGTCCGCCCGCGCCGGCAGTTGCGAAGAGGGAATTGCCGCAAAATACTTTTCCACCCACTGTTTCGCTTGCCCCGGTTCGAAATCTCCCACAATCACCAGCGCCGCGTTATTCGGCGCATAGTACGTCTTAAAGAACGCCTGCACATCGGTCAGCGTTGCCGCATCGATATCCTTCAAGTCCCCATAGAAGTTGTGCGCGTTGTACCAATTGGTGTTGGCGTACTGCGGCATGTCCAGCCAGGGAAATCCGCCATACGGCTGGTTCAGCACGTTCACTTTCACTTCGTTGCTCACCACCCCTTTCTGATTGGTCAGGTTTGCTTCGGTCACGTCCAGCCCATTCATCCGGTCCGCTTCCGCCCACAACGCCGTCTCCAACTTGTTCGACGGCAAAATCTCGAAATAATTCGTGAAGTCGAACCGTGTCGACCCGTTCAGCACCCCGCCATTTTTCTGCACCAGCTGGATGAACTCCATCTTCCCCAGATTCTTTGATCCTTGAAACATCATGTGTTCGAAAAGATGCGCGAATCCCGTCCGATCCTTCGGCTCAATCCGGAATCCAATCCGGTAATACACCGCCACGCACACCGTCGGCGCCGTGTGATCCGGCGACAGCACCACCCGCAATCCATTCGGCAGCTTGTAATACTCCACCGGCACCTTGAATTCTGTCTCCGTCCCCGCCGCCCTCGCCAGTCCCACACACACCGCGAACAGCAACACCAGCACAACCGCTGCTCCCCTCATTCCGCTCCCTTTTCGTCCCATATCCCCTCCCGCCAATGCGCCGCTATCTTAGCCCAAATCCTGTTTGACTGGTGTCACCACCGTTCCGCCGTATCGTATAACTGGTCCCTCGGCACAGATGTCTGTTGACCGGCCAAGCACATAAAAAAAACGGGCTGCGCAACCCAGAATCACGCAGCCCTGCTTGCCAATACGTCAAGTCTTAGTTCTAACGTTACGGCTCACACACGTCACCGGCCACCACGATGAAGCCATGATTCACTCCATTCGTGTCCGTAAAGTAGCCCGTGATTGTCCCTGCTGCATTCAGCGACACCGGCACCGTTCCCTGAAAATTCCCACTCCCCGCGCCAGGCACATCAAAGGTACTGATCTTACCCTTTGGACTTCGCACGAAAGCATGATTCGCGCCATTCCCGTCGACGTAGTTGCCGATGATCAGGCCCTCGTCGTTATTTTCCTCAGGGACAGTCCCTTGAAACGCTCCTGTTCCCGCTCCTGCCACATCAAATGTGGTTATGCTTCCGTCTGCCTCGCGCAAGAAACCGTGTTGGAGGTTCGCCGAGTCGAAATAAGGGCCGATAATCTGACCGCTGGAATTGATGCTCGTCGGGTACGTGCCCTGATACTGGCCAGTTCCTCCACCGGGTACTTCGAAAAACGTAAAAGTGCCGTCCTTGGCACGCACGAACGCATGATAGGCCGAATTCGTGTCGAAATATGTGCCAGTGAGTACACCTGCGTTATTCAGACCACTTATGGGTGCCGGCGAAGTGCCTTGGTAAGGCCCTGTCCCAGCGCCAGGAGCGTCGAATGGGGTAATCGTGCCATCGTTCGCTCGCACGAAGCCGTGAGACACGTTGTTGTCGTCGATGATCACGCCCGCGATCTCGCCAGTGCCATTAATGTCAAGTCCGGCCGTTCCCTGGAACACAAATGCATTCAGTTGCACGCAAATGACAGGCGTCGTTCCAGCGCCTGGACCATCAAACGCAGTTAGCTCTCCATCCTGCCTCCTCACGAAACTGTGCTCTACACAATTTGCGTCCACATAGAACCCTGTTGTTGTTCCAGTGGCGTCGATGCTCCACGGCGCAGTTCCTTGGAAGGCGCTGGTACCCGCAGTGGGTGCATCGAAGATCCTTATTTGTCCATCCGCGCTACGGATGAATCCATGTCCCGCATTGTTCGAATCCAGGAACCACCCGGCAATCTCTCCGCTCGGCGTTATCGCGTATGGAAACGTTCCTTGTCCTGTTCCCGTGCCCGCTCCCGTTACGTCGAACGTGATGATTTGTCCTTTTTTCTGTGCTTCAGCCCACGGCGCCAGAACCATCGCGCCGAATGCGCATACAAGCAACATACGACTGTAGTTCATTCTTATCCTCCAAAACTCCGATTACTTCGTATTGCGGACTTGTTTGACGCAGGAATGCCTTCAGATCACCGCATATGCGTATGAATCTCTGACACTATTTGGTTTAACCATCAGATCTTTCGGAGATGACGCCGAGTGGGGACAAATGGCGCTCCCGAATAGTCATCTGCGGCCAATACTACAGGATCAGTGGCACTTTGCAAATAGTACTGCCAGGTACTATCGCGTGCCTTTTCGAGGAATCCCTCTCCGATCGATCCGCCCTCGCCCAAGCTAAGACGTATGAACATGCCATTCTGAGGAGCGTCGGTCCGCCATAGCGCGAAGCGCGTAGGCGGACGCGACGAAGTATCTCACCCACCGCGTCTTGTCGAACTTCGGTGTCGTCTCGCATGCTTACTGAGAGCCGCGCGATCCGCCTTACCTAGCGTTTTTCCTGCGCGATCCGATGCCCGGGTACGCCCGCAGCAACAAATACAACCCACCAGCCCCCACCATCAGCACCGCCAGCAACTCCAGCAGGGAACTGTACGATCCCGTTAAATCAAACGACCGCCCCAGCAGAATCGGCCCCGTCGCGCCGGCCCCCGCATAAAACGTCCACGTCACTCCATACAATGTCGCAAACGCCCGCAATCCAAAATACCGGCTCAGCAGATACGGCGTAATCGCCGCCTCGCCACCCACGCCAATGCCAATCAACCCCGCGGCCAACGCGCCTTCCGAAAAACTCCCGGCCCGTGCCAGCAAAAACAGTCCTCCGGCCGACAGCAACGTCAACACAAACGCCACCCGCGAACCGAAAAATCGGTCCAGCAACCACCCTGCGGCCACGCGTCCCAACACACTCGCTCCCCCCAACAATGACGCGCACAACGCCGCATCCCCCGCCGTGATTCGCCGGTCCGTTAGCAGCGCTACCATGTGCGTGATCGCTCCATTCATCGCAATCGATCCAACGAACAGCGTCGCCACAATGATCCAAAACGCTCCCGTGCGCATCCCCTCTTGCCACGACATCCCCGACCCAAGGGCTTGCACCGACGCCGCCGGCTTCGTCGGTCGAGCGCCCTCGCGCACGTACCGCCAACTCAACGGCAACCCCAACAGCAACGCCAACCCGCCCAGCGTCCCATACGCCGCCCGCCAGCCAAATTCACCAATCACCGATTCCGCCAACACCGGCAGAATCATCGCGCCCAGTCCCGCGCCCACCATCACCATAGCCAACGCCATTCCCAATCGCTTCTGAAACCACCCCGAAATCGCTCGCGAGTACGACAAGTGCGCGCCATTTCCCACCACTCCCAGCAGAAAGCACGTCGCGTACAATTGCCACACCTGTCCCCGCAGCAACGAAAGGGAAGCCATCCCTCCGCTGAATACCGTCACACAAATCAAAATGATTCGCCGCGGCCCAAAGCGATCCATCCATCGCCCCAGCAACGGCGACACCGCCCCCAGCGTAACCGCCGCCACCGCAAACCCCGCCGAAATTGCCTCGCGGCTCCACCCAAACTCCGCGCTCAACGGTTTCACGAACAACGAAAATGTATACACGAACAGCGATCCGAATCCTCCCATCACTCCCAGGCTCGCCGCCAACACGACGCGCCACCCGTAGTAACGCGGATCCGACTCGCTCACGCTCAATTCGTCGCGCGGCCTACCTGGCTCCCCAACCAACTCTGCGCTACCGGTTACACTCATCCTCCCCCCGCAACCCTAGGCGTTCTCTCTCTCAAATGATGATCTCTCCACCTCTGTAGCCGCGGCTTTACGCCGCGGTTCCCCGCCTTGCCCTGAGCTGTCTTTGCGAAGGGAAGCGCCCCGTTAGTTTTTCGTCGCACCGAGAACGCAAAACCTAAATCCACACCCAATCGCCACCACCCTCAGCGCCAGCGGCGCGGCATACGTTAGCCCCGCGCAAGCACTCGGTACCATACCCCACCAACCGGCCGCCGTAGGCGCGCCACTCCCATTTACATCTCCACCATGTCCTAGCCCTCTTCGCCCGATCCGCTCCTCCCAACCAAATGTCATCCCGAGGGCCCCGGTCCCCACCTCAAAAACTGAACTTCACCGCCAACTGCACAATCCGCCCCGCCTGCGCCGCCGTGATCTGCCCAAATCCTGGCGAATTAATATCGTTGTTCGGCAACAAAAAATTCACATTATTAAAAATATTGAAAATCTCTCCCCGAAATTGCACGTTCATCCTCTCGCGTACCGCGATGTTCTTCACCGCCGAAAAATCCCATTGCTGAAACGCCGGCCCATCCAACGTATTTCGCCCCACGTCTCCGAACGTTCCAAGCGCCGCATGCTGAAACGCCCCGGTATTGAACCAGCACTGCGCCGTCCGCACCGGCACGCCTCCCGCGCACGTTCCCGTATTCGGATTCCCCACGATATTGGGCCGGCTGCTGAAAAATCCCGAAATTTCCGGTGCGCTTCCTTGCAGCGAAGGATTGCTGGAGTCGTACACCGTGAACGGCGTGTTGCTCATCAGCGTGGTAATCCCGTTCACCTGCCATCCTCCCAGAACATGCGCGTACCAGCGATCCGAATGCTGCAACCACGGCAAATCCCATTGGTAACTCACCACCAACCGGTTCCGCGCGTCGAACATCGATCGTCCCCATTCCGCTTTCACGTCGAACGGATTCTGCGCCAGGTCGTTTTCCCCGGCCACGCTTTGCGACGCCGAGCCCGTAATGTTGAACGACGACACATCGTCCAGCGTCTTCGAAAACGTGTACGACGCCAGCATCGAAAATCCTTGCGCAAATCGTTTCTTCAGGCTCACCTGCAAGGCGTTGTACGACGAATCCGCGATTCCCGCGATCTCCCCCACCGACGAATACGTGCACGGCGTTGTTCCCGTCACCGTGCATCCCGAATACAACCGCCGCTGGTCGGCATTGTCTTGCGTCGATTCGCCCGGGATATACACCGCCGGATTTGCCTCAATGAATCGCGGCAGCTTTGTGCCTTTCGTCCCGATGTAGCCCACTTCCAGCAGCCAATTGTGACCCAAGGCCCGCTCCACATTCAGGTTCCAGTCCTGCGCGTACGGCAATCGCAGATTCGGACTCAGCACCAAAAGCGTCATGTCTTCCGCAAATGTTCCATTAAACGGATTCTGTCCATTGAACGGGCTCGCAAAATTGGGCAGGCTCACCTGCGGTGTCTGCAGATACGGCGGCGCGCTGATCGGGTCCTGCAATGGCCCGCCTTCTCCCGTGTAGTAGGGGTCGTAGAAAATTCCATACGCCGCGGTCACCAGCCATTTCCCATCCCCGCGCACATCCCACGCTAAGCCCACGCGTGGCGCCCACGCCGCCCGGTCTGTAGGGATCAATCCTCGCGGTACTCCCGGATCTCCGGGATAAAGCAAGCCCTCTGGCGCGCTCGGAAACACCACCGATTGCCGCCCTGGTATCCACAAATTCTGATAATTGTGAATCTCCGTATACGGTGACGGCACTTCGTACCGCAACCCGTAATTCACCGTGAGCCGCGACGCCACTTTCCACGTGTCCTGCGCATATACGTTGAACGCTTGCCCGCGCAATCCACGATAAAAATTTCCGCCACCCTGCAAAAACACCACCGGCTGCCCATACAAAAAGTCCGCGAATGCCGGTCCCGCGCCTTGCAAGTTCCCGAGTGGAAATGTCGAAAAGACGAAAAATCCGTTCGTCGCGATTCCATTCAGCACATTGATCTGGTCGTATTGATACCCGCCCCCAAACTTATATTGGTGACGTCCCTGGATCCACGTCAGCGCTCCCGAAAAATCATAGGTGTTCTGATACGTGTTCCGCGGCCCGGTAATCGGGTCTCCGATCGAGGCATACCCGCCGACCTGAATGAACGGCGGCCCGATCGCGTCTTCCAGCGACGGCGTGTACTGGAATCCCAGGCTCGCCGGGTCCGTATGGTTGATGTTGTTTCCCAGCAGGAATTTGTTCCGCAGATACGACGCCCTGAGAATCCCCACCAGCGTCGATGAAAACGTGTGCGTCTCTTGCGCCACAAAATTCTGTTCCCGTTCATTCGTCGCTACCGGGAATCCCGGCACGTTCGCTCCTCCTTGGGGAAGGGGATCGGTCTGCGCCGATTGCCCGAAGCTGTACCGGAAATTCAGCGTGTCCCGGTCGGTCAGGTAATGATCCACCCGCGCGCCGAACTGATCCGAATTGCTGGTGTACATCTGGGTGCCCACATAGGTAAACGGCCCCGAATTGGCCAACGGATAAAACTGCAGCAGATTCTGCGATAGCGGGTTGATCGCCGGTAGTTGATTGAACGGCAGCGGCTGCGGCGCCGCGTTCGCCGGAACCAAAAAGTTGAACAGTTGCCCGGTTTGGCTGATCTGTCCGGTCGTGTTGTCCATGCACAACCCTTGCGAGTTAAACGTCCCATTGTTCTGCGTGCATTGATCCGCGAAATTCCCGGCACGTTCCGCATTCGACGGCACCGTCGTCAGCGTCGTTTCTCCCTGGGCATCCCGGATTCCCTCGTAGTACAAAAAGAAAAACGTCTTGTCCTTTTTGACCGGCCCGCCAAACACTCCTCCAAACTGATTTCGTCGCAGCGGCTCCACGCTGTCAGCGAAGAAGCTCTTCGCATCCATCACGTTGTTCCGTAGGAAGTCCCACACCGTTCCGTGATACTCATTGGTCCCGGACCGGGTAATGATGTTCGTCGTCGACCCGGTGCTGTGCCCAAATTCCGCGTTCGCTGTATGCGTCAGGATGCGAAATTCCGCAATCGCGTCAATGGGCGGCTCCAGCACCAAACCTCCATCCACCGTGTCGAAATTGTCCGCGCCGTCGATCAAAAAATTATTCGATTCCGGCCGCTGTCCATTCACCGCATACGCCTGTCCTGCGCGAGCCGGACCTCCCGCCTCGAGCAAACCGGGCGTCAGCGGCACCACGCCCGTCTGCAGCAACCCCAATTGCGTGAAGTTGCGCCCATTCAAAGGCAAATCCAAAATCTCCCGTTCGCCCACGGTTTGTCCCAGATTTGTCGACGTGCTCTCGATCATCGGCGCGTTCGACGTCACCTCGATTTGCTGCGTCGCCGTCCCCACCGCCAAGCGAATCGCCACCGTCGCTTGCTGGTTCACGTCCAACGAAATTCCGTCTTGCGCATATTTCTTAAATCCCAGCGCCTCCGCTTCCAGTCGGTAATGGCCCACCGGCAATTCCAACAACACGTACGTACCCTCGGCGTTACTCGTCACGCTCCGCTGTAATCCCGTCTCCGCGCTAGTCGCCGTCACTTTCGCTCCGGCCACCACCGCTCCGCTTCCGTCCGTCACCGTCCCGCGGATGCTGCCCGTAATCGCCTGTGCCCCCAAGTTCGCAGCCCAAACCAACGCCAGCACCAACACTCCAATCCCTTTCACCGTGGCACAGGCACTCCTGCCTGTGCTCTTGGGTGAAATGCGTCTCTGTCCAGTGTGCCCATAGCCGAGACAACTTCTATTCATCGGAGCGGATGACATGAGCAAGTCCCCTTCATTTCGTTTTGCGGAAAATGTGTTGGCCAACGTGAGAGCGCGCACACCAATCCTGTCTGCGCCAATATCCACGCAGCCCAACTCACTCAGCGTTGACCAAGATTCGCGGCTTCCCCTCCGCGAAACACACCCATAAACGT
>Ga0335072_10015060_pt1 | contig 10985 bp, 5 predicted proteins | sample Lox_Sample_21_FD_206725 | JGI IMG/M metagenome (GOLD analysis project Ga0335072, IMG submission 206725) | Soil microbial communities from Loxahatchee National Wildlife Refuge, Florida, United States - Lox_Sample_2.1 | ecosystem: Environmental > Terrestrial > Soil > Wetlands | place: USA: Florida... | reverse complement strand
TTCACGTGTCCTGGTTCGAGGCCGACGCCTTTGCCCGCGCTCTCGGCGCCCGCCTCCCCACCGAGATCGAGTGGGAGAAGGCGGCGACCTGGGACCAGGAAATGGACATCGCCAGGCGCTATCCGTGGGGCAACCGGCGCCCGGTCGCCGGCCAGCACGCGAACCTGGACCACCGCGGCTGCGGAACCGCCCCCGTCGGCGCCTACCCCGACGGCGCCTCGCCGTACGGATGCCTCGGGATGATCGGCGACGTGTGGGAGTGGACCAGCAGCGGGTTCGGCGGCTACCCGGGATTCGTCGCCCACCCGTACCGAGAGTACTCGGAGGTGTTCTTCGGCGGCGACTATCGCGTGCTCCGCGGCGGTTCGTGGGCGACGCGGACCCGCGTCGCAACCTCGACCTTCCGCAACTGGGACCACCCGCAGCGGCGCCAGATCTTCTCCGGGTTCCGGATCGCGAGGAGCGCGTGACGCCACCGACGCGGACCGGCGACATCCAGATCGAGTCGTTCCTGTCCGAGACCGACGAGCGCTCTCTGGCCAACGACGTGCTCGACGGGCTCACGCGCCCGTTCAAGGAGATCCCGGCCAAGCATTTCTACGACGCGCGCGGCTCGGAGCTGTTCGAGCGGATCGGCGAGCTGCCCGAGTACTACCCCACGCGGACCGAGCGCGAGATCCTGGTCGCGCGCGCGGACAGCATCGTGCGCCGAACCGGCGCCGGCGAGCTCGTCGAGCTCGGGTCGGGCGCGGCCGAGAAGGCGCGGATCCTGCTGGACGCGATGTCGCGCGCCGGCACGCTTCGCCGCTACATCCCGCTCGACGTGTCCGAGAGCGCGCTCGAGGCGGCCGCGCACGAGCTCATGGATGAGTTCGACGACCTCGCGGTGCACGGCGTGATCGGCGACTTCGAGCGCCACCTCGGCCACATCCCCGAGCCGGGCGAGACACCGCGGATCGTGGCCTTGCTCGGCGGCACGATCGGGAACTTCCTGCCCGGCACCCGCCGGCGCCTGCTGCGCGAGATCGGCAGGCTGCTCGGGCCGCGTGACCGGCTGCTGCTCGGCACCGACCTGGTCAAGAGCCCGGCGGTGATCGAAGCCGCCTACGACGACTCCGAGGGCGTCACGGCCGAGTTCAATCGGAACGTACTGCACGTGATCAACCGCGAGCTCGGCGCCGACTTCCACCCCGAGGCGTTCGAGCACATCGCGTTCTTCGACCGCCGGCACGAATGGGTCGAGATGCGCCTGCGGTCGGAGCGGCCGTGCACGGTGCTGGTGGCGGACCTCGGGCTGCGGGTCGAGTTCGCCGCCGGCGAGGAGCTGCGCACCGAGATCAGCGCCAAGTTCACGCGCGAGCGCGTCGAGGACGACTTCGAGGCCGCCGGGCTCCGGCTCGAGGCTTGGTACACGGACCCGGGCGAGCTGTTCGCGCTGTCGCTGGCCGCACCCCGGTAGGGTTCCCGTCCATGCAGATCGAGGGCACCGGGGCGCTCGTTGCCGGGGGCGCGTCGGGTCTCGGTGAGGCCACCGCTCGTCGCCTCCACGCCGGCGGCGCCCACGTCGTGATCGCGGACCTGAACGAGGACCGCGGCCAGGCGCTCGAGCGCGACCTCGGCGACCGGGCCACGTTCGTCCGCACCGATGTCACCGACGAGGACGCGGTCCTCGACGCCGTCAGCGCCGCCGCGTCGCAGCTCGTCCCGCTCCGGATCGCGGTCTCGTGCGCCGGCATCGGCTGGGCGGCCCGCGTCGCGGGAAAGCGCGGACCGCACCCGCTCGAGCCGTTCGAGACCGTGATCCGCATCAACCTGATCGGCACGTTCAACGTGCTCCGGCTCGCGGCCACCGAGATGCTCGAGAACCAGCCCACCGAGTCCGGCGAGCGCGGCGTGTGCGTCAACACGGCCTCGATCGCGGCGTTCGACGGGCAGATCGGGCAGATCGCCTACTCGGCTTCCAAGGGCGCGATCGTCGGCATGACGCTGCCGGCTGCACGCGACCTCTCGACGGTCGGAGTCCGCGTCTGCGCGATCGCCCCGGGGACCTTCGACACCCCGCTGCTGGCCTCGCTTCCGGAGGAGTCCCGCGACGCGCTCGGCGAGGCCGTGCCGTTCCCTTCACGTCTCGGGCGCCCCGAGGAGTTCGCCGCGCTCGTCGCCCACATCGTCGAGAACGAGATGCTCAACGGCGAGGTGATCCGGCTGGACGGGGCGCTGCGGATGCCCCCGCGTTAGTGCACGCGCCCGCGCCGCGAACCTCCACTAGATCTCCCTAGCCATTTGTTCGAACGGCGATTCTGCCGACCTTTGCAGGGGTAAAATCCCGCCATCCAGGAAGGGAGTACCCGTTGGCGCTCACCATGCAGGGTGGTGAACGGCGACCCTCGTTGGCTGCGGGGACGTCGCCAGAATGGTCGTGATGGAGCCGCCCTCCGAACAGAATCGCGGGACCAGCGAGTGGCTTGCTCTGCAGCGCGCGGTCACCGACGCGCTCGAGCGGTCAGAGTCGCTGACCGAGGCCGGCCCGCTGATCCTTGACGCACTCGCCCGCGCCCAGGAGCGCGCTCGCAGCGAGCGGTTGCTGACCGAGGCCGAGCAGGCGGCGGTGAGCGGAAGCTTCGAGCTCGAGCTCGACACCGGCAACACGCACTACTCGGCCGGCCTGCGCCGGATCTTCGCGACGCCCGTGGACGTCGAGCTCACGCGCGAGCTCCTGCTCGAACGCGTGCATCCGGAGGATCGCGAGCTCGTCGAGAGGTCGTTCGAGAGCGCGCGAAGCACGCAAGATCCGTTGCAGTTCGAGTTCCGCATGAGGCGATTCGACGGCGCCGAGCGGGTCGTGCGCGCCCGCGGCGAGGCGATCTCCGAGCGGCGGCGCGGACCGGTGAAGGTGGTCGGGACGATGCAGGACGTGACCGAGGAGGCGGCGGCGCGTTCGGCGCGCGACCTTCTCAGCTACGTCGTCCAGTCGACCGGCGACGCGGTCGTGACCAAGTCCCACGACGGCACGATCACGAGCTGGAATCGCGGCGCCGCGCACCTGTACGGCTACTCGGCGGACGAAGCGATTGGCCAGCCGATCGCGCTGATCGAGCCCACGCACCGCGCCGGCGAGCAGCAGAAGATCCTGCAGACGCTGCTGTCGGGCGAGTCGATCGACAACTTCGAGACCGAGGGCGTCCGCAAGGACGGGAGCGTGATCACGGTGTCGCTGACGGTCTCGCCCGTGACCGACGCGAACGGCCGGATCGTCTCGACGGCGATCATCGCGCGCGACACGACCGAGCGCGTGCGCTACGAGGAGCGCCTGCGCCACATGGCCGACCACGATCAGCTGACCGGCCTGTTCAACCGCCGGCGGTTCGACGAGCAGCTCAAGCGGGAGCTCGCGCGGGCCGGGCGCTACGCGGCCCACAGCGCCGTGCTCAGCATCGACGTCGACAACTTCAAGGGGATCAACGACTCCGCCGGCCACGCCGCCGGCGACGCCGTGCTCGTTCAGGTGGCGCGCGTGCTCGGCCACCGCTTCCGCTCCTCCGACGTGGTGGCTCGGCTCGGCGGCGACGAGTTCGCGGTGCTGCTGTCAGCGGTCGGCGCCGACGAGGCGCGCGCCGCGGCCGAGGACCTGCTCGCCGAGATCCGCAACAGCCCGGCGACCTATGGCGGCCGGCCGTTCCGGATCAGCGCCAGCATCGGCGTGACCGCGTTCGAGTCAGACGACGCCACCGCTGGCGAGGTGCTGGTCAACGCCGACCTTGCGATGTACGCGGCCAAGACCGGCGGCCGGGACCGCGTCGTCGTCTACACCGCGCCCGAGGCGCGCAAGGCGCGCGCGATGGCGAAGCTGACCTGGTCCCAGCGGATCCAGGACGCGCTCGACCGCGATCGCTTCGTCCTGCACCTCCAGCCGATCCTCGAGCTCGCCACCGGCGAGATCAAGCATGGCGAGTTGCTGCTACGGATGAAGGGAGAGCGCGGGAAGCTGATCGCACCCGGGGCGTTCCTGCCCGCAGCCGAGCGCTTCGGGCTGATCCACGCGATCGACCGCTGGGTCGTCGCGCGCGCGATCCGGCTGATCGGCGAGTCGATGGCCCCGATTCCCCAGGTCGGGATCAACCTCAGCGGCGAGTCCGTGGTGGGCGACCCGGAGCTGCTGCAGATGATCGAGCGCGAGCTCGAGCGCTCCTCGGTCGACCCCTCGAAGTTGATCTTCGAGGTCACCGAGACCGCCGCGATCGCGAACATGCCCGAGGCCACCGAGTTCGCCCGCGGCCTGACCGACCTCGGGTGCAGCCTCGCGCTCGACGACTTCGGCACCGGTTTCGGGTCGTTCTACTACCTCAAGCACCTGCCGGTGAGCTACGTCAAGCTCGACGGCGAGTTCATCCAGAACCTCCCCCGCAGCGAGGTCGACGAGCACATGGTCAAGGCGATCGTCGGGGTGTCCCAGGCGCTCGGGATCAAGACCGTCGCAGAGTCGGTCGCCGACGCGGAAACGATTTCGCTGCTCCAGAAGCACCAGGTCGACTACGCCCAGGGCTACTTCGTCGGCAAGCCGGCCCCGCTCAGCGCGGCGCTCGCCGACGGCGGGTGGCTGTCGCAGGCGCGCCAGGAGCAGACTCTGTAACCGATCGAGCGCGGCCTCTCGGCCTCGTCTCAGGCCTGCTCATTCGAGGTCACCACCGGGGATGGCGCGAGAAGTTCGACAGGCAGCCCGAGCCGATTGGCAAGCGACTCGAGACGTTGTTCGATCTCCGATGGGCTCAGCGCGAGCCGGCGAGCGGCCCGCTCGATCTGCGCCCGGACCGTCGGCGCGTCGAGGATGATGAACGATGAACGACCGTCGAGATCGCGCGACAGGATCGTCCTCTCGATCGGGTCCAGATCCGAGCGAAGCCGCGTGAGCGCGAACCCACGCATCCTCGCATCACCGTGAACGAATAAAGCTTGGACGGCCGTGGTGCGGTCTGGAGCCAAGGTCAACATTGCCTCCAGCACCGCCTGCCGCACGCTCTGTTGAGGATCGGCTGCCAGGAGCAAGATCTGCTCGCGCGCGTCTGAAAGCCCCAGCTCGGCGACCGCGGCGACGGCCATGGCTCGTACTTCGGTGCTCTCGGCGTGCAGGCTGGTCAGGACCGCGTCGCTGCCTGCCCGGACCCCAAGCTGCGACAGCGAGCGGGCGGCGGCGAGGCGGACGCCGGCATCCGGATCGGCCAGCAAGAGCAGGAGCGCGGCCTCGTCGCCGTGCCGGCCGAGGTTGCCGATTGCCGCGGCGGCCGCCCGTCGCACCATGGCACGCTCCGAAGCGAGAAGCTCGCGTACGGTTTCCCTCGAGACGAGGTCGCCGAACTCGGTAAGCGCGACACCGAGCGCTTCGGCCGCCGCTTCACTCGGGTCGTCCACGACCGCGAGCACGTTCGCCAGCAGCGCCACGTCCCGACGTCTGCCTATCGCCTCGACCGCCGCGGCGCGCACCTTGGGGTCCGCATCCTCGAGTCTCCCGGCCAAGAACTCGTGGATACCGGCGCCGTGGCACCCGCCGATCGCGCCGACGGCCGTCGGGCGGGCGTAGCTGGGGATATCCGAGAAGCGACGGATCACCGGCTCGACGAACGCATCGCTCATGCTGAAGGCTGCGCCCGACAGCGTCTCCGCCCGCACGATCGCGTCGCCGTGTTCCAGCAGGCGGAGCCTCGCCTCGACTCGCCTCGGGGTGGACCAGTGCCGGATTGTGTTCGCGAGCGCGCGCACGACGGCTGGATCCGGATCGTCCACGAGCGCACAGACGGCCTCCTCGAGTTCGTCGCCGCCCCCATAGGGAAACCCCTCGACAACGGCTCTCCGAACCTCCGCAGAGCTATCGGACAGACAGCCGATGAGCTCGGGCCCGAACTCCGCGACGTTCTCTTTGAGCCGTGCCGCCGCGGCCGCACGAACCGAGGGGGATTCGTCGAGCAGAGCCGTTCCGAGGATCGGGCCGAACTGCTCATCGCCGGCGGGAAGTACGCTGACGGCCGCCACACGCACGTACGGCTGCTCGTCGCGCACGAGCTCGATCAACCTGGTCCTGGCGGCGGGCGACGCCACCAAGCCGAGGGCCGGCGCCGCCGCGGCCCGTACGGCCGCATTGGCGTCGTCTCCCGTCCGGACGACCAGGTCGGCCGGTAGCCAAAGCCGCGTGATCTCATCAAGGACATGCTCGAGGCGACCACCATCGGATCCGAGTTCGAGGCTGGAGGGACCGAAGACGGCGGACCGCGCCGACTTCACGGTGGACGCGGCCGTCGTGATCGCCGCGGCTCTTATCTCCGGATCGGGATCAGCGGCCAGGGCGATGATCTCACGCGGGAATGTCTCGCCGGAGTCGGGGTCGAGGAGATCGCCGAGCATGACCGGCACGCGTCGCTCGTCCCTGGGCCGTAGCCCCTCGAGCGCCGCCAGACGGACCTCGAGGGCGGGGTCGGCGAGGGCCTGGCGCATGATCACCCGGGCCGGCGCGTTGCTGACCGACGCGACCATCGTTACCACATTGCGTCTGGTCCGGGCCTCGTCGCTGTCCAGGCCGCGGACGAGCTCGTCCCACTCCTCGTCGACGATGCGCTGGTCGAGGTCAGGCCCGAGCCGCGGGCTCATCGCCGGCAGATCGGGCGGTATCTGTCCCCCCAGAGCCTCCAGCAGCGCCCGCGCTCTGGCCACCGCGAACGCGTACACATACGGCGGGCCGCTACCGTGCGCGAGCCGGATGCTCTCGATCCCCGCGGCGACAGCGGCTTCTTGCCTCCCGAGATCGTGCTCGATCAGCGCCCGAAGGTATTCGGCGTCCGCCAGCGCCTGTGCGAACGGCGCCCGCTTGGCGAGCTCGACCGCGTCCACGAGCAGTAGACGCGCGGACTCGGCGTTCCCGCGACGTCGCTCGAGCTCGACGTAGCTCAACCTCGCGTTCACCTCCACCGGGACCGCACCCCCGGCGGCGGCGCCGTCAAGCGCCTGGCGCAGCCAATCGTCCGCCGTGTCGAGATCGCCTGACTCGAGTGCCAGCGCGCCCTTCAGCGCCGCCGCTTCGGCCTTCCGGGCGGGCGGCCCCGGGCCCTGGGCCCGCTGCCACGCCCGCTCGGCGACCGCCCCGGCCCGCTCACGGTCTCCCTGCCAGTCCAGCGCGCGACACAGCCAGCTGGAGATCAGGAGCGTCTCACTGAACAACTCGTCGTCTTCAGCGCCGGCCTCTTCCAGTAATGGGATCGCTTCCTCGTACGTCCCCATCACGGCGCGAACCGCGCCGAGGGCGGCTTGCGGAATGGATCGGTCTGCGGCGGATGTGTCGCTCATGGTGCCCATCAGCTCGAGCGACCGCTCGGCAGCAGCTTCGGCTTCGGGCAGCTGACCGCGGACGACCAGCGCATGGCTCAGAAGGGCCAGACCGATCGAGACCACCTCGGCATCGCCCGTCCCGAACGCGATCAGCTTGCGCCAGAATGGGATCGCCCGCTCCGGCTGCCCCGTCAACTGGAGCGCCAGCGCCATCAGCAGGTAGACCATGATGGTGTTTTCGCCGTCGGCCCCCCGCACGAACCCTGTGCCCGGTTCGAGAAGCTCGGTCAGGTGCTCCACCATCACCGCCCACTCGCCCAACTCGGCCAGCGGATCACTGATGCGATCCACGTACAGCTGGAGCGCCTCGTCGTAGCGTCCAAGCTCACACAGCGAACTGAAATGCTGGAGTGGCCCATACAGTTCGTCCAGCGACTGCGCCCCGGCGTTCGAGGCAGGAAGGCTGGCGAAGTACCGCTCGAATGCCTCGTGGATCGTGCGCTTCGACCTGGGATCAAGCGCCGTCCACGCCACACCCCGAACGATTGGATGCTCGTCGTAACGGTTGTTACTGCGGTCCCAGCCGACCAGCCCGCGATCCTCCAACTCCTCCAGCGCATGATCGAGCCCCACGTCGTCGGAGTAGGGCCTTTCCGGTCCCACCACCATCTCGCGCAACAACCCGTATGAAACGGGCGCGCTGAAGGCCGCGATCGTATTGAGCAACTGCCCCTGTTCACCGGTCAGACCGCTCAGCGCGAACGTCAGCACGTGCGATCTGACCTGGAGCAGTTCGAGGTTGAACGGGTTGAAATCCTGGTGGTGCGCACGCCACGCCTGGAAGTCCCGCGGCGCCGGCCGGAACCGCGCAACCTCCCCCGCGAGGACGCGAATGAGCAACGGATAATTCGCGAAAGCGTGGAACAGCTCGAGCAACTCGCCACTCGCTCCGGTGACGCCAAATGACCGCCACAGGTCAACTGCGTCACTATCGCTAAGACCAGCCAGCACCTGCCGCCACGCGCCCGGAAGGACGGTGTCGACGTCCGTCTGCAGTTCGGTCGGAAACAACCTCGTGCTGACGAGGACGCGCGTGGCTCCCAGCGTGACCAGGCGGCGGAGGAACGTCCCCGCGCGGGGGTTGATTGTCCGCCGCAGGCGATGCTGCTGACCGAGCGCCGTCGAAGGGTCTGCGCCGACCGCCGTTCCCTCGCCGTACTCGCTCGCCTGCCGATCGAGCTCCGAGTCGACCGACTGGGCGGCGCTCGGGCGACCGTACGCCTGGAGCAGCCGTTCCAGCCCGTCGAGCACGATGAGATACGGCTCCTTGTCGAGCACGCGGAGCAGCTGCTCCTCCCGATCCGGCAACGGAAGTTGCTCCACCTCGGAGAAGCGGCGTCGCGAGACATACGCCAGCGTGCGTGTGAGGAAGTTCTCGTAAGTAGCGTCGGTCTCGTAGAAGCTCCACCACACACGACCGGCGAGGGGCCGCATCTCGTGTGGTGCCACTCTGGTGAACCAGTGCCACGTCAACGCGCTCTTGCCCATCCCACCGACGGCCTCGATCACGAGGACGCGCGCGGCGCTCATGTCGAGATCGGTCCGGGTGACCCATTCGGTCAGCAGCTTCTGCTCGGTCTGACGCCCGACGAGGTCCTTCGTCTGAAGGAGGGTGTACGGATGCGCAACGTAGGCCTCCGGGGGAGCGGGCGCGTCGGTGACGGCGTGTAATTCCGGGGCGACGCCGCTCGCGAGCTCGTTGAGACTGGTGACGACGTGATTGAACAGGTCGGCGGGGTCCTTGAAGTAACCCGCCACGCGATCGGTTTCCATCTGTGCCCGCAGGGCGTCCAACCGGGCTTTCTTGACGGCGTCGAACTCGACGTTCCGGTAGTGGCTCTCATACTGGTCGAGGGGCATCAGGAAGAGCAGCCGCTTCTTGCGGAGCCTGACCGCATGCTGGTACTCGAGCTCGGTCACCGAGCGCTCCTCGCCCGCGGGCACGTATCCGTACCGCGTGCCGAGGACGCCGATATACACATCGGCCTCTTCCACCCACCCCAGCGAGACCTCGACGGCGGTGCCACTGGCGGCCGATCCGTACTCCTGCATCTTCGGGAAGAACCCCGCGCGTATACACGCCTCCTTGACCTGCTCCCGGTGCTCCGGAAGGTCGAGGACCGTCGAGCTGACCATCGCCACGCGACGCATGCCAGGATCGCGCGGATGCTCTCAGCTTCACCTCGGCCACGCAACCGGGCCGGTGCGAAGCCTCCGGTGTTGTCTACGCGGGGCTAGCTCAGCCGCTCGATCAGCATCGCCTGGCCCATCCCGCCGGCAACGCACATCGATTCGATCCCGAGCGTCCCGTCGAGCGCGCGCAGCCCGTTGATCAGCGTGGTCATGATCCGCGCCCCGGTCATCCCGAACGGGTGACCGAGCGCGATCGCGCCGCCGAACGGGTTGAGCTTCTCGTCCGGGATCCCGAGCTCTTCCTTGCACGGGACGATCTGCGCCGCGAACGCCTCGTTGATCTCGACCACGTCGACGTCGTCGATCTCGACGCCGGTCTCCTCGAGCAGCGCCTGGATCGCGGGGATCGGGCCGAGGCCCATGATCTCGGGCCGGATCGCGGCGACGGTCGAGCCGATGATCCGCGCCTTCGGCGTCAGGCCGAGTTGCTTGGCCCTCTCGGCGGACATGACGAGCACCGCCGCGGCGCCGTCGTTGAGCGGGCAGGCGTTGCCGGCGGTGACCGTCCCGTCCGCCCGGAACGCGGGCTTCAGCTTGCCCAGCACCTCCATCGTGGTGCCGGCGCGCGGGCCGTCGTCCTTGCTCACGACCGCGTCGGGAACGTCGATCTCGTTGCCCTCCTTGTCGGTGTCCTTGTGCGCGGGAACCGGCACGGGCACGATCTCCGCGTCGAAGTGGCCCGAGTCGCGCGCGTCGACGGCGCGGTTCTGCGATATCACCGCCCACTCGTCCTGCTGCTCACGCGTCACCTTGCAGCGCTCGGCGACGTTCTCGGCCGTCATGCCCATGGGGATGTAGACGTCGTACGCCGATCCGTTCGAGCCGTCGAGGTGAGGGTTCTTGGCCTCGTCGGGGATCCCGGCTCCGAGGCCGGCGCGGGACACGGCCTCGACGCCGGCCGCGATGTACTGATCGCCCTCGCCGGCCTTGATCGCGTGGAACGCCATCCGGAGCGTCTGCAGCGACGAGGCGCAGAAGCGGTTGACGGTGCAGGCGGGAACGTGATGGTCGAGACCCGCCAGCAACGACGCGTTGCGGCCGACGTTATAGCCCTGCTCGCCGACCGACGAGGCGGCGCCCATCATCACGTCGACGGTCTGCGCGAAGTCGACCTCGGGGTTGCGCTCGATCAGCGCACGGATCGGAATCGCGGCCAACTCGTCCGCGCGCACCGTCTTCAGCGAGCCCTTGCCCGCCCGGCCGATCGGCGTTCGTATGGCGTCGACGATCACGGCTTCTGGCATGGGGGTTTCGCTCCTGGTCGGTTGTCGAAAGCTGAGGAATGGCCGGGCGCCCGCCCGGCATCCCAAGCGTAGTTGGCGCGTGGCCGCCCCGACGCCGGTCCGGCCCGGCGAGCCCCGACCCCGGCTCGGCGGGCCCCGACCCGACCCCGACCGCGGTCCGGCCGGGCCAGCCACGGT
>Ga0335072_10015059_pt1 | contig 10985 bp, 8 predicted proteins | sample Lox_Sample_21_FD_206725 | JGI IMG/M metagenome (GOLD analysis project Ga0335072, IMG submission 206725) | Soil microbial communities from Loxahatchee National Wildlife Refuge, Florida, United States - Lox_Sample_2.1 | ecosystem: Environmental > Terrestrial > Soil > Wetlands | place: USA: Florida... | reverse complement strand
GGTCGCGGGGGTCGGGTAAACTGAGGGAGCGCGCGCCAGCGCGCCTCGTCGGGGAGTGGCTCAGCCTGGTAGAGCACCTGGTTCGGGACCAGGGGGTCGGAGGTTCAAATCCTCTCTCCCCGACCATCTTTAGAATCAACCGCTTACAAGAATTTCTCCCGTGCTGAAAAGTCTCGCACAAGGGGTCAACTTTTACAACGAATTTTCGCCCTTCCGCTGCTCTTTGGTGTGGGTCAAAAACCGGAGCAGCTTGCGTTCCACCGACCGCACGTCTTTCAGCTCACATTCCCAAATTGTCAGCACCGTCCATCCGGCGGCTTTCAACTCGGCAAGGTGACGCGTATCCCGCTCTTGATTGCGCCGCAACTTCGGTGACCAATAGCCCTCATTCGTCCTCGGTTTGTGAGCCACTCGGCAAGAATGGGCGTGCCAGAAGCAGCCGTGAACGAAGATGACCTTGCGCCGCGACACGAAAGCAATATCGGGCTTGCCCGGCAGTTCCGCCCGGTGAAGGCGATAACGAAAGCCATGCTTGAACAGCAAGTGTCTGACGGTAAGCTCGGGCGTGGTGTTCTTGCCCGTTATCCGCCGCATGTTCTCGCTGCGTGAGAGTCGTTTCGCTGGTGGATTGCCCTCGGTTTTTTTCCTGGGTGGCATAATGAATCGGGATTCTCAGTTCAATTGAATATCGCTGCAATGTGAATTCCGTCATGCCCTGAGTGATTTGTACTCCGGCGCGGACTCACGGTTTGCGCTTCGGAATGGAGCCTGATGGCAGAACGGAAGAAAGCCACCCGAAAGCCCAAGGACGCCACACCTCGGTTTGGTATCGGTGAGTGGTTCGGAAACCGCTTGAATGAGCTTACCCCGGCAGAGCGCCAATATTTCGGTGCCGAGCAGCTCAAGAAAAAACGGGAGCGTGACCCGCAACCTTGCCCGTTCAAATCCTCGCAGGGAAACGCAATCTGCTCGAAGCCAGGGGGAGTCTGTTCGCTGCGGCTGTACTCGTATTTGCAACACGAGGCAACGGGCCGGGCGGCTGCTGATATTGTCGCAGGCTCCCAAGGCGGACTTCGTGCAACCTGCCCCTATCGTTTCCACGAAAACCTGGACATCTTCCGATGGGTCGGCGGCCAGCTTCTCGGAGACGATAATCCGCGCCTGGTTGGAGAGGTCGGATTCCTGGAGGCGGGGGCGACAACCGACAACGAAGGTGGGGATGACGTTGGCCGGTTTGACATGATCCTCGTAAGCAACAAGACCGCCCCCGGAGCGCCGATGGAGTGGTGCGCCGTAGAGATTCAAGCTGTGTACTTTTCAGGTGACGCAATGCTCGGGGAATTCACGGCGTATGCGGACACCAGTGTGGACTGGATCATTTTCCCGGCAGGAAGGCGCAGGCCCGATTACCGTAGTAGCGGACCCAAGCGCCTGATGCCGCAACTGCAAATCAAAATTCCTACCCTTCGGCGCTGGGGCAAGAAGATGGCCGTCGTGGTGGACCGTGCTTTCTTCGATTCCATTGGAGAGATGGACCGCGTAACGGATATCTCAAATGCTGATATTGCGTGGTTCATTGTGCGCTTCGATGAGGTCCCCGGAGAGAAACACAGCCGCATGGTGCTTGATGAGGTCCGGCTCACTACGCTGGAGCGGTCGGTTGAAGGACTGACCGGCGGCAAGCCTGTTCCCAAGCAGGAATTTGAGCGCCGCATCGCAGGCAAGCTGAAGGACGCACCAACACGCACGGAAGCGGACGCGACGGGAGCAGAGATACCGGAGGAAGTGCCGGAGCAGGACTAAACTGCTGCCGCAAAGTCGAACAATTCACCCGGAATCGCGTCGGCGATGGACTCTTCCGCTTCGGGCGCTTGCATCGCGGTCAACACGGCCTTTGCCACGTGGAAGCCTAGCAAGGGTGGCACCGCATTACCCACCTGCTTGTATTGGTCCGTCCTGCTGCCCTGAAACACAAACGAGTCGGGGAAAGACTGGAGCCTCGCAGCTTCGCGCACGGTGATGGCCCGGTTCTGGACAGGATGGATATATGCTCCCCAATGCACATCGCACTTCGTCAGAATCGTGCAGGCTAAGTCTGTTTTACGGGGACGACCATACCGCTTTGTGTGGTCGCTTCTTTTTGCCCGGCGCATTCCTTGTGGGAGCAGGCCAAACGGGAGGTCTCTCCACGATCCGCCTGGCGGGATATGCTTCATGCGTTCTTCATTCACTCGTGCAAGGCGGGGAGCCTCGTGATTTGTGAGTTGGCGCTCTTTGCCGCGAAGCATGTTTTGGTATTCGTTTTTGGGGGCGCTCGCGTAAACGGGATTGGGGCTTGTGCCGCCATTAGCTACGGGAGGAAGGTCCGAGATTGCGTCCCAAATGGTCACAAAATCCGCTAAGCCCGGTCCGTGAGTTGGCGTGGGGAACAAAATCGGATTGGAAGTCCTCGTGGCAATGAAAAAGATGCGCCGACGTTCTTGCGGTACACCGTATTCTTCAGCCTTCAGTACCTTCATCCGAACACGGTAACCGAGCTTGTCCATCCCACGTTCAATCTCGCGCACTATCGCTCCACCGGAGATTGAAGTGATTCCGGTGACGTTTTCCATTACCAGCCACTTGGGCCGGAGGCTATCCACGATTCGCAGGTATTCCCGGAACAGTCCCGCTCGTGGATCATCTGCGCCCCGTTGATGGTTGTAAACGGAATAGCCTTGGCATGGCGGTCCGCCGACCAGCACGTCCACCTCGCCGCGCTTCAATCCGGTGGCGCGGAGCAAACGTGCGGCAGTGACTTCCTGGATTGGACCGGGAATGAATTTCGCCTCAGTATGCGTTGCCGCAAATGTTGCTCCCGCCGTCGCATCAAAATCCTGGCCCGCAAGCACATGAAAGCCCGCTTGCCTGAATCCTTCAGACAGTCCGCCCGCGCCACAAAAGAGGTCTATAGCGGTAAGATTTTCAGGAGCGGTCATGGATGCTCCTCATCGTTAGCTTCAGCGGAAGCTGCACGTGCTCTTCTCGGTACTTCGCAATGAATTCCACGATGGCCTGCCGCCCCAGCCATGCCAACGAGACATGGTGCCGGTCTTTGAGCGAGAGTAGCTCTGTCAGCTCTGAATCTGTGAGCGAAACCGACAGCCGATTTTTCGGGCTTCCGGTTTTGGGCTGAGCCGTCATGTCCTTCCTAGTATGACACGCGCGGGGCATTTTGCAGCACTTTGATGCAATCTGCTGCACGTTGCAGCATTACGGACGAGAAGCAAGATTCCTGCTCAGAATCAACCGCTTACCACCGCCACCGCTCCTTTGGAGAGCTGCGGAGCCAGTCACTTGGACCGTGAATTGGTCCCCTGTTTTCCACTTGCCCTCTCCCGACCGGCATCCGCCGCTGCCGGGATATGGTTGCGGGCGCTGGAAGATTGCGTGCGGTATCGCGAATCGTACTCTGTAGATCGCCCGTGGTGAGCGGCGTCTCGTGAAACCCCGTCTGTGACCGCCGTCACGCTTGTTTAAGGCAAATTAGGACAAAAAAATCTGCAAGCTTTTTAGAGCGATGGCTTTGTATCAGGCCCTGATACAAATGGCCCTTCAATCGAAAAACCCGACCCGATAATGCAAACGGCGCAGCGACTGTGTTGCGCGAAACGGGCCGACGCGCACCCTAAAGCGCGTTTAGGGGCGTTCTCGCCCCGGAGGAAAACATCAATGCCAAAGGATGAAGAATTGCTCACCACGGCGGGGAATTGGCTCTACGCCTATTGCCGGGTCCTCGTGGAACTGAAGAGCACAGGCGGAGTGAAGCGCACACAAGAGGGCGGCGTCTGCCAGCTCTGTGGCAACAACAACGTCCGGTTTGTTCACACACTGGAATACCTGCCAGACGTGGACGCCGGAAAGCCGACTTCCGATGTGCGGCGGGTGGAGGTTGGGCTTGACTGCGCCAAGATTTTAGTGGGGTCTGATGATGAGCACGTCCCCGTATTGGCGGAGAACGAAACGCACAGGAAGCGGAAATGGCGCATCCACTACCGCCGTCCGGGCATATGCATAACCACCCCTGAGGACCTTGATGCACGGGGGAAGTTATGGTGAACCTATTCAGCGGCGTTCATGAAGTACGCTTACTTCGGCCCTCAGGCATTGCCGTGGGCTACTTTGACTCCTACGATGCGGCTGTCAGCGCGATTGACAATGAGCCGTCACAGTACAAGGCGGCATACTTCACCCTCAACCCAATCAAGCTGCCGGAGGGAATCCCCGTCAACCCATCAACGCTGATGCCCTCACGCAACGCGGCGGGCGCATCAGACATTGCGGGGCGTGTATGGCTGCTCGTGGATATGGATCCACCCCGGCCTGCTGGCACCAACAGCACGGATGCGGAGAAACAAGGCGCACGCGGACAAGCTGAGCAGGTCTGCGAATACCTGAAGAGCCGGAATTGGCCGGAGCCGATGCTGTGTGATTCGGGTAACGGGTGGCACGTGCTCTATCGGATTGAGCTGCCCAACGACGGTGACGCAACAGAGTTGGTGCGCGGAGTATTGGCACGCCTGCACCAGCTTTTCCCGATGGTGGACGCGGGCAACTTTGATGCGCCACGTCTGTGCAAGCTGTACGGCAGTTGGGCGCGGAAAGGTGACCACACTGAAGAGCGGCCCTGGCGGCGCTCCGCGATTGTGAAGGAAGGCAGCGCCGTAATCGTCACCGTGGAGCAACTTCGCGCATTGATACCCAACCCGCTGATGGTGCAGACGCCCGCACAGTCAGATGATGTGAAGCTGTCCAGCCTGCTTGGCTTCCTGGATTATTACGGCGTTGCGGTGCGCTCAGAGCCACGGGAGGTCACTGGAGGCTGGCAGGTTGAAATTGAGTGTCCGTGGGTTGATGAGCACAGCAGCGAACAGAGCCGGGACACCGTGGTCAGCTTTATTGCGGGCCTTGGCAACGGCTTCAAATGCTTTCACTCGCATTGCAGGGATAGGCACTGGCGCGAATTGCGCGATGAACTGGAGAAGCGGAATCCAGGCTTGGCTCCCTTCTTCGGGAAGCTGCCCGCGATGACGCACAGTGACATTGCACGGGCCTTTGTTGAATTGCACGATGGATTCGTGCGTATCTATGACCTGGACAACGCAACCGGGGTTTGGATTCCCGGCAAGCGTTGGGCGCTAGGTGACTCTGGAGACGCCTTGCTCCGCATGGCAATCAGGCGGTACCTGGATGAGCTGTATGAGCGGTACCCCGAGCCGGAGGATGGACAACGGGACACACGGCGGGCGCTTAAACAAGCCGCGTTTGTCAGCGGTGTATTGAGTGAGGTCAAGCCGTGGCTGCCACCAAAGCTGAGCCGGGACTTCGATGCTGACCCGGCGATTCTTCCATTGCCGGATGGCGCGGTTGCAGAGTTGCGCACCGGAGTCATTCGCCCGATGCAGCGGGAGGATTGCCAAACCCGGCGCATCCCGTTCGCTCCGGCGGACATTCCAACACCACGGTGGGACCGCTTCCTCCGGGAGATTACATGCGGGGATGATGAGCTGGGCGTATACATTGAGCGGCTGATGGCGCTCAGCATCACGGGGCTTGCTCTGCATCTGTTGGTTTTCTTCTATGGACGCGGGCGGAACGGCAAAGGCGTATTGCTCCGGCTGATTGAGAAAATGCTGGGCCGGGAGCTGTTCGCGGTGTCACTCAGGCCGGAGGACATTGAATTTCACCGTGGCTCTGAGGACCGCAACAAGCGCCTGATGGGACGGCTGAGGGGAAAACGCCTGGCGTACACAGGCGAAACCGTGAGCGGACATCTGGATTGGACGCTCCTGAAGATGCTGACAGGCGGCGACACATTGGCCGGGGCGGAGCTGTACAAAAACACTGAAGGGTTTCAGCCATCACACACGCTTATTCTGACCACCAATGACAGGCCGAAGCTGCCGCCCACTGTGGCGTTCAAAGAGCGGTTGCGCTTCGTCCCGTTCAATGGCGACTTCAGCAAGTCCAGGGACTTCACGTTGGAGGACGACTTGGCGCGGGAGATACCCGGCATTCTCTCGCGTCTCATCCAGGCCGCACCGGCTGTGTTTGCCAATGGCGATGCTCCACCGTTGGCAGTGCGTGAAGCCACGGACGATGTGATGGAAGAGAACGACACCGCAAAGCCGTTCATTGATGCGTGCCTTGTGGATGACCCGGAGGCCATAACGGCCATACCGGACATTCAGGAGGCCATCATCAAGTGGCACGGTCCGGGGCTTGTGCTGCCCGATGAAGCGGTGGAGCGCATTCTCCAGGGTGTGCGCGCACGGTGGAATTACGGGCGCAAACGTCTGGCCGGGGTGCAGCTCCGTGGACTCATCGGCGTGCGCGTCCGTACATCGTAATCCTGTGCCAGCGTGCCAGGCACAAGGCATTGTTTGGGTTTAGTGAGATAAATAATTAAGAGTCAGTATCTTACGGCGCAAACAATGTCTGTGCCCGGCGCTGTGCCACCCCCCGATGTAACCGAACAGCGTTTCGGTGTGTATTCGCCCGGCCTATGGGCAATCTAACCTACTGAAAGCACACAGGATGGGGGGGTGGGGTAAATCTTGAAATATTGCCCCGTGGAGAGCGCCGCAATCCATAAATCTTTACAAACAAACAATTTACGAAAAATGGAAATAATTAGACGGTTTGTGGCTACCTTGAGCACTCTGGATGCCGCTGAAAATAAATGGTTTACAGCCTGCACTCCCGGCTCCTGTACGACCGTTGAGGGGAGGCGAGAACTGCCACACTATTTCACCTGGCCCCCAGCCGCGCCGATTAGAAAAACCGGATTTATCGCCGTTCGCGTAGATTTGGCGGTTGCGGCGCTCTAGCACAGAGGAGTTGTCAAGATTTGACCCATCCCATGTCTCACTTTGAGGCTTCCTGATAACGGCGCTGCTCCACTACGCGCTGTGCCCTATCCAAGGCGTCTTCGAGGCCGCCGTTGTTGGTGAACGTGTGCTCATCCAGATAGCCTTGCGCTTTAGCGGCAAACTCCCGATAACGCTCCTGATTCCCGACCTGAGCGTACATCTCGGTCAGCATTCCCAACACTCTGGGAGCCGCAATGTCCGTCTCCTGAATCGGCAATAGATACGAGATGGCTCTCTCAAGCTGCGCAGGCGTCTGGCCGCGAGAGCGCGCCACGGTTGCTGCTTCAATCAGCAATCGGACATTTTGCGCGTCATCGGCGCTGACCCGCCCTTCGGCCAAAACCTCCTCGGCACATTCCTTATATAGCTTGTCAGCAGAAACGAGTTGGTCCTGATGCCGCTCGCACTCCGCCTTTAGCCATTTCAGCCGCAGCAAGTACCTTTTGGGACATCGCGGGATGGCTCGATCAAGCCGCCGATTTAGCTCTTTCAATTCCACGGAGTCGTAATATTGCACACCCTTCGGTTCGATTCGCAGGAGGTCGCGGACCAATGGCGATTCCGGAGCCGCACCAGCCTGAAGCTTGATGTAGGCCCTCAGATTGCGGACGAATTCAACTTCCCATCCATTTCGTTGCGCTAATTCGGCGGCAGGACGGTCCGCAAGCGTGGCCACTCCGTAGGAGGTGTTTCCATCATCGTCAGTTACAGCAGTTGCCAACCCGGAACATTCTAGCTCCCAGAGGCTCCGTTCCAGCGTCGATGTAGGGACACCGCTCGTGTGTTGAATGCATTGTGCGGTCGTCTCTGCCACTCCCGATATAGCAAGGATCGCTCCGAGAACTTTTTGCGTCTCGTAGTCCAGATTGCCAAGCGTGTGTGCGACGCAGAAGTCTTCCAATTCCCTCTGGTTCACCATACCAATTCCGCGTTGCCACGCGGTGGCATCACTCTTACACGCCCAAGCAAACCAGCGAATTGCCAATGGGTGTGAATATAGTTGGACCGCCTTCTCGCGGAGCTGATTTATCTCTGTGGCAGCCAGCGCATCGAGTCCCTGGCGCTTCAATTCATGCCGCAGCAGCCTCGCCCCATCATGCGGGTCCATCTCCCGAAGTTCCTTCGGATAAACAAAGTTGCGTATTTTGTGAACGCGTCCCGTGGCGATAATCCACGTATTCGTGGGCAATCGGTTGTCGAGAAAATCCAACAGCGCCCGATCCTCCACGGTTTCGAGGTTATCCAGCAACAATAGGACCTTCGGATATTTTCGCAGTTCTTCGGTGCAGGCTTTGGCTAGCTCGTTTGGTCCGCTGTCGGGTTGCGGGTTGAGGCCCAACCAGGCGGCAAAATCGGCTAGGAATGTGGGGAGGTCTATGAACACCGGGTCAGTTTGCTGAGCCCCACCGGGACCAAGAAGGGTTTGTTTTGCCGATCCCGAATAGATCGTGCGAAATCTTCCTTGGCGGAGCAATTCAGAAACCAACTTGATCGCAAGTTCGGTTTTACCGACCCCACCGAATCCGGCGACTGAGATGCCTCGCCCTCTGGGGTCGTCAAATTTCATTAGCAACTCGGTCAATTCGGCCTGGCGACCGAAAAACCGATCATTGATTGGCGCATACACGCGAAGACCGGGTTTATCTTCTTGCAGCAAAAACGAGGTTCGGGTCCGTGGCGCTGCTCCGGTGTAGCCCAATTCGCGGGCGCGACCTTCAATATCACCATAGGGCGATTCAGCCCTCGTTTCGGAGCCCTCCCTGTAAATGAGGGAGCCCCTAACGTATTTCATCTTTCGGATAAACCCGGATCGGAGTTGAATATCTTCCCGGAGGAGATTCGGGTAGACAGTGGTGGACCGGCGAACTGATATGGCGATGAGACGGCGAGTTGACCCCAAAATCGTGGGTTTGCACTCATCAATCTCGAAATTAACCCTGGTTCCTAGGAAATACCCGAGGCGCTCACGTGCGTTTCGAGAGTCAATCGGAATATGAGTCTCCACACTGCGGGTACCGTCAGCGACACCCAAAATGATGAGTCCCCCTTGCGAATTGGAAAACCCAAGAATGTCGCGGGCAAGCTCGCCAACTGAAGCGGTGTCGCCAAAATCGGCACGGAGCTTGTAGTCAATAAGCTGCCCCTCAGGCGGCCCAAAACAGCCCGTCTGGCGGTTGACCAGAGCCGCAACGCCCTCAGCGGCCTCAATGTCACCGTGCACAATGCGATGCAGAATTTCTTCATCTGTGAGCTGAGCCATAGTCGTTTCACGCGCGAGTAGAAGAGATTAGGCCCGATTATAAGCCGCCTGAATCGTTGCTGAGTAGCCGATACGCGCACCAGGTGTGACTCGGACCGAGATGCAACCGACGATGCCACTGCCTGCTACTTCGATAAGGGACTCAGGGCGCGCATGTGCGGCCTTTAGGTCCGCTGTGGTTCATGCCTATCGGTTTCTGGCCTCAATGCGGCAAGTGAGCGTGACAATTTTCGGCAATATAACCGTCCCTCCCCGGCATTAGTTGCATGGGCGCTGGTTCCACAGCGGCGCTATCTGAGCAGGCTGATTTGCTCGTGGGCAGCTTGCAGGTCTGCAACAGCAAGGTGGCAGTATCGCTGCGTAGTTGCAAGGTCAGCGTGCCCCAAGGTCCGCTGCAAGGCGAGTGCGTTCCCACCCCGGCGAAGGTAATTCGAGGCGTAGCTGTGCCGGGCGGCGTGTAGCGTCCGGGCGGGTGGTTCAAAGCCCACCTTGCGGCAGAGCTGCTTAACGCTACGGAGGACATTTCTCCGGCCCAACCTAGTCCCGTTGCGTGTTGCGAAGACAAGCCGGTTGCCGGGAGCATCTGCGATGTAGCGCACCAGGCGCTTGCGCAATTCGGCACTGAAGGGAACAATGCGGGTCTTGTCCCCCTTCCCGTGCAGCCGCACCAGCAGATTGTCGAAGTCAATGGCGTCAGCACACAGAGAGAGCACTTCGCTGATGCGTGCTCCCACATCGAACAGGAACAGCATGATGAGGTGCGTCCGCAATTCGGCCTTGTTCGGCCTATAGGCCACCAGCCGATGAATTTGCTGCTCCGAATACACGGCCAAATCGTTCTGTGGTTCCTTCAACCGGGCGAGTCTCGGATGCTTGCAGCCCGGCCCGCACTTCGTCTCCGGTGATGCAAGCCAATGCGCATAGGCATTCCAGCAGGTAATCGCGCTGTTGATCCCGGTTGGCTTCAGTCCGCGTTCACGCATCGCAATCACGGCGTTCTGGAGGTCGGCTTGTGACGGATTCTCCGGTATCCAGCGAAAGCAGTGCTCATACCAATCGAGAGTTGCGGGTGAGACGCATACGAAGTATTTGCGGTGCTTGATGAAGTCAGCGAAACCAGCCATGAAAATTCCTCCCCAAGAGGTCAAATTCCGGGAGAAATTTTGTAAACATCTGATTCTAAAGGGGAGTGGCTCAGCCTGGTAGAGCACCTGGTTCGGGACCAGGGGGTCGGAGGTTCAAATCCTCTCTCCCCGACCATTTAAATCAACAACATCGGTTTGAGGCTGAGGGTCGGAAACTGGCTGGGGCAATCCCAAAGGGCAGCCATTCAATCGCCGAATCTTCGCTTTTTGGTTCTTCAGCGTGGGGTGCGTGGGAGGACTGGGTGGCGACCCCCTTACGCCGCGGAGAAAATTATGTGCGCCGGCCGGGCAGGCAGCGGTTCACCGAATCGTCGATCGGGAAGCCGGTGCCTTCGGTCAGGGACATCGACCCCAAGGATGTTCGCATCGGCCAACGCGCCATTCGTTAAAGGCGGCCAGGGGGACGTCGAAGCAGGCTCCGATCCGAGTCCCAAGGCGTGGCCAACTCGTTGCGCCTGCCGACGGCCAGCTGCGAGGTGCCTGGTTAGCCGGGTGATGATGGGGGGGCCGCGTGGCCAGGCGATGCTGACCTGGAGGATGGCCGTGGCGCTGACAGCTCCGGGAGATCTGCGTCGTCCGAAATGATGCTCACCGCGTGCACTGCACTGTTGCAAAACCCGAAAAGGTATCGCTGGATTGGAGCCAGGTTTCTATGCGGGTTTACACGTT
>Ga0335072_10015057_pt1 | contig 10986 bp, 10 predicted proteins | sample Lox_Sample_21_FD_206725 | JGI IMG/M metagenome (GOLD analysis project Ga0335072, IMG submission 206725) | Soil microbial communities from Loxahatchee National Wildlife Refuge, Florida, United States - Lox_Sample_2.1 | ecosystem: Environmental > Terrestrial > Soil > Wetlands | place: USA... | reverse complement strand
GCCTTCCTGGTCTCGATGCGCAACACCTGGGGGGCCTATTTGGTAAACATCGACACCGGCAAGATCGAGTGGACCCTCGGCGGCAAGCACTCGAGCTTCCACTTCGGTCCCGGCGCCGCCTTCCAGTGGCAGCACGACGTGGCGTTCGGGACGGGCGGCACCGTGAGCATGTTCGACGACCACTGCTGTCAGCTGACCGGCGGAGGCACCTCCGTCCCGGCCACCGGGCCCTCCCGCGGCCTGGTGCTCCACCTCGACCAGGGCACCCACACGGCGACCCTCGCCGCCCAGTACCCGGGCGACGGCGGCTTCGAATCGGAATACATGGGCGACACCCAGCCGCTGGCCGGCGGCGGCGCCTTCGTGGGCTGGGGCTCGGAACCGTACTTCACGGAGTACAGCGCCACCGGCAAGCCGCTGCTGGAAGCCCAGTTCCCGGGTCCCGACCTCACCTACCGGGCCACCCTCGAGCCGTGGGTGGGCGAGCCCCTGACGCTGCCCCTCGGCGCCGCCCGCCAGAGCGGCGCTCGCACCACCGTGTACGCGAGCTGGAACGGCGCCACCCAGCTGGCCTCCTGGCGGGTGCTCGCCGCGCCCGCCGCCGGCGATCCCCTGAAGGTCGTCGCGGGCGCCCCCAAGTCGGGCTTCGAGACCGCCATCCCCCTGCCCGGCGGCTACGCCCGCCTGCAGCTGCAGGCGCTCGACGCCCACGGCCACGCGATTGCCACCTCCAAGCCCTTCGCCCCGGTGGCCATCCGATGAGGGCTCGCGAGCGATGAGGGCGCGAGGCCGGCTGACGCTCGCCGCGCTGGCGCTGGCGCTGGCGCTGGTGGCGCTCGCGGTGGCCGGCGGCGCCGGCATGCTCTCCTCCGCCGACTCCCCCGCGCCGACCCTCGCGGACGCCATCCCCGCCGCCGACGTCCACCTCGCGGCCGCCAACCCGGTGGCCGTCTCGCCGCTGCCGGGCACCGAGGACGCCTCCGCCGCCACCCAGATCAGCTTCCTCGGCCCCGCCGGCACCAGGGTGGCGGACGTGCGCGTGGTGGGCTCGCTCAGCGGCGCCCACAGCGGGCGCCTGGCGGCCTACTCGACGGGCACCGGCGAGAGCTTCCTGCCGGCCCATCCCTTCGTGCCCGGCGAGCACGTCACGGTGCACGCGCTGGTGGGCGTCGGCACGCCCAGCGTGCCCGCCGCCACCAGCTTCACGATCGCCCACCAGGCGAGCTTCAGCAAGCGGGAGTTCCCCGACAACCCCGGCGATCCCCACGCGGTCCAGCGCTACGCCACGCTCCCCGGCGCCGCCCCCTCCACCGTGCGCATCACCACCCCCGCCCAGAGCGGCGCGAGCCCCGGCTACCTGTTCCTCGCGCCCTACCAGGGCGAGGGCACGCCGGGGCCGATGATCGCGCAACAGAACGGCACGCTGGTGTGGTTTCACTCGCTGCCGGCGGGCGAGGAGGCGACGAACCTCCAGGTCCAGAGCTATGAAGGCAAGCCGGTGCTGACGTGGTGGCAGGGCCGCATCCTGGCGGTCGGCTTCGGGCAGGGCGAAGACGAGATCTACGACAGCGCCTACCAGCCGGTGGCCCACGTGCGGGCCGGCAACGGCTACCACGCCGATCTGCACGAGATCCGCCTCACGCCCCAGGGCACCGCCTGGATCGACTCCTTCGACCCGATCGAGATGAACCTCTCCAGCGTCCACGGATCCAGCGATGGCGTGCTCACCGACTCGGTGGTGCAGGAGATCGACATCAAGACCGGCCTCGTGATGTGGGAGTGGCACGCCCTCGGCCACATCCTGCTCAGCGAATCCCACAACCCGCTGCCCAAGAGCAGCTACCCCTGGGACTACATCCACGTCAACTCCGTCGATCCCGGCAGCGACGAAGACGTGCTGCTCTCGGCCCGCAACAGCTGGACGATCTACGACGTGGACCTGCGCAGCGGCGCCATCCGCTGGCGCCTGGGCGACCGCCACAGCAGCTTTCACAGCGCTCCCGGCACCCGCTTCTACTGGCAGCACGACGCCGAATTCCAGCCCGGGGGCCTGATCTCGGTGTTCGACAACGGCTCCACGCCGCCCGAGGAGAAGCAGTCCCGGGGCCTGCTGCTGAGCCCCGACCTCGCCGCCCACAGCGTGAGCCTCGTGCGCCAGTACGTAAACCCCTTCAAGACGCTGCTGGCCTCCAGCCAGGGCAACGTCCTGCGCCTGCCCGCCGGCAACTGGCTGATGGGCTACGGCGGCCTGCCGAACTTCACCGAGTACGACGAAGCCGGCGGGGTGCTGCTCGACGGCACCCTGGGCCTGGGCGTGCAGGACTTCCGCACCTACCTCGCGCCCTGGAGCGGCCATCCCGCGAGCCCCCCCGCGGTGGCCGTGCAGGCGGGCGCCGGCGGCGCCCTGGCGGTCTCCGCGAGCTGGAACGGCGCCACCGAAGTGGCCTCCTGGCAGATCCTCGGGGGCTCCTCCCCGAGCTCTCTCGCGCCGCTGGCGAGCGCCCCCAAGAGCGGCTTCCAGAGTACCGTCACGATCCCCACTCACCCCGCCTACGTGGCCGCCCAGGCGCTCAACGAAGCCGGCGCCGTGATCGGCCTCTCGCCCGCCGTCAAGCCCTGATGCGAGGTTCCCGCGGGCGCCTGGCGCGGGAGCTCTGGGCGGTTTCCCCTTCGAGCTCCTGCAGTTCCCGTTCGGCACGCCGGTTGGCGGCGCGCACCGCCGCCCGGGTGGCCACGCCGAAGTAGTCGCGAAAGCCCCGCCGCCGGGCCGCCCGCAGGTGCGGGGGCAGCGGCCGGCGCAGCTCGGTGGCATACGCCTGCGCCAGCAGCTCCCGCAGGCCGCCTTCGAGGGGGCTTTCGCCGGCGCTGTTGTCCACCTCCAGGCGCCCTCCGTGGCCGGAGTAGTCGTACAGCTCCCGTTCCTGGCCCGCCCGCTCGATCTCGATGCCGCCCGCGCGCCAGTTGGAGTAGGTGGCGTACTTGGCCTGCTCGGTGCGCAGGGCCGCGATGTGCAGCGGGGCGTTGGCGGCGTACAGCTCGCGGGCGAACTCCGTCACCACCTCGTCGGTTGCGTGCAGCACGTAGGGGCGGCCGGCCGCGGAGGAGTCTTCGAGGATGCCCGCGATGTCCAGGCGATGGGCCAGGTGCGAGTAGCGCCGGCGCGCCCGCCAGGCGTTCGAGCCGGTGGCCAGCGTCAGCAGCAGCGGCGCCACGTCCACGCTCGAGGTGAGCTGCTCGCGGGGGATGTCGGGGTCGGCGGCGAGCAGACCGCGGGGGTCCTTGACGATCAGCGGCACCTTGATCGCCTCCTCGTAGGCGCTCGCCCCCTTGCCCCGCAGCCCGTGGGAGGCGCCGTACTCGCCGTGGTCGGAGGTGAAGAGGACCACCGTGTTGGCCGCCACCTCGGGGCGGCTGGCGAGCGTGTCGAGCACCTGGCCCACGTGCCGGTCCACCTCGAGCTGGAGCTTGATGTAGAGGTCCAGGAACGGCAGCCACGCGTCCGTCACCCCCGGCCCCGTGAACGGCACCGGCCCGAAGGAGGCGGCGGCCGTTTCCTGCATCGAGAGCTGCAGCCGCGGCTTGCCCGCGGCCGTGAGCTGTTCGGGGGTCTCGAAGTTGGGCGGCAGCTGGGTGGCCACGCTCGGCGCCTGCGCCTCCGCGGGCACGCGATCGCTCCAGCCGTACCACCAGGCGATGTCGTGGGGGTTCACGAAGGAGACCGTCGCGCACCACGGCTCCCGCCGGTCGACCTGCTCGAACCAGCGGCCGAAGTCGTCCGCGATCGTGGGGTCCACCCGCCAGCCCTGCCCGGGGGCGCCGTCGGGGGAGGGGAAGGTGGCGCCCGCGAAGCCGTAGCGGGCGAGCGCCGGTGGGCCCGTTTCCTGATTCCAGTGGTTGTCCCCGTGGGTGAGGTGCCACTTGCCATACCAGCGCGTGCGATAGCCGTGTTCGCGCAGCATCGTGCCCCAGGTGGGAAAGCCGGGGTCCAGGGTGCTGCCGCCGGTGATCATGCAGCCCGTCTGGTGGGTGTAGAGGCCCGTGAGCAGCGTCGCGCGGGCGGGGGTGCAGTCGTTGGAGGCCGTGTAGTGGTGGGAGAAGGAGACGCCTTCGGCGCCCAGCCGGGCGATGTTCGGCGGCAGGCCCCCGGAGGCGGCCACCGTGCCGGGCAGCCACTGCGGGTAGCGCAGCTGGTCGACCACGATCACGAGGATGTTCGGCTTGGCCGGCCGGCCGGCCAGCGCGCTCGCGGGCGCGGCGGCCGCCGCCGAAACGGCCTGGGGCGGCCCGTCGGTGGCGTCCGCGAGCTTGGAGGCCACCAGCTTGCCCCCGAGGATCGTGCCTCCGGCGAGCAGCCCCGTCTTGACGAAGGTGCGCCTGTCGATTCTTCGCTCGATCTTATAATTGAACACCGCCGGGCCGATCGATGACGCGCTGGCCGCTGTAACGGGCTGTTTATGGCCTGGTAGGGTTCGTCCATGGCGGACTATTCGGAATCGGGAGGGCCGCCTGATGGCGGGCTCCCCTGAGTCTCCGGCCGCCACCCGAGGCGCGCGCCGCGACTCCCAACAGGCGCGTGCCGCCGCGCCGCAGGCCCCGTCCGTGGCGCGCCTGCCGAGCGGCCCCCACACGCTCTCCCGGGAGCAGGTCGAGGCCGACCAGCGCGAGCGCCTGCGGATGGCGATGATCGGGGCGATCGGCGAGCAGGGGTACTCGGGCGTGACGGTCTCCGACGTGATCTCCCGCGCGGGGGTCTCGCGGCGGACCTTCTACGAGCACTACGCCGACACCCAGGGGTGCTTCCTGGACATCTACGACGCCATCACCGCCGAGGGGATGCGCCGCGTGCGGCGCGCCTACGAGCAGGCTCAGGGGTGGTCCGAGCGCATGGAAGCCGCCATCCGGGTGCTGTTCGAATCGGCCATCGAGAGCCCCGACGCGCTGCGGCTGATCATGGTGGAGATCGCCGCCGTGGGTCCCGTGGGCTTCGTCCACCGGGAGCGGGTGATGGACCAGTACGCCCGCTTCATCCGTGCGGGCCTGGAACGGGAACCCGACCAGGGAAGGCTCTCGGAGCTGACGCTCAGAGCGGTGATCGGGGGGATCAACCGGGTCCTCTACGCGCGCCTGTACGACCGCCGCCACGCGCGCCTGCTCGCGCTCGTGCCCGACCTGGTGAGCTGGGCCAGCTCCTACCACCCGTCCCCGACGCAGATCGCCGCGGGCCTGCTGATCTGCCCGCCGAGCAGCCTGCGCACGCGCACCGGCCTCGTGGGAGGACGGGCGCCGGGCACCCTCTCGCTGGGCTCCCAGGGCGGCGACCGTCGCGGGCTGGTGCCGGTGGACGGCAGGGTCTCGCCGAACTTCGTGGCCCACAACCAGCGCGAGCGGATCCTCGACGCGGTCGCCAACCTCACCGCCGCCAAAGGCTATGGCGGCTTCGGCGTCAAGGAGGTGGCCGAGCAGGCCGCCGTCTCGCTGCAGACCTTCTACGAGCTGTTCACCGACAAGGAGGACGCCTTCCTGGTGGCCTACGAGCTCGGCTACACCAAGGCGCTGTCGATCTTCGAACGGGCCTACGCCGACGAGCCCGACTGGCCCACCGGCATGCGGGCGGCGCTGGCCTCGCTGCTGAACTTCCTCGCCTCCGAGCCCACCTTCGCGCACATGACCTTCGTGGACTCCCTCGTGGCCACCCCCCGCACCGCCGCGAGCTCCGCCCGCAGCGTGGCCGCCTTCGCCAGGCTGCTGGAGCCCGGCTTCGACGAGGCCCCCGTCTCCCAGCGCCCGCCGGCGGTGGTCGTGGAGGCGATCGCCGGGGGCCTGTTCGAGATCATCTTCCAGCACGTCGTGCGGGGACGCACCCGCGAGCTGCCCCAGCTCACGGCTCAGGCCGCCTACATCGCCCTGGCCCCCTTCGTGGGCGCCACCGAGGCCGGTCTGGTGGCGGCCGACAACACCGGCCGCTAGCGCCGGCGAGCGCTCAGGCGGCGGGCCTGTAGACGCTCACCACGGCGGCGCCGCCGAGGCCGATGTTGTGCTGCAGGGCCGCGGTGGCGCCGTCCACCTGACGGGCGTCCGCCTGGCCGCGCAGCTGCCAGCAGAGCTCCGAGCACTGAGCGAGGCCGGTGGCGCCGAGGGGGTGGCCCTTGGAGATGAGCCCGCCGGAGGGGTTCACCACCCAGCGGCCGCCGTAGGTCGTGTCTTCGCTGTCCACCAGCTCGTGGCCGTGGCCCTCCTGCGCGAGGCCGAGGGCCTCATAGGTGATGAGCTCGTTGGCGGAGAAGCAGTCGTGCAGCTCGATCACCTGCACGTCCTCGGGGCCGAGCTGGGCTTCCTCGTAGGCTTTCTCGGCGGCCGCCTTGCTCATGTCATAGCCGACGATCTTGATGCAGTCGGCGGTGTCGTCGAAGGTGCTGACCAGATCGGTGACCATCGCCTGGCCGGCGATCTCGATCGCCTGCCGCCAGAGGCCGTGGTCTTCCACGAAGCGCTCGCTGGCCACCACCACGGCGGCGGCGCCGTCGGAGGTGGGGGAGCACTGGAGCTTGGTGAGGGGCTCGTGGATCATCTTCGCGGCCTTGATGTCCTCGATGGAGTACTCGTCCTGGAACTGGGCGTAGGGGTTGTTGACGGAGTGCTTGTGGTTCTTCCAGCCGATCCAGGCGTAGTGGTCGGGATGGGAGCCGTACTTCTCGATGTGGTCGCGGCCGGCGTTGCCGAACATCTGGGGCGCGAAGGGCGACTGCTCGGCGGCGCGGAGCTCGAACATGCGCATCATGTGCTTGTCCATGGCGGGCGTGCGGTCGGTGTACTTCATACCCAGGGAGCCCTTCTCCATCTTCTCGAAGCCCACCGCCAGGGCGCAGTCCACGAGGCCGCCCTTGACGGCCTGGCGGGCGAGGAACAGGGCGGAGGAGCCGGTGGAGCAGTTGTTGTTGACGTTCACCACCGGGATGCCGGTGAGGCCGAGGCCGTAGATGGCGCGCTGGCCGTAGGTGGAGTCCCCGTAGCAGTAGCCCGCGTAGGCCTGCTCGACGTCCTCGTAGGGGATGCCCGCGTCCGCGAGCGCCCGCGAGCCGGCCTCCAGCACCCACTCGGGATAGTCGCCCTCCTTGGTGCCGGGCTTGTCGAACTTCGACATCCCCACTCCGATCACGAACGTGCGGTTGCTCATCTGCGGTCCCTTCCTTTCGGGCTCTCTTCTCAAGTCCTGGCTGGTCAGCCAGGAAGGGTAACCGATCTATGCTGATTTCATCTGCGGGCGCTACACCAACACCCTCAGCGTGGAAGAGCTCGACGGGCGACTCGGGGCGCGGTTCGGGGTGAAGATCCGGGAGCGGACGGACGGGGACCCCTACAACATCGCGCCCACCGAGCAGGTGTTGGCGATCGTGGCTCCTAAGGGGGAGGCTCAGGCGCGGCTGTTGCGCTGGGGGCTGGTGCCGACGTGGGCGCACGATCTCAAGGGGGCCTACAAGCTGATCAACGCGCGGGTGGAGACGGTGAGCACGAAGGCGGCCTACCGGGACCTGATCCCGCGGGGGTCGCGGCGGGCGCTGCAGATCGCGGACGGGTACTACGAGTGGCTCAAACCCGAGCGCCCCCGAGAGGCGCGCCAGCCGTTTCACTTCCGGGTGGATGGGGGAGAGCCGTTCGCGTTCGCCTCCCTGTGGACGCCGGCGAAGATCGCGGGGGAGTGGGTGGTGAGCTGCGCCCTCATCACCTGCCCCTCGGCGGCCAACCCGGTGGCGGCGGCGATCCACGACCGCATGCCGGCGATCCTCGCCGACGCTCAGGCCCAGCGGGCATGGCTCGATCCGGCGCTCGGCGCCGAGGAGGCGCTCTCGCTGTGTGGTCCCCTGGCCGCCGAGCGCCTCAGCGCGCGAGCGGTGAACCCGGCGGTGAACAAGGTGGGAGGCGTGGAAGGGCCGGCGTTGCTTCAGGGTCCGGCGATAGCCTAGTGAGGCCGCCTGTGCTCGGAGGGGTGGCAGAGTGGTTGAATGCGGCGGTCTTGAAAATCCTCCGGCCGGAAAGTCGCGCCTTCGAGCCGCCCGTCATTCTTTGGCTTGCTTGAGCCGTTTTCCGCGTGGTTGAGTCGTATTCGGCGGGTTGGTCGCTGCGGGCGCTCGACGCAGCGAAACCGCTGTTAACCGCCTGAAACCGCTCGATCCGCAGCCGGACTGGCGCGAGTTTGGCGCGAGAACGGGGAAGTTGGTTGAGGGTGCCGCTGACCCCGTTGGTGTGCTGGTCTTCGCTCACCGGGTATGGAACGACAAAGCCCCGGCCGCATAACTCCGAGGAGTCCTAGGCGGGACCGGGGCGTCGTCAACTAGCCTAGCGCGAACGTGGACGAACAGCAAGCACGCGCCTGGCTATCCGAGCCGCGCTACGCGCGGTTCCTCGACGCTGCCGGTGGCGACCACGAGCGAGCTGTGGCGCTGTACGAGTGGCATGCGGAGCTCACCATCGCGTCGTTCGGCCTGATCCACCACTTCGAGGTGCTCCTGCGCAACGCCATCGACGGAGTCCTTGGCGTGGGTCAACCGCAAACGCCGATCAAGGACACGTGGCTACTCGACTTCGAGACCCTCCAACCCGACGGGATCAAGCAAGCCATCATCGCGATCGAACGCCTGGAGAAGGGCAAGCTCGTCACCCGCGGACGCGTCGTCGCCGGCGTCTCCTTCAGATTCTGGGCCGGACTCTTCGGACGTCGCTACGAGGAGCTCTGGAGGCACCGGCTCCGAGCCGCGTTCCCCCACGCCGCGCTGACGCGCAAGGACCTCAGCTCCAGGATGCGGCTGATCCAGCGCTTTCGTAACCGCGTCGCCCACCACGACTCGCTGCTCGACCAAGACGCCCAGGCGCGCCTTGAGGACATGCTCACAATCACCGGATGGATCGACCCCACCGCACAGGTATGGCTTACCGAGCGTACCGATGCGCTCGCCATCGTTCGGCAGATGCCCTAAGCGAGTCGGGACGAACTACGGCTCCACGCAATGGGCCGAGACTTGTCGCGTCGAAGCCGTCGAGATCTTGTGTGGCAGCCTCCGCTTCAGCGCCGGAGGAGAGAGCCGACTGTCGCCACTAGTCCCGAAGCCTCGGGATCGCCACGTGCCAGAAGGTCATGTCCTTCTTTGTGGCCTCGAGGTACTCGTCCTGCGGCCCTGTGAGATGGCTGTAGTCGATTCCGGCGATGTTCATCCCTGGGTCGTTATCCAGCGGTGGCGCATCCCAGGCCTCGTGCATGTAGGTACCGGCGGTCCGGCGTGTCTCGTGGACCAGCGCCTCGTACTTCGTTGAGACGGCCGTCGATTCCGTGCTGATCTGGGCGAGATAGCTTGCAAACCTCAAAGGTCGCTTCTGGGTACTCCTCGAGCACACCCGCGAGGACGTGCACGGCCATGTCCCAGACGATGTCGTTCGGCGAGACATCTTCGCCGTCGGGCCCGAGCTCGGGGTATGTGCGCCGGTCAAGGACGACGCCGCAGTCGGCGTCGGAGACAGGCTTGTTGACCGTGCCGTGCGCCACGCTGCCCGAGTCAAAACTTTTCAGCACTCCTGGGAAGCTCCGCGCGTGGCGCTTGACGAGGTTCCTCCGGTCCTTCGTCTCGCTGAGGACGTCATCGTCCACGGCGATCTGCCTGCGGACGTCAGTCAACACCTGCCCTGCATAGTCGGTCGTTGTCGTAGCCATGTCGGCTCCTTCGCTCCTGAATTTTTGCCTGGGAGAGGCTCTTTGGCAACCGGGCATCACACCGATCAAGAAACCTCATAGACAGGATCGCATGCAGACAGGACGGATCCCCTGAGGAACTACGCCCCGCCGGACCGAGGTGATGAAGCCCGGTCCGACGGGGCCAAGCGTATTCAGGAAGCGTACGACGACCGATTTGTATCGGACAGCAATGACGGACGTCGAGCGCCCAAAAAACGGAGCTTGAGGGACGACGGTCGAACTTCGACATTGTGTGGAAGCGCATTAGCGAGCTGCACGCCCAGCGCTTCGGCACCTGAAACTCCGACCGAACACATGTTCCGTCCGCAAGCAACTATAGGCTCAAACCCGTGAGCAAGTCAACGAGCAACACCGGCAAGCCCTGGACGGCCGCTGAGCGCGCTCAACTCGCCAGACTGGCACGCGGCAATACGCCGACGGGGATCATCGGCCTGAAGCTCAAACGCACGGCCAGCGCGGTTGAGAACCAAGCCCACAGACAGAAAGTCTCGCTCAAGCCGACCAACCGCTCGCCCTACAACCGACGCAGCAAGTAGCTGAGCAGGCAGAGGCGCATACGCCCACAATCTCTGTTTCTACAACAGCCTGCGTAGCTCGTCGCGGCTGATCTCTGCATCCTTGAGCAGCCGCGACAGGGTGCCGATTGACATCGCCCGCCGGGCTACGGGTATGCTCAATGTGCGGCGGGTGGCAGCGTGGACATAGATATGGTGGCTGCCACGGCTGCGGTCATGCTCCCAGCCCTTGCGCTCCAAGACCCGGATGAGTTCTTTGGCGGTGAGCCGAGGGAGCTTCTCGCTCACGCGGCCGGAGCCAGTTTACGATGCTCGATCTTCGGTAGCGACCAGCCCCGCTCCTGGCGGGCTTCAAGATAGAGCGCCATCGCCTCCCGGATCATGGCGGTGGCTTCCTCCAAAGTGTCTCCCTCGCTGACGCAACCAGGCAGATCAGGGACGTAGACCGTGTAGCCGCCCTCGTCCTGGGGTTCAAAAATAACATCAAACTTGTGCTGTCCGTTCATGGTTCCATTATACTTCAGCCGTCGATGGCTCGGCAAGACTAGTTTGATCGGCCGCACGCGGCTGGTCCGGCTCTACGATCAGATGTTTACGTGTGGTCGTCTGCCATGGAGGAATTAGGTAGAACTTCAAGCCGTATTGCCGACGATCACTGTATGACAAACACTGCGAGTAGACCGGCGATAAGGTTTAGAGCGAATCCGACACAGACAACCGGCGTGAGTT
>Ga0335072_10015056_pt1 | contig 10986 bp, 7 predicted proteins | sample Lox_Sample_21_FD_206725 | JGI IMG/M metagenome (GOLD analysis project Ga0335072, IMG submission 206725) | Soil microbial communities from Loxahatchee National Wildlife Refuge, Florida, United States - Lox_Sample_2.1 | ecosystem: Environmental > Terrestrial > Soil > Wetlands | place: USA: Florida... | reverse complement strand
GCGCCGACACGAACGACACCGTGGTGGGGGGGGGTTTCTGCTTCTTGTGGTAGGTGGGGGTGGGGGCCCACTGGCCGCCGGCGCCGGTGTTACCCGAGAAGTCGGTGGCGGGGACGGCCTTTCGCCATTTGAACGACGCCTGGCCGCTCTTCGCCGGCGGGCCACCGGCCAGGGTGCCGGCCAGGCCCAGGTACCACGAGCGCGCCTGCGTGCCCGGCACCGGGAAGCGGGAGAACGAGTGCTCGAACCCGGGAACAGGTGAGCCGGGGTTGGAGCTGCCAGCACCGTTGTCGAACAGCACGCGGATCAAAGGGAGCCGCTGGAACGCCGCAAGCGCCGCCGCGTAGCTGGGCTCGTGCTGAATCGGATCGTCGGGCAGCGTCACGCCGTTCACACCCAGCGCGGTGGCATAAAGCGTCGGCGCCAGTGCCTGAGCCGACGCCGACACGGTCGGATTGCGCCGCGCGACGTACAACTCCAGGAAGTCGTACCAGCGGTTGAATGTCGCCGGGTCGAGCGAGTCGGTGTGCACGCCGTTGGTGAACGTGAACCACTTGTGGCGGGTCCCGGTGAAGTGCTCGGCGAGGTCGGGGCAGTGGCCGCCGGTCTGCTCGTCGGTGAACTGGCAGGCCATGTACGTCGGCACCTTGATCTTGTGCACGAACGTGATCGGCGACAGCGGATCGGCGACCGACGGCACGTAATGGCTGTTGGCGCGGACCTGCTTGACGAGGTTGACGGCCTCCTGATGCAGCGCCTGGTTGGCCTTGCACGTCGCGTCGCCATCGTGGATCTGCTTCAGCGCCCACGCCTGATCGCTCGTCGGCGAGTTGGCAAGCGCGTCCTGGTCGCGCTCCTTGGTCCAGGGCAGCGCGAAGCCGGTGTTCAGGATCCCGCCCGGATACAGCGTGCTGGCGCTGTTGTCGATCACCGACAGCGGCGTGATCGCCGCAAGATCGGGCGGATCGGTCTTGGCGACGAACAGCTGGCTGATGCCGCCGTAGGAGATGCCCATCATCCCGACCTTGTGGTGCAGCACCCAGGGCTGGTGGGCGACCGTCTCGACGATGTCGTAGCCGTCGAGATTCTGCAGCGTGTCGAAGTAGTTGAAGGCGCCGCCCGAGCATCCGGTGCCGCGCATGTTGACGTCGACGACCGCGAACCCGAGCAGCGTGGCGATCTGGCTGATGCCGCTGTTGGGGCCCGCCGGGTTTGCGTACCCGTAGCCGGCGTACTCGATCAAGGTGGGGTACGGCCCCGGTCCGCTCGGCAGGTGGACGTCGATCGCAAGCTTGATGCCGTCGCGGACGTTCAGATAGCCGTAGCCAGAAGTTGGAATGTGCTGGCCGTAGAAGCCGGTGCTCGGAGGCGCGGAGCGGTTGGGCATCACCGTCACGGGACCGCTGGCGCGCCCGCCGGCGGGCCGCACGCGGTATCCGGGGCCGGGCTTGAGGCCGCGGTAGACGACGCCACCCAGCGAGCCGGCGCGCCGCGATTGCACGACGCGGCCGCGACGATCGAGCAGTGCGATCCGCTGATGGCCGTGGGCACCCACGACATACACCTGCTGAACGCTGCCGCGCACCGTCAGCGCCGACGCTGCTCCAGCCGTTGCACACAGCAGCGCCAATGCCGTGGCAAGCGCGATGACGTACGGGCGGATCGAGATCTTCATGGTCGGGACTTCCGGGCCGTTCCCACGAATGCCGACGCCGTCAGTGTTCGGGCAAGCTACCACGCCGCGTTCACAACGTGTTCGCAACCGCTCCGTACAAGTCCGGACGGCGGTCGGCCAATACGTCGTTGTGCGGGCTGATCCTTTTCTCGCGCGCCTGCGCGAGCTCACAGCTCGCCAGCACCGTGACGGTCTCCTCGTCGCCCGCAGGCCCCGCCACGGGGAAGCCCGCCGGATCGACGATCACGCTGCCTCCGACCCAGTCGACGCCGCGTTCGCGCCCGACGCGGTCGGCAACCGCGATGAACATGCGGTTGACGGACGCGGACGCCTGCACGCGCACCACCTCCTGCGGACGCTCGCCCGCTGGCCGCGGCTCCCGCGGCCAGTTGGCCGGCGCGCACACGAGCTCTGCCCGCGCGAGCGCCGGCAGCCGCATCCACTCGGGGAACTCGAGGTCGTAGCAGACGACCACGCCGATCCGGCCGTACGCGGTGTCGACCACCGGCGGCGGGCCGTCGCCGGCGCAGAACACATGTCCTTCCCGATCCCAGAGGTGCGCCTTGCGGTACGCGGCGCGTAGTCCGCTCGGGTCGACGATCACGGCCGTGTTCCACAGAGTCTCGCCTTCGCGCTCGCACACCCCGCCTACGACCACTAGCCCGCGCTCGAGCGCGAGCTGCGTCCAGTCGTCGACCGTCGGTCCCCCGTCGACCGGCTCCGCCAGCGCCCGGGCCTCGTCGAGATCCTCGAACACGTAGCCGCTGTTCATCAGCTCGGGAAGCACCACCACCTGGGCTCCGCGGTCGGCGGCGTCGACGATCGCCTCGTGCGCGAGCGAACGGTTAGCGTCGGCTTCGCCGATCCGCGGGGCGAGCTGACAGCAGGCCACGACGACCGTGTCAGCCACGACGTGCCACCGCGAGCAGGGCCAGCAGGTCATAGGCGACGGCCGCCGCGTTCAATGCAGTCACCTGGCCGGCGGAGTCGTAGGGCGGCGCGACCTCGACGACGTCAAAGCCCGTGAACGTGATCCCCGCCAGCGCGCGCAGGAACGCCAGCGCCTCACGAGGCTGCAGCCCCGCGACCTCGGGAGTCCCCGTGCCCGGCGCCGACGCCGGATCGAGCACGTCGATGTCGAACGACAGGTACGCCGTCCCGTCGCCCAGCCGCGCGCGCACGCGGTCGGCGTATTGACCGGGCGACATCGAAACCAGCTCGTCCCCGGTGATCAGCCCAAACCCCATCTCCCGCGGCACCTGCAGGTCGGCCGCCTCGTACAGCGGTCCCCGCATTCCCGCCAGCGTGGAGCGCGAGGGATCCAGCAGGCCCTCCTCGAGCGCGCGCCGAAACGGCGTCCCGTGGAAGTAGCGCTCGCCGTAGTACTGATCCCACGTGTCGGCGTGCGCGTCCAGCAGCACCAGCGCCACCGGCCCGTGCGCGGCGGCCTGCGCGCGCAACTCGCCGAGCACGATTGAATGGTCGCCGCCGAGCACTAGCGGCACGATGCCGGCGCTGACGATTGGCTGGAGCGCCGCCGCAATCTGCTCGGTGGTCCTGAGCGCGTTGCCCGGCGTGATCTCGATGTCGCCGCCGTCGACGAGCGACAGCGTCCCGAACACGTCGACGTCCAGCGCCGGGTGATACGGGCGCAGCAATGCCGAGGCCGACCGGATCGCCTCCGGGCCGAACCGCGCACCCGGCCGAAAGCTGGTCGCGGTGTCGAACGGGATGCCGATCACGGCGGCGTCGACGCCGTCGTGGGGCAACGTCACGTGGGGAAGCCGCGCGAACGTGCGGATCCCGGTGTAGCGGGGAGCGCGGCTTGCGTCGGGAGGCGTGAACCGCGTCACGCCCCAGACATTACGCGCGTCAGGGTGCGCGACGAAGTCAGTGGTGGGATTGGGCGGTCGACCCGTGGATGCCAGCGTCGCACGGGAGCGAAGCAATAGCTGGCTATTGCGAGCGAGCGGGTGGCGTGTGGCGCCGCGGGGCGGCCGCACAAGACCGTCAATCACTTCGTCGTGTGCCCTTACCGCCGCCGGGTGAGCCTCCCGACGAGCAGCTCGACGGATCGCTCGAGCTGCTCGAGCGTGGCGCTGTCGACGCTCGTGACCCCGACTCTGCGATTGAGCCAGGCGTTGACCTCCCGATGGTCGGTCCGGTCGCGACGGGTGACCTCCGACACGAGACGGTGGCGCTCGCTTCGGAGCATCGCGCGGCGTTCGAACGCGGGACGCTCGTCGGCGTCGTCATCGCCCGGCGGCGGCGGTGGCGGGCCGGCCGCCATCGCGAGACCCGCGCCGGGCGGAGGCCCGAACAGCGACATCTGCGGCGCGACGTCGGCGCTCAGCGGCATGAACGCCGGCTCCTCTGAGCGCTCGCTCCGCGCGACGAGGTCTGGCTCGTCGAACCCGAGCTCCTCGCCGTCGGGGCGCGCCAGCACGTGGCGCAGTTCCTCCTCGATCCTCGACGCGTGATCGCGCAGCACCGGGTCGGCCGGTACGTAGAGCCAGCTCGGCTCGATCGGCCTGCCCGGCAGGGTGCGAACGAAGCGGCCCACGATCTGCCTGAACACGAGCGGCGTCTTTGCCGCGGTGGCGTAGACGCCGACGCGCAACCGCGGGATGTCGACGCCCTCGGAGACCATGTTGACGGCCACGATCCAGGGGTCCCGGGATCGCGTGAATGCGACGAGCTTCTCCGCCGCACGAGGCTCGGCGTGCAGCACGACCAGCGGCGCGCGGCCGGTGCACTCGCGCAGCAGCGCCGCGATCCTGCGCGCGTGCGCGGAGTCGGCGGCGATCACCAGGCCGCCGGCGTCGGCGTGGCCGGCCGCTCGCACCGCGGCGAGCTTGGCGTCGGCTTCGCGCAGGATCCGCGGCAGGCCGTCGGGCAGCTCCGTCGAGATCGCGGTCCGGTACCGGCGCCCGGCCTCGCGCGAGCTCAGCACGGTCTCGAAGCTCGACTCGATCACGTCGTCGCCGCTGCGCCAGGACAGCGTTCCGTCGTAGGCGACGAAGCAGACCGGCCGGCAGACGCGGTCGCGCACGGCGTCGGCGTAGGTGTAGGAGTGGTCGGGTTGCGCGAGCCCGGCCGCGTCGTAGTCGACGCCCGGAATCGCGGCCGCGTCGGACCGAAAGGGCGTGCCCGACAGCAGCAGCCAGCGCGAGCACGCGCCCATGGCAGTGGCGAACCCCTCACCCCACGCGAGCTCCTCGCCGAGGTGGTGGGCCTCGTCGGCGACGACCAGCGAAGACGGCGGCAGTGCCCTGGCCCAGCGCCGCGGCGCCTTGGCGATTCGGGCGTACGTGACCGCGACGCCGTGAAAGCCCTTCGGGGGGCGCGGTGAATCGCAGTCCGGCGCGAGCTCGACCCCGAGCGCGCTCGCCGCACGCGCCCACTGGCGCGTCAGCGGCGCCGTCGGGCACGCGACGATCACGGACTTGATCGCGCCGGCGGCGAGCTGGGCGCGGGCAAGCTCGAGCGCCGGGCGCGTCTTGCCCGCTCCTGGCGCGGCAGACATCAGGAACGTGCCCTCCGTCCAGTCGGCCATTCGCGCCAGCGCCTCGCTCTGCCAGGCGCGCAGGGGGGTGTTTGATGCTCGTGTCCCGCTCACAGGCAAGCGCGGCATGGTGCCGAACGGGGCGGACGAGATACGCTGCGGCGGCCGTGGCCAGGCTGCCCTACCCGGACCCCTCCGGCTCGCCCGAACCCGTCCGCGAGGCGCTCGCCGCGCTGCCGCCGCTGAACATCTTCCGGATGCTGTCCCACGCCGAGACGGCGTTCAGGCCATTCCTGCGCTTCGGCGGCTCGATCCTCGGGCGGCTCGAGCTCGATCCGAGGCTGCGCGAGCTCGCGATCATCCAGGTGGCGCGAGACGCCGAGGCCGAGTACGAATGGGTCCAGCACGTGGCGATCTCGCGCGAAGTCGGGGTGCTCGACGAGCAGATCGCGGCCGTCGAGGCCGGGCGCCTGGACGACCCCTCGCTCGGCGATGGCGAGCGCGCGGTGCTGCAATTCGCGCGCGAGGTCGTGGCCGGACCACGCGTCAGCGACGCGACGTTCGCGGCCGTCGAGGAGCAGCTGAGCCCGCAGGAGATCGTCGAGCTGCTGCTGACGATCGGCAACTACCTGATGCTGGCCAGGGTGATGACCACGCTCGAGCTCGAGCTCGACGACCCGGTCGGCGGCCGGGTGCTGTCCTCGCGGCTGCCGCGCTAGCCGCCTTTCAGACATACGTCTTACGCGTTTCATCGCGCCCGCTTCGCGTGGCCGTCGATTCTCCGGGCACGATGATCTCCACCGAAGCCAAAGTCCCCACCCAAGAGCCGGCGGCGCCGGCGATCGGGACGCTCGCCGCCCCGCTGATCGACATCGTCGTGCCGGTCTACAACGAGCGCGCGACGCTCGAGCGCTCGATCCGCCGCCTGCATGGTTTTCTGCAGGCGAACATGCCGTTCGCGTGGCGGATCGTGATCGCCGACAACGCCAGCACCGACGGCACCTCGGTGATCGCCCGCGCGCTCGCGGCCGAGCTAGGCTGCACCGAAGCGCTGATCCTGCCCGGCAAAGGCCGCGGCCGCGCCCTGCGCGCCGCATGGTCGGCGAGCGACGCGGACGTGCTCTGCTACATGGACGTCGACCTCTCGACCGACCTGCGCGCGCTGCTGCCGCTGGTCGCGGGAATCGTCTCGGGTCACAGCGACGTCGCGATCGGCACGCGCCTGGCGCCCGGATCGCGCGTGGTGCGGGGACCCAAGCGCGAGCTGATCTCCCGCTGCTACAACGCCCTGCTCCACGTCGTGCTCCGCGCCCGCTTCTCCGACGCGCAATGCGGGTTCAAGGCGATCTCCGCCGACGCGGCGCGCGCGCTGCTGCCGGATGTCCGCGATCAAGCGTGGTTCTTTGACACCGAGCTGCTGACCCTCGCCCAACGCCGGGGGCTGCGGATCCACGAGGTGGCGGTCGACTGGGTCGACGACAGCGACTCGCGCGTCGAGATCGTGTCCACCGCGCTGGCGGACCTGCGCGGGGTTGCGCGGCTTGCGCTGGCGAGCCGGGTCGTGCGCTTCGCGCTGATCGGCGTGATCTCGACGATCGCCTACGCGCTGTTGTTCCTGGCGCTGCGCCCAGGGCTCGGGGCGCCGTGGGCAAACGCCGTCGCGCTCGCGTTGACGGCTGTTGCCAACACCCACGCCAATCGGCACATCACGTTCGGCGTCAGGGGATCACGTGGCCTGCTGGCGCAGCACGCCGGCGGGGCTTTGGCGTTCCTGCTGGCGTTGTGCCTGACCGATGGTGCGCTGGCGCTGCTGGGCGCGCTTGACCCGCATCCGGCCCGCCGCCTGGAGGTGGCCGTGCTCGTGGCGGCCAGCGTGCTCGCCACCGCCGGTCGCTACGTCGCGCTGCGATCGTGGGTGTTTGCCCGAGCGCAGCGTCCGGCGGCTACTGCGGCGCTGTGACGTATCGCTCCGAGCGGCCGTCGGGGTAACCCGTGAACCACGTGTGCTGGTCGGTCTCGCGTCCCTTGATCGTCTGCACCGTGCACGGCTTGCCCCACAGCATCGCGATCTGAGAGAGCGTCCCACGCGCGTACTCCTCGTCGAGCCCGACGCCGTCGTGAATGTGTTCGATCAACAGCTCGCCACGCCCGCGGAAGTCGGCGTCAACGATCTGCACGTGCGGGATTCCGAGCGTCGAGTGCTGGGCGACGAAGACCTCGCGGACCGCGTCGGCCTCGCGTGAGGAGACCCGGATCCGGCGCGGATCCTGCTCGAGGTGCTGGAACGCGTAGAGCTGTGACAGCTCGCACACCTTGGGCGTCAGGAACTCGCGCAGGAGCCCCTCGTCGTCGTAGGCAGCGAGGACGTTGCGGACCTGATCAAACGGCTCGACCTCGCCCGCCCAGCTCCACAGCTCGCGTTCCTCGTCGTTGGGCTCGGCGGCGATCCGCATGATCTCGCGCAGGATGTTGATGCCGATGTTGTACGGGTTGACCCGCGCGGGATGGGGAGCCATCACCACCGAGTTGAGCTGCTCGTACTCGAGGTAGCGGTCGGTCGGCAAGAACAGCCGCTGACACACCTCCTGGTGCAGCAGCACGGCGGCGCCCTCGTTGAGGATCTTTGTGCGCATCTGGGGCACGAAGTAGCTCTGCTCGGTGTGCACGATCGAGATCACGTCGCGCTGCCAGTCCTCGAGCCCGCGCGCGTTGGCCTCGATGAACGACAGCAGGTCATGTTCGGGCTCGCGCGGGAACCGGCTGCGCAGTGCAGTCCGTTCCTGCGCGACCCGTTCGCGGTCGGCGGACACCTCGTCGGGGAACAGGACGTCGAACGGCCTGGACCGATGCTCGGGCTCGCGCGCCGCCGCCTTGCGGATCAGCTGCGCCTGCGGCTGGTGAATCGCGATCGCGTGGCAGGCATCCAGGAAGTCCTCGACCCGGTCGCGCCCGTAGGCGCCCATGTAGTCGGCGATTCGCTCGGCGGCCGAGATGACGCGCGACATGATCTCGCGGTCGACGGCCCCCAGCCATTCGTTGTTCTCGAACACGTATCCATGGCCCAGGCAGTGCGCGATCACCAGCGTCTGCGCGACGAGGCTGTTGCCATCCATCAGGTACGCGTGCACGGGTCGGGTGTTGAAGATCAGCTCGTAGATCCGCTCCTGGCCCCGCTGGTAACGCCCATATGCATCATCGAACTGCGCACCCCAGCGCGCGCTCGAATACCGCGCCGGCAGCCCGTTCGCCGCGGCGAAGTACACCTCCTCGGGCGCGACGAGGTGATAGATCACCTCGGGCACGTCGAACCCGAGCTCGCCGTTTGCGATCAGCCGGCAGCGCTCGTCGACGTCCTGGAGGTCGGCGAGCGTGTATCCGCTCACCGAACCGCCGCCTCCACGTCGTCCTTGGCGAAGAACAGCTTCAGCGCGGGCCACAGCTCCCGGTCCTCGGATGCGCGCGCGTGCACGAAACCCGCCACGTCGCCGGCCTCCTGCTCGTAGAACAGCGACAGCTTGTGCGACCGCGTCATGCTTCCGGGGTCGACCTCGAGGTAGCCGACGAGCGAGCACACGCGCGCCAGCGACTGGATCAGCTCCAGCGTGCGCAGGTTGTCGGCGGAGAAGTTGTCGCCGTCTGAGACGTGCAGCACGTACACGTTCCAGTCGGCGGCCGGATAGCGATGGCTCTGCATCTCATCGATCGCCTCGAACGCCGACGAGACCTTCGTGCCGCCCGACTCGACCCGGTTGAAGAACTCCTCCTCGGTGACCTCACGGGCCTCGGTCGTGTGCGACACGAACACGATCTCCGTCTGGTCATAGCGGCTGCGCAGAAACTGCACGCACCAGTAGAAGAACAGCCGCGCCATCCGCTTGCGGTTGGCGTCCATCGAACCCGACACGTCCATCGCCAGGAAGATCACCGCCCGGCTGCGCGGCTTTGGAACGTCGCGGTAGGTCAGGTAGCGCAGGTCGGGCTTTTCGATCCCGCCCAGCGAGACGTGCCCGCGCTTGGCGTTGCGCAACAGGTTCTCGCGCAACGTCGCCTTCTTGTCGAGCATCGGTCCCTTGCGCGCGATCTCGTCGTAGACGGTGCGCGACGACTCGATCTCGGATTCGTTCTTGGGCTTGAGCCGTGGCAGCTCGAGCTCTGAGAACAGCATCTCCTCGACGTCGGCCATGTCCAGCCAGACCTCGTACAGCTCCTCCCCTGGCTCCAGTCCGGCCTCGCCGGGGCGGGGGGACGAATTGCCGCTCGGTCCCAGCACGTCGCCGGGCTTGCCGTCGCCCTGGCCGACGCCCTGCTGACGGCCGCGATCGAAGATGAACTGCCACCGCTTTGTCCCCTTGACCGGCACGCGCACCTTCTTCTCGGGGCCCGACGCGATGATGTCCTCCTCACCGATGCCCTGCTTGAGCTGCTCGGTGATCTTCTTGCGCAGCCGCTCGCGATGATGCAGCGCGTCCCGCCGGCCGGCATCCCGGGGCAGGCCCGAGTCCCCGACGACGGTCACCGGTTCAGCAGGTGACCGACGTACTCGAGCAGGTCTCGTGCGGAGTGCTCGTTGTAGCCGCGCTCCTCGATCAGGATGCCGAGCACCTCATTGAGCCGCTTCGCCTGCTCCTTGTCGGGGTTGGTCTTCGACAAGGTCACCTGCACGATGTCCTTGAGCTGATCGAACAGGTACTCCTCGATGCCGGTCGCGAGCACCGTGTCGGTCTCGTGCGTCAGCGGCCGCTCGCCCTTGCGCAGGGCGATCCCGATCCGCATCAGCACGCCCTGGCGGAACGTGTCCTTGGCCGACTCGGGCACCGCCGGCTTGACGTTCTCCTCGATCGCGCGCATCAGCTTCTCGTCGGGCTCGCGGTCCTCCTTGGTGATCGGGTCCTGGATCCGCGTGCCCTGGCAGTAGGCCTCGATGTTGGTCAGGTAGTTCTCGAGCAGCCGCTGGGCGTGCTCCGCGAACGCCGGCACGAACGCCTTGCGGACCTCGTCCTTGAGCTTGCGGTCGATCTCCTTGCGCGCGTCGATCACGAACGCCCGAAGCTGGTCGCGCGTCTCTCTCGGAACCTCGAGGCGCTCGATGTGCTCGTTGAGCGCCATCAGCGACATGATCGGCGTCAGGTACTTGTCGCCGTGGTGCTCGTCGCCGGCCTTGGTCGCCGCGCCCGACAGCACGTCGACGATCGCACGGGGCCCGAGTCCGGTCATACCTTCGTGCTCGGCGGCGCGCTTGATCTCGGGGATCTGGGCGAGCTTCCAGTCGCCGACCTCCTCGCCGTCGTACAGCTTCATCTTCTCGACCAGTCCGAGGTTCTCGTGTGGCTTCAGGCGCGACAGCACCGCGACCATCGCCGCCGCGCGCAGCGCATGCGGCGCAATATGCAGATCGTCGCGCGCGCCATAGCGCGTCAGCAGCTTCAGGTAGATCTTCTCCTCGTCGGTGACGCGGACGTTGTACGGCACCGCGACGGTCACGAGGCGGTCCTTCAGCGCCTCGTTCTTGAGGTCGGCGACGAATGCGCGGAACTCGGCCTCGTTGGTGTGCGCGAGGATCACGGCGTCGGAGTCGATGTATCCGAACTTGGGGACCTTGAACTGCTTCTCCTGGGCCATCGTCAAAAACAGGTTGCGGAACTCAGCCGGGTTCTTGAAGAATTCGACGGCCTCGAACAGTCCGCGGTTTGACTTGGAGAACTCGCCTGCCCAGTCGAGCGCCAGCGGATGTGAGTCCGAGCCGTGCGTCTCGATCGCGCGGAAGTCCAGGCCCCCGGTCAGCTGCTCCATGCTCATCGACTTGGGG
>Ga0335072_10015054_pt1 | contig 10986 bp, 7 predicted proteins | sample Lox_Sample_21_FD_206725 | JGI IMG/M metagenome (GOLD analysis project Ga0335072, IMG submission 206725) | Soil microbial communities from Loxahatchee National Wildlife Refuge, Florida, United States - Lox_Sample_2.1 | ecosystem: Environmental > Terrestrial > Soil > Wetlands | place: USA: Florida... | reverse complement strand
CCGATGTCCAGAAGCCATTCGAGCGCGGAGTCGCGCTGCTCCATTCTTTCTGGTACGAAGAGGCGGAAAAGGAATTCGTCGACATTGCCAAAGACGATCCGCACTGCGCCATGGCGCACTGGGGCATCGCCATGAGCTTGTGGCATCAGCTCTGGAACGAGCCCGACGCGAAAGTCATCGCCCGCGGCATGAGCGAAGTGAAGCGCGCCGAAAAGCTGAAGTCCACGCCGCGCGAGAGAGCTTATATCGCCGCCATCGCGGCCTTCTACAGCCATTCCAACAAACTCAATCACGAGGCCCGCGCAAAAGCCTATTCGGACGCAATGAAGAAGGTCTATGAGTCGTTCCCCGACGACCACGAGGCCGCGGTCTTCTATGCGCTCTCGCTGCTCGCCTCCGAGCCGCACGATGACCCGACCTTGGCCAACCGCAGGCAGGCGGCTGCGATCCTTGAAAAGCTCTTCGCCCTTGAGCCAGACCATCCCGGCGTCGCCCACTACCTGATCCACGCCTACGACAATCCCCAACTGGCTGAGCTCGGAATCCCCGCCGCCCGCCGATACGCGCAGATCGCGCCCGCAGCCCCGCACGCGGTGCACATGCCATCGCACATCTTCGCGCGCGTGGGGTTGTGGCAGGACGACATCAACTCTAATCTCGCCTCCATCGCTGCCACGCGCAAAACCGCAGCTATGGGAATGGGCGGGGAAGGCCACCAGTTCCACGCTATGGATTTCCTCGTCTACGCCTATCTGCAAAGCGGACGCGAAGACGATGCCGCCAGGGTCATCGACGAAGTCAAAGCCATGCCGCCGACGCAAAACATGTATGGCATGGATTTCGACGTCAGGCTCGAGTCCGAAGCGGACTTCGAGGCGAGCTACGCGCTGGAATTGCACGACTGGAAAGGCGCTGCTTCTCTAAGTCCTGTATCCAGCGACTCTGACTACACCGCGGTTACCTACCTGGCTCGCGCTTTGGGGGCGGCTCGCAGCGGTCAACTCGACCAGGCGCGGAAAGACGTCGAAGAAGTGCGGTCCATCTCCAAGGCTCGTCGCGAAAAGAAGAAAACCGACGAAGCCGATTTTCTCGACCGCCAGATCGCCGAGCCCGAGGCTTGGATTGCACACGCGGAGGGCAAAGACGATGAAGCCATCAAGCTGTTGCGGCCTTTAGCCGATAAGGAAACCGAGGGGTTCAGCGGTACGGGCTATCTTCCAGCCCGCGAACTTCTCGCCGACCTGCTGCTCGACTCCCAGCGCCCGCAGGAAGCACTGGCGGAATATCGAACGGACCTGAAGCTCAATCCCAACCGCTTCGACGGACTCTATGGCGCGGCCCGCGCTGCCGAGGAAGCGGGAAGGCAAAGCGCCGCCGAAGAATACTACGCCCTGCTCGTAAAGACCTGCGAGGGCGGCAGCTCAACTCGCCCAGAGCTAACACGCGCCAAGCAGTTGCAGGCGAAAAAGTAACCGGGTCGCCTATTTTCTGAAATTTTCACCACTCATTTCCCCAAAACGGGTGTAGACTCTCGCTCAACTTTTTTTTGGGCCCTGGGCCGAGGAGTTCCTCATGTCCGCTCGCTTCGTTCTTCCTCTTGCAGTTCTGATGTGCGTTCCTGCCGTTTGCCAGCAGGGTATGCCGATGCCGATGGGACGTCCGGTTCAATGGCAGCACCCGTTGCCGGAAGTGCCGCCGGCCGCCCGCGCGCAGGCGATCCAGCAGGAAGCTCACGATCTTTCCGCGTTAAGCAGTTCCGTGCAAGCGGATCTGCAGCAGTTGCAGAAAGGCATGCTCGCCAAGGATCTCCACGACAAACTCAAAAGGATGGAGAAGCTGGCCAAGCGCCTCCGCCAGGACATGGAGCCGTAGCCACGTCGATGAGCCAGACCTTAGTGGGATAGGCTTGGAGAAGCAGCCGTTTCCCCACGTAGATTGGACAACTCTTTTCGTACAGCATCTGCGATGGGACCGCTGGGTTGCTCGGACAGAAACTCCTGAAGTTCGTTGGCCGCGTCAGCGGCACGGTTCTCGTGCTCATACGCCCGCGCGGCGATGTAATGGACCTTGGCATACTTTTCATGATGCGGTAGTGTGTGCAGTTTCTGAGCGCTCGCAATCGCCTGATCGAAGTGTTTGTTCAGCAATTGCGCTTGCGCCAGCAGCATTAAGATCTGTGGATTCGCGGGATCGCCCGCCGACGCCCGGCCGAGCTCATCCTCTGCCTCGCCATATTGTTTCTCGGTCATCGACAGCATGCCGAGATTCATCAACGCCGGGGCAAAATGACCGTCTGCGGCGAGGGCTTTCGTGAGCGCCTCTCGCTCACGCACCGGATCTCCCAAGTGTTCGTAAGCCGCGCCCAGATTTGTATAAGCCTCGACGTATTTGGGATAGATCGCGACAGCCTCACCGAGGTACGTGACCGCTTTCCGCCAATCCTGTTGATTCATGGCCTCCGTAGCCTGGTCAAACTGTTTACTGGCCGACTCCGGAATGTTGATGTCGCGCACCGCGATGGCAGGTCCGGCGCTCGCGGCGTCGTTTCCATTCTCTGCCGGCTTCACGCGCACAAAAACTGTCTGGGTGCTGCGTCGCTCGTCGACGTCGAAGAAGTCGCTGGTTGTCGGTTGGATCGTCTGTCCCATCACTGATATCTGATACGTGCCAGCGGGAACGTTTGCCAAGTCAGCGGTACCACGTTGGTCGGTGTAGGCCTCCATGACGCGTGTCCCGCTCGACCCGCTGAGCAGTTCGATTTTCAGTTGCTCATTCGGAGCACGGTCATCAAGGTAGGTTACGTAGACGCGAACGTTCCCTGGATGATTTTGCGCGGCCAGGTGGCAAAGAGGCAGAAACAGGGCAAGAACCGTCAGCCAAAGGAATCGACGATCGCAAATCATGTTGTGCCTCCGGAGAATCCCAGATGAGGCCGGACAAGTTTGCGGGCAATGTTACAACCGGCGAAGTAGGGGGAGAAGAAAAAAGCGCGGCCCCTTTTGAGGGCCGCGCCGAATAGATCGGTTTTAGAAGGTAATCTTTCCGTGAACCTGGATCAGCCTGCCCTCCACGCCAGCGCCCTGGAACGCGCCATATGGAGTGGTGGGCTGAACCGCCAGACTCGTCATTGCCGCAAACGGGCCAGTGATGCCTTGGACGTACGGATTCGGCAATGCAAAGTTCGGGTGGTTCAGGACGTTGAAGAAGCTTCCACCGAGCTCGAACTTCACGCGTTCGGTAATCGTGAAGTTCTTGTTGACGTTCAAGTCCGTGTCAAAGTACCCGAGACCGCGGAACGAGTTGCGCCGAACGTTTCCCCAATCGGACTGGACATAGTTCGAATTGTTCGCGTTCGCGGCAACGATGGAGGGGAAGCCGTTTGGGTCCACACAGGTGTTTGTCGTTGCCGGCCCCGGCCCACCGACTTGGCAAGTTGTGGGACCACCGCTGAAGTCTGCGATCATCAGCGGTATCCCAAGTACGGCAGTGTTGGCCTGGTCGAGCGGTTGACCGCCCTGGTATAGCAGCGGAGTCCATGGCAAACCGCTGTGAGCATAGAACGTACCCGCCAGGGTCCACCCTCCTACCAGTTCGTTCAGGCCCTTGCTCTGTGTCTTAAAGGGAAGGTCCCAAACATAGTTTGCCGTCACATTATGCCGAGCATCCCCGTCGCCGTCGGCGTAATTCCCGCAACGCAAGCAGCTCGGATTGGTCTGGTAGACCATACTGTAAAGCAAGTTAAAGGGAGTTCCTGGGTTCGTGGTAGTCAGGTCGTCCAGCGCATGCGCCCAGGTGTAGTTGATGCTGCCCTGGAAGCCGTGGGTAAACCGACGAGTGAAAGTTGTGACCAGCCCGTCGTAGTTCGAGATACCGACACTCTCAAGTTCACGAACGGATCCAAAACGAGGATCCGTACCGGAAAGTCCAGCGGCAGTTGCCTGCGGCAGCCCTTCAAACGTTGTTCCCGGAGCAGCCGAAGCGTTCAGGTTCGCATTCTGGATCAGGTTGTCGTAACCATGGGTTCCGACATAGTCGACGTTCAAGGTCATTTTCGACCCAAATGCCTGCTGAACTTCAAAGTTCCATTCCAGGTACTTCGGGTTGTTGATCTGATTCGCAATCGAGGTAAAGTTCGGGGGCGTGAAAAACGGGTTGTAGTACTGACTCGTGGGGTCATTCAGGATCGTGTTCACCGTTGCTCCACCAGAGAACGCGTTAAGGAACGTCGAATAGGAAGCAGCTCCAATGTCCTTGATACTCTGAACGCCGTTTACGGTGGTACCAGGAGCAACGGGCGCGCTGAAGGTGCCGGGTGCAATCGTGAATCCAACTGTCCCCGGTGCGTTTCCGATCAACTCGTCCATCAATACACCCTGGTAGAGGTCGGAGAATACACCGATTCCGCCGCGTAGAACGGTACTGGTGTGTCCGAACGGACTCCAGGTGAAGCCGAACCGCGGCTGCAAAGCCACCTTCTCCACATTCGGGAAAGCACTATGCTGACCGCTGGCAATGACCGCATTGTAAGGAGTGTTGATGTCGTGACCAAGCGTCGTAAACGAGCTGGTCAGGCGCGAATAACAATCTTGCGAGCAGATGGGGTTCGAATTGCGGTCGCCGCGAAGTGCCAAGGTCAGCTTCAGGTTCGGACTGACTCGGTATTCATCCTGGAAATACAACCCCATGCTGTAAAAGCCGATGCGCACGTCGCCGTTTGTCGTATAGTTCTCCGAAAGGCTCCCGCCGGGATTGAGCAGACCGTCGACAAAGTCATTCATACTCCCAAAAGTAACGAGGCCGCCCGTATTACTTTGTGCGTCGACATCTTTTAGTATGTCGCGCCGGAAGTTGATACCCATCTTGAAGGTGTGATTGCCCTTCGTGATTGAGAAATCGTCGGTAAGTTGCCCCATCGCTGAGTTGCGCCCCTGAGGAAAGATGAAGTCGGGTGTCTGGCCCGCCCCGGTGCCTCCACCGATGTTGGTGATGGACCCGCTGCCCACGGCAATGGTGCTGTATCCGCCGGTCGCATTGAGCACGGCCGCCTGACCGCTGTCGGGCAAGAAGATCGCGGAATACCACAGACCCGACAGAATCGCGTTGTTGATCACATTGGGCGAGAACACGTGAGTTTCGTTGATCTGGCCTTCATATTCCGGCTGAATGCTCTGCGTGCTGAAGATTGGACGGTCAATCAGGTCGGTCGAGGTTGGCTGCGATCCATGGTCAACCTTGAATCGTCCAAAAATCTTGTCGTTGGTGGAGATGTTGTAATCGATGCGCTCGGTCAGCAACCACTCCTTGTTGTGGTTCACACCGGCAAAAAGCGCAACCTCGGTGCAAGGAAGTCCTCCGGTCCCGAACCCTGAAATCGCGCTAAAGCCACTACCGCAACCCTGAGTCGCGTCGCCCTGGATCGGCTGAACGGCCGCCTGAGCAGGCGAATTCGCATACAGATTCATCAGGTTTTGGTAAAAAGCCAACTGCGTCGGGTTGTTAGCCTGGATGTTGCCGAGGATCGCCTGCTGGAACGCGGACGTTGGCAGATACACGTGCTGCTCGCTTGGCAGAGCGTAGTACAAGCCTTCCTGGTCGACGTAGAAGAACAACTTGTTCTTCACGATCGGGCCGCCAATCGATCCCGCCCACATATGGTTGACCGCGAAAGGCGGGGTATTCGGAGATCCACCCGATATTTCAGCATTCTTCTGGAACCAGTCGTTGGCGTTGAACATGCTGCTGTTGTAGAAGAATGCGGCGTCGCCGTGGAAATCGTTACTGCCCCCCTTAGTCGTGTAGTCGACCTGCACGCCGGCCTGGCGGCCATACTGCGCGGTGTAACCGTTGCTGACCACGGCTACTTCCTGCACTTCGTTCTGTCCCAACAGAAGGTTGCTCGATCCGGAGTTGTTGAGGTTCAGGAACGGATCGTTCTCGTCATTGCCGTTCAGAGTGAACAGGTTCGAGGTCGCCGGCAGTCCGAAAGCGCTGAAGTTACCGTACGTTCCACCGGTATTCATCAAGACGCCGGGTGCAGTTTGTGCGTAGGTGGTAATGTCGCCACCCGGGGTGGGCAGCTTCGCAATCTGCGTCTCGTTAAAGGTCGTGCTGATGTTGGCATCTTCGGTCTGGAGCAGCGGCGCTTCACCGGTCACTTCCAGTGTTTCCGCCGTGCTGCCAACCTCTAACTTGATATTGGCGGGGGTGGTCTGACCTAGAACTACATCGACATTCTCATTCACCGTACGGAATCCCTGCATCGAAAGTGAGATCTTGTAGGATCCCGGCTTCAAAAGCGGAAACGTATAGGCGCCAGTCGCACCCGTAGCCTGCGTCAGGACTGCCCCCGTCTCAGCGCTGGTCAACTTCACCGTCACATTGGGTAGAACCGCTCCTGTCGGATCGGTCACAATGCCGGTTACAGCACCGGTGACGATGCTTTGGCCCAGTGCCCCAATGGGCATCATCAGGCCTATTAGGGCCAACGTCATGAGCAGCGTAATTGCTGTTCTAAATCGCATTTCCTGCCTCCTTGGAAATCTCATCGCAAAGTTGTGGTAACAAAAGGAATTCGGGCGCATCGATACGGTCGTCGGTACGCTTCTCGCTATTTTTCTAAGTTAGGGCCGTAGAACGTCTTTCGATCTTCTTTGAGAACTGAAAGTCCAGAACCAGGAACGCCCATTGCTAGTGCGTCCGCAGACGCCTCTGTCTCGCGGAGCCTAGAGCAGTTTGACCCACTGGAAGCAAATGCAAGTGATAAACCAAAGTCACTTTAGGTTAAACCCTGTATTTTCAGCAGAATTCTCGCTTACTCGCCTCTTTGAATCCGCAAATGCATAGAACGGTGCAGTGAGAGATATGAAAATCAAAAGGATGGAGTGTGCCCGCTCAAGCCGATTTCGCTCGAGTGAGGGAATTTCGGTGGCAAAGCTCCTCTTTCTATCGGTGTCTTCTGACTGGCCTGGCGGGCACTTCTCCGGGGGCTAAAACCCGTTTCACGATCGGAGTATTGAGCTTGTATTTTCGGTCGCTCACATTTCCTGAGTCATCTTTCACGTGCAGAACGAAAGTAGGCAGAACGCCTTCTTTGTCGAAGTTTTCTTTTCCGACCGTGACCGGCAGGACACCGTTCAGACCGTGCTCACGGTACGCGGTTTCGTAGCGATGTCGTCGCGCATTCCAAGTGAAGACCCGGATCTGGTCGTAGTCGTACGGCAGGCCATCATGGGGCTGGGTCAGCACGCACAGATATTGCGGAACGCTCTTCTGGACGCCATTGTCGTTATCCGGCACTTGATCGAGCACGAAAAACGCCACAAAGCGCTGCCCCTCGGCGTATTGGGCGATGTCGAGCGGCACATCCACATCGACCATTCGGGCCAGTACCCATCCCACGCGGCCCTGATCGTCTCGCACTAAGTACCAGTCTTCCAGAACCTGCTCGCCTGCCGTCTTCCCGGCCTTACCGTTCATGGAGACAGGCCTGGCAGCAGGGACAGCTCCGGTCTGTTTTTCCGCGGTCGCTCGCCTAAGAATGGAAACCTTCGCGCCGGACGCGAGTTGATACAGGTGTTCGGTTTCGCGTCCCGGCGTGATGTGCAGGTTCGTGTCGTTGCGCAGGACGCCCGGAGCCTGCACCGGATCGTCGCGATTATCCTGTGTGAGCTGTTGTAGTCCGTCGAATGTTTTCTGATCGACCAGGAAGCGTTGCTCGATCCAACCCTCGGTACCGCTTGCCGTCCGCACACGCGCGAAGCGTTTTTCGTGCTCGAGCACGTCGACCCGCTCGCCATTTTTGACGGTCCCCACCCGGTTGTAGACGGCCGCGACCTGGTCGCGAAGTATGGCCTGCGGCGCGGACACATAAGCGCGCTCCAGCACGCGATGCCGTCCGTGTCCACAGCCGGCGAGCGCCACAATAATGAAGATGAGAAAGGATGCAGGCGCGAAATGACGAGAACGGCGCGAGACTGACTGGATCACCAAGAAGTTATGAGAGTGCACAGGTAAAATATTGCGACCCTCTACTATAGCGCGTTAAAGAAATCATTTTTCAGTACGAAAGTTTACGCCTGATACCCCCCGGCCCAGAGACACGAGGACTCGAATTCGGTTACCATAATTGCAAGTCCCATTTTGCCTTCAGGGCATGCCCGCCTGGAATTGCGGGTCCGGCAGCTCCGGTTTCAACCGCCTGCATCCAACAACTCGTGGGACGTTTTGGGGAGATGTCATCGAGCTATGAAGATCAGCTTCTACAGTGCCTTGGCTGCCGTGTTTTCGGTCGTTCTCGCGTTCGCGCTTTCCGTGGCAGCGCAAGACACGCCACAGACCGTCCTGCGGCCGCCTAAGGGGGCGCAGGTGGCGATTGTCGTTTTTGAGGACCTGGAGTGTCCCATGTGCCGCCGCACCGCGCCACTGGTCGAGCAGGCTTCGAAGCAATACAACATCCCGGTGGTGCGTCATGATTTTCCACTGCCCATGCATCCCTGGTCGTATCAGGCGGCGGTGATGGCGCGTTATTTCGATACACATTCGAAGGCGCTGGGTAATGAGTTCCGTGACTACGTTTTCCAGAATCAGCTTGAGATCACCCTGCAGAACCTGCGCGGATATGCGGAGAAATTCGCCGCCGATCATAAAGTCGAATTTCCCTTTGTCATCGATCCCACGGGAAAACTCGCCGCGGAAGTGAATGCCGATCGCGATCTTGGCAAGGCCATCCGGCTCGATCACACCCCCACGGTTTACGTCGTGAGCAACCGCAATCCTGGCAAGCCCTACGTCGAGGTAAAAGACAACTCGCAGCTCTATGCCACGATCGACGCGATGATGAAAGATTAAAGACTGAGTGACCGCGGGGCTGGACCGTCCGGACTGTCTTCGACGCTCGCGCCAAAGTGCGCCGCGAGCAACTTAATCCACAAACCTGAATTCCCGGCCTGACATCCAACGCCGGGGGTTCGCATGACGAAAAGCTTGTGTTGTGGGTTGGCTCTTCTCTTGGCAGCGCTCTTCTCGTCAACCGCCGCGAGCGCGCAATTGCGATGGGAATTGGGCGCTGGCGCCGGTTTCAGCAGTCCCACGGCTCGCGCTGGAGACGATCTGAACACCGGATGGGATCTCGGCGTTCGCGGCGGCTACAAGCCATTTCGCGAACTCGCCCTTGATCTCGATTTCAATTACAACCGTTGGAACCTCAACAACACCGCGCTGGCGCGCTATGGCGAGCCGGGCGGGCACACCACCATCTGGTCGATCAGCTTTACGCCCGCGCTTCGCGGACCCTTTCGTTGGCACGTTGCCCCCTACCTTTTCGGAGGGCCCGGCCTCTATTACCGCAATCTCACTCTGACCGTTCCGAGCATCGTGAACACTGTGGTCTGCGATTTTTTCTTTGGATTCTGTTATCCGGTCGCGGTCGGCGTAAATCAGATTGTCGCCTCCTCGACGACTTACAAGGCGGGATTTAGCGGAGGCGCCGGCCTGGAGTACCGCGTCGGTCAGAGGCCCTGGAAGATTTTCGGCGAGGCGCGCTATTCGCGGATGTTTACGACGAATGGCGGCGACCTGACCTTCATTCCGGTTACGTTCGGCGTGAGGTGGTGAGCGAACTCCTGTCCTTTCGAGCGAAGCCGAGAAAACTGGAATATCCGCTAGCTCGTGGTGGTCACGCTCACGGTGTTGCTGTTCGCGCCGCAGAGGGTGGCGTAGACAGTGAATGTACCCGCGTTATTCGAGACCGTCGTCCCGGTTCCGTCAGTAATGCTGGGAAGCGCGCTGGTATTTCCGATGGTCCAGGTCACGCTGTCCGTCACGGTCTGGTTTCCAGTGATTCCGTTGAAAGTCGCCGTGACGAGAAAGTAAACCGGCTGGCCTCCGCTAACACTCACGCTACTGCCGAAGCTGCCGTTGCTCGTTGAGCTCACCGTGAGCTGCATACTTTGAACCGTCGGGCAAACATTCACAGTTTGTGACGAGGCGCTGACACTGCCATCCGAAGCGCTGACAGTAGTTGTACCAGGGAGAGTGTCCCCGAGGGCCTGAAGGCTGGCGGCTGCCAGAAGTCCCGGAGCGGTGAAGTTGGCGACGCTGGTGTTGGAGGAAGTCCAGAGTGCCTGGCCAGTGACAGTATTCGTGCTGCCGTCGCTGTATGTCGCCGTCGCCACCATCTGATACGACGTGCTCGGTGCCAACGTAAGATTTGCCGGGCCGATTGCCAAGGATGTGATGGTTGGGTTCACAAAAAACCCTTTGCAGCTTACCGCCAAGGCCAACGTTGCCAGTACCGCGAAAGCGCCAATCACGCGAAGGTTCCGCTTCGTTCCCAACATGTTCCTCAAGGCACCTCGACACTCGCTTTTCAAATCCGGCTCAGTTTTCTGCATGGTTTCGAAAATTGTAGCAGAGACGATTTTTCCCGGCGCACTCCCAAGTACACCAAAGCCGCAGTTTTACGCATCTTTACATCGCGTCTTTGCTGAACGAAGACGGCGCCCGCCCCATCTCCACCGGGAGAACGCGGGCGAACGATTAACTTGCAGAAAAATCTATGAGTACGATAACAGGATGCGATTCTGAAGCCAAAAAATCGAAAGCTGCAGAAATGTATTTCCGCGAGATTTTTGCCGAAGAACCCGCTTCGCGGGTGGGGCGGCCGAAGGCGTCCGCCCCTACCACGATTCGCTTCACGCCCAATCATTTACGCTTTTCATCCTTGGGAGGCGGACTCGAGTGCTTGGGAGAAGAACTCGATTTATGCTGCTCCGCTTTCGAAGCATTCTGCGGATGCGATTGCGGACGGGATTCATTCGCGCGGCTCTGATTGCCGCCGCGTGAGTTCTCGCTTTCATTGTTGTGCGATGGCGGCGTGAAAGAACGGAATCCGTCATTTGATCGGCTCGTTGCGCCGCCGTGATTTGACGCCACGGCTTCCCGCGGGGACATCGTGGGCGCGTGATATTCCCCACCGGCCGTCCGCGC
>Ga0335072_10015053_pt1 | contig 10987 bp, 13 predicted proteins | sample Lox_Sample_21_FD_206725 | JGI IMG/M metagenome (GOLD analysis project Ga0335072, IMG submission 206725) | Soil microbial communities from Loxahatchee National Wildlife Refuge, Florida, United States - Lox_Sample_2.1 | ecosystem: Environmental > Terrestrial > Soil > Wetlands | place: USA... | reverse complement strand
GATGCCGCGCCGCGCCGCCGCCGTGACGACGCTGGCGATCGTCCTCGGATATTTCGGAACCGCATTCGCCTTCGATCTTGGCGGCTTCCATCCGAACGGCCGGGTCGCACCCGAAGCGGCTCTCGCGGCCGTCCGAAACGCCGGCATCACGGGACACGTGCTGAATTCCGAGGTGCTGGGCGGCTTCCTGATCTTCGAGGGCGTGCCACCCTTCATCGACGGGCGCGCCGACATGTATGGCGACGATTTCATGATGCGCTTCAAGATCGCGCGCGACCGTTCGCCGGACGAACTCGCGAAGCTGCTGAAGGAATATGACGTGACGTGGACGATCTTCCCGCCCGACACCGAGGCGGTGAAGTTCATCGACGCGATGCCGGGCTGGACGCGGCTTTATTCCGACGAGAACGTGGTCGTGCAGTACCGCAAGTGACGTCCTTCTCCGGCGGCGCGCGCCTCTGGCTCCACCTTCTGTGCGTCGTTGCGTTGACGGCGGCCGCAAGCGCGATCGCGCGTTCGGACGAAGGCGCGGTCGTGCTTTATGGCATGGGACCCGATCCGCGCGACCGGGTGAATGTCGATGACCCGCCATGGCGCGCGGTCGGAAAGCTGCAAGCGGCGCGCGGCGGCTTGATCATGTCCTGCACCGGCGCGCTCATCGGGCCTTCGACCGTGCTGACGGCGGCCCATTGCTTCTGGGATGACCGGGAACGGGAATTCCTGCCGGCCACCTTGTTCCACTTCCTCTTGGACTATGACCGGGGAAAGTCCGCGGGCACGGCGACCGGCGTGTCGGTCAAGATCGGTCCCGGTTACGATCCCGACGACGCCGCCAAGACGCGCGGCAGCGACTGGGCGGTCCTCAAGATCGACGCTGCGCTCGGAACGCCAGACCGTGTGCTCCCGGTCAGCGAAGATCCGCCACGGATCGGCAGCGCCGTGACCGTCGGCGGCTACAGCCGCGATTTTCTTTATGTGATCACAGCCGATTCGCACTGCCGCATCATCGGGCGTACGACCGACGCCAATGGCCGCGTCCTGCTGATCCACGATTGCACCGCCAAGCGCGGCACCAGCGGCGGTCCCGTGCTGGTTCAGGATGCGCTGGGCTGGACCATCCATGGTGTGGAGGTCGGCACCGCGCGCGACGACACGCGCGGGATTGCGTCGGTCCCGACCGGGCTGAAGTGACTAGACTAAGATGACAGCGCCAATTGATAGGCGGCCGGACGGCGCGCTCTTGCCGTGGGCGCATCATTGCCGAGAGGCCGCTTCGGCGCCACGGTACCCGATGGCTTCAGCCCATGGGCCCACGGCGTCCTTGTCTCGGTGACGCTGACGGCTTGGCGCAGCCGGTCGCGTGCACGGGCGAGATCGCACCGGATGGCGGCGACGGACCGGCCGATCGATTGCGCGACTTCCTCGTAGGAATGACCGTCGACCCCAACCATCAAGAGGGCCGCACGCTGCTTCTCGGGGAGGTGGCTCAAAGCGCCCGCGACATCCCGCAACATGAGCCGAGCCTCGCTGCCATGGCTCGCAGCACCCGGGGTCGCCTGCGCATAGGCGGTGAGCGCGCTGTCATGACGCTTCGAGCGCGCGAGACCGCTCAGGAATTGGTTGCGCATGATGACGAGAAGCCAGGCCCGAAGATTGGTCCCCGGCTCGAAGAGGTGCCCGCTCGCCAACGCGCGCACCAGCGTATCTTGGACCAAATCGTCTGCTTCGGCCGCGGTTGAGCGCCAGCGGCGAACCAAGCGCCGCAGGAACGGGATTTCCTGCTCCACGAGCCGCGCAAATTCCGCGGCGGTGCTTTCGGCAGGTGTCGTCACCTCAACGCTCTCGTTACCCATCTGCGGTCCTGTTACCGTCTGTTACAATCCATATACGTTTGACTGCAATTTTTGGACCACCGGGGTTAGGTGTTTTTTAACAGGCACTTAGAAGCCGTTAAAAAACACACTGTAAAGTTTTCCGACAAACTCCCTTTGATTACCGGTGCGTTAACCGCCGAAGTTTTGCGAGACGCGATCCCGCGACGCTAATTAGATGAAAGGAAACGGGGAAACACTGGAAAGCCGGAAATTTGTCGGACTCCAAACGGCTCGATCTCATGGGCGAGGCCCTTGCCGCACAGCAGCAGGCCCTCGACGAATTGGTCGCCCTGACCGAGAAGCAGGCAAAGATCATTGCCGGCATGGTTCTGGCGGTTCATGCGGTGATCGACCTTCTCCTTGACGAGCAGCAGCGCGAGGCGTTTCGAACCCACGTCGACCTAATGGCGGCGCGCGCAATGCACGAACCCGAAGCCATCATCCGCATGTTCATGGACTGACCGTACCCCTCCTCCACCACGCCTTAACGATAAAAACGGTAGATTGACCAGGCCAATACTGTTAATACTTAAGTGCGCCTGGAGCATGCGGGGGAAACAGCATGGAATCGAAAGATTTTCTGCGCGCAACCGTAGCCGCGGTCGCGATCTCGGTCGCCTATTTCGGCGGCCACGCAAACGCCGCGGTCCATTCCTATCACCATCAATTCAGCTGCTACGACTTCGCTTGGCAGTCGCAAGACTTGAAGAACTGCCTTGCGCGCCTTGCGGACGCGGCGAAGCCCCGGCCGTCGCCGAGCAAGACGATACCGGTTCGCGTGGCGCGGAAGGAAACCGAGCCGGCGCCCTATCACCACGTCTTCAGCTGCTATGACTATGCGTGGGAATCGCGGGATTTACGGGATTGCCTTGCCGGACTGCCGGCGCCCAGCGGACATCCTGTCGCGGCGGCCAAGCCCGCCCCCCTAACGAGGCCCGCGACCGCGGCAGCCCCCGCCAATCCGCGTCCGGCTGCCGCTATCGCCACGATCGCGCCTTCGCACCCGACGCCCGCGCGCGTGGTTCAGGCTCCGTCGCATGCCGAGCGCCAGGCCACGGTGGCGCCGCCACATCCGCATCACGCGGCCCGCTCGCTCGCGTTGCAAGCCGCGCGGCCCGTGACGCACGCCGCACCGGCCGCGAAAGCGGCGGTCGCGAGCAAGGCGGAAAAGCGCGCGCCAGAGCAGCTCGCGCTGCCACTGCCGCCGGTCGTCACCAAGCCGCCGGTCGCGGCCAAAGCGGCTAACGCCGCGCCGCATCCAGCAATCGCCGCCACCGCGGCCGCCTCGAAGCCCGCGCGGAAGCCGGCCGTCGCCCAGGCCGAGAAACGCGACGCACATCCGGCCGCCGCCGCAGCCGCAATCGCCCCGAAGCCCGTGCAAAAACCGGCGATCGCCCAAATCGAAAAACATGAGCCGCATGCGGCATCCGTCGCCACTGTCGCGACGACACCCAAACCGGCGCGGAAGCCGGTCCTCGCCCATTCGGAAACCCACGAGCCGCGTCCGGTCGCCGCGGCCAAGATGCTGGCGCCGAAGACGCCGCACGCGGAAACGGCCGCCGCGGTCTCAAAGCCGCCGCAGGCAGCTCAATCCGCGACCGCGAAATCGGACAAGGCGATACCGCGCGCAGCCGTAACGGCCACGGAAGCCGGCGTGAAGCCCGGCGACTCGTCGCGCTCGAGCACAGCGAAGGCCAAACCACCGGCACCGGCCAGACTGGCCGCGAAGAAGCCTCCCGTCCCGGCGCGCGCGGCAACCGCGAAGATCGAGCCGCGTCACCCGGCGGCAAGCAAGCCGGCCGAGACGGCAGCGAAAAAACTTGCGGCACCAACGATCGCCGAACCCAAGACGCCGCCGGCGACGCCGGGAGCGCCGGTCGCCGCCGCGCCGAGCACGCCGGTCTTCGCGTCGCCGCTTCCTTCGGCGTCTCCTGCCTTGCCGCAGATCTTCCGCGGCGAAGCGCCGCAGGATGCCGCCTCCGCGCCGAAGCCGCGGGGCACCGGCACCTCGCCCGATAGCGTCGCGCCGGCATCGGATGGGACCCGTATCTTGCAGCCCGGCGAAGTGGAGCAAGGCCCTTCGGGCGACGTCACCATCGAGCGGACCCCGGACGGCGTTCAGATCATCCGCGGCCACGTCGATCCCCAGAATTAACCAAGGCGGCGTCACGCAAGACCGGAGCGTGATCCGGAACCGCCCCTCGTCCGTATGTGTGTTAGGCCGGCGTTAATGAGTCATCTAGAAAGGTGGCCATTGAACCACGGCGGAGGGGCACGCGATGACTTTGGACAATGCATTGACGCTTTTCCGGCGTCTCGGGGTCGACGTACAGACCTTGTCGCGGCAGGAATTCTCGAACGCGTATTTCGCGCTGGCGCGCCGCTACCATCCGGACCACAACGCCAACACGCCCGACCTGATGGCCAACATCAACATGGCGCGGACCTGCATCCTTCGTTCCTATCGCTGGCCGGAACCAAGCGAGGCGGCGTTCGGGCAGGCGACGCGGCCGAGCGCCTCCAATCGCCGCGGATCATCGCCTCAACCCGAGCAGACCAGCAACGGCCGTCCCATCTTCGGCAAGCGTATCTGGCCATCCTACGCGCCCGGTTGAGATCTGCGTCAGACCTCCGGTATTTCGGTCCAGCCGCGTCGGCGATAGCTCCACGCCAACAGGAGCGGCGACAGGAGAACGAAGGCGCCCCACACGGACCAGTCGATGTCGCTGAGCACACCGGCGCTGACCCTGACCACGTCGGGATCGGCAAACTCGATCCACAATCCCAGCATGAGCATCACCGAGCCCTCGATCAGCGCGCCCTTCTTGAAAAAGTAAAAGGGCCCGGTCAGCGCGGTCCAGACGATCGAGCGAAGGCCGACGATTTCGGTTTTATTGAGCGCCGGTTGACGGAACTTCATCCCGCGGGTCTCGACCTTGAGTCCCCGCGAGACTACCCGCTTGCCGGTTAAACTCCCAAGAATTGCCGATGGTCGGCGCGGCTCAAGCCTTGCGCTGGCGCCGGCGCATGAACCCAAAGCCCAAAAGGCCGCTGCCGAGGAGCATGAGGCTCGCCGGCTCGGGAACCGCCGTGGTCGTCAAGGCCGTGACGTTGTCGAAAGCGCTATTGCCCGCCGTGTCTTCAAAGGTGAACGTGACCGTATCCGACCCGGTCGTCACCAGACCGTCGCAGGAGATGGGTGTGTAGCCGGCGCTCTCCGTCAACTGACCCAGATTCGTGGGCGCTGTGGCGCACGTTGTTCCATTGAAGGATATGCTCCAATTGCTGGCCCCCGGCCCAGGATTCGCGAGCTGCGTATCCAAATAGGCCGTGAGATTGAACACTTCGCCAGCGGTATCCGTAAATGTCTGTGACAGCGTATCTTCGCCGCCAAAATTTCCGAAATCGATGAAATTCGATCCAGATTCCGCGACGTATCCGTTCATCAGTCCCGTCGCCAAGTCGACGAGCCCATCATTCGGGCCACTGAGCACCCAGGGACTCACGCTCGAGGCCGAGCTCTCGAAATCGCCGTTGCTCAGCAGCTCCAAGGCCCGAGCCGGAGCGCTCACGGCGAGCAGCGCGGCGGCGCCGACCACAGCAAGCGCGAGGTGCCGGCCGGACCGTCCCGAAATTACATGTCTCGTCATCATACCCTGTACCCTGGAGTCTTCATGCCCTGAAGGAGCAAGTTCCATGCCATTGAAGCAGAATCAAGCACTTGGCGACCCTGCGCCGAGACAGTGTAAAGTTTCCCGACGGCGTTCGCTTAAGAATCGAAATATTATCCCTAATATCGGCCAAGCGGAAGTAGCAATGTCGCTAATCGAATTCACGAGATCAGTGGCACGCAAACCGTCGCTTCAAGCGGCAGAGTAGACGCCAACACACCGACGAAGAAGCCGCTCGTGTCGAAATCATATTCGGCATGAATAATGATCGTCCCAGCCGGTGCCGTGGCACTTGCCGGATTGCATACGGCCGGTGTTCCCGGCGTGCAGCTCACAACCGAGATCGTCACCGGAATGACGCCCACATTGGCCACGCCGCTATTCACGTTGGTGCCGAGCCAGGGGCAGCCGTTTTGGCTGTTCACCATCGCATAGCGCGCCGCGTTCTCGGCGCCCCTCACGACCGAGTTATAAGCAAACAGGACGTAGAGAAACTCCATGATCGTGAACAGCAGGAAGATGAGCGAGAAGAGAACGATCGCGCCCTCGATCGCAGCGACGCCGCTATCGGCCCGGCAAAATCGGCGCATCATGGTCATGATAGCCATCCTATCACTGAACCCGGACGGTGCTGGTGGCAGCAAAGAGCGAACTGTTGAGATAGCCGAACTCGAACATCGGCTTGTAGCCTTTGATGGTCATTGTCACGCTGTCATAGATGAAGACGCGCGCATCGCTGACGCCGTTGACGGTGATGCCGCTGCACGGGGATACGGCGCCCGAGGGCGGGCATGAGGCGGTCTCGGCCGAATTGTCGGCGCACGTGCAGGACAAGGTTCCGCCGAGGAAGATGAGCGTCGCGCCTGGAATGGCGCCCGTGTAGTTGTAGGCGAAGCTTGTTGCCTGTCCGCAGGGTGTCTCGCCGTTCCGAACGCAGGTCGGCTGTGTCCGCGCATATTCGGACGCCACACGCGTTGCCGCGCTGAGCCAGCTCGCCGTCACCGTGAACATGCCGTAATCGACGCCGGCGAAAACCATCAGCATCAGAAGCGGCGCGAGGATGGCGAATTCGATGCTGGCCGTGCCGTCCTCCCGGCGTTTCAGCCACGGTCGATGGAAAAGGATCTTCATGGGCTCATTCCACGAGCGAGATTGCTGCCACGTTGAAAAGGTCGGTGCCCGAAGGCGCGGCGCAGCCGGCATCCTCGAGGTCAACCGTGCCGCCGAAGACGATGGTATTGGAGATGACCGTCAGGCACTTGTTCCCGCAAGGACTGACGCCCGAAAGGCAGCTCGTCGATGGGGACGCATCGAAGGTCCAGCTCGCATCCGGGGAATAGATGCCGCCCGCAAGCGTCACCGCGGGCGTCGTCGGTCCCGCCCCGATCGAATTGGTCGATGCACAAGCGACTCCGGATGGCGCGACCTGGATGAACAACATGCCCGCGAACGTTCCGGAACTCGGCGCCGTCAAAGTCGCCGTCGTGCTGTTCCCCTCGAACGAGATGTTGCCCTCGCACGCGCCCGCATTGGTCACGATGATCGTCACGCCGGTGCCGGTCACCGTGCCGCCCTGCACGTCGAAATTGCCGGTCGTGTAATAGGTCCCGGCGGGCAGGGTCACCGTGCCATTGAACACCATCGACGTGTAGCAGACGCCGCCCGAGGGCGGCGCCGGGATGGTTGCGGGCATCGCCGTGCAGCCGGAGGGGATCGCGGCGACGGCGGAGCAGAATCCCGAGTTGGCGGCAAGCGAGCACGACAACGGGTTTGGGATGATCGGGCCATCGAGGACAGGGGTCGCGGTGCAGGCCCCGCACGTGCCGTTGATGCCGCCGGCGCTGATCAGCGTCTGCGCCGTGACGGAGCTCGCGCCGGACAGGTCGAGCGAATCCGCGGCCGCGGATTGCGAGGCCATCACGCACCCGGTCCCGAGCGTGATCGTCGGCGATCCCGTCGTGGTGATGTCGGTGCCGCCTGCGCCAAGCGCCAAGGCGCAGGATTGATATGGCTGGGTCCAGCTTGCCACCGCGCCCGCGCCCAGCGTGAGCACACGCTCGTACATACTGGCAAAGACGGTCGGCTGCTGCTCGCTTACCGTCGCCTTGACATAACCCGTCGCCATGCCCGGCGCGCAAGGTCCCGTCACATCGGGATTGTAGGCGACGAGGCACGTGACCGACGGCGTGCCGCCGAACCCGCCGTGCGCGGCAGAATAGGTCGCTTTGGTCGTGGCGCCGGCAAGGGTCCCGCTATAGGCCAAGTCCCACGCGGCGGCGACGGCCGCGGCGTCGGCGACGGATTGGAGCTGGCGCGTGATCGTGTACCACTCGCCGACCTCGACCGCGAGCGCCATGAACAGGATGAGAGCCGGCATCAGCAATGCGGTGGTGGCCGCAACGACGCCATGCCGGTGCCGCAGGAATTGCGTGAAGATCCTCATGCTGCGGACCCGAGTGAGCCTCTCGCGCTCGCTTCCACGTTCTGTGACCGCGCTCTCATCATCGTCTCGCCACGAGGCCCGCGTCGACGCGAGGCCGGCTCAGGACTTGCCTGGAACCGGCGCCGTCTGATCGGGCGTCGCCTCCTGCATGAGCTGCCGCACCGCGGAAAAATATCGCATGTTCGCGTCGGTCGACGCGTCATCGAGATCCGCGCGATCGACCTTCTCTGCCGCGTCCCTGGAGCCCGAAAGACCGAGCGCCAGGGCCAGATTCTGCCGCATGCGCGCCGTGGCACCCGGCTCCATCACGAGCTTCTGGAGAATCGCCGTCGCTTCGGCATAGTCGCCGCTGAGCGCGAGCGACAGGCCGAGATTGTTGCGCGTCGTCGGATCATCGGGCCGGATCTTGAGCGCGGCGCGATAGGCCGCTTGCGCCTCGGCGCCTCGTCCCATGAAGTCGAGCGCGATCCCCTTGTCGTTGAGCGCCCTAAGGCTCTTGGGATCGATCTCGAGCACGGCGGCAAATTCCGGCAGCGCATCCTGTGCGTCGTGCTGGCCAAGAGCGATTTGGCCCAGCAGGAAATGTGCATCGGTCTGTTTCGGGTCGAGCGCGATCGCCTCGCGCAAGGCCGCCTGCGCCGGGCCGGTGGCCCCTGCAAGCATCAGGTCACGCCCCTCCATCATGTGCAGCACGGGATCCTTAGGACGTGCCGCGATCGCGCGCGCGTAAAGATTCGCGGCGGACCCGAAATCACCGCTTTCCTCCGACGCGGTGGCAAGCCGCACGATCGCCTCCGGCGTCAGATCGTCGACGGATTTCTTCGCCTCGTCGGTCGAAGCCGCGCAGCCGGCAAGGCAAAGGCCAAGCAGCGCGAGCGCCATCCCCCGCATCACAGTCTCCCCCCGGAGAAGATCGGTCCCAGCGAGTCGTAGATCCTGAGACCCAACGGCGTCATGATCACGATGAAGACCGACGGCATGATGAACATCATGAGCGGCATGGTCAGCAGCACCGGCAGCCGCGCCGCCTGTTCCTCGAAGCGCGAAAGCCGCGTGTTGCGCATCTCGGCCGCCAGCACGCGCAGCGAATCGGCAAGCGGCGTCCCGAACTTGATCGACTGATTGAGCGTCGCGGTCAGCGCGTTGAGCGCCGCGATGCCGGTCCGGTGCCCCAGATTCTGCAGCGCCTCGGAACGGTCGGGCAGAACCCGCATCTCGGCCGCCGTCAGCGACAGCTCCTCGCCGACATCCTTGTTGACGGGCAGCAGCGCGCGGCTGATCTCCTCGATCGACTGTTCGAGATTGAGGCCGGCCTCGGCGCAGATGACCAGGAGATCGAGCGCGTCGGGCATGCCGGCCTCGATCCGGATGCGCCGGCGGGCGCTGATGCGGGAGAGCACGATGTCCGGAAGGCGCCAGCCGAACACCAGACCTGCCAGAAGCACCGCCGCATAGGTCACGGTGTCGAACTGCTTCGCCTGCGCGATCACATAGGCGAAGATCAGGAAGGCGATCCCCAACGACACCTTGAACGCGACGAAGGTCGCGACCCGCGTCTTGGCGCGGAACCCGGCGGCCGAAAGCTTCCGCTCCATCTTCGCCCGCTCGGTCGAGCCGACGATGGCGCTTGCCGCGACAACCGCGCCGAGCCGGTCGTAAAGGCCGGGATTCTTCTTCTGCTTCGCCGGCTCCGGGTCGGGGCGGCGCAACAGCCCGCGGCGCAAGGCATCGATCCGGGCCTGGCGGTCCTCGCCCTGTCCGATCGTCCACAGGCGAAAGGCGGACCAGACCAGGACCAGGATCGCGAGAACGAACAGCCCCGTGGCGGCCGGCCCCAGATGGATCGGGCCTACGTGGATTCCAATTCCGGAGAAGGCGGCGTTCATCGCATCTATCTCTGCATCCGGCGGATCAGTCCATAGATCATCAGAATGCCGACGATCTGGCTCGTAATGCCGAGCCCCAGCATGAACCGGCCGCGCGGGTCGTTGAACATGATCATCATCAATGGCCGGTCGAGCATGAAGAGGCCGATGAACGCCACGAACGGCAGCAGCGACAAGACCGTCGCCGACGCTTTCGCCTCCGCCGAGAGCGAGCGCGACTTGACGCGCAGCTCTTTGCGGCGCCGGATCACGCTGCTGAGATTTTGCAGCGTCTCCGCCATGCCGCCACCGGTCCGGCGCTGAAGCGCGAGGCTGACGACGAAGAACTGGAAATCCGGGATCTTGATGCGGTCCGAGGCGCGCTGCAACGCGATGCCGGGATCGAAGCCGATCCGCATCTCTTCGAGAATGCGCCGGAACTCGCTGCCGACCGGGTCCGCGATCTCGGTCGAGGCGATCCCCATCGCATCGAGAACCGGCAAGCCGGCGCGCACGGCGCGGATGATGAGATCGAGCGCGTCGGGAAACACGTCGAGGAAGAGACGCTTGAAATGGCTTTGCGCCATCTTCACGAACATGTACATCGCGCCGATGGCGACGCCCGCCGCGATGACGAGCGAGAGCGTCAACGGCAACGACATGACGTCGAGCGTAAGCCCGAGCCCGGCGCCGCCGATCGCCAATCCCACCCCGATCGTGTGGAGAGGGCCTACCCGGTTGCCGGTCTGCGAATAGGCCTGGTCGAGCGCCGTGCGAAATCTTTGCGGGAGTGCGCGCCCGCGCATCGACTCGTTTGGCTGCGCAAGCCGCAACGGCCCGGTGGCGACGGCCGCGTTGCCCTGCCGCAGGGGAGTGAACGCGCTCAGTCGCGCGCGCAGCGCGCGCCGGCGCTGCTCGGCGAGGAGAAGTGACGCAAGCCCCACGCCCAGGAGGAAGGTGACCGCGAGCGCCGCAATGAGGGACTGGCTCAACACCATGTCAAATGGCCTTGACGCCCAAGGCCTCGAGCATGGCATGGTCGAGCCCGAAATGCGCCGCGCGGTCGATCAGCGCCGGCCGGCCTGGGCTCGGCTCGTAGGTGCCTTCGATCAGACCGTCCCGCGTCTCGCCGTG
>Ga0335072_10015052_pt1 | contig 10987 bp, 7 predicted proteins | sample Lox_Sample_21_FD_206725 | JGI IMG/M metagenome (GOLD analysis project Ga0335072, IMG submission 206725) | Soil microbial communities from Loxahatchee National Wildlife Refuge, Florida, United States - Lox_Sample_2.1 | ecosystem: Environmental > Terrestrial > Soil > Wetlands | place: USA: Florida... | reverse complement strand
CGACCAGCAGAAGAAATGCGACGGCGATCGAGAAGCCTCGCCAGGAGACAAGAGCGTAGCGGTTGCGGTATCCCTCCAAGGCGCGCGTTCCGGCATTCACCAGGACGAAGAAGCCGGCGATCACACAACTCAGTATGGCCAGCATCAGCAACCAGTCGGAAAACAGCTGCCAGGCGGGCAAGGTAAAGAGATAAAAATTCAGCGGCCGGCCGAAGACCGGGTCAGAGAATCCGCTGGCGTGCGGCGCATACCAATAAAGAGCAAACGTCTGCCAGTCCGCCATCATGATTCCCGCGGTTACGAAGGCGACGAAAAGTGATCCGCCCAGGGCGACCAGGTGCAGAATCGATGCCACCGGCAGCTTCACGGCGCGACCGCCAATCAGGATCGTCTGCCCGTGAGGGTCGGCGGTGAAATCCGTGCGCTTGAGAATCAGGAATGTGGCGTAAAGGAAGATGAATGTCGCCACGGCGGAAGCGGCGAAGATGCCCCATTGCAGTCCCAGAGTCCGCCAAAAAACAGAAGCATAACTGAGCGACCCGAACCACAGAGCATCGACATAGTAGGACAGCCAATTACTGCCACCGAAGAAAAGGATGGCAATAACCAGCACAACCGGCCAGAGCCAACGGCGACGGCGGCGTGTCGATGGATCTCTGGGCTCGACGTGCATATGCCGGCGAAGTGGCGGCCAGTCTTGCGGCTGCATACCGAAAGCCTCAAGCTCCAGCATACGCGCTCCGCCAACGGCAGGCGAGTGAGCACCCGGGCTACATCTTCATGTTACTCACCGCGTCATTATCGATATTGGCATCCATCTTCATCTCTGTTCCGCCCCATATATCGCCGGGATTCTTCGCATTAGGATAGACGTGAGTCATCCAGCCTAACGCCACGGGAATCCACAAGCCGTGAGCCTCCTTGCATGCCTCTTCCGTATGGATGCTGCCTTGAAAACCGTACTGCGCCTGTGGCCCGAACTGCTCGGCGAGGGGCAGCCCTCGCGGGGCGCCGCAAAAATCTACGTGCCGATGCCATACGGTTATGCTCAACGGAACGATGGCGTTCAGTTGTTCCGGAGTTGAATTCTGCGGGGCGGTATACATCACCCCAACTGCCTTCATGCCTTCCGGAGTGCGCTTGTAAAGAATCGAGCCCGGCCGCTCGTAGTCAACCTGCTTTCGCTCCAGGCGCGCCAACCGATAGTTGGTGTAGTGAACCTCTTCGCCCATCCTGCCGGTGGGATGAAACGGCTTGTAACCATCTGCCAGCGCCGTGTTGACGTCGGCATAATGCGCAATCACCATGCGCGCCGCCGTCAGGACCTGCTGGGCGCGCTCTGCATCTCCCGGCTGCTCCTTCGCCTTCCGTGACACTTGCATGTGATTGCCCATCTTCATGGAGGGCACGGGAGTCGCATCGCTGGTTCCACCGTAATAGTGGAGCAGTTCCTCCCAGAAAGGAAACTGCTGCGCCATCACCAGAGTTAACAGGCATATCGTGACGAGGCCTACAACAACAGCCAGACGTTTCATCGAGAGACCCTCCCCACCGTAGCCCGTTGGCGCTGGACGGCACGGGCTACGCATGCACTACGTTCCGGCAGAGAACATGGTTCCCGGATAAGCGGCAGAGGCAAAGGGATCAGGACCAGCGAAGCAGATTGGAGAGGCTACCGCTAGTTCAAGCCGGACAGGACTATGTCCCACTCAACCGCGGTGGATTGAGTGGGACACGGTTTCATCGTGAGCAGAGGTTAGTCGGCGCCTCCGATGTACAGGCGAGCGGTCCCGCCTCCGTTCCCGCCCGTCAATCGCAATCTTCCGGTCCCGCAGCCGAAGACTGCCGGGCCAGTTCCTCGCGGGGCAACGAAGGCCGGGTCTCCCGCAATGTCGGGGCAGTCCAGCACTGCCGTGCAGCCCGAACTCGGCAGGTTCACAACAAACGTTACCTTAATACCCACGGCTCCGCCGATGCCGAGCAGCGTGTTACCCCCGTTGCACGGTACCACAATACTCAAGCTACCCGGCGGAAGCCCTGCGGTTTGGGCTTCTGTCTGTGGCGCGTCATTCTGTGCGCGTGCCGCAAGCGGAACAACAAACAAGGACAATGCCAGCAACCATGCTGGAGCGCTGAGTGTCCGTTTCACTGACATATCCATCCTCCTTTTATGGAGGGACGGCGGCGGCCAGATGCTTACCGCCGTCCCCCGTCACCGCCTGCCAGGTAACAGCATGATTTGGCGGTTCCTGGCAGCCCCCCTGCAGCAGTTCGTCGAGGGCTGGCTCGACTTCCCGCTACGGTGAGCACACGATGCGACAGACCTCAGAGGAAAACAATGGATGAGGAGTGATTTGTGGATGAGAGAAAGATGATCGTCTAAGCCTCTGTGGGCATGAGGGTTCCCTCAGAGAAATGAGCAAGGGCCGAACCAACAGCCGGCTGTGCCCGCCGTCTACGGCTCGCCTTCGGCTGTCTTTCCCGAGATCTCGGCTCGCGCTTTGGCTAACTCAGGACGGTCGGACTTCGCACCTACGCAGTTGTTTACCATCTGCGCATAATACTTCTGTGCTTTGTCGGGCTGCTTGGCCAGTTGCGCCGCCTGGGCTGCTCCATAAAGACCGTTGAAACGGTTGGGATCGATCTTCATCGACCGCTCGTACTCGGCGAGCGCCTGTTCCGGATGATGGGATTCCAGCAAAATATCGGCGAGCATCTCGCGTGCCGGAATTGCGGTCTCGCCCTTGCCGTAGACATCCTGTTGATCGGCGACGGTGCGCATGATCTGCGCTGCCTCATTGTTGTTGCCTTCGGAGAATGCCACCCACGCGCGAATCTCGTCGCGCCCCGAGTCCATGTACTTGGCGAGGTAAGCCTTCGGTGATTTCTTGACTGCCTCTACCTGGGCGTCATAGCCTGCCAGGTCGTTCTTCGTCCCAGCAACGTCGTGCAGGTGTCCGCTGCCAACGGCGCGCGCCCAATAGGTCTCGGAGATGTTGTCAGGCTCCTTTGCCGCAGCCGGATCGAGCGCCGCAGCTTCTTTCCAATGCCGCATCTCGACCTCGTAGATTGCGGGGAATCGCGCCCGCGCAATGTCAAGGTAGCCATGCATATCATGCCCCTCCGCGGGTGTCATGGATTGCACCTTGGCGATGATCTCCCGCGCCTTGCCGTCTTCTGCTACCTGAAGATAGGCATAGTTGAGGAAGTCCATGGCGTGCAGTTCATGTCCATAAGAGTGCGAAGCCTCCGACGCTGCGACCGAGGCGAGGTTCGCCTGAATGTCCTCCTGCCACATTCCGAGCCGCGCAAAGATGTGTCCCGGCATATGCGCCGCGTGCGGGGACGAAGATGCGATCTCGCCATAATGCTCGGCCGCTTTCAACCCTTCGGCCGCCATCGGCGGATTGTCGCAGGCATGAATAATGTAGTGGACGACGCCAGGATTGTCCGGCACCAGCGCAAACTGCTGGTTCAGCACAGCCAAGGCTTTCTTCTGGTTCGTCAATGTCGTATCGTTCGGAGGCGCTGCGGACAGTAGGGATAACGCATAGAAAGCTGCCGCATCGTGGTCTTGCGGATAGGTCTCGTGCAGCTTCGCCATCGCATCGGAATACGCGTTGACCCTCGTCTCGAAACTCGCGGTCGCGTAGTTCTGGTAAAAAACCGCCAAGGCGTTGAGGTAATCGCGCTCGCGCTGGGTTTTCGCGCCGATCTTCTGTCCCTGCTCCACCAATGCCAAACCGCGCTTCATCGTCTCCTGGCTGGGACGATCCCAGATCTGGTGGAAGAGACTTATCGCCTCACCCCAATACGCCATCGCACAAGTCGGATCGGCTTTGGCAATGGCCTGGAACTGCTCCTCGGCCTTGTCGTACCAGAAGTCGTGCAGCAAGGCGACGCCGCGATTGAACGCGGCCTGCTGCGACGGCGCACAGGAAACCGCGAAATTTACCGTTCCGAGTTTTTCTGCGGATGCAGGTTGAGATTGTGCCCGGACCGCAACCAGTGAGGCGCACAGCATTAGAGACAGCAAGAGGGCTGAACGGACTTTCATGATCACCCCACAATCTGGCAGGAAGCATATGGACGACGCCGGTGGAAGTCAATGCAGGGCGCTGGCCCGGCGCTTCTATTTGCGATTCATCACGTCCAGCATGATTCCAAGGATGTGCTGCGCGGCCTGATCGGCGTCCATCTGCGTGGCGCCTCGCGTACTGGTTACGGCGGCCTTGTGGTCGGGAGTTACACAGAATCGCAGCATATACGGAGCGCTGTTAAGAGTGGAGCAGCGAATTTCCCGGGTTTCGGAGTTATAGAAGACGTCGGTGAAGGTCTGGCGGAATGCCATACCGGCACGGTTCAGCACGACTCGCAAGCCTCCGTCGAAGACGGTCACGGATCCCAGCAAAGCCTCGTCCGGGAGATTGTCCACCGCGGCGGTCAGGCGCTCGTGCAATGCCGCCACGAAGACCTGCTTGTCTCGTTCAGTGAGTAGAAGCATGGTTCCCGCTCCCCTCCCTGATCCTCAAAATAAGTCACCTTTGATCAATTCCGCAACCATCCATTTTGCAGTTATCCTGCGGCGATCCCATTGCGGTACCCAGATTCAAAAGCGGAATTGACTGCCATGGGCACGGCTTACCGCTTGCACGACAGCCTGTACCAGCTGAATACCGATTTCATGCTCGATCCCCTCCGCTCCGATCCGCGCTTTGCGACGCTGGCGAAGAAAGTGGGACTGCCGCAGTAACGGAATCCAAAAGCTTGCGACAGGATGGGGGGAGCGCGGTTTTGAACTATAATGACGCGCACCCATGGCACTTAACCCAGGTACAAGGCTGGGCGCTTACGAAATTGAGTCGCCGCTCGGGGCGGGCGGCATGGGCGAAGTCTATCGTGCGCGCGACACGCGGCTGGATCGCACCGTCGCCGTCAAGGTTCTGCCCGGTCATCTGTCGGAAAGTCGCGAGGCGAAAGAGCGATTCGAGCGAGAGGCGCGAGCCATCTCCGGTTTGAATCATCCGCACATCTGCACCCTCTACGACATCGGTTACCAGGATGGCATTGACTACCTCGTGATGGAATATCTCGAGGGCGAGAACCTTGCGGAGCGCCTGAAAAAGGGCGCGCTCTCGCTGCGAAAAACGCTGAAAATTGGAGTGGATGTCTGCGATGCCCTGGAGCTGGCGCACACGCGCGGGATCATTCACCGCGATCTGAAGCCGGGCAACGTCATGCTTACGGCGAGCGGCGCCAAGCTGATGGATTTCGGCTTGGCCAAGGCGATAGGTGTACCGGCGAAGGCGGCGGCTGGATCGGGCACAGCGCCGCCAGCGTTTACTGCCGCAGCCACAGCGCTCAGTAGCAGCCCAATCAGTCCTTTGACCACCGCTGGCACGGTGATTGGGACGGTGCAGTACATGTCGCCGGAGCAGATCGAGGGAAAAGAGATCGATGCCCGCTGCGACATCTTCTCGCTGGGATCGGTTTTATATGAGATGGCATCGGGCAAACGGGCCTTCGACGGCAAGAGCCAGATCTCGCTCGCATCGGCGATTCTGGAGAAGGACCCGGAGCCGATCAGCGCCATCAAGCCGATGATTCCGGCGGCGTTTGAACACGCGGTAACAACTTGCCTGCAAAAGGAGCCCGATCAGCGATATCAAACGGCGCACGACCTGAAGCTGCATCTGCAATGGATCGCGACCAGCAGCTCCTCGACAGCGATGGCGGCCATGCCCAAAAGGGCGGCGCGCAAGCATGAGCGACTGTGGTGGGCGTTGGGTTTCCTCATCGCGCTTGGGTTGGGGATCACCATTGGAGCGCTGATCAACCGCTCCGGTCCGCCGGCGCCGGTGATGCGGACGGTGATCAACCCGCCCGAGGGCACCACGCTCAATCTGACCGGCGATTCGGCAGGACCTCCAGTCCTGTCGCCCGACGGCAGCACACTCGCGTTCACGGCCAGCAAGCCCGACGGCAGTACGGCGATCTGGGTACGGTCGATCGATTCGCTGGACGCGCATACCCTGGCGGGAAGCGAAAACGCAACTTTTCCGTTCTGGTCGCCCGACAGCCGCTCACTAGGATTTTTTGCCGACGGCAAGCTGAAAACCGTCGACTTGAATGGCTCCGTGCAGGTGGTCGCTGACGCGCCATTTGGAAGGGGAGGCGCATGGGGAGCTGACGGCGTGATTCTGTTCTCGCCCAATACGCAGGCGCCGCTGATGCGAGTCAGCGCAGGTGGTGGCACCCCGGTTGTCGTCACCAAGATCGATTCGGCGCAGCATACTTCCCATCGCTGGCCGTTCTTTCTTCCCGATGGCAAGCATTTTCTTTATCTCGCCATCAATCACGATCCTGCGAGTTGGGGAAAGGACATGCTGTACTACGCCTCGGTGGACGGACGCGAGAACCGTCCGCTGTTTCACGCACAAGCCAATGCCATCTATGCGGGAGGATTTCTGCTGTTCGCGCGTAACGATCAGTTGGAGGCGCAGCGTTTCGATCCTGCCTCAGGAAAGCTGAGCGGCGAAGCTGCGACGATCGCAAAGGGCGTCATGAACGACGTGAGCACATGGCACATGGATGCTTCGGCCTACGGGAACGGGTTGCTGGTTCTCGGTAATGGCGGCAGCGGCGATTGGCAACTGGTATGGGTGAATCGTGACGGCAAGCAGATCGCTACCGTCGCTGACAAGCTGACGAACCTGCAGGCTGCCGCCATTTCTCCCCAGGGCGATCGCATTGCCATGGAGATCGATACCGGGCAAAGCGATATTTGGGTGCTGGACCTGGCACGGGGAGTGCGTACCCGACTTACTTTCGGACCGACGTTAAATGCGTATCCTGTCTGGTCGCCCGATGGTAAATGGATCGCCTTCATTAGCGATCGTAACGGTAAATCACAACTGAGCCGCAAGGCAGCGGACGGCAGTGGGCCGGAAGAGCTTCTGCTTAGTGATGAGCAAATCATGATCAGTAGCGACTGGAGCCGCGACGGTAAATACCTGATCTACAGCCGCGGCCCTGTGGGAAATTCGGACTTATGGGCGCTGCCCCTGGAAGGCGATCGCAAGCCTTTCATGCTGGTCCCTCATGCGGCGAATTCCTCGGTATTGTTCGGCCAGCTTTCTCCCGACGGACGATGGCTCACCTACACGTCAACGGAATCGGGCGCCCCTGAGGTATACGTAGCCGCGTTCCGCGGACAAGGCAAGTGGCAGATCTCGGCGAACGGAGGACAAAATTCCAGATGGAGTAGCGACGGCAAAGAACTCTATTATCTCGACCCACGGTTCAACCTGTACGCCGTGCCGGTGACGGAGGCCGGCGACGCGCTGCAATTTGGGACACCGCAACAACTGGTGAGTCGCTGGTCATCGCCGAACGTTTTTTATGATGTGGCGCCGGACGGCAAGAAAATCCTGTTCGACCGGATTTCCCAGCAGGTTAACCAGTCTGTGACCGTGATCACCGATTACACTGCCGGATGGAAGAAGTAAGCTGGCCGATCCTGCTCGCGTTAAACTCGTTTGCAAAGAACGAAACCTGCCGCGCCATAGCGACCAAAATGTAACTCTCGTGGCGGCTCACCACAGCAGCTTTAATGCAAACTGAATCTGCCGCGATGTCGTGGCGGTGCTGATAATAGCGCCTGCTGTCGGGGAAACGCCCGACGGCGTAAAGGTGATCAGGTTGGGCGTATTGAAATTGGTGTGGTTCAGAAGGTTGAAGATCTCGGCGCGGAACTGCAGCGCCGCGCGCTCGCGAATCGTCGTGTCTTTGATTGCCGAGAAGTCCCAATCAAACAGCCCCGGCCCGATCAAGGTATTCCGTCCCAGGTTCCCGAAGAAACCGCTGTTCGCCGGCGGCATGAGAAATGCCGCTGGATTGAACCATTGTGTGGGATTGCCTTCGATGATGTTGCCGGTGAAATCGGGATTGGCGAACGGCCGCACCGGGTTGCGCGTGTCGCCATCGTTGGACGGGTTGTAGCTAAGCTGCGGCGTGAAAGGAAAACCGCTCTGCGCCTGGACGATACTGGCGATCGACCAACCGCCGACGAACTGGTTGGCCACGCCGTTGAGATGGTTTGCGTAGCTCTTGCCATTGCCGAACGGCAACGCATAGATCAACCCTATCGACGCGAGATTCCGGACATCGTAGGTCGCCAGACCCCAGTCCGCCCGGATGTCATAGGGATTGGCGACTAATCCCGGGGCATTGCCGGCCGTCGTCTGGTTCAGCGAATCTCCATCGTCGAGCGCCTTCGACCAGGTGTAGTTCGCGCGCAGCGAAAGATCATGGCTGAAGCGATGGTTCAGGTTCACTTCCAGCCCGTTGTAGCTGGCATCGCCGGCGGAGATCCAGGTCCAGGTATTCGCGAGTGCCGGATTCGCCCTCGCTGTTCCGGCGGGGATGTAGTACGTGCCGGCGGGAACGGGAGTGCCCGCCAGCGGCGCCGGGAAATTTGCCGGATAGACTGCGGGGCAAGGCGATGCCGGGCAAATCACCGGTACGGGCGTATTCAAATCGGCGCCGATCAATTCATGGTAGCCATGCGATCCGACATAACCGATGGTGAACGAAGTGTTGGGAGTGAGCTCCTGCTCGATGCGCAGCGACCAGGAGATCAACGTCGGCATCTGCAAGTTGGGCTGAACTCCGCCGGGGCTGAGGATGGCCTTCGCCGGCGCCGGCGCAAGCGGATCAATCGGCAGGCTCGAAACCGGCAGCGATGCGATCGTGTACGTGGGATTGAAGGGCGCGTTCTGGTCCATGCGATAACCCAGCGCGTCCTGCAGATCGTAGTAGATGCCAAAGCCGGCGCGCACCACCGTCTTGTCGAGGAACGGGCTCCACGCGATACCAATTCTCGGAGCGGGCAGGAATTTTGCGTTGTTCTCTGTGAACGAGTTGCTCGCGATCCGCGGCTCGCTCGAGATCACGCCGTTGGTGAATGTGTAATTCGCGGCGCGTCCGTGCGCTTCGTTCCAACCAGTCGAGAACTCGTCGCGGAATCCCAGGCTCAGGGTGAATCGCGGATTCAAGCGGATCACATCTTCTGCGTAGAACGCGCCAAACAGCGACCGCCAGTTCAACTCCGTTGGCGTGGGATCGTAGAGAAAGCTGCCAATCGTACCGCTCAGAAATGTCTGCAGGCTGGTGAAGGTTGCCTGCCCGTACTGGCTGAGGGCCAGCATCTCGTTGGATTGAAACTGCTGGAACCAGGCGCCAAAAGTAAACTGATGCGCCCCATGCGTCAGGCTGACCTGGTCCTCATACGTATAAATGTTGCGCGCTACGTGCAGGTTGCTTCCGTTGTTGCTGCCCGCCAATCCAATTTGCGCCTGCGGATTGGACGCTGCGCTGCCGCCGACGACCACCGCCCCCACGGGCAGACCGGTTAAAAATCCCGGGACGCTCGTTGCCGGAGTTCCCGGCGTCGGCTCGCCGGTAAAGAAATAGCCCGCGCGCGAGTAGCCGAAGGTTGCGACGTTCAAGAGCGTGGGCGAAAAGATGTGGGTTTCGGAAAGACTCGCTACCTGTTCGCGCAAAGTCAGAATGTCGGTGCTGTAGGGATCGGCAATGGTCGGCGTAAAGTCATTGCCATCGTCGATGGTGTAGACACCGTAGAACGTATCCTTGGATGAAATCACCCGGTCCATACGAGCCGTACCGAAATTTTCCCGGATGGTCTGCAGCGGACTGCTGGAAACTGCGGAGATGCCGTTATAAGTAGGATCGCCGGCCGTCGGCGTCGGCCAAAGATTCAACAACGGCTGCACGCTGGGAGCGGCGAGTGCCCGCGAGGCCAGTGATGGCACAAACGCCACCGACGTTTGGTGCAGGTTTTGGGTCAGGCCTTCGTAGTTTACAAAGAAAAATGTCTTGTCTTTCTGGATCGGACCACCGAGCGCGCCCCCGAACTGGTTGCGCTGAAATGGCGGCGTGCCCGTCAAAGGATCAAAGTAATTTCGCGCGTTGAGCGCGCTGTTACGAAAGAATTCATACAGCGACCCATGCCACTGGTTGCTCCCGGACTGCGTGATGATATTGACCTGCGCGCCGGGGTGCATGCCATACTGCGCGCCGTAGCTATCGCGCAGGACATTGAACTCCTGCACCGCGTCAACCCCCAGCAGGTTGCCGCTCGCACCTCCCGGCGTCATATTGTTTTCGGCAGCGCCGGTAAACTCGACCCCGTTCAACAAAAAGAAGTTCTGCTGCGGCCGATTACCGGCGACCGCGAAGTTATTTCCTGTGCTCGAGTTTGAAACTCCAACCCCTCCGGTCTTCTGTGAGGTGAAGTTGACCACCATCGGCGCCAGATCGAGCAACAGGTCATAGCTGCGCCCATTCAAAGGCAGAGCCTTGATTTCGCGTTCGCCGATCAGGCCGGAAATGTCCGTCGTCGTGGTGTTCACGATCGGAACATTGGAGCTGACCTTGACCTGCTCGCTCACCTTGCCAACCCGCAGGCTCATGTCAGCGGTGGCGTCCTGCCCCACGACCAATACGATTCCCGTGCGCAGCTGCTCGGCAAATCCGGCTTTCGAGGCGCGAATCTCGTATCGGCCAACCGGCAGCGCAGCGAACAAATAGCGCCCCGCCTGGTCGGTGACGGTATTGCGGGTCATACCGGTGTCAATCTTGGTGACCGTGACGGCGGCTGCGGTAATCGCGGCGCCGGTTTGGTCCGTGACTCGCCCGGAAAGATTCGCCGAGACCTGAGCCTCGGAGAGCAGCGAACCGATCACCAACAATGGGAGCAAAGCCCACGCGAACCGGACACGGGTGGTCATTCTCTTTCTCCTCACCCCGACGTTTCGAATGCCCGACCAACAGGCGCAGTCGATTTAAGCGAATCAAACCGTTAAAGTCAAACGGATTTAGGCTAATGCGGTAATGGGCAGGTGAATCGCCGACAAGCGCGACGGGAAACCGCTGACCGCGAAGGAAGGCCCATTGCGCGTCGTCG
>Ga0335072_10015051_pt1 | contig 10987 bp, 8 predicted proteins | sample Lox_Sample_21_FD_206725 | JGI IMG/M metagenome (GOLD analysis project Ga0335072, IMG submission 206725) | Soil microbial communities from Loxahatchee National Wildlife Refuge, Florida, United States - Lox_Sample_2.1 | ecosystem: Environmental > Terrestrial > Soil > Wetlands | place: USA: Florida... | reverse complement strand
GGCGGCAGCAGATGACGGTAATCCACGGTGATTTCGGTGCCGACGGGCAGCTTGTGCAAGGCGAACACGAAGCCCAGATGCCATAGGCCGGTCGGCGCGAAGCTGTGATTGATGTAGCACTCGTCCGGCCATTCCGGCGTCAGCGTGTAGCGGTCTTCGAACCAGCGGGCGCTGGCGTACATCTGCTCGGGCTTGGCCACCAGCTCGCTCAACCGGTAGGTGCGATCGATGGCGTCGGGCGCCGTGATGATGCGCCCTGCCTCCACGTCCTCATCCAGGAACAACCCCTTGCCTGCACCACGAATCGTGGAGGCGTCGATGCGATAGCGGGGCAGGATCATGTTGGAGTGGCGGCGACGGATAGGTTTCGGCGCGGCGCAGTGTAGCGCAAGCCGTGCGCGAAGATACGGCCCGCGCGAGCGGGCCGTAGGTGGATCAGTCCTGGGCGGCTTCCTCGTTGGCTGCTTTGGACTTCTTGGCGTGTTTGGGCTTGGCCGGCGCATCGGCGGCCGCCTTTGCACCATCGCCGCTGAGCAGGATCGCGTCGTGGTTTCGCTCCAGCGTGGCAGAGCCGATGCCCTTCACCTGCGACAATTCGTCCGCGCTCTTGAATGGGCCATGCTCGTCGCGGAAGGCGACGATGGCTTTCGCCTTGGCCAGGCCGATGCCGTCCAGCGACTTGGCGATGGTCTCGGCATCGGCCGTGTTGATGTTGACCGGCGTGGCGGCAAAGGCGGGCAGTGCCAGCGATAAGGTCAGGCCAGCGATGGCGGCAAGCTTTTTCAACATAAGGTTCTCCCTGGGGAATGAGTGAGCGGCTCTTTCTTGCCGCGCCTCCACTTTGCGTTGTCGCCCAGGTGGCAGCCCAGTCGGTGGAGCGCGTATAAGCGCAGCTGAGTTGTGCGCCTGTGAGTGTCATCCGCGCGCTGGCAAGGTTGTGAGTATTGATGGCGGCGTTGACAGAGGAAGTGGCCATGCGTCACCGCGGTTTTGCCGGGCATGTTCTCTTGCAGCAAGAGTTGCGCCGCGTTGCACTGCTAAAATCGCGCTTTCCTTTGCTTCAGGAGTCCTTATGGATACCGCGCGTATCACCCGCTACATCAGCGATTTGTGGGATGCCGAAATCGTTCCGCAATTGGTGGAATACATTCGCATTCCCAACAAATCGCCCATGTTCGACAAGGACTGGGCGGCGCACGGCTACATGGATGCCGCGGTGAAGCTGATGGAGAACTGGGCGCGCAGCAAGCTTGCGCAACTGCCAGGCGCGACGCTGGAAGTGGTTCGGCTGGAAGGACGTACACCGCTGATCTATATCGAAGTGCCGGGACAGAACGACGACACCGTGGTGCTGTACGGCCATCTCGACAAGCAGCCGGAGATGACCGGATGGTCGGAAGGGCTGGGGCCGTGGACTCCGGTACTGAAGGGCGACAAGTTGTATGGGCGCGGGGGCGCCGACGATGGTTATGCCATCTTCGGTTCGCTCGCTGCCTTGCTGGCTTTGCGTGAGCAAGGCATACCGCATGCGCGCTGCGTGATCCTGATCGAAGCCTGCGAAGAATCCGGCAGCTATGACCTGCCGCACTACGTGGATCACCTTGCGCCGCGCATCGGCAACCCTTCGCTGGTGGTGTGCCTGGATTCGGGCTGCGGCAACTACGACCAGCTGTGGCTGACCACCTCGCTGCGCGGCATGACCGGCGGCGAACTCAGCGTGCAGGTGCTGGAAGAGGGCGTGCATTCGGGCGATGCGTCCGGCGTGGTGCCCTCCAGCTTCCGCATCCTGCGTGAGTTGCTGTCGCGGCTGGAAGATCAGCAAACCGGCCACATCAAGCCGAAAGAACTGCACGTGGACATTCCGCCGCAGCGCTTCGAGCAGGCCAAGGCGGCTACCGAGGTACTGGGCAAGGCGGTGTATGAGAAATTCCCCTTCATGGCCGGCATGCAGCCGGTGACGGATGATCTCACCGAGCTGGTGCTCAACCGCACCTGGCGTCCGCAGCTTGCGGTGACCGGTGCCGACGGCTTGCCGCCGCTGGAGAGCGCCGGCAACGTGCTGCGCCCGAAGACCAGCGTGAAGTTGAGCCTGCGCCTGCCACCCACGCTGGATGGCGCCAAGGCCAGCGCCTTCGTGAAGCAGCTGCTGGAAAAGGATCCGCCCTACGGCGCCAAGGTCAGCTTCAAGCTGGAGAAGGACGGCAGCGGCTGGCATGCGCCGCAGCTGTCGCCGTGGCTGGAACAGGTGGTGGCCGAAGCCTCCCAGCATTACTTCGGCGCGCCGGCCGCCTATATGGGCGAAGGCGGCACGATTCCCTTCATGGGCATGCTGGGGGCCAAGTTCCCGCAGGCGCAGTTCCTGATCACCGGGGTGCTGGGGCCGCATTCCAATGCGCACGGGCCGAACGAGTTCCTGCACATTCCGACCGGCAAGAAGGTGTCGATGGTGGTCGCCGACGTGGTGGCGCGGCACTTCCAGCAAGCCGCGCGATGACCGACATCGCCGCCAATTGGGCTGCCGTCCGCCAGCGCGTGGACGCTGCCTGCCGTGAGGCGGGACGCGATCCTACGGAAGTCACCGTACTGCCGGTCAGCAAGACCTTCGGCCCGGAGGCGATCCGGGCCGCGCTGGCGCTGGGGCTGCATCGCTTCGGCGAAAACAAGGTGCAGGAAATCCGCGAGAAGGCCGCGGTCCTGGCCAGCGAGACGATCGATTGGGTAGTGATCGGCCACCTGCAGACCAACAAGGCCAAGGACGTGGCGCGGCTGGCCAGCGAGGTGCAATCGCTGGACCGGTTGGAGCTGGCGGAGGCGCTGCAGCACCGCCTGGAGGCCGAAAACCGCAGCCTGGACGTGCTGGTGCAGGTCAAGACCGCCCGCGAGGACACCAAGCACGGCCTGCCAGCCGAGGCGTTGCCGGACTTCCTGCAGCGACTGCGGGCTTACTCACGGCTGCGGGTGAACGGCCTGATGACGCTCGCGACGCTGTCGGAGGATACCGGCGAGGTCCGCGCCTGCTTCCGTCAGCTGCGGGAGCTACGCGATCGCTGTGCAGCACAGGGCCATGCGCTGCCGCGGCTTTCGATGGGCATGAGCGGCGACTTCCCCTTGGCGATTGCCGAGGGCGCCTCCGAAGTGCGGATCGGAACCGCCATTTTTGGTAGCCGTTTGTACGCTCCGGCGTGAGGGTCCTGCCTGTGAAAGCCGTAAATATTCCGAAAAATTCTTGAGTTAACGCTTATAGGTGAACCCGTGTTTCTGTGGATGTTTGTTTAAAATCAATGGCTTGCGTACTAAATTCGGCCGCGATCAATTTTCGAAACGACAGGGTTCAGTTAACTTCATCCGAACATGCTGCCGGTAGGGCTTTGTTACCTTCACCACTTCGTCACGGCCGCCGCAGGGGGCGACGGCCGGATCGGTAACCGCCCAGAGACCACCGAATGCCAAACACGCGACTTGTACTCGCCGCGCTTGCCACGGCTATGTGCTTTGCAGGCACCGCTTCCGCCGCCGACATCAGCAGCATTCAGGCCCAGGTTTCCGGAAAGTTTTCCTCTACCGTATTGAGTCCGCTGGCCGCTATCACGCCCGCGGCGGCGATGGCCCAGTCCACGCTCCCCACCCAGCTTCCCTACGCCACGGTCGCGTCCGCCAAGGACAGCACCGCCGCCGACACCGCCGCCACGGCGGATGACAACGACAACGCGCAATTCAGCGACGCCAAGACCAGCCAGGGCCTGCGCGACATGCTGATCGGCCTGGCCATGGAGTTGCGTCACGTGCGCTACGTGCGCGGTGGCCGCGATCCTTCCACCGGTTTTGATTGCAGCGGTTTCGTCCGCTACGTGTTCGAGCGCGCCATCGGCCTGCAGCTGCCGAGCAACTCGGCCTCGCAATACCTGGTCGGCAAGATCATTCACCGCGACGCCATGCAGCCGGGCGACCTGGTGTTTTTCCGCACTGCCGGCGGACGCCATGGCACGGGCCGCATCTCGCACGTGGCGATCTACATCGGCGAGGGCCGCTTCATCCACTCCCCGCGCCGCGGCGAATCCGTGCGCGTGGACAACCTCTCCGACAGCTACTGGGCCAAGCGTTTTGCCGGCGCCCGTCGCCCGGAAGCCATGGCGCAGATCGATGCGGGCGCGCACAACGGTTGATTGTTGAGAGCCAATGACGACTTGAAAGGCTGCCTACGGGTGGCCTTTTTTCTTGGGCGTCATGGCACCCTACGCGCTTATCAGACAAAAAACGCCCACCCCATGCCCACCCGCCTTCCACCCGTCACGCGCTACCTGCTCATCGCCAACGTCGTGGTGTTCGTGTTGCAACAGATGATGCACGACACCTTGATCGCGCACTTCGCATTATGGCCGTGGGGGCCAGACCAGCTGGCGCAGTTATCGAACGGCAGTGTGACGGCGATCGGCTTCCGGCCGTGGCAGCTCGTTACCTACGCCTTCATGCATGGCAGCCTCCAGCACATCTTCTTCAACATGTTTGCGTTGTACATGTTCGGCGGTGCGATCGAGCAGACGTTCGGCCCACGCCATTTCACGCTTTATTACTTCGTCTGCCTGCTCACCGCTGCGCTGACACAGTTGCTGGTGGTGAAGTACTTCACACACGGCTTCGAGCCTACGCTTGGCGCATCCGGCGCCATCTTCGGCCTGTTGCTGGCGTTCGGCATGCTGTATCCGCAAGAGCGGCTGATGCTGATCTTCCTGCCGATTCCCATTCCTGCGTGGCTGTTCGTGATTGGCTACGGCGCAGTGGAACTGGTGTTGGGCGTGGGTGGATGGCAGGCGAGCGTTGCGCATTTCGCCCATCTTGGCGGTATGCTCGGCGGCTTCCTGATGATCCAATACTGGCGCGGCAAGTTTCCGATCAAACCCAAGCACCGCTTGATGCGCTGAACAAAAATTCCAAGGGCGGAAAAAAAGACCATGACGCAACACCTGCAGCGCCGGCTGATGCCGCGCCATATCACCTTCATGGCGCTGGGCATGGCCATCGGCACGGGGCTGTTCCTTGGCTCGGCCAGCACCATCCAGTTGGCAGGGCCATCGGTGCTGTTCGCGTACATGTTCGGTGGCTTGATGATCTTCATCATCATGCGCGCGCTGGGCGAAATGGCGGTGCATGATCCGGTCGCCGGTTCGTTCAGCAGCTACGCGCATCGCTATCTGGGCCCTTTCGCCGGCTACGTCACCGGCTGGAACTACTGGTTGCTGATGGTGGGCGTGGGCATGGCCGAAAGCACCGGCGTCGGCATCTACATGAAGCAATGGTTTCCCGACTTGCCGCAATGGATCTGGGTGCTCGGCAGCGTGGTGATGATCGGCTCGCTGAACCTGATGGCGGTGAAGGTGTACGGCGAGATGGAATTCTGGTTCACCATGATCAAAGTGGTGACCGTGGTGCTGATGATCCTGGGCGGCGCCGGCATGATCTGGCTGGGTTGGGGCAACGCAGGACATCCGGTGGGGCTTTCCAACCTGTGGAGTCATGGCGGATGGTTCCCCCATGGATTCGTCGGCATGGTGCTGGCGCTGCCGGTGGTGGTGTTCTCCTTCGGTGGCATCGAAACGGTCGGCATGGCCGCGGGCGAAGCCTCGCAACCGGAGCGCACCATCCCGCGCGCCGTCAATTCGGTGCTGTGGCGTATTTTGATTTTCTACGTCGGTGCGCTGTTCGTGATCATGGCGATCTACCCGTGGAACCAGATCGGCACGCAGGGCAGCCCGTTCGTCACCACCTTCGACAAGCTCGGCATTGCGCAGGCCGCAGGCGTGATCAATTTTGTGCTGATCACCGCGGCGCTCTCGGGTTTCAACAGCACCACCTTCAGCGGCAGCCGCATGCTCTACAGCCTGGCCAACAAGGGGCAGGCACCGTCCTTCCTGGGTAAAGTCAGCGCGCATGGCGTGCCGATTCGCGGGGTGCTGGTGACGCTGGCCTGCCTGTCGATCGGCGTAGTGCTCAACTACGAACTGCCCAAGCACATTTTCGAGATGATGATGTCGATCCTCTCGTTCAATACCGTGTGGACGTGGTCGATGGTGCTGATCGCGCACTTCAGTTTCCGTCGCCGCTTCGGCAAAACCGCATTCCCGTTGCGAGGCTGGCCGATCACCAGCGCCATCTGCCTGGCATTTCTGATGTTTGTACTGGTCATGCTGGGCTATCACCCGGATACGCGCGTGGCCTTGTACGTGGGGGCGGCGTGGGTGGTATTGCTGACAGTGGCGTATTTCGCGTTCGGTATCGGCAAGCGGATGATGGTGGTTGGTGCGGATGAGAATGCGGCTTGACGTTGTGAATTAAGCCAGGATCGGAGCGCATAGGTTGGCGGGGAGCGCATGCGAACCCCGACGCTGCCATGCAGATGGTGATGTTGGGGTTCACCCCGGATCAAGTCCGGGGCTCACCATCAACCTACGAACATCCCAGCCTGCAAGATCAGCGCAACGCCAGGAAATCCGGGCTCACCACAAACCGCACCGCATCCAGCCGCAAGCGTGCTTGCGGCAACGCCTCCAGTAACGCCGAGCGCTCTTCCTCCACGTGCGCAATTTCCGCTTCGCTGATCGACGGATTCACTGCACGCAACGCATGCAGGCGCGCCACTTCCGCGTCCAGCGCTTCCCTGGCCTCCGTCACCGCCGCGGCAATGCTGGTTTGCGCACGCAGGCTCGCTGCCGCTTCGGCTTTTTCCAGCATCGGCGGCACCAGCTTGGCGAGGAACTTGCGATAGCGCGCCACTTCGATCGTGCGATCGCCGGCTTTGCGCACCGCCATCTCGCTGGGCTGAAAGCCGGGTCGTTCGGTGAGCTTGGTGTCGATGTTGGCCACGATCGGTTGCGTGGGCAGGAACCGCTCCGCATCCAGGCTGCGCTCCGCGATGCACTCCAGCACATACACCGCCTGCAGCAGCGCGTTACGCGACGGCAGCGCATCGTCCACCATGAAGGTGGCGTTGCCGCGCTCGTTGGAAAGCACCAGGTCGATCGCGCTGGCGATCATGGGATGATCCAGGCGCATCAACGGCAACTCTTCGCGCGCCAGCGCCACCTCGCGGGAGAAGGTGACCGAAACAGGGCCTTCGGCAAAGCCGGGCAGGGCGTCGGTGGACAGGTACTGCGGATCGAGCAGCAACACGTGGGCGCCGAGTTCTTCCGCGTGGATGCCGAAGGATTCCAGCAAGCGCTGCTGGAACGCATCGCGCGCAGGATCATCGTCTTCACGCCGGAACGCTTGCGCCAGCTCGTCCGCATGCAGATCGCGGCTGGCCGCCAGTTCGAGTAGATGATCGCGGCCGGCGCGAATCAGCTCGGCCATCTGCTCATGCGCGGCGCGCGTTTCGGCGAGCAGCACGTCCAGCTCCTGATCGCGCTGGTCATCGCCGCGGGCGTGCTCCTCGGCCAGTGTCGCCAGCGTTTCGCCGAAGCGGCGCAGCAATTCGCGGCCATCCGCCGGGCTGGTGCGGAAAGCGTCGATACCTTCGTCGTACCAGCGCGCCAATACGTGTTGCGCGGTATCGGGTGCGGCCATGATATGAATGCTGATGTCGTGCTTCTGCCCGATGCGATCGAGGCGGCCGATGCGTTGCTCCAGCAGATCCGGATCCAGCGGCAGATCCCACAGCACCAGGCGATGCGCGAACTGGAAGTTGCGGCCTTCCGAGCCGATCTCCGAGCAGATCAGCAGGCGCGCGCCATCGGCTTGTGCAAAATAAGCCGCGTTGCGGTCGCGCTGCACGATGCCCAGGCCTTCATGGAAACGGGCAATGCCCGCGCCCGTGCGTGTGCGCAGCGCCTCTTCCAGCGCCAGCACCTTGGCCTGGCTGCGGCAGATCAGCAGGAACTTGTCCTGCGGGTAACGATCGAGCAGGGCGACCAGCGTGTCGATACGCGGATCGTTGGCGTAATCCAGCTCAAGCACGGGTACCGGTTGCTGGATATCCGCATGGAATTCCGCCAGCAATGCCTGGCGTGTCACTTCATCCAGTCGTTCGGCATCGACTAGCTCCCACACCGGCGCGCGCTTGGGAAAGCCTCCAATGCTGGCGCGGCGATTGCGGAACATGGACCGCCCGGTGCCATGACGGTCGATCAACGCCGCCAGCAGCTCGCGGCTATGTTCCGGCTTGGTGGTATCGGCTAGGCAGGCTTGCAGCGCTGCATCGCCGTCAAAAGCCTTGCGCAAGGGCTCCAGCTCGGAAGCATCCAGCGGCGTGCTCGCCAGCAACTTGTCGGCGATCTGTGAAAGCGCCTGGAAATGTTCCGCCTCGGCGAGATACGTATCCAGGTCGTGATAGCGCTGCGGATCGAGCAGGCGCAAGCGGGCGAAATGGCCACTGCGCCCGAGCTGCTCCGGCGTGGCCGTCAGCAGAATCACGCCGGGCGTCGCCGCTGCCAGCTGCTCCACCAGGATATAGCGCGGGCTGGCGTTCTCAGCTGTCCAGGCCAGGTGATGGGCTTCGTCCACCACCAGCAGATCCCAACCCGCCTCCCGCAATTGCGTGGCGCGCTTGGGGTTGTGTTCCAGGAAGCCGAAGTCGGCAATCACCAGTTGCTCGTCTTCGAACGGATTGGCGTCGCTGCCGGATTGCTCCAGCGCCTCGCAACGCTCCTCGTCGTAGATCGCAAAGCTCAGATTGAAACGGCGCAGCAATTCCACAAACCACTGATACACCAGCGTATCCGGCAGCAGCACCAGCACACGCGAAGCGCGGCCGGCAGCGATCTGGCGCGCAATGATCATGCCCGCCTCGATCGTCTTGCCCAGCCCCACTTCATCCGCCAGCAGCACGCGCGGCGGCCGGCGCGCCGCGGCGATACCCGCCACGCGCAACTGGTGCGGCACCAGCCCGATCCGCGCCGAACTCAGCCCCCAGCTCGGCGAACGCCGCGCTTCCGCCCGGCGCTTCAAGCTCTCCAGCCGCAACTCGAAATGCGGCACCGGATCGGTACGCCCGCCGATCAGCCGGTCGTCCGCCTGGCTGACGCTCTGCTCATCATCCAGCTGTCCTTCGTGCAGCTCGCGCCCCTCGCCGCGATAGACCAGCAACCCCTCGCGCTCCTCTACGCGCTCCACCAGAAAGGCGAGGCCTTTGCCGGCCACCCGCTGCCCGGCGCGGAACTCGGCCCGCACAAGAGGGGCGGAGTCGACGGCATAGGGGCGCAGCACGCCTGACTTGGCGAATAGCACCTGGACTCCGCGTCCTTCCACGCGCAGAACAGTGCCTAGGCCGAGCTCGGGCTCGGCGGTGGAGATCCAGCGTTGACCGGGTATGAACATCAGCCTGCATTGCGTGGTTTCGAGGGGTGTCGATTATCCGCGCAACGAGTGAAACTGGCTACGCCTTAAGGCGTAGCCAAGAAGAGCATGCCAAACGGTCAATAGCTAATGTGGCCTTAACCGGCATCACCAGCAACTGGAGCCGCCCGATGAAGTGGCGGGTAGCTGGTTGCCAAGATAGTCCACCGAATAGGTCCCGCAACTATCACCCGCTTGAGAACCTGTAGGGGCCGCTTGGGCCGTATAGGTGCTTGCACTGCTGCCCGAAGTAGCCGGTGCGGAGAAGCTGACCACGTAAGTGGGATTGCTGCTGTTCGGCACCTGGATCTGATTATTGGCAATGTTCGAGCTCGAATAGCCGAGACTCAGCAAATTGAGCGTGTAAGTATTGTTGGTGGAGTAGTAAGTTTCCTCACGCCTGGATAGGTCGAGCAACGCTGACTTTGCAGTAGATCGGTTCGATTGCTGAACGTACTTCCGGTACTGCGGTATGGCGATCGCAGCCAGGATGGCCACGATCGCAACGACGATCATCAATTCGATGAGTGTAAAGCCACCTTGATGACGCCTTGTCATACGCATTGAAGGACGATGAATGCGTGCTTTGTCGAATATCTTGGCCATTGCCATGTCACCTTGTCTCAACGCAATTGCAGCCACGTCAACCGCTGCCCGCTTTGTCCGCCCGGGGGATTGATCTGATTGACGGTACCGACACCTGAAACGGTCTGGTTGACCAGATAAGGATGGCCATTCGCCGTCACCACCGACGGACTGCCCACCGCGCTGAGTGCGATGCCGCTAATGGAGCCGCTGATCACAACGCCCGTGGTGTCAGAGAAGAAGGAATTGGTGAAGCCGCCACCCGTCGCCGGGTTCAAAGCCATCGTCCAGCCCGCCGTTGTCACCACGGTGCAGCTCAGCGGCGAGTTGTTCGCCGGAATCGTCGTATTCACGATAAATGCGCCTTCGGATTCAATCGGGCTGTAGATAACCTGTTCGGTCTGGTTGCTGCCACCTACCCAGGACACACCGTTATAAGCAGGCAGATTCAGATACCAGCCGAACTGGGTGCCGGCTGTATTGACGAGGTTGCCGCTCGAATTGGTCGTTGCGCACGTCGAGCCCTGCATGCATACGGTGTTCTCGCTCACCGTGCGATAGCCCAGGATGGTGGAAGTGGAACTGCTTGATGTCGTGGTGCTGGTTATGGTCTGTTGTTCCAGGTTGCTTTGCGTAATAGGCGAGGATGTTGTGGGCGTGCCAGTTGCGCCGACGCTCAGGCCGGCATAGCCGACGCCCGCCGTGCCCGTTACCCCCAAGCCCCAGTCCCAAATGCCGTATAGCGTCTGAGGTCCGCCCGAATAGGTGGCACTGGACGTAACCGATTGCGGCTGGATAGCGCCGGTGCCGAATTCCACCAATACGTAAGGCGTATTGGAGTTTGAACTGGGTTCCGTTGTTGCGACCACGACTAGCTGGGTGGTAATCGGCTGCGGGCTGATCACCGTGTAGGTGGTGGTGTTGCCACTCGTCGTTGTGGTGGTGCCGTATGCGTAAGTGGATTGTTGCGATGGCGCCACCGGTGACAATACCGTAATCGTTGGCGTCGACGTAGTGGTAGTGGTGGTGCCGCCGCTCGTTGTCGTGGTGGTGGTGTACACCGTCTTGATCGGCGGCG
>Ga0335072_10015050_pt1 | contig 10987 bp, 9 predicted proteins | sample Lox_Sample_21_FD_206725 | JGI IMG/M metagenome (GOLD analysis project Ga0335072, IMG submission 206725) | Soil microbial communities from Loxahatchee National Wildlife Refuge, Florida, United States - Lox_Sample_2.1 | ecosystem: Environmental > Terrestrial > Soil > Wetlands | place: USA: Florida... | reverse complement strand
GTACCCCATCACCAGCGCCTCCGGCCTCACCACGCCGCTGTTCAGCACGTGGGCGGGCTCGGGCTCGGCGGCCACCGAATCGGTGCACGCTGACGCGGCGCAGGCCGAGTCGATCCTGACGAAGGCCGGCTACAAGAAGGACAGCGCGGGCTACTTCGCCCTGGGCGGCAAGGAAGTCGCGCTGAAGGTCGAGGACCCGGCCGCGTACTCCGACTACGCCGAGGACGACCAGATCATCGCCTCCGAGCTGAAGGCGGCGGGCATCAACGCCACCTTCTACGGCACCTCCACGCCGGCCATCTGGACCACCGACCTCTCAGACGGCAACTTCCAGCTGTCGATGCACTGGGGCAACGGTGGCATCACCCCCTACAACATGTACGACAACTGGCTGGACGACACGCTGGTCAACGGGGCCAACACCTCCGGTGACTACGGCCGCCTGAAGAACCCGCAGGTCCAGGCCTGGCTGACGAAGATCGCGGGTGACCAGCCGGGCAGCGCCCAGCAGGTGACCGACTTCCAGCCGCTGCTCAACTACGTTGCGACGAACCTGCCGGTCATCCCGACCGTCAACTCCGCGCAGTGGTTCCAGGCGAACAGCACCCAGTTCACTGGCTGGCCGTCCGCCTCCAACCCGTACGAGAGCGGCCAGCCGTCGGGCAGCAACAACGGCCCTGGCTCCGGGACTGACGAGGTCGTCATCCTGAAGCTCCAGCCGGTTGGCTGATCGCTAGCTCGCGCTAGCATCCTCCATTCGCGCCGGCCTGGCCCCCACCCATAGGGCCAGGCCGGCGCTTGCCGTTTCGCTTACCGCGCACGGACCTGGCTGACCACCGGGAGCAGCTTGTCCTTCAGGTACGGGGAGAGCGTCGCCGAGAAGCTCGCCGTCAGGTGATGGCTGTCCATGTAGACCAGGACGTTGCCGACGACCGGGGAGCACGTGGCGGGCGCGCAGATCAGCGCGTTCATGTTGATCACCGGGACCGTGCCGCCCAGGTCACGGGAAGCGTAGCTGGTCGGCGGGTCGGCCGGCAGGGCGGCTGACCTCGGCTCGGTGCAGGAGCTCGCGGCCGCCCCGTACTGCGTGACGCAGGCCGGCTCGTCCTTCGACATGACCGGGGTCTCGCGGATGCCGATGACGGGGATCCCCTGTTTCTGCAAGGCGCCCCAGTACGTGGCCATCCCGGCACCGAGGTCGGCCCGTGACTGGGAACTGTTCCGCGGGTACGCGAGCGTGGGCTGGGTGGCCAGCCCGCTGGCGATCACCAGGTCCGGCCGGATCGTCGCGGTCAGGTCGTGCAGCACGGTGACTCCCCACTGATAGCACGTCGGGTACGCGCCCTTGTTCACCGGATCGTAGAGCTGGGTGGCCGTCCACGGGCAGGTGGCGTGCAACTCCGTGATGAGCTCCCAGTGCTCCTGGGTGGCGATCTTGTCCAGCGGCGCCCACCAGTTGCCGGCCATCGAGTCGCCGACGAGCACGACCTTGAGCGTGGGGTTCTTCGTGTCGCCGAAGGTGCACGTCTTGGGCGTGGCGACGTGCTGGCCGTCCAGGCAGCCCTGCGCCCAGTAACCGGGCAGGCTCAGGTCGTCGGGTGGCGGGAGGACGGGCTTGGCCGCAAGGCCCGGCGAGGCGCCGGCGAGCGCGGCCGCGCCCGGATAACCCGGTCCTAGCTTGCCGTCCCAGGGACCGGGCTGGCTGACCAGGAACCCGGTGGCCAGGGCGACCGGGACCACGGCGGCCAGCACCGTCGAGACCGAGCGCCACTTATGCCGGGCGAAGAACGGGGCGAGCCTGATCCGGTCCTCGACCGTGACCTTGGTCAGCCAGGCGAGGGCGATCGAGACGACGATGATGATGATCCCGGCGACCACGCCCGGGCTCCCGCGCCAGGCGGTCCAGCACACGATGACCGGCCAGTGCCACAGGTACAGCGAGTACGAGATGTCGCCGAGGAACCTCATCGGCCGCGCCGACGTGAGCCGCCACGGGCCATAACGACCCTGTGCTGACCCGCCGGCGATCAGGGCGAGAGCGCCGCCCGCCGGCAGCAGCGCGATCCAGCCGGGAAACGGGGTCGACCCGTTGAGGATGAACTGCGACGCGGCGATCATCGCCAGGCCTGCCCAGCCGAGCCAGCCCAGCCTGGCCACCCGCTCAGTGAGGCGAGCGGGCAGCAGCGCCAGCAGGCCGCCCGCGCCCAGTTCCCACATCCGGGTCGTCGTCACGAAGTACGCCTGGGCCGGATTGACCGCGGTGTCGTAGACCGAGTACGCCAGCGAGGCGATGACCAGGACGGCGGTCAGCGTGAAGGCGGCCCGGTGGGCCAGCGCGGTGCGGGCCGCCGCCGCGCCCGCGGCACGGCCCGCCCGCGCCCGCGCGATGAGCAGCGCCGCGAGGAACAGCAGCGGCCAGACGAGGTAGAACTGCTCCTCAACGGACAGCGACCAGAAGTGCTGGACCGGGCTTGGCGCGCTGCCTTGCTTCAGGTAGTTGACCGCGTCGCCGGCCAGCTGCCAGTTCTGGACGTAGAGGGCACTGGCGCGGATCTGCTGGGCGACGCCGGCGAGCTGTGATGATGGCAACAGCAGGTAGGACGCGGCCCAGGTCGCGGCCAGCACGACGGCCGCGGCCGGGACGAGCCGGCGGGCGCGGCGGCCCCAGAAGTCGGCGAGGCTCAGCCTCCCGTTCTTCTGGCAGCCGCGCCAGAGATGGCCGGTGATCAGGTACCCGGAGATCACGAAGAACACGTCCACGCCGGCGAATCCGCCCGGCAGCGCCGACGGGTACAGGTGGTAGACGACGACCAGCGACACGGCGATCGCGCGCAGGCCCTGGATATCCGGCCGGAAGCCGGACTCGCGTGCTCTCGTGTCCTTCCATGACTTGTTGACTACCTGATGGCTGGGGGATGCCGTCTCTGAAGTGCTGCTCATGCCTCGCACGCTCTGGTCGCCTGGATCGCGGGGTTGCCTGTAACGCTGCCGTGCATGGCCATGCGCGCTCAGGCCCTGCGCAGCCGGAGACCTGCCTGGCGGCAATCCTATGATTCTAGTTAAGATCCTGTGGATCTAGTAAAGAAACGCGAGCCGATCCGCTAAGTCACCAGAGGCTAGCGCTTGGTGAATACGCGAGGCCAGGACGTTGGCCCGGCCAGTCATCGCGGCCGCTCCCGCCACGGCCGCGCCCAGTTCGGCCGTCAGCTCCGGGTCGGTAATGCCGGCCAGGTTCGCCTCGATGATGACCCAGGCGATCTCGGTGGCGGCCCGGGCGGACGCGACCGCGGCGAACAGGTCGCCGGTCAGGTTCCGGTTGGCGGCTGGCAGCAGGTCCTCGGCCAGCCCGATGATGCGGGCCGACACGGTCAGGAGGCGGGCCGGCGGGCCAGACGCCTGCCCGAGCGCGTCCGCGATGGCCCGCGATCGCGCCCGCTGCTCCTGCGGGGATCCCTTCGGCAGCCGGTACGCCGCCGTCACCGCCTCGAACGCCATCGCGTCCGCCTCGGCCAGTGCCATTGCCTCGAAAATCAGGGCATCGGCGGCTGGCCGGACCCGCCCGATAACCTCCGCGTCGTAGCGTGGCCCGTCGCTGAACCGGGCCACCATCGCGATCAGCGCGGCGGCCTGCGCCGCGTGCAACGCCGCGGTCGCGCCCGCGCCGGGGGCGGCGGTCCGGGCGGCGAGCTGGCGCAGGAAGCCGGCGATGCTGTCATCGTCGCGCATGCGCCCACAATAAGCACGCGCAGGGAGGCGCCTGGCGCGAGGCTAACACCAGCCCAGGGGATGCCGGGCGGACGCCGCGCACCTCGGTCGCGGCATAGGCCACGCCCCGCTGCCGGCCGGCCGTGTAGACGGCCTGGACGCGCACCGAATCGCCGTCGTGGCCGGCATCCGGCGGCAGTGTGACCCGCCAGGCCGCGATGACGGCGGCACCACTGCGCAGGCCCTTGAACGACACCGGAGTCTGCGCCACGGGGTCCCATCCGCGTGGCGCGGTGAGGGAGAGGGCCATGTCATCGAGCCCCAGCAAGCCGCTGTTCGTGAGCGTGGCCGTGATGGTGGTCGCGTGGCCCGGCGCCACCGCCGGCGGGCTCACGGTCACGGTAAGAGCGCCGTACGGGACGGGAGCGCCTGCGCCGGCGACCTCCCGGACCGTGATCGCCACGGCGGCCTCGCCGAGAGCCGGGTGGCTCGCCCGCACCGTGACCTGTCCAGCGGAACCGGGAATCGAGCGGATCCAGGCCGCGCCAACGCCACCGGTCGCCCCGAAGTCGAGCGGGTTAACGCCCACGAGCATCGCCGGGCCGTCGACCGACAGCGTGACATCCCCGTCTACGTACGGGCGGGCATTCCCGTACTGGTCCACGGCGCGGAACGCGACCCTGGTGGCGTCGCCCCCGTCGCCGTCGATGACCAGGTCGTCCGCCTCGAGTGACAGGCTGTCGTGGGACGGGTCGGCATCGAATGTCCGTGAGGCTACCTTGACGCCGTCCAGGTAGCCGTCGATCCGCAGGTTCGGCAGCGTGCCGCTATCGACGGAGCTGAACTTCACGAACGACGGCGGGTACGGCAGGCTGCCGAAGCGGCCGGTGTCGGGGGTGACGGTGGTCAGCAGTTCCCCTCCCACGTAGACCCTGAGCACGTCGAGATTGGAGCAGATCATCGCCGAGGGCAGGCTCGTGACCGGCGAGGCCGGCCCGAAGTCCCAGTAGAACGCGGGCGCGATGACCGGCTGGACCCGGGGGTCGACCTGGGCCTGGTAGATCGCGGCGCCCGGTTTCGGGACGCGGAACACGTCCACGACGCCGGTGTACTTCACTCCCTGGTAGGAGTGGCCCGAGCCGGACAGGTAGTCAAACCCCGACCAGGCGAGCAGGCCGCAGTAGGCGTCCTTGGAGTAGGAGGTGTTCTGCACGATGGCGTGCGCCCACGCCTGTCCCTGCTGGATGGCCTGGCTGTCGGTTCTCCGGTAATGCCGAGAAGGGCCGGAAAGCGTGCCGATGGCCTCGCAGACCAGGTACGGCTTGCCCCACACGTCCTCCGGGGGGCTCAGCGAGGGCTCGCGCTGCCCGGCCCCGGTGCGCACGGTGCCGTAGTCGTGCTTGCTGAACACGTCGAAGACGTACCTTCCGTGGGTCGAGGAGAAGTCGTCGCCCCCGGTCGGCCGGGACGGGTCCAGGCGGTGGGCAAGGTCGTTGAAGAGGGTGTACTCCTCGAAATGCTCGCCCGCCTCGTTCGGCATCGATCCCCAGATGATGACGGACGGGTGGTTCCGGTCGCGGATGATCATTGCCCGCAGGGCCTCGTAGGCCGCTGCCTGCCACGCCTCATCACCGAAGTAGTGAAAGCCCGGCATCTCTTCCCACACCATCAGGCCGAGCTCGTCGGCCGCGTCGTAGAACGCCTCCGACTGCGGGTAGTGCGAGCACCGGACGGCGGTGCAGTTGAGTTCCTTGCGCAGGATGTACGCGTCGCGCGCCTGCACCCGATCCGGCATCGCGCCGCCCGCGTACGGGAAGAACTGGTGCCTGTTGACGCCGAACAGCTTGACGCGGTTGCCGTTCAGGTAGAACCCGTCACGACGGAAGACCGCCTCGCGGAAGCCGATGCGCGTCCGGTAGTCATGAAGCGGCTTGCCGCCGACGCTCAGCGTCGTGACGACCGTGTAGAGCTTGGGGTTGTCCGTGTCCCACAGCGTGATGTCCGGCAGGCCGTTCAGCGTGACCGAGACGGTGGCCTGGCCGGGCCGCGTGATCGTGGCCCGCCCGGCGGCGGCGGCGAGCGCCTCCGTCTGGTTGCCATCGGGATCGAGCAGCTCGACGGTGACCGTGACGGCGTCGGCGGGCACCAGGGCCGCGTCCACGGTCGCCTGCACGACAACCCGCCGGCCGGCCGGGTCGAGGACGTCGGCCGGCCGGGCGAACACGTCGGCCAGGAAGACCTGCGGCACCGCCCGGATCTGGACGTCACGGTAGATGCCGCCCGGTTGCCAGAAGTCAACGGATGCGGAGGCGGCCGGGGCCGGGCGGTCGGGCGGGACGTTGACGTTGAACGAGGAGTCGAGCGTGACGGCCACGACGTTGTCGGCGGGCTGCAGGCGGCCCGTGATCTCGGCGCTGAACGGCAGGTAGCCACCGGTATGGCTGGTGACGACCGTGCCGTTCAGCGTGACCGTGGACCGCGTCATGGCCGCCTGGAAGTCGAGGAACAGCCGCAGGCCGTCGGTCTGCGGCGGGGCGTCGAAGTGCTTGCGGTAGATCCAGGTTCGCTCCCAGCTGCCGGGATCCCAGGCACGCCACGACAGCGGCGTCACCGTGTGCGGGAGGGTGACTGTTTCCAGCGCGCTGTCGTCGTAGCCGGGCTGGTCACTGCCGGCCGCGTCCGGGCCGAACAGCCAGCCCCCGTTGAACGAGGCGACCTGGGCCGCGGGCCCGGGCTTGACGCTACTGCGGGCAACCGTCTGGCTATTGACCACCCGCGCGCTGGCGCGATCGCATCCCAGGAGGGACCACGCCGCGACCCCGCCGGTCGCGGTACGGATGAAGTTCCGCCTGGACACGAGTCGTGCTTGTCCCCCCGGGCGGTTCTCGCTCACCGATGCTCCATGACAAACACGGTAAAGCGGACTCCCATATGGGACATATTAAGTTAAGAACAACTTTGAATGTGAATATCAGCACATGATGTTTGCGGCAGGGCGGGAACCAGGGACCTAAAGAATTTCTGAACTATTCCTTTTCCGGTCTCGCCGGGTAAAAGGAAGCTGATTGTCATGACTATCCCCGCGACCATGCGCACCCCGGCGGCCGGCGAGATCACCGCCGTGGGCGAGGGCGCTAGGCCTGGTGGTGAGCTGGCCCGCACCCGCCAGCCGTCCGCGAGCGATTCCTTTTCCGCTCTCGTCCGGTCTACATGGCTGAAGCATGATCACCGAGGGAGGATCCGAGTGATGGACAGCCAACTGGACCAGGCCCTCCAGGGCACCCTGGCCATCTTGACGAAGGTTCAGCGAAGTGACCTGGACGCGCCGACGCCGTGCGCGTCATGGGATGTACGCGCGCTGGTCAACCACTTCATCGGCACGACCCGCTGGTGGGCCGCGACCATCGCCGGGGACGGTGACGTCGCCGACGCGGACTACGCGGCCGGGGACTTCGTAGCGGGGTATGAGGAGAGCATCCGGATCGCTGTCGCCGCGTTCGGAGCCGACGGCGCCCTGGACAAGACGGTCCGGCTGCCGTTCGGCGAGTTCCCTGGCGCGGTCCTGCGCGACCTGGCCACGATGGAGCAGTTCACTCATGGCTGGGACCTGGCCCGCGCGACCGGGCAGCCCACGGACCTGGATCCCGGCCTGGCCGACGGGCTGCTCAGCCAGGCCAGGCTGGCGATCACCGGCGCTTTCCGCGGCCCCGACGGCCAGGCTCTGTTCGGGCCCGCTCGCCCGGTGCCGGCTGGCCGGGGACCAGCCGACCAGCTGGCCGCCTTCCTCGGCCGCCTGGTGTGAGCGAGCCGTGCCTGATAGCGCCGGATTCGTCAAGGACACCGAGCCGTTCCGGCGGGAGCTGCTGGCCCACTGCTACCGCATGCTCGGCTCTATCCAGGACGCGGAGGACCTGGTCCAGGACACGTACCTGCGGGCCTGGCGGTCCTACGGCGGGTTCGAGGCCAGGTCCTCGGTCCGCACCTGGCTGTATCAGATCGCCACCAACGGCTGCCTGACCGAACTTGCCCGGCGCGGCCGGCGAATGCTGCCCTCCGGCCTGTACGGCCCCGAACGCGATCCCCGAACGTATCCGGAAGAGGCCAAAGAAGAGGTGAACTGGCTGCAGCCGGCTCCGGATGCGATGGTGACCGCGGACTCGGCTGATCCCGCGGCCATCGTCGCGGCGCGCGAGGGACTGCGGCTGGCGCTCATCGCCAGCCTGCAGTACCTTCCGCCCAGGCAGCGAGCCGTCCTGGTGCTGCGGGACGTGCTGGCATTTCCCGCCGCCGAGGTCGCGATCATGCTCGGCACCACGACGGTGTCGGTCAAGAGCGCGCTGCAGCGGGCCCGCGCCCGGCTGCGAGAACTGGCCCCGTCCGCCGACCAGATCACCGAGCCGACGCAGGCGCAGGCCCGGGAGCTCCTTGACCGGTACATCATGGCGTTCGAGAACGCCGACGCCAGCGCGCTGGAGCGGCTCCTGCTGGAGGACGCCACCCTCGAGGCCACGCCGATGCGCACCTGGTTCGCCGGCCGCACGACGTGCCTGCCATTCCTGCGCAACCACGTCCTGGGATCGCCTGGTGACTGGCGCATGCTGGCCACCAGGGCCAACGGGCAGCCCGCGGCAGCGGTGTACACGCGCGACCGGCACGGGAACTACCAGCCCTACGGCATCTGCGTGCTCACCGTGACCAATCGGGGCATCCGCCAGGTCCGTTCTTTCGGAGATCCGGGGCTGGTCACCGTGTTCGGGTTCCCGTCGGCTCCCCATAGCGGGCAGGAGGCGCCGTAGGCTACCGCGTAGGCACAAGGGCAACCGGCAATGAGGAGCACAGCACGTCACGGGAGGTGCGGGCGACGAACGAGGTCTTCTTGCGCTACCTCGACCCTGGTTTCCGGTACGTGCGGGCCCAGGGCCCGGCGCGGGTGCGCAGCCGCGAGGACGCCCTGCGGGACGGGCTGAACTGTGTCGCCCTGGCTCACCTGGTGACCCGCGACTTGTTTGGTTACACGCTTCCTGCCTCATACCAGTCGCTTGAACTGATCCGTGACCGGGAACACTTCGAGCCCGTGGCGGGCCCGGGCCAGATGCAGGCCGGGGACCTCGTATGGCTTGGCGTGGACCACCCGCTCGTGGGCCTTGCGGACTTCATCCCCCGGTACAGCGGCGATGAGCTACTGAATTTCGATGAGTTCCCGGTCAACCACGTCGCCATGGGCACGGGCATGCGTGAAAACGGTGATCACCTGCTGCTGCACGCCAGCACCGTGGACGGGACCAATGCACTGTGGCCGCTGCGGCAATTCGGTCAGCACGCCAGGTACTCCCGGATTTACTCAATCCAGCGGCTACGGCAGGAGCTGCGCTGATCGCGGTGTGAGGATCACTATCGGGAACGCGCGCGCAGTGCCCTGCTGGAATCGTCCCCAGACGGGGTGATACCGGACTGCCTGCGCCCACACGCGCTGGCGTTCGCCCTCGCTGGCCTCCCGCGCGCGGACCTTGATCTTCTCTGGCCCCACCTGGACCTCCGCGTCAGGGAAGGCCCGCAGGTTGTAGACCCATCCCGGGCTGCGCGGGCCTCCGCCGTAGCTGCCGACGACCACGTAGCCCCCGTCGTAGGGCATGTAGGTCAGCCCCGAGATCCGCCTTTCCCCGCTCCTTGCCCCGACGTGGGCCAGGAGCAGCATCGGCCGATGGCCCGGGATGCGATGACCGACCCGGCCCCCCGTCACCCGGTACATGGCCGCGTGGGCCCGCCTCAGGAAACTCCGCACCGGCACAGGCTAGCCCAGGAACACGCCGCTGCCTATCGGGTGAACGCCGCCCGGCCGGCCGGGCTAGTCGGCGTGGACGGGGTGACGCGGCCAGCCGGCGAATATTGCCCGCACCCAGCCTGGTGCTTTCCCGGGCGGTAGCTCACGGGCCAGCCGCGCGTCAGAAACCCGGTCCAGGTGGACGCCGGCGTCCCCGGCGTCTTCGGCCGTCAGTGACGGCTCTTCGGCGAACGCCATCGCGAGTAGCTGCTGGATGCTGTAGCCGGCGTCCACGAGTGAGGCGATATCCACGTAGTCGCGTACCTGGTGGCGCTCCATGATCGCGACTGCCTTCCGGGTGGCAAGGTAGTCGAGGGTAACGACCGGGCCCACCTCGGTGGTCACCGTGCCGGTGTACGCGAAGTACGCCACCTGTACCTGCACGGGCTCACCGGCCTCGCCGCCAGCGGCCGCCCGTACGGGCGCGGGCGGGTGCACCTCGAGTTCCCACAGGCCCTCATCGGCCGAGGTGATCCCCACCTGGTAGCCGGCCCGCCCGAGCGCGTCCGCGATCACCCGCGCGGCCTTCCCGACGTTCCCGGCATTGCGCACGAACAGGTCGACGTCCTGGGTGTACCGGTTGCTCACGTCGTGGATCTGCAGTGCACCGCCCCCGGCGAATGCCACTCCGTACTTCCGCCCGGCCGCGGTGAGGGCGATGCGCGCGATGTCGCGATGGCGGCCGTCGAGAAGCACTAGGCCGCGGAGAGCCGCTGACGGCGCAGCTCGGGGAACCGGTTCTCCCACGCCTCCCGCTTCGCGCGGCTCATGCCGAGGTCAGGCCATGCCCGGACCAGCAGGTCAGCGTTCAGGTACCCCGTTATGTCACCGATCACGGACGCGCCGTCCAGGATCGCGTCGTACATGGCGGCCACGTGATCCGGGTCCGCCAGGTCAAACTGACGTGAGCCGGACGACCAGTAGAGCCGAACGGGCAACTCCGCTACGCCTGACGCGGGCCCGCGCAGGTCCGCAAGCCTCCCGGGCACGATGACCGGCCTTAGCTGCCTGGCCATGACCGGCCCGGGAGCGGCCTTCCCGTGGGCCATCACGCCACCCAGCCACGCTAGACCCCGCTGCCAGGTAACAACGGCACGGCGCAGGAAGCCCGGTAGCGGGCGGGGCCGTGTCGTCGTGACAGTCACATGACCCAGTGTAGCGGCCGGCGACGGGAGCGGCACGTCCGTGCTGGACGTTACGCAACGGCCAGTTCAAGCGGCTGGCCCGGCCGCCTGGTGGTGAGTGACCAGGCGACCGGGCCAGGGGATAACCCGGGAACTCAGTGCAGCGAGTCGCGACCCGCATGGGCCGACCTGGTGTCCTCCTCCGCGGTGCCGCCGCTTACTCCCACCGCGCCGACCAGTTCGCCGCGGCAGCGCAGCACGGCACCGCCGCCGACGATGGTGAACGCGCCGCCAGCCGCCGCCTCGATGCCGCGCAGCCCGCCGCCCGGGCCCGCCG
>Ga0335072_10015049_pt1 | contig 10987 bp, 8 predicted proteins | sample Lox_Sample_21_FD_206725 | JGI IMG/M metagenome (GOLD analysis project Ga0335072, IMG submission 206725) | Soil microbial communities from Loxahatchee National Wildlife Refuge, Florida, United States - Lox_Sample_2.1 | ecosystem: Environmental > Terrestrial > Soil > Wetlands | place: USA: Florida... | reverse complement strand
GAATCCGGCAGCGATGGGACACGTTCTGAGAATTGGCGACGAGACGCTGCGGATTGCGGGCGTGGCGCCGTCGAGTTCGTTGCCGTTGCCCGGCGAACCGGCGATGTGGGTGCTTGGCACGAGCGCGTATCGAGGGCATGACGGCGATACAGACGGATTTGTGATCGCTCACTTGTCGCATCGTGGGCAGGTTGCTTTCGCCGCCCATGGCGATCACATCCCGGTTGCGGTTGGGGGCGACGATCCGGACCAGGCGATGCTGGTGGGTGTGGCGCTGGCGGATGCAGGCGAAGGGCCAGGCGCGCTGGGCGGTTTTGCAATTTTTCTGGCGATTCTGGCGCTGCCGGCAGTCGTGTCAGTTTCGCTGGGCGAATCGAACTTCAGCGCATTCCGGCCTTCGTGGAAGAGGCAGTGCGTGCGCTGGCTTTTTCTGGTGGCGAAGATGGGGCTGGTGATCAGCATCGCTTTTTACGCTTCGATGGCACTGGCCTACGGATTCACGAGCGCGTATTCGCCTACGGCTGAGTTTGCGCAGTTTGCGACGGGATTTGCATTCAGCCTTCTGGGACTGCGGTGGGCGCTGTTCGACCAGAGGCACCGCTGCCCGGTTTGCCTGCGCCACGTCACCAATCCGACGAGGGTAGGGCTGGCGTCGCAGACCTTTCTCGGTTGGAACGGGACTGAGATGTTCTGCGCTGGAGGCCACACGCTGCTGCACGTTCCGGCGTTGCCGACGAGCTGGTTTGCGGTTCCGCGGTGGGTGTATCTGGATTCGTCGTGGGGATTCTTGTTTACGCCGTAAAGACAGGGAGCGAGGGAACGAGGGAGCGAGGGAGCGAGGGAGCGAGGGAACGAGGGAGCGAGGGAGCGAGGGAGCAAGGGAGCGAGGGAGCGAGGGAGCGAGGGAACGAGGGAGCGAGGGAGCAAGGGAACGAGGGAGCAAGGGAACTAGAAATCTGAGATCAAGAAGACGAGAAGGGCGAGCCGTTAAGCTCGCCCTTTGTTTTGGGGATTGCCGCGTGCATAGAAATCTGGAAGAGGGCTGAATCAGAGGACCGTAGTTCTTGGATCGTCCCCCGTGATTTGCAGTCGTAAATAGTGCGAACAGGGACAGGCTAGCGGGGTGTGGACGATAAGTACAATCGATTGTTACTAATGTGACGATTGACTGGGGCTATGATAAAGGTAGACAGTGGAGACGCTGTCCGAAGAGCCGGGCCGGAGTCCGGCGCAAGGAATTTGGGCTATGAACCTGCAGGAATTGCGATACCTTTGTGCGGTTGCCGAGCACCGGCATTTTGGGCGGGCAGCGGAGGCGTGCAACGTGAGCCAGCCGACGCTGTCAAGCCAGATCAAGAAGCTTGAGGACGAGCTGGGCGTAACGCTGCTGGAGCGGACCAACAAGCGCGTGGACCTGACCCCGGTGGGCGCGCAGATACTGGCGCATGCACAGCGGGCGCTGGCCGAGGCCGGAGAGATGGAGGCGGTGGCGCAGGCGGCGCGCGATCCGCTGGTGGGTCCGCTGAAGCTGGGGGTGATCCCAACGCTGGCTCCGTACCTGATGCCGCTGATTCTGAAGCCGCTGCGGCAGGCGTATCCGGGGCTGACGGTGGAGCTGTGGGAGGACCAGACGCGGTGGCTGATTGACGGGCTGAGGAACCACCGGCTGGATGCGGCGCTGCTGGCTACTCCGCCTGAATCGCCGGAGATTACGGATCTGAAGCTATTCGAGGAGCCATTGCTGGCGGCGCTGCCGCGGCATCACAAACTGGCCAAAGCGGCAAAGGTAGATGAAGAGGCGCTGGCCGAGGAGTTGCTGGTGCTGGCCGACGGGAACTGCCTGGCGAGCCAGGCGCTGGAGGCATGCGGAGCGCGCGCGGCGAGGGCGGGGATGGCTGCATCGATGCAGGCTTCGACGCTGGAGACGCTGGTGAACCTGGTGGCGGCCGGTTACGGAGCGACGCTGCTTCCGGCCCTCGCCGGCGATTCGTTTCGGAGGCGGGAGATTGTGATGCGGCCGCTGCTGGGCGGGTCGAGCCGGACGATCAGGCTGGCGAGCCGGCCGGGGTTTCCACGGCCGCAGGCGCTGAGGGCACTGGAGAAAGTGATCAGGAAGGCGGTAGGGGCTTTGGCGCGGTGAGCTGCCTGAAGGCGAAACCTACGGCGTAAAGAGCGTGGCGATTCTCGCCAGTACTTCGTCGATGATCGAGGACGGAACTGATTCCAGCAAGCGGGCGCTGCGCGCAGCGAAATCGAGCGGGCGCGGCTGATCGCAGCGAATCACGCCAGAGGTTCTGGTGCCTGCTCCGGAGAGCGACACGGCAAAGCCGCGCGTTCGCGCGAAGGCTCCGCCTGTGGTGATGGGAACAACTATCGGAGTGCCGGTGACAGTACTGAACGCGTCAGGCGAAACGATGAGCACGGGGCGAGTCCCCTGCTGCTCGTGGCCTTTGGTGGGGTCGAGGGAAACGAGGTAGATCTCGCCGCGCTTCACAACAGTTCTCGCCCGGCGGGCGGAGCATCGAGCCATTCACGATCCTCGCCGGCGATGGGGGCTTTCGGGTCGCATTCCGCAAGCAGATCCTCGAGCTTGTAACGCGGCCGTTGAGCCGATTCCACCACCAGCCGATCTCCATCGATGGCTAATCCGACCGTGGTCCCGGCGCGGAGGCGGAGCATCTCGAGGACAGCAGGTGGGATGGCCATCATGACCGATCCACCGACCTTGCGAAGAGTGGTTGTGAGCATTGTGTTTCGCTCTTGAAATTATTATATTTTAATATAACAAGCGAGACCTTCACTTGTTATCTAATTCTGGACCCCCTTATCCACAAAGGTGCCTTTTTCAGGCGTTGACCGCGCGTTTCGGGGTCCGTAGAGTCAGTATTCGAAGGGGAATTTGTGTGCCTGCGAGGCTGCGGGCAGGGAGATTTGCAGGCGAAGACACGCGAATTCCTTGAGCCCCATGGAACTGGAGTGAAAATGCTGAAACTGAAGAAGATTCACATCCTCGGCTTCAAGAGCTTCTGCGACCGGACAGAGTTGACGGTGGCGGGGACGGGGATAGCGGTCGTGGTGGGGCCGAACGGGTGCGGCAAGTCGAACATCTTTGACGGGGTGAGCTGGGTGCTGGGCGAGCAGAGCGCCAAGAGTCTGCGCGGCACCCACATGCAGGACGTGATCTTTGCCGGGACGCGGGAGCGCAAGCCGCTGGGTATGGCGGAGGTGAGCCTGACGCTGGTTGATCCGGAGGCGTATGAGGGGCCGATTCCGGTTGAACCCGAGGTGGTGGTGGACCACGAGGGCCCTGAGGACTGGGACGAGGAAGAGTTACGCAAGCAGCGGGCGGCGGAAGCCGAGGAGATTGCGGCCACGGAGCAACCGGGACTGGTGACCGAGCAGAGCGCGGCTGAACATGATGCGAACGGAGCGGAAGCCACCGGGGGCCCGGACCAGGCCCCAAGCGCTGCTCCAGCGCAGCAGGGACCGCAGCCAACAGTAGTGCTGACGGTCAGGCGCCGCAAATTTCACTCGACGCCGCGCAAGGGCGAAGTGGTGATTACGCGGCGGCTGTTCAGGACGGGCGAGAGCGAGTACCTGCTGAATGGAAAGCTGTGCCGGCTGCGCGATATCCAGGACATCTTCATGGGCACGGGGCTGGGGCCGGAGAGCTACGCGATCATCGGGCAGGAGCGGATTGGGCAACTGCTGAGCGCGAAGCCGCTGGACCGGCGCACGATTATCGAAGAGGCGGCGGGGGTAACGCGCTTCAAGACGAAGAAGCGGCTGGCGGAGCTTCGGCTTGAAAGCGCGAAGCAGAACCTGGCACGCGTGGACGACATTTTTGAAGAAGTGACGCGGCAGATGAACAGCCTGAAACGGCAGGCTGCGAAGGCCGAGCGGTTTGCAGCGGTGCGCGAGGAGTTGCGTGGAAAATTGCGCGTGGTGCTGGCCAGCCGGATGGCAACGATGGATGCCGAACAGCAGGCGATGGAGCAGCAGATCGCCGCCTTGACCGAGAAGATCAACGTGTCGGCTGAGGAGATAGCGACGCTGGAGACGAGCCAGCATACGCTGACCGAGCGCGGCTACGAACTGGACAGCGAAGGGCAGAACGCACAGACGCGGGCCAATGAGGCAGCGGTCGAGCTGGAACGCGCGATTGAGCGCGAGCGCAGCAACACTGAGCGCGTGGCCGAGCTGGAGGCGCGGGTTGCGGCTGCGGGTGCGGAGCTGGAACAGACCAGGCAGCAGCTGAGCGGGATAACTGAAGAGCGCGCGCAGCAGAAGCAGTTTCTTGAGACTGCCGCGGGCGAGGCCCGAGAGTTCAGGCAGAAGGTAGAAGGGCGTCAGCAGGAGGCAAGGGCTGCGGCGGACGAGGTGTTTACGGCGGAGAGGACTCTCGAGAGCAATCGGCGGCACGCGATGCATTTGCTGACGATGGCCGGCAATGCGCGCAACCACACGGCGCAGGGCGAAGAGAGTCTGGCGGCGCTGGAGCGCGAGGCAGAGCGGCTGCAGACCGAGATGGCGCAGGCGCGCACGGAGCTGGAGAGCCTGGGCGTGGATACGGGACAAGCGCGCTTCAAGTTTGAGGGCGCGGGCGACGCGCTGAAGAGGCTGGAGGGCGAGATTAATGCGGTGCGCGAAGAGTTGAACACGCACCGCACGGATGAAAATGCGAAGCGGTCGCTGGCCAACCAGTTGCGCAGCGAACAGGCTGCGGCGGCGGGAAGGCGCGACAGCCTGCAGGCGCTGATCCGCAATCATGGTTACTCGACAGACTCGGTGCGCAAGCTGCTCAAGCCGGGAGCGCTGGGGCAGAACATGGCGCCGGTGGGCACGCTGGCCGATTTTCTTGAAGTGAGCAATGAGCACGAAGGCGTGGTGGATGAGTTTCTGCGCGAAGAACTGAACTACGTTGTGGTAGAGAGCTGGGGAGCGGCCGAACAGGGCGTGGAGCTGCTGAAGACGAGCGACGGACGCGCAACATTCCTGATTCACAACGACGCGCAGGGCTTGCTGTTTGAAGATCACAGGAACGTGATTCACGAGCCCGGCCTGACGCCGCTGCGCGATGCAATCAAGGTGCTGAACGGATTCAGCAAGTCGCTGGAGACGATTCTGCCGAAGATCAAGTACGGGTACCTGGTGGACGAGGGCGTGGACGCGCAGCAACTGGCGGCGCGATATGGGCACGCTTATTTTTTGACGCGCGCGGGCGAATGCTTCCACAACTCGACGGTAACGGGCGGCAAGCCGGCGAGCGAAGGTCCGCTGGCGCTGAAGCGGGATTTGCGCGAGACGGAGAGCCGGCTCGACCGATTGGGAACGGCGATGGCGCAGGCAGAGGGCGAGGCGATGGCGCTGACCCGCGAGATTGAGCGGCTGAGTGCGCAGCTTGAGAGCCTGAACGCAGAACGGCGGCAGGTGGAAAGCGAAAGCGCGAACCTGGGCGCGGCGCTGAAGCAGATGGAGAGCGAGGCACAGCGGATCGAACGGCGGCTGGAAGACTGGACGGTGCAGGCCGCGCGCAACAAGGATGCGTGCGAGTTGAAACGGAAGTCGATCGAGATCAACCGCGCGGAGATGACGCGGCTGGAGAGCGAGCACGCGCAGGCCGAAGCCGGATTGGAGGCGCTGCAGTCGGAGTTGGACACGCTGAGGCAGAAGCGCGAACTGGTACAGCAGGAAGCGGCGCAATTGACTGCGGAGCTGGCCGGACTGGAAGAGCGCAGACGCGGAGCGGAAGCGGCGTTCCAGCGCATCGATCGTCTGCACAACGATCTGGAGCGGCGGGTGCTGGGGATTGAGCAGCAGCGGGCCGGCGCGATTGCCGAACGTGAGCAGCGCACGAACGAGAATGCCGAGCTGGCGGCGCGGCAAAAAGAACTGGCTGAGGTGCGGGCCGAAGCGCTGGCCACTGCGCAACATGTGGCAGCGCAGGCGCACACGCTAAGGCAGCAACTGGCCGAGATGGAAACGCAACTGAAGTCCGGGCGCACGGCTTTGGATGAGGTGCGCGAGCAGCGTGCGGCAAGGTCGGCAGAGCTGGCCAAGCTGCAGTCGGACCTCGAGCATCTTGAGTCGAGCTGCCTGGCCGAGGTGAACGTTGAGGCGCAGGTGCTGCGCGGCGACGAGGAGATTGTGCGGCTGACGGGCGAAGAACTTGTGGCCGAGGACGATAACTGCCGCGGGTTGAAACAGCGGCTGGAACAGATGGGCCCCGTGAACATGATGGCGCTGGACGAATACAAGGAGACGGCCGAGAGGCACTCGTTCCTGGAGACGCAGCGCCGGGATCTGATCGAGTCGATCGAGAACACGCAGGAGACGATCAGGGAGATCGATCAGATTTCGCGGACCAAGTTCGACGAGGCCTATGCGCGCATCAACGAGAACTTCGGCCAGGTGTTCTCGAAGCTCTTCCACGGCGGGCAGGCGTTTTTGCGACTGACCGACGAGGCAAACCAGGCCGAGAGCGGGCTGGAGATTGTGGCTTCGCCGCCGGGCAAGAAGCTGCAGAATGTGCTGCTGCTCTCGGGCGGCGAGAAGGCGTTGACGGCGCTGGCGCTGCTGGTTGCAATCTTCCAATTCCGGCCCAGCCCGTTCTGCATCCTTGACGAAGTCGACGCGGCGCTGGATGAGACCAACGTGGGACGGTTGACCGAGCTGCTGCAGTCGCTGAGCCACGACACGCAGTTCATGCTGGTGACGCACTCCAAGCGCATGATGCAGTGTGCCGATATGATCTACGGCGTAACCATGCAGGAGCCGGGCGTGTCGAAGATCGTGAGCGTGCGGCTAGGCGGGCAGGAGCGGCAGCGGGCGACGGCGTAGCGGCGCTGGCTTTGCAGACTTCAAGGAGTTCAAAGGGCGTCAGGTCACGCGAGTTGAAAGGCGATGGTGACGTGCGTGGTTACGTCTACGGGGCGGCCGTTGATGGTAGCCGGGCGGAAGCGGATTTGCTGCGCCACGCGAACGGCTTCCTGGTCGAGACCGTGGCCCAGGCCGCGGAGCACGCTGTGGACAAGGACCTGGCCGCTCGCAGAAAAAGTAACGCTCAGCACGACGTCACCTTCGATGCGCATCTGACGCGCCTCGGTGGGATATCTTACGGGCGGTTTGGAAAGCACTTCAACGCTAGTGGATTGGGGCTCCGCGGAGGCCATGACCGGGCCAGCCGAGACTGGGGCGTAGCCGGGCATGCCGACGGAGCCAACTCTACCTGAAACCACTCCGCCACCACCACCCGCACCGGCGCGTGTAGAGTCGCCGAGGCCGGCGGATTTGACCACGCCGTGAGGCGCAACGGCCGCACCCTCAATGCCGCCATAGGGATTCCCAAGTGCGGCGACATTGGCCACACGCATGGCATGGGGATTGGGAGTGACTCCGAATGTATCGCCAAGATGGACCGGCTTGACGGAGGGATGAACGAACTTGTTCTGCGCGGGCATGGCCGCAGCGAGCGTAGGTCTGGACCGCCGGACTGGTGACGGTTTGATATGCGGCCTCGGCGGAGCCGTGAGCTTAGCCTGCATGTGAATCGGACTGGGCTTCTGCAGGTGTATGCGGGGTGCAGGCGGACGCAGATGCGTGATTCTCATGTGAGGGGGCGTGATGGGAGCAATCAGTTCCGTTACTTCGTAGCGCTGCTCAATTACCCTCGGCGCCACCATCCCGATCCAAACGCATATGCCGAGGATGACGAGGTTGGCAACGAAACTGATTACGAAGGAATGCCTGCGGCTCTCGTGCCGGGGCAAAAGGCCAAACATAGCCTGGTCGGGGGAGTCAGTCATGTCCTATTCCTCGCGTTTAGAGTTTGTTTTTAACCTTCCCGCGGGTAGCGCGAAAGCTAATAACCGACTCTGGGCACCGCTGCAAAGATCAGGCGCAGCGGTGCATTCAGCCTTGGAAAGCTGGATGAAACCGGGTCATCACCAAGGCAAAAACGCGTGCATGACTCAGAACTGGATAATTTCGAACAGATCCAAAATTTCAGTTAATACCGCGGCACAAAGGTCGCAACACTTTCCGCTCAACAGTTAGATGCTCTATCTATGCGCCGAAGCCAGGCGTTACGGCGATTCCAGGGCAGGCAGACCCAGCGCCGATCATGCAAGGTCGCCGACACCCGGATGGCCGCGGCTGCTCCAGGGCTGTGGCTTTGAGGCACAGCAATTCTGGAAACGCGCTAGTCGCGCGGGTAACAGATCAACGTGACCAGGCTCCCGATCACGACTCCCGCTGCAAATATTATACCGGCAGCCTGCAGGGGATTCCGCTTGATGACATGTCGCGCATCGTGAATCGTATCTTCTGCAAACTCCCTTCCCTGCTTTGCCGCACGAAGCGCAGAACGGAAGCCGTCCTCCACCGCATCGGTAACAACCGATTTAATATGGGATACCTCGCGAAGAACCTCATCGACGGTGGCCGGCTTTTCGAACATCTCAGTCATAGCATCACCTCTTCATTCGATAATCGCCACAGTTTCAGCCAGTCGAAGGACACGGCCACTGTTTTATGGCTTCTTAGTATCTGATGTGTTCCAGTGTGCTGCTGTTGCATGGGGGTGAACTGATGGCAGGACGCCGACAGGGGAGATGGGAGCGCGCGGATGGGCGGGAGCGGCAAAGGGTGAGGGCGCAGGGTCGCTGGCTTTCAGCTTTCAGTTTCGAACGCAGGCAAGTTAGCGGCAGTCGATCGATACATGCTGGTCGAGTTGGTCGAGTTGGTGGTATCCCACCCTAACGGCAAAAAGCGCCGTCAGGATGGTGCATCCATTTTCGTGCTTGATTCGCGTTTCGTGCTTGATTCACGAGTGAGATCTGTCGGGGTTCGAAGTTTCGCGAGTGCCATAAGCAAGACATGGGGCAACCAGGGAATGCCGCCTGCCGGAACTCGCCGGATGGCAGACAAAGAAATCGCCTCCGAAGGAACACGTCGCTTCGGAGGCGCTTGTATGATCACAAGATAATAATGGGAACCAGTAGCCGGCACTGGAGGTCGGTAGCACGCAGCTACTGGTGTTCCCTGCACAAAACGAAGCTAGCCGCGGCTTCCCCTTTCCACTGCTGCCTCGTGTCGCCCGGCTCAAAGAAGGCTTTCTTACCCGCCCTCCGAACCATGTTGACAATTGGAGTTTCGCCGATGTGCAACCGGGGGTCCGTGACGACGGTCACACAAGTTATTCACATAGAAGACAGGGCCTTACGGGGTGAAGGTGGAGGCCGGAGTGCCGGAATCCGGTGTGGCCGTGGGGCGTGATTGCGGGCCGATTCGGACTGATTGACAAAGCCCGGTCTGGGCTCGACAATCGGAGATTCAACCCGTACTTTAAAGAAAGAAATCCATTGTCTGTCTTATTGCATACCCATCTCGGCACGGTGCCACTGCTGGGACGCGGCAAAGTTCGCGATCTTTACGCAGTGGACGGCGCACTTCTGCTGTTAGCCACCGACAGAATCTCGGCATTCGATCATGTTCTGGGCACGGGGATTCCGGGCAAAGGCAAGATCCTTACGCAGATTTCGCTGTTCTGGTTTGAGCTGCTGGCCGACATTGTTCCCAACCATCTGATCACCGCGGATGTGGGCGAGTATCCGGCTGAGTTGAGGCCCTATGCCGATCAGCTCGAAGGGCGATCGATGCTGGTGAAGAAGGCCGCCATGTTCCCGGTGGAATGCGTGGCGCGCGGTTACCTGGCCGGCTCGGGCTGGAAGGAGTATTGCGCCTTCGGCACGGTCTGCGGGATTCCGCTGCCCGAGGGGCTGCAGGATGGATCACGGCTGCCCGAACCTTTGTTCACGCCTGCAACCAAGAGCAAGGACGGGATGCACGACCTGAATATTTCGTATGAGGAAACCTTGGCGATAGTAGGTCCCGAAGACGCAGCCGTGCTTAGGCGGCTGACCCTGGAAATTTACCGGAAGGCGGCCGGCCACGCCGAGTCGCGAGGCATGATTCTGGCGGACACAAAATTTGAGTTTGGCAGAACGGCGGACGGGATTATTCTTGCCGATGAGGTATTGACACCGGACTCGTCGCGATTCTGGGAAGGCGCAACCTGGAAGCCAGGTGGACCCCAACCATCTTTTGATAAGCAGTACGTACGCGATTACCTGGAATCGATCCAATGGAACAAGCAGGCGCCTGCTCCGAGCCTACCCCCGGAGGTGGTGGAGAGGACGCAGCAAAAGTATGTTGAGGCGTACCGCCGGTTGACGGGACGAGGCATCGAACTTTAATGCGTAGAGAGAGCGCGATACATGACATGGATTGACTGGGCAATTGTTGCAGTTTTACTGGGGGCGACGATCGGAGGGCTGGTGCAGGGATTCCTGCGCACGGCCTGTTCATTGGCCGGATTATTCCTCGGGCTGTCGATCGCCGCATGGAATTATCATTTTGTAGCGAATTCATTGATCCTACTGATTCACAGCGAGGCAGTTTCGAACATCGTGAGTTTCCTGCTGATTGCAGTGCTGGTGATGGCGGCATGCAACGTGCTGGGGAATATGCTGGCCAGGACGATGGAATGGATGGGGCTTGGCTGCCTGGATATGGTTTTTGGCGGAGTGCTGGGATTTGCACAGGGGTTTGTGCTCGTCACGATATTGCTACTGGGAATCGTGGCATTTTTCCCGAAGACGGACTGGATGGCCGGGGCGAAGCTGCCGCCGATGTTTTTCGGCGCCTGCCGTGTCAGCACCCGCATTACGCCTTCGGAACTGACCGACAAGGTGATGGAAGGACTGAGAGCGCTGGAACTTGAAACGAAGTCGTTGCTTCAACAGAAGAACGGTGTATCTTGATTGAATGTGATTTTTTAGTTCCGGAGGGGCCAACCAATCCCGACGGGGCGAGTAAGAGGTTGACGTGAGAAAAGAACTGGACAGCCTGGTGACACAAATGCACTCCAGCGGCGTCCGCTACGAGGATGCCGTGCGCGAATTCAAAAGGCAATATCTGCGCGAAG
>Ga0335072_10015048_pt1 | contig 10987 bp, 10 predicted proteins | sample Lox_Sample_21_FD_206725 | JGI IMG/M metagenome (GOLD analysis project Ga0335072, IMG submission 206725) | Soil microbial communities from Loxahatchee National Wildlife Refuge, Florida, United States - Lox_Sample_2.1 | ecosystem: Environmental > Terrestrial > Soil > Wetlands | place: USA... | reverse complement strand
CCCCGTCCTCGGCTGGCTCCAGGCGGTAGGTAAGCGCACGTGAGTACGCACGGCCCCACCCGGAGCCCGCGTAAAGCGCCAATACCACCGTGACACAAGAAGCAATCGTACACGCACTCCGTGGTTCGGGAACGCCCCCCGTGCCGCAATCGGGCCTGCGCGGCCGCAAAGAACATCATATCGGATATTCACTCTCCGCAAAAGGACTGCAACTGTCAGTGACAGACGGGAAGAATGACCCCGTGGACCGCCTGGATCTCGCCGATGCGTTCGTCACGCTCTTCGCCCTGCTCGGGCCCCAGAAGGTGCTGCTGTCGGTCGCACGGCTGGCCCGCACGAGGGAATCACACCAGGTCCGGCTGGTTATGGCCTATGCGGCGCTCGCGGCGGCCTGCGTCGGGGTCACGTGCACGCTGACCGCCCCGTGGCTGGCGACGTTCTTCCACATCACCCCCGCGTCGGTGGAGCTCGCGGCCGGCCTGGTGTTCTTCATCTACGCGGTCGGCCTTGTCTTCGGCATCCACCTGGGTCACGACATTGACGAGGAAGCAGGCTCACTCAGCCAGGAAAATCAGCCGCCAGGCAGCGATGGCTTTCGCGTGCTCTTGCTGCCCTTCATCGTCAGCCCACTCGGCGTGGCGGCCGCGCTCGAGGGCTCGCTGACCGCGAGCAACTGGGAGGCTCGCGGCGTCGTGGCCGGAGCCTACGCGGCCATCGTCGCCATCGACCTGGTCAGCGCGGTCGCGTTTGCACCACTCATGCGGCGTTTGCACGCCAGCTCGCTTGAGGTGCTTTCACGGCTGCTCGGCATCTTGCTTTCCGCCGTTGGCGTGAATCTGTTCCTGCAAGGCCTGGCTGCCCTTGGCGTTCATGTGGGCTCTGGGAAGTGAGGGACTGTTGCCATGTCCTATTGAAACGGTGCCTTGCCCAGTGAAATCAACAATGGCCACGAAACCGAAAAATTATTATGTCAAGACATTGCTGTTGGAAAATGTTCTAGCTAGCATCTCTGGTCAGATGGCCCTCTGACCCATCCCCGACGAGAGGTGATCCCCGCCCATGCAACGTCTCCTCAGAAGAACCATCTTCTCCCTGCTCGCCGTACTCCCGGCAGTCGGCCTGTTCATCGGGGCCGGCGTGGCCGCCAGCGCGAGCGTCCGCCCGGCCGCCACAAGCACCTCGGCCGAGAAGGCGACGGCGGCCAAGGCCGCCGCGGTTGCCTTCGTCAAGTCCCTCAAGGTCGGCTACCACGCCAGGAACATTCCGGTGAAGGGCCTGACTCAGGTGGAATCGACTAACTGGTCCGGTTACGCGGACACCGGCAGCGGGTTCAGCTCGGTTTCCGCGACCTGGAAGGAACCGACCCCAAGCTGCAGCGGCCGGTCCACGGCCCTGGCCGCGTTCTGGGTCGGCATCGACGGGTACAGCAGCAGCTCGGTCGAGCAGGACGGCACGCTCATCGAGTGCTACGAGGGCGGCACCTACCAGTTCAGCTGGTGGGAGATCTACCCGGTCAACTCCGTGCAAGTGGTCGGCGAGTCGGTCGCGGCGGGCGACTCCATCACCGCCACCGTGACCAGGAGCGGCACCAGCTACAAGCTCAGCGTCACCGACTCCACCCACTCGGCCAACAGCTTCACCACGACCCAGACCTACGCGGGCGCCGCTGACAGCAGCGCCGAGTGGATCGCCGAGGCCCCCAGCGGCTCAACCGGCGTCGAGCCCCTGGCGAAGTTCAGCACCTGGACCGACGCGAACTCGAAGGCGACCGCGGGCTCGGTGTCCGGCGTGATCTCTTCCTTCCCCGACGATGAGATCACCATGATCACAAGCTCCGGTGCGACCGAGGCTCAGCCCAGCGCTCTGGGCAGCGCGGGCAATAGCTTCACCGTCACCTGGGAGCGCTCGTAAATAGCGCGGCCGCGTGGCCCAAGGCTGTCCCTGGGCCGCGCGGCCGGAAATGCAATGTAGCCCCGACCGGATTCGAACCGGCGTTACCGCCTTGAGAGGGCGACGTCCTAGGCCACTAGACGACGGGGCCATGAGATCTACCTGGGATTCCCGCGGGGACTCGATGTTCCCTGCGGACGTTGTACACCATACCGCCTTAGGGCGAGTGGGGCCAACTCACGTGGCGCATGGCCGCCACCACGAGGTCGGCATTGCCGTCGGCAACTGACCCGTCGGGCAGGAGGGTCGTGTCCTCGAGGCCGACCCGGATATGGAAGCCGGCCTGGGCGGCCCAGCGGATGACGTCCCAGGTCGCCAGGTCGTATCCGTGGTGAACTTGGGGCACGGTGATGCCGCGGGCGTGCAGCTGGGCCGAGGCGGCCGAGCTGACCGCTACCGCCTCCGCGCGGACGCGCGATGTGGGCTCGAGCAAGACCTGGAAGGCCCGGGCGGCCAGTGTCGAGGTGGCCAGCAGGGCCACGTCGGCCACGGTCCACACCCCGGCCTCCACCGCGATGCCCAGGTCATCGATGAGCAGGCCGGCCAGGTCGTCAACCCCGGGCTCGCGCACGTTGACCGAGGCGAAGTCGGGCTTGTCCTGACCGGTCCAGCCCGCGATCAGTGCCAGCCGGCGCGCGACATCGCCGTCGACCGTCCAGATGCCGGTCGTTACCCCCACAGGGAGCCCGGATGCGGCGCGGATCGCGGCCACGGCGGGCATGACGTCCACGGGGTCAAGCGACTCGCGGCCCGAAGCGGACCGGGGGTGGACATGGATGGCGCGGGCCCCCGCCGCGGCGACGGCCCGCGCCTCGGCCGCGAGCTCGGCGGGAGTGCACGGGACGGCCGGGTGCTGCGCGCGGCTCGTGCCGCCGTTGAGGCACGCCGTCAGGGGCGCGGCGATAGGCCCCGTATCTCCAGGAAACACGACACTCCCCACAAACAGATGTAGCACGGAAGCGGTGATTACGTGCCTCCGTGCTACAAGAGCAAGCTGGGGTACCAGGACTCGAACCTAGACTAACAGGGCCAGAACCTGTCGGGCTGCCAATTACCCCATACCCCAAGGGCCAGCAGTCACGGCCCTCTCGAACCGCGCCCACGCAGTCTATAGGATGCCAGGCGCACTCTCCAAAGCGGATCAGGACGGCGTTACGGGACTCCCCTCGCGGCGAAACCTGGGCCAGACGACAATGACGAGAGACCCCTCACCGAACGGAGACCGCGATGCCGTGGTACGACCTGCCGTTGGAAAAGCTGCGCGAATACCGGACGTCGACCGCCGAGCCGCCAGGACTCGACGACTGGTGGGCCGCGAAGCTCGCAGCCGCGCGCGGCGTCGGGGCAGAACCACGGCTCGTTATGCATGGCGATGGCATTTACGATCCGGTCGAGACCTACGACGTGGAGTTCTCCGGTGCGGGCGGTGACCGCATCAGGGCCTGGTACCTGCGCCCCGCGGGCGCGAGCGGCGCCGTCGTCCCGCACGTCGTGAAGTTCATCGGCTACGGCGGCGGCCGTGGCACGCCCGGCGAGCACATCCTGCTGCCCGCGCTGGGCTACGCGGTCCTGGTGATGGACAGTCGCGGGCAGGGCGGCCGCTGGTCGTCGGGCGCGACCGGGGACGGCGCGGGCGGGCCGGAGAACTCGCTGGTGATGACCCGGGGCATCGCCAGCCCTGAGACCTACTACTACACCCGGATGTTCACTGACGCCGCTCGCGCGGTCGACGCGGCGCGATTCCTGGCCGGGCCGGACGCGCCGCTGGCGGTCACCGGGCAGAGCCAGGGCGGCGGGCTAGCGCTCGCGGCCGCCGCCCTGCACGGCGGGGCCGACGGCCAGGAGATCAGCGTCTGCCACTCCGACGTCCCGTTCCTCTGCGACATCCAGCGGGCCATCACGCTGGCGCCGCACGCGCCCTACACCGAGGTGCCCGAGTTCCTCGACAGGAACGTGGACCTGATCGACGCGGCCCTGGACACGCTGCGCTACATCGACTGCGCCCTGCTCGCTCGGCGCATCACCGCCAAGACCCTGGTGAGCGTCGCCCTGATGGACGACATTTGCCCGCCCTCGACGGTCTTCGCCGCCTACAACGAGATCCCGGGGAGGGACAAGGACATCGCCGTTTATCCCTACAGCGGCCACGCCGTGCCTCAGGTCCACGCCGAGCGTCAGCTTCGCCACCTGCGCGAGCACCTGCCCACGTGACCCCGCGCCCGGCTTAGTCCCTGATGATCACCTTGTTGGTCAGGGTGCCGATCGTCTCGATCGTGACCGACACCTCGTCCCCGTGCTCGAGCGGGCCAACGCCCTCGGGCGTGCCGGTGAGCAGGACGTCGCCGGGAAGCAGCGTCATGACCGAGCTGACGTAGGCGACTAGGGACGGGACATCCCACAGCAGCTCACGGGTGGTCGCGTGCTGTTTGACGTCGCCGTTGACCGTCGTGGTCAGGCCGAGGTCCGAGGGATCGGCCGCAGTCTCGATCCATGGCCCGAGCGGGCAGAACGTGTCGAACCCCTTGGCCCGCGTCCACTGGCCGTCCTGGCGCTGCAGGTCGCGGGCCGTCACGTCATTCGCGCACGTGTAGCCGAAGATCACGTCTTCTGCCCGCTCCATGGGCACGTCCCGGCAGAGCCGGCCGATGATCACGGCCAGCTCCCCCTCGAAGTCCACCTGCTGAGTGAGCTTGACCGGGTAGGCGATCCGGTCGCCATGCCCGGTCACCGAGGTGGACGGCTTGAGGAAGAGCACCGGCTCCGACGGTGGCTCATCGCCCATCTCCCTGGCGTGGGCGGCATAGTTCTTGCCGATCGCCATGACCTTGCTCGGCAGCACCGGAGCGAGCAGCCGGACCTCCGCCAGCGGGTAGCGCTGCCCGGTGAGGCGCACGTCTCCTGGGTCGGTGCCGAACGGGTGCCCGTACAGCTCCGCGATCGTCAGCGCGGATTCACCTTCCACGACGCCGTAGGCGACTCCGTCGCCCTTGGCGAACCTCGCGATACGCACGTCCCTTGCCTTTCAGTTGACCTGCGCGCCGTGCTTCCCTGACGCGGCCGCCCGGCTTACCCTACCGAGGGAAATGGGACAGCGCGTCAGGCTACTGCTGGTACCCCTCCACCTCGGCAGCCGGCCGCGCCTGCGCGCCGTCCGCGCTTTCTCCGAACTCTCGCTTGGCTCGCCGCTGCCGCAGCAGGTCCCAGCACTGATCCAGCGCCTCTTCAGCCGAACGCAACTCCCCTCGCTCGTGTTCCGAGCTAAGCTCACCGGCCGCGAGCTGAGCACGCAGCCGGTGTTCGGTGTCAATCAGCCCGCTGATCCTGGAGAGGATCTCCTTGTCGTCCATAAGCCCTACCGTATGACGCCCGCCGCCGGGCGTCAGCAAGAGCCCATCGCTGTCCATCGCCGCGGTATGGCGGTCAGGCCTCCGGCTGTCGGCCCGATCGGAGCAGGCAGTACGTGACGGCCTGCTCAAGGGCGTGCCACGAGGCCGCGACGATGTTCTCGTCCACGCCGACCGTGTTCCACGAGTCGCCCTTGGCCTCGAGCGACGAGGAGGTGGACTCGACCAGGACGCGAGTAATCGCCCCGGTGCCCTGCGAGCCCTCGAGGATGCGAACCTTGAAGTCGGTCAGCGACATCGCGGCGAGCTCGGGGAACGTCTGCTCAAGGGCTGATCGCAGCGCCTTGTCCAGCGCGTTGACCGGGCCGTTGCCCTCGCCAACGGCGATGACGCGCTCGCCCCTGACCAGGAGCTTCACCGTGGCCTCACTGGTCACGTCGCCGGAGGCACGCTGCTCCACGATGACCCGCCACGACTCGACGGTGAAGTAGTGCGCCCGCGAGCCGCGTCGCTCGTCGGTCAGCAGCAGCTCGAAGGACGCGTCCGCGGCCTCAAAGGAGTAACCGCGGGCCTCGAGCTCCTTGACCCGGTCGGTAACCCGGGCGATCACGGCCTTGCCGTCGTCGCCGGTCAGGTCGTAGCCGAGCTCACGGCCCTTCAGCTCGACCGAGGCCCGCCCGGCCATGTCGGACACGAGCATCCGCATGTCGTTGCCAACTTCGGCCGGGTCGATGTGCTGGTACAGCATCGGGTCGACCCGGACGGCTGAGGCGTGCAGGCCCGCCTTGTGAGCGAACGCGCTCAGGCCCACGTAGGGCTGGTGGGTATCCGGCGCGACGTTGGTCACCTCGCTGATCGCGTGCGCGATCCTGGTCATCTCCCTGATGCCGTCGCCGTCAAGCACCTGGTGGCCCTGCTTGAGCTGAAGCCCGGCGACAACCGAGAACAGGTTGGCGTTACCCGATCGCTCACCGTAGCCGTTGGCGGTGCCCTGCACGTGGGAGGCACCCGCCTGGACGGCCACCAGGGTATTGGCCACGGCGCAGGCGGCGTCGTCATGGCAGTGGATGCCGACCCGCGCCCCGGTGGCCTCGATCACCGCCCGTACGGCGTCACCGAGCTCAGTCGGCATCATCCCGCCGTTGGTGTCGCACAGCGCGACCACGTCCGCGCCGGCCTCGACCGCGGCCCGCACGCACTCAAGGGCGTAGGCCCGGTTCGACCGGTACCCGTCGAAGAAGTGCTCGGCGTCGAGGAAGACCCGCTGCCCCTCGGCCTTCAGGTGTGCCACCGTGTCGCTGATCATGGCCAGGTTCTCGGCCAGCGTGGTCCGCAGCGCCAGCTCGACATGCCGGTCGTGGCTCTTGGCGACCAGGGTGACGACGGGGGCGAGGGAGTCGCGCAGCGCCGCCACCTGCCGGTCGTCGGCCGCCTTCACCCCGGCCTTGCGGGTGGACCCGAAGGCGGCAAGCCGCGCGTGCTTCAGGTTGAGCTCGGCGGCGGCGCGGCGGAAGAACTCGGTGTCCTTGGGGATCGCGCCCGGCCAGCCGCCCTCGATGAAGCCGACGCCCAGCGCGTCCAAGTGCCGCGCGATGACAAGCTTGTCCGCCACCGTGAGGTTCAGGCCCTCCTGCTGGGCACCGTCGCGCAAGGTGGTGTCGTAAACGTGGAACCCGTCGCTGAGCATCGCCGCTGTCCGTTCCTTCCGGGTCTGGGTTGATGGCACCGCCGCAACAAAAAAGACCCCTCGCGGGATGCGAGAGGTCTGCGCGTCGGCACCGGGCCAGCTACTGTCGCTGGCCGCGCCCAGGGGCCTATCCCCTGGGTGCCGACGCGCCGCTGATAATAATCAGCCCGAACGCCACGGAGTCAGTGTGCCACACCAGGGCAACTGGTCGCCAGCCGGAGCTGGGTGTGGGTACGACTACGTGGCGTTGGGGCCAGTGGGGGCCGGTGCCGGCCGGTGTGAGCTAGGCGACCTTGTGGACCCAGCCGAAGGAGTCCGGCTTGTGGCCGTACTGGATGCCGATGAGCTCCTCGCGCAGCCGCATGGTGACCGGGCCGGGCTGGCCGGTGCCGATCGTCCAGCCGCCTGAGGCGCCGTCCACCGCGCCGACCGGGGTGATGACCGCGGCGGTGCCGCAGGCGAACACCTCGGTGATCTCGCCGGAGGCGCAGCCCTCGCGCCACTGAGCAACGGAGATGGGCCCCTCGGAGGCCGGGATGCCCAGCGAGGGCGCCACCCGCAGCAGCGAGTCGCGGGTGATGCCGGGAAGGAGGGTTCCCGTGAGGGGCGGGGTCACGATGCGGGCGTCCGCGCCCGACCCGTGCACGAAGTACAGGTTCATGCCGCCCATCTCCTCGACCCACTGGTGGGTGGCCGCGTCAAGCCAGACGACCTGGTCACACCCGTGGTCAACTGCCTGCTGCTGGGCCAGGAACGCGGCCGCGTAGTTGCCGCCGCACTTGACCGCACCGGTGCCACCGGGGGCGGCCCGGGTGTAGTCCTCAGACAGCCAGACCTTGACGGTCTTGCTCGCGCCGAAGTAGGCCGCGGCGGGCGAGGCGATCACGCAGAACAGGTACTCAGAGGAGGGGTGGTTCACGCCGAGGCCGCGCTGGGTGGCGATCATGAACGGCCGCAGGTACAGGCTGTTGCCCTCGCCGGATGGTATCCACTCCCTGTCCTGGGCGACGAGCAGCTCAAGCGCCTCGACGAAGGCCTCCTCCGGCAGTTCCGGCATGGCCATCCGGCACGCCCCGGTGTTGAACCGGGCCGCGTTGGCCTGCGGGCGGAACATGGCGACTGAACCGCCGCCCTGCTTGTAGGCCTTGAGGCCCTCGAAGAACTCCTGGGCGTAGTGGAAGACGGCGGTCGCCGGGTCGAGCGTGAACGGGCCGTAGGGCTCGAGCTTGCCGTCGTGCCAGCCGCGCTCGGCGTCCCAGCGCAGCGTGATCATGTGATCGGTGAAGACCTGGCCGAACCCCGGATTCTCCAGGATTCGCTGTCGCTCGGCTTCGGGGACGCGGGCGGTGGAGGGATGGATCTCGAACTCGATCCCGGTGGCGGGGCTGGCGGTCATCGTTGACATTCCTTTCTGGCTGGAGCTGCGGTATTTGGACGTCTAAGCATTAGTGTGCCGGTCGGGCAAACATGTGGCAGGGGGCGCCCGGGTAGGCGCCCCCGCCTAGCTATCCAGATACTCGCTTGGCGAGTTCGTCGCCAATCTCCACGGTAGACCGTATTCCCTGGCGCTCCGCAACATCATCGGCGACAGCCTGCTCGATGCGAGCTGCCGCCTCGGTAAGCCCGAGGTGCGCGGCCAGCAGGGCCGCCGACAAGACCGCGGCGGTGGGGTCGGCCTTGGACTGCCCGGCGATGTCAGGCGCGGAACCATGCACCGGCTCGAACATCGAGGGCGTGGTGCGCTCGGGATTGATGTTCCCGCTGGCCGCCAGGCCGATCCCGCCCGCGATGGCGGCACCGAGATCGGTGATGATGTCGCCGAACAGGTTGTCGGTGACGATCACGTCGAACCGCTGCGGCTGGGACACGAAGAACATCGACGCGGCGTCCACGTGCTGGTAGTCGACCGTGACCTCGGGGAATTCCGCAGCCAGCGCGGTAACGGTGCGCTGCCACAGGTCGCCCGCGTAGGTGAGCACGTTCGTCTTGTGCACGAGGGTCAGCTTCTTGCGCGGCCGGGCCTTGGCCACGTTGAACGCGTACCTGGCCACCCGCTCCACGCCGAACGCCGTGTTGTAGCTCTCCTGGGTCGCGATCTCAGCTCGCGTGCCCCGCCGCATCACCCCGCCTGCCCCGGTGTACGGCCCCTCGGTGCCCTCGCGGACCACGATCATGTCGATGGTCTGCGGGCTGCCGGCCGTCAGCGGCGACGTGACCCCGGGCAGCAGTCGCACCGGGCGCAGGTTCACGTAGTGGTCAAGCTCGAACCTGAGCCGCAGCAGCAGGCCGCGCTCAAGGACGCCGCTTGGCACCGACGGATCCCCGATCGCGCCGAGCAGGATCGCGTCGTGCTCGCGGACCTCCGCGAGCACCGCCTCAGGGAGCGTCTCCCCGGTGCGGTGGTACAACCGCGCGCCCAGATCGTAGTCGGTCAGGGCGAACCTGACGTCAGGCGCCGCGGCCCGCAGCACCTTCAGTGCCTCGGCGGTCACCTCGGGGCCGATGCCGTCCCCGCCGATCACGGCGAGCTTGATGGTGGAAGCCATGCCTAAACCCTCTTCTGCTAGCTGGACGACGCCTAGTGCCGGGTACATGCCGCAGGTGGCGGCTAGTCCTCGGGCGAGAGCCAGCTCATCAGCGGGCGAAGGTGGGCCCCGACCTGCTCGATCTGCTCGCTGCGCTCGGCCTCGCGGCGCTTGAGGAAGGTCGGCTTGCCGCCGTCGAACTCCTCGATCAGCTCGCGGGTGAACGTGCCGTCCTGGATCTCGCTGAGGATCTTGCGCATTTCCTCGCGGGTCTGCTCGTTGACCAGGCGCGGGCCGCGGGTGTATCCACCGAACTCGGCGGTGTCGGAGACCGACCAGTACATCTTGGAGATGCCGCCCTCGTACATGAGGTCCACGATGAGCTTCATCTCGTGCAGGCACTCGAAGTAGGCCGCCTCGGGCTGGTACCCGGCCTCAACGAGGGTGGCGAACCCGGCCTTGATGAGCTCGGAGACGCCACCGCACAGCACCGCCTGCTCGCCGAACAGGTCGGTCTCCGTCTCTTCCTTGAACGTCGTCTTGAGTACCCCGGCGCGGGTGGCCCCGATGCCCGCCGCGTAGGAGAGGGCGAGCGCCTGCGCGTTGCCGGTCGCGTCCTGCTCGACCGCGATCAGCGCGGGCACTCCCCGGCCCTCGTTGAACTGGCGGCGGACCAGGTGGCCCGGGCCCTTGGGCGCGACCATGGCCACATCGACACCGGCGGGCGGCTTGATCAGGCCGTAGCGGATGTTCAGGCCGTGCGCGAAGAACAGCGCGTCCCCGTCCACCAGCGACGGGGCGACCGCCTCCGCGTATACCTGGCGCTGCAGGTGGTCGGGGATGAGGATCATCGTGAGGTCGGCTTCCTCGCAGGCCTCGGCCGGGGTGAGCACGCGCAGGCCGTCGTTCTCGGCCTTCTCCCGGCTGCCTGAGCCCTCAGGCAGGCCGACGCGCACGTCCACACCGGAGTCACGCAGGGACAGCGCGTGCGCGTGTCCCTGGCTGCCGTACCCGAGCACGGCCACGTGGCGCCGCTGGATCAGGGAAAGGTCGGCGCTGTCGTCGTAGAAGATCTCTGCTGCCACTGGAATGGCCTTTCATCGTTGTCTGGGTGAAGCGGGTCAGGCTGAGCGTTCGAGGGGGCGCAGGGTCCGGTCGGTGATGGACCTCCCGCCGCGGCCAACCGCGATCGAGCCGGACTTGACCAGTTCCTTGATTCCGAACGGCTCGAGCACACGCACCAGGGCATCTAGCTTGTCATGACTGCCGGTGGCTTCGACGGTGACCGCGTCAAGCGCAACGTCGACCACGCGCGCCCGGAACAGGGCGACGGTCTCGAGCACCTTCGACCGGCTGTCGGCGTCGGCACGCACCTTGACGAGGATCAGCTCGCGCTGTACGGCCTGCGACGGCTCGAGCTCGACGATCTTGAGGACGTTGATGAGCTTGTTGAGCTGCTTGGTGACCTGCTCGAGTGGGTG
>Ga0335072_10015046_pt1 | contig 10988 bp, 9 predicted proteins | sample Lox_Sample_21_FD_206725 | JGI IMG/M metagenome (GOLD analysis project Ga0335072, IMG submission 206725) | Soil microbial communities from Loxahatchee National Wildlife Refuge, Florida, United States - Lox_Sample_2.1 | ecosystem: Environmental > Terrestrial > Soil > Wetlands | place: USA: Florida... | reverse complement strand
CTTCCAGGTGAAGTGGATGGCGAGCGAGGGGCGCTGGTGGGCCATGCTCATCCAGAGATCGTCGGCGGCGACGGTGCGCAGCTCGGTGACCCAAAGCAGAGGCGTGATGCGGTCGCGGAGGGTTTCGACGGCGCGGATGGCCTCATAGCCGCGGTCGAGCGGCACGAAGTATTCGGTTTGCAGCTCGCGGCCGCTCGACGGGGTGAAGTCCATGCGGAAATGGGGAAGGCGCTCGTACCAGGGTCCGGGGATGCCAAGCTGATCGGTGCAGGCGTCGGCGGGATGGCCCAGGATAGGGTGCATCTTGACGGTGGCGCGATGGGCGCCGTAAAAGTCCGCAGCCAGCGGCGATTCCGGATGGTCCGCGCGCCGCTTGATCCAAACCTGGCTGGCGCGGCTTTGCTGCCAGTCGGTGAAGAGGCTGACGGAGTATCCGGCAGAGAAGATTTCGACGAGGTGGCGCTCGAGCTGCGCGAAGGGCAGATCGAGGTAGACGGTCTGCGCGACCTGGTAGGACGGCTGCAGGTTGAGCGTGACGCTGGTGAGGACGCCGAGGGCGCCGAGATGGACCGCGGCTCCGGGAAAGATGCGGGGATTTTCGGCGCGGGAGAGGCGAATCAACTCGCCGTTGGCGGCGATGCAATCGAAGCCGACGACGGCGGTGGCGAGATTGCCGTTGGCTGTGCCGGAGCCGTGCGTGGCGGTGGCGATGGCTCCCGCGACAGAGATGTGCGGCAGCGAGGCGAGATTGTGGAACGCAAATCCGCGGGAGTCGAGGACAGGGGCGAGATCGCCGTAGCGCACGCCGGCGCCGACGGTGACGGTGCGAGCGGCGGAGTCGATGTCGATGGATTGGAGCGCGGCAGGGGAGAGCTGCGTGTCGTCGTCATCGGCAATGCCGTTGAAGGAATGGCGGGAGCCGAGGATGCGCAGGTGGCGAGCCTGGCGCACGGCGGATTGTATCTCCGCGACGGATTGCGGTTCGAGGAGATTGGGCGCCGAGTAGGTGTAATTTTGGGCCCAGTTGGTGCGCGGGGCAGCGGGAGGTTGAGCGGGCATGCTTGCGGCCATGGTAACGCCGGCGCGCTGCGGAGATCCGCGTTGATCCGAGAGCGGATGGGGCGAGGCTCGGGGCGCGCGGACGAATCCCGGGCCGGGCGAAGGATCAGGAGGCGGAGGGTTGCGGTACCGCCTTGCCAAGATAGTTCGGAGGCACCTGGATGAAGAGGCCTTTTGCGCTGGCAAGGGTCTCGCCGGCGGCGTTACGGATGTGCGCCTCGCAGTGATGGGCGCGACCGTGAGCTTTGAGGTGACGGGCGGAGAGGGTGATGGGGGTGCCGAGCGGGACGGGGCGCAGGTAGTGGACCTCCATGTGGCGGGTCATGGCGAGGACGCCGCGGGCGCGGTTGGCTTTGCTCATGGCCTCGTCGAGGAGCGTGGCGATGATGCCGCCGTGGGCGTGGCCCGGCGGTCCCGCAAAACGCGCAGCGAGGCGGGTGTGGCAGACGATGTGGCCTTCTTCGTCGGTGAAGAATTTGAGGCGCAGGCCGGAGCGATTCTCGAGACCGCAGCCGAAGCAATGGTTGAGCGCGCCGTGGGCGAGGGGGGTGAGGGTATGCGATGGGCGGGACATGGCCACAAAACAGAGTACAGGGGGAGGGACGAGGGACGAGTGAACAGCCCACAGTGAACAGTGCGCAGTGAACAGTGCGCTGTGCTCATGAAGAGGTAACTGGTTGCAGGCTGCAGGTTGCAGGGCGGTGCGGGTGGCGTGCCCATCGCGGAGCAGAGGCGTGAGGGCTTGTGGATCAAAGCACGTATGGAACGAGGGCGGCGGTGCGGCGGGAGTAGGCCTCGTAGGTGGGGCCGAACTGGGAACGCATCCATTGCTCTTCCATGCGCAGCTTGTACCAAAGGACGGCAGTGACCAGGGCGAGGGCAACGATCCCGCGCAACTGCCCTTCGGCGATCACCGAGCCGAGGAAGCCGGTGAGGATGCCGGTATAGATGGGATGACGAACGAGCGCGTAGGGACCGCTGACGATGAGCTGGTGGTCCTGCTTGATGGTGACGGAGCGGCTCCAGTTGGCGCCGAGGTGATGGCGGGCCCAGACAGCGAAGAGCAGGCCGGCGGCGGTGATGGCGGCGCCGATCCAAAAAGTCAGCAGGCCCTGGGGGAGGAACTGGCGGTAGAGCCAGGCGCCGGGGAGGTGCGGCATGGAGAGCAGGGCGATGGCCGCGAGGAAGACGACGGCGCGGATGATCCGCGAAGCGGGCGGCTCGAGGCGCTGGGTGGTCTTGGTGCCGGCAGCTTTGAAGTTCCAGTAGAGGAGGAAGGCGATCCAGAGCGCGGGAAAGAGGTATTCGTAGAACCAGAGCATACGTGCCCTCCCGGTGTGGGCTGAGGATACTACGCGGGAGGAGCGGAGCGAGTTCCGTTGGGGTTGAGGCCACGCCAGGAGGCGAGGGCGGTCTCCGGGATGAGGTCGAGCAGGGCGGCATGCTCGGAGGCGCGCGAGGCGCGAAGGCGGGTGCGGACGCGGTCGAGGTGTTCGTCGGGATGGCCGGGGTGGCAGACGAGCTCCCAGATGTCGTTGCCTGGCGGTAGGGCCGCGAGGAGGCGGCGAAGGGTTCCTGGGACGTCAGGCGTTCCGGTAGCGAGAACGCCAATGGTGCCGGCGGTGGTGGCGAGGCCGGCTTCGCGCACGAGGCGGGTGAAGGCGGGGCGATGCAGGGCGAGCGCGGTTACGGCGAAATGACGCAGGGAACCGGATCCGGAGGCGGCGCGCCGGGCCCACGCCGGCTCAAAGGGATTGCGAATGGCGGGAATGCCGCAGGCGCGTGCGGCGGAGAGAAGCGGACGCAGGATGCGGGGAAACAGATGCGTGTGCTTGTGCGAGTCGATGTGCGAGATTTGAAGGCCGACGGATTGCAGGCGCCGGATTTGCGCGGCGGCTTCGGCTTCAATCTCGGCGGGGCGGATGCGTTCCGCGTAGAGATCGCGGACCAGCGCGCTGAGCGTGGGCCGGAAGGCGACGCCGTCGGGACAAAGGGAAGGGATTTGCGCGGGGGGCAGGGCAGGCGTGCCGTCGACGAGGAGGACGTGGCAGCCGACTTCGAGAGAGGGGTGGGCGCGAGCGGTCTGGACCGCGTCGTCGAAGAAGGCGCCGGTGGCCATGAGGGTGGCCGAGGTGAGAGCGCCGGCCTGGTGGAGCTCGGCGATGGAGCGATTGACGCCGGGGGTGAGGCCGAAGTCGTCGGCGTTGACGATAAGCTGGGACACTGAGGAGAGGTTACAGGTTGCAGGAGGTCGATGGAGAGGGGAATCCTGAGGGCGTGGCGGAAGGAAAGGTAAGAGACAAGCTGCAGGAGGCGGCGGAGCGGCTGGCGCATCTGGCAACTGGGCGGCGCGATGCGGAGTTGCTGCTGCTGCGGGCAGTGGAGCGGAATCGGGCGTGGCTGCTGGCGCATCCTGAGGCGGAACTGACCGCGGAGCATGCGGAGCGGTTCGGGGCGTGGCTGGCGCGCCGAGAGCGGGCCGAGCCGGTGCAGTACATCCTCGGCGAGGCGGAGTTTTACGGGCTGACGTTCCGGGTAACGCCGGCGGTGCTGATTCCTCGTCCGGAGACGGAACATCTCGTTGAAGAAACGCTGCGGAGGGTGGGGAGCGACGCGGCGGTGCGGATTTGCGATGTGGGGACGGGGTCGGGGGCGATTGCGATCGCGCTGGCGAATGCGCGGCCCCGAGCGGAGATAACGGCGGTCGATCTTTCTTCGGCGGCGCTGGTGGTAGCGCGGGAGAATGCGGAGCGGCACGGCGTGATGGAGCGGATGCGGTTCCTGGAGTCGGATCTGCTCAACGCGGTGAAGAGAGAGAGTTTCGATTTCGTCGTGGCGAATCCGCCATATGTGGCAGAGGGCGAGGAGCTGGAGCCGCAGGTTCGGGAGTGGGAACCTCATGCGGCGCTGTTCGCGGGACCATCGGGACTTGATATTTATGGGCGACTCATTCCGCAGGCCTGGGATGCTTTGGTCCCCGGCGGGTGGTTACTTCTCGAAATTGGCCATGGACAGCGGGAGGCGCTGGCGCAATTGCTGGCCGGTTGGGACGCTGTTGAGTTCGTTGCGGATTTGCAGGGAATTGCCCGCGTTGCCATCGCGCGGCGCGGCAGCGGAGAATAGAGATCTATGAGCACATTGACGGCGGTTGCGGACGCGCCTGCGGGCGTGAAGGACTTTGAGACGAAGCTGGATCGGCTGGCGGAAGTGGCCGTGAAGAGTGGGCTGGGCCTGGCGCAGGGGCAGGAAGTGGTGATGACGGCGTCGGTGGACACACTGCCGCTGGCGCGGAAAATTGTGGAGCACGCGTACCGGGCGGGGGCGTCGCTGGTGACCACGATGCTGGCGGATGACGAGCAGGTGCTGGCGCGCTACAAGTATGGATCCGACGCGAGTTTCGACAAGGCGGCCGCGTGGCTCTATGAGGGGATGGCGACGGCGTACCGGAGCGGAGCGGCGCGGCTGGCGATCACGGGCGGGAATCCGTCGCTGCTGTCGAAGGAGGATCCGGAAAAGGTGGCGCGTGCCAATCGGGCGATGTCGAAGGCGTACCGGCCGGCGCTGGAGCTGATCACGCGGCACGACATCAACTGGACGATTGTGTCGGCGGCGACGCCGGCGTGGGCGGCGGCCGTCTTTCCGCATCTGCCGGCAGAGGCGGCGCTGGCGAAGCTGTGGGATGCGATTTTTGCTGCGAGCCGGGCGGACCAGGGCGATCCGGTGAGCGCGTGGAAAAAGCATGACGAGAAACTGCATGCGTGGGCCGGTCGCATGAATGCGAAGCGGTTCGCGGCGCTGCACTTCAAGGGCCCGGGAACGGATTTGAAGGTGGGGCTGGCGGACGATCATCTGTGGCTGGGCGGCGGCACGACGGCCGGCAATGGGAACTACTGCATCCCGAACATGCCGACGGAAGAGGTGTTCACGACGCCGCACAAGGATCGCGTGGAGGGCACCGTGCGGAGCACGAAGCCGCTGTCGCACCAGGGCACGATGATCGAGGAGATTCGTGTGCGCTTCGCAGGCGGGCGGATTGTCGAGGCCCACGCGGCGAAGGGTGAGACCGTGCTGCAGAAGCTGATTGACACGGATGAGGGCGCGCGGCGGCTGGGCGAAGTGTCGCTGGTGCCGAATTCGTCGCCGATATCGGCGAGCGGGCTGCTGTTTCTGAACACGCTGTTCGATGAGAATGCGGCGTGCCACATCGCGCTGGGACAGGCGTATTCGACGTGCCTGATCGACGGCGACAAGCTGACGCCGGAACAACTCGCGGCGAAGGGCGCGAATGAAAGCCTGATCCATGTGGACTGGATGATTGGGTCGGAGGAGATGGACGTGGATGGGATTGCCTCGAACGGGAAGGCAGAGCCGGTGCTGCGCAAGGGTGAGTGGGCGGACTAGCCGTCCGGGGCGACGGCGCTTTGCGCGCCTTAAGCACGCCGCTGGAGCGATTCACGTGCGTGGCCTTGCGACGGATGGCGGGCCTTCAACCTTGCCGGTCATGGATTAGGCCGGTCTGCGCGGGTAGAATCCCGCGATGGCCGAATCGAGGGTTGAGAATTCTGCTGCGCGAGCGGTCGGCGCGGTGCTGCGGATCGGGCTGATCGCAGGAACGCTGGACATCGGCGAGAACATCGCCTTCAACGCATTCCGGCACATCACGCCGGTACAGATCTTCCAATACATTGCCAGCGGGCTGACCGGGGCGTGGGCGTTTCACGCGGGCGCCGCGAGCGTGACGCTGGGCGTGGGGATTCACTACGCCATCGCGCTGACGTGGACGGCGATTTATTTCGTGGCGACGCAGCGGATGGCGGTGCTGGTGCGGCGGCCTCTGATCTGCGGGCTGGCATACGGCGCGATCGTTTATCTGGTGATGAATTTTGTGGTGTTGCCGTTCACGCGCGTGCCGCATGCGCGGGTGGCGATGACGCTGGCTTCGCGCGTGAGCGGCGTGCTGGCGCTGCTGTTCTGCATTGGAGTGACGGTCGCCGTGCTGACGGCGAGGGAGAGACAAACCAGGGGATAGGGGATAGGGGTTAGGGTGTAGAGGATCGAGCTGGGGATTGAGGGCTGCTGCTGCTCCTGCGAATCTGGCTGGTCAGGCGCCCAACTTGCCCAGGCCGATGCCGATCACGTACGTGGCTGCGCCTTCGAGCGCGCCTACCAGCGTCATCTCCAGTCCCGAAGCCCACCAGCTGCGTACGGTGATGAGCGACTTAGCTGCGCCCACGGCGAAGTGGGCGAGCAGCGACACGATGGCGGAAATGATCACCGCCTCGTAGCCGCTGGTGAAAAAGAAGGGAACGATGGGGATGAAGGCGCCGACCGCTGTCGAGAGAGCGCCTGACCAGGCAGAGACCATCGGATTGCTGAGGCCTTCCTCCGACATGTTGAGGCGCTCCGCGGCGAGTGCGCGGGTAAACTGCTCGGGCGCCGCGGCCAGATGCTCGACCACATGGTCGGCATCGTCGCGCGGAATGCCTTTCACCTGGTAGTAGAGCGAGAGCAGCTCGCGCGCTTCGGGGCCGTTCATGCCAATGGCTTCCCGTTCGCGGGCCAGCTCGGCCTCGTAGATTTCGCGCTCGCTTTTGGCGGCGAGATAGGCGCCGGAGCCCATGGAAAGCGCGCTGGCGATCATGCCGGCGAGTCCGGAGAGAAGCACCCACTTGCTGTTGCCCAGGGTTGCGCCGGAGACTCCGGAAACAATGCCGAAGATCGCGCCCAGGCCGTCGTTCACGCCGTAGATCGCATCGCCGATCCAACCGGCAGTTTGGCGGCCGGAGCGGTCGCGGCGGGTCAACAAGTCATCCAGTTCGCGCTTAGCGATCTCGGGGTTGGTGGTCACCTTCGGATAGCGGTGGCGGATGAGTTCGCTCAGCTCGCGGTAGTGTTGCTGCTCGTCGGCAATCACCTGGTTGAGGATGGCGACGCTGGGCTCGTCCCCCAGTTCCTTCAGTTGCTGCCCGTAGCGGGCAATGTCGCGGCTTTCGTCGATCTCCAGACGCCGCAGCGCCATGGCCGGGCCACCCAGCCGGTTAGCGAGAGTATCCGCGTCACCGGTCGGTTTTCCTTCATATTTCGGCAGCTCACCGCCCAGCTCGCGAATCCGTTTCGCCCAGAGAGCCGCATGGTGCGCTTCGGCCTCGGCCATGTGGCGCAGCGTTTTTTTGCGGATGGGATCGTCGTCGCGTTCCGCGAGCGCGTTGTAGGTGTGGAAGCCGCGCATCTCCGCCTGCCAGTTTTCGCAGAGGGCCTCGAGGACCCTCTGCTCCTTCTGCGTAGCTGCCTGCGCCATACCCGCTAGCCTCCAATCTGATAGCTGAAGCCGAAGCGTCCAATCTGGATAAGCGCGTGCGTGGCCGGGGGCCAGACGCGAATCTGCTCGACGCGCGTCGAGCCAGGAATGCGCGTCGCCAGCACGCTGCCCACCGGCTTGCCGGTCGCCGCCTCGTAGAAGTGCACCATCAGTCCATTCTCACTGTGGTCGTAGCCGATGACGTACTCCCCCGCGGGCAGGCTTAAAGAGTTGCCGATCTTCAGCGGAACCTGGGTCACGAAGAAATGCGAGTATTTACCTTCCGCGGAGTAGCCCGCGGTGATCAATACCACGCCCGCAACGAACTGGCCGTGGCCGTTGGTGATGCCGGAGGCCGAAGTCATTTCCGTCTCAATGCGCTCGGTCACGACGGGCGCGCGGGCCGGAATCACCGCTTTCAGCTCCGCATCGCTGGCGGTCCGCCATTCGGCGGCGTGCGCTTCCTGCGCCTGAACTCCCGCGACGATCGCCGCCAGAAGGCAGAGAGCCGCCGCGGTCGCTCCTATCCACTGATGAAATTTGCGTGCCGAGGCCATTATCAATTCCTGATCCAACTCAACGAACCCCTGGTTCCTGTCTTTACTCCAGATGCACGATCCCGCGCTGCAGCGCGGTGGTCGCCGCCTGGGTGCGATCTTCGACGCCCAGTTTGCTGAGAAGACTATTGACGTGCGTCTTCACCGTTGCTTCAGCGATAAACAGCGCGTTGCCGATGTCTTTGTTGCTCTTGCCGGCGACGATCAGCCTGAGGACTTCGAGCTCGCGGGTGGTGAGGGTGGCGCCGCCCATGCGCTCGGCCAGTTTCTCGGCCACGCGCGGTGGAATCCGCGTCCTGCCGGCATGCACGGTGCGGATGGCCTCAGTCAGCTCGGCGAGATCCATCCCTTTGAGCAAATAGCCTTTCGCTCCGGCCTGCAGGGCGCGGTAGATGTCCTCATCGCCGTCGAAGGTCGTGAGCACGATGATGCGGGCGCCCGGGGTGGCGCTGCGAATTTTCGCAATCGCCTCGACGCCGTTCATCTTCGGCAGGCGCAGATCCATCAGCGTCACGTCGGGCTGATGTTTGCGGTGAAGGTCTACGGCCTGCTCGCCGTCGGAGGCTTCGGCCAGCACCTCGATGCCGGGGACGGTCCTGAGCAGCGCGGCGAGTCCCTGGCGGACGATGTGGTGGTCGTCGACGATGAGCACCTTGATGAGTTCGGCCATGACTATTTTTTCTTCTCCGCCTCCCGGCGCAGCGGAAGTTGCAGCTTGACCTGCGTCCCCTCGCCAGGCTGGCTTTCCACCGTCAGCGTACCGTGGATGGATCGCGCGCGCTCCCGCATTCCGGTCAGCCCGTAGTGCCCGGTCTTTCCATCGGGGGGCGTGCCGGCGAACCCTTTTCCGTCGTCGCGGATCTCCATCTCAAACATACCTTCGTCGAAGCCGAGGCGCAGCAGAATATTCGCAGGCTGGCCGTGGCGCACCGCATTCACTACAGCTTCGCGCCCGATGCGCAGCACCTCGCGCTCCACGCCGGCATCCAGCGGGCGGTAGGTTCCCCGCACCTGCATTTGCGTGTGCACGGATGCGCCTGCGCGCGTCGCCACTTCTTCCGCCATCTTCAGCAGCCGCGAGGCCAAATCTTCCTGCGCCGCGGTTTGCGAGCGCAGCTCCCAGATCGAGGTCCTCGCGTCTTCGATGCTGCCGCGCACCATCGACCGCGCCTGATCGAGCTGCGCCTTCGCCGCGGCCGTTGAGGTCTGCAGCAACTGCGCGATCAGCTCAAGCTGAACGGAAACGGCGACAAAGCCCTGCGCGAGCGTGTCGTGAATTTCACGCGCAATGCGGGTGCGCTCGCCGAGGACTGCCTGGAACTGCCGTTCGACGCCGAGCAAACGCCGTCTCCACACGCCGTAGGCTGCGCCGATGACCGCCAGCAGCACCAGGATGCGGAACCAGAGGGTTTGGTAGAGGTGCGGCTCAATGGTGACCGACACGGTGGCTGCGGCTGCGCTCCACACGCCGTCGTTGTTGCGGGCCATCACGCGGAAGGTATAGTGCCCATGCGGGAGATTGGTGTAATAGGCGACGCGGCGTGTGCCGGCATCCACCCAGCCGGGATCGAAGCCTTCGAGCTGATAGCGGTACTGGACCTTTTGCGGGGCAGCAAAGCTGAGGCCCGCGTAGTCGAACTCATAGTGGCTGCGGCCGGGCGCGATCGTGAGATTTGCGAATGACGGCTGCGGCGCATCGTCCACAGCTACCTGCTCAATGGTCACCGGCGGCGGCACGCGATTGAGCGGCATATGTTCCGGGTCGACGCGGGCGATGCCTTTCAGGGTGGCAAACCACAGCGTCCCATCCTGCAGGCGCAGGGCCGCGGGATGGCCGCCGCTGGAGCACTCGCTGATGCGCATGCCGTCGGCGACGCCGAAGCGCATGGCTTCCGGTTGCGAGCCACCCTGGGCTGCCTGCAGCAGATCGTCGCGCTTCGCGCGGTAGACGCCGGTGTTGGAGCTGATCCAGAGATAGCCTTCGCCATCTTCGAGGATTCCGATCACGCGCGGTGGCAGGGTCGTGGCGGGGATGCGAGCGATTTTCCCGGCGCGCCGGACGTTCAGGCCGCCGTCGTTGGTGCCGATCCACAAAGTGCCGTCGTGATCCGCGTGAAGCGCGGTGACCACGTTACTGCTGAGGCCGTCTTTCGTCGTGAAATTGGTGAACTGCCCGTTGCGGAACTGGGTCAGGCCGCCAAGGGTGCCGATCCAGATTGTTCCCTGGGCATCTTCAGCGATCGCGCCCACCAGATCGCTGCCGAGGCCGTCGGCGCCGGTCCAGGAGGTGCACGCGCCATTTTCGTAGCGGGAGAGGCCGTGGCGGGTGCCGATCCACAGCGCGCCGCTGCGGCCGATTGCGAGCGAGCGCACAAAGTCATCCGCGAGGCCGTCGGCGGTGGTGAACGCCCGCGCCATCTGGCCATTGTGGAGCAGGTCAAGCCCGTCGGGCGTTCCCAGCCACACGTCGCCATTGGCGGCTGCGGCGATGGCCAGCACGATGTTGCTGGATAAACCCTGGGCTGTCGTGAGCGGATAAAATCTGCCGTCGCGGAAGACGTTGAGGCCGCCGCCTCGGGTGCCCACGCCGACGTGGCCGTTGGGCGCCTGCGCCATGGCGAGGACATACTCGTCGGTCAGGCCGTCCTGCGCGGTCAGCGTGGAGAATTTGCGGTCGCGCAGTACCTGGAGACCGCCAGCCTCGGTGCCGAGCCACAGATCGCCCTCGCGGTCTTCGAGCGCAGTGAGGATCACGTCGCCATCGCGCAGCAATTCGGTTGCGTTGTGCTGCGGATCGATGCGCAGCAACCCTGCCGCAGTGCCGGCCCAGAGCATGCCCTCGCGGTCGCAGAAGAGGGAATCGACGCGGGCCGGCGGACCGACGCGCCACGGACCTGCGGTGAGACGATAGAGGCCGGCATCGGTGCCGGCCCACATCTGCCCTTGTTCATCGCGGGCCAGCGCGTGGACGGCGCCTGCGGGCAGCGGCACGGCACGGCACAGGGAGCGGTCGCAGATGGAGAGCCCGGTGCGCATGCCTACCCAGATGTGTCCGGCTGGTTCGAGGGAGAGGG